>Ga0070665_100008785_pt1 | contig 10223 bp, 7 predicted proteins | sample KBSS13metaG_FD_65862 | JGI IMG/M metagenome (GOLD analysis project Ga0070665, IMG submission 65862) | Switchgrass rhizosphere microbial communities from Kellogg Biological Station, Michigan, USA - KBS S1-3 metaG | ecosystem: Host-associated > Plants > Roots > Rhizosphere > Soil ...
ACGAGGACGCAGAGCAGGATGCTCAGCGCGGCGTGGAGCGAGAGCGCCATGCCGGCGCTGCTGCGACGCGGCGGGGCGGTGCGGGTGTCGGGGACGGCGCTCACGCGCCGTCCATGATCCCACCCGTGTCTCGCGGACTACCTGTCGGCGAGGGCCTCGCGCACCATCTGGTCGACCTCGGTGGAGTCGGTGAGCCCAGGGACGGTGCGGGCCTTGGCGTCGCGGGAGATGATGATCGTCGTCGGCGACTGCGCGACGTTGACGCCCTGCGTGACGCTCTCGTAGCGGCCGACGTCCTTGACGTCGACCACGTGGACGGCGACCTTGCCGTCACGGCGGTTCACGGACTCGACGGCGTCGTGGGCGGCGCGGTCGTCCGCGCCGGTGCGATCCCAGAAGAGGAGGACGACGACCTTCTTGGCGTCCATGTCGGCGAGGACGGCGGCCTGCCCGTCGACCGGCTTGGGCTCGGTCTTCGTGGCCGTGGGCACGGGAGTGGCGGCCTTCTTGGCGGTCGGGTTCGGCGCGGCCTGGGTCGTCTCGCCCTTGGCGGGCGTGGTGGCCTTGGCGGGCGTCTCGGCGGTCGCCTTCTCCGTGTCGGCGGTCGCCGCCTCGGTGGCGGCCGTGGCCTTGTCGGTCGCGGCGGCGGCGGCGCGCGCCTTGTCGGCGACCCTCGCGGGTGCCGCGACCTGCTCGGTCGTCGACTCGACGGCACGGGGCCGGAGGAACATCATCCAGCTCGCGGCCAGGAGCACCGTGGCGGCGAGAGCAATGAGCATGGGGCGGGAGACCTGGGCCACGTTCCCTAGGTCGGCCGTCGGGCCCCAGGATTGAGGAGGCGCCGCGCAGGCTGGACGGAAGGCCGGGTCAGGGGGCCACGTGGACGCCCGTTCCGGGCCCGGCGACCGGCGCGCCGTGCTCGGCGACGGTCACGCCGCGCAGCAGCGTCGTCACGACGGCGCCACGGAGCTCACGACCCGCGTACGGGGTCCACCCGGCCTTCGAGAGCACCTGGTCGTCGGCGAGCGTGCGGCGGCCGTCGAGGTCGACGAGCACGACGTCGGCGTCCGCCCCGGGGGCGAGCGCCCCCTTGCGCCCCGCGAGGCCGAGGGCCGCTGCCGGGTTGGCGCTGTAGACGGTGACGAGCCTGCCGAGCGACAGCCGCCCGCGCACGACCGCGTCGAGCATCAGCGGAAAGGTCGTGTCGACGCCGGGCAGGCCGAACGGGCACTCCCAGATGTCGCCCTCGTGCTTCTGGGCCAGCGTCGAGGGCGCGTGATCGCTCGACAGCAGGTCGATCGCGCCGCTCTCCAAGAGCGCCCAGAGCCCGTCGGCGGCGGGCGCCGGCCGCGCGGGCGGCGTGAACTTGCGCGTCGGGCCGTGGCGGACGACCTCCGCCTCGTCGAGCAGCAGGTACTGCGGGCAGGTCTCCACGTCCAGGCGCGCGCCCCCGGCCCGCTCGCGCTCGACGAGCTCGACGACCTCGGGCTGGCTCGCGTGGGCGATCGTCACGCGGGCGCCGGTGATCCGCGCGAGCAGCGTGGTGGCGGCGGCGGCGACGAGCTCGGCCTCCGGCGAGCGCCACAGCGGCAGGACGCCGAAGTCGTCGCGAAGCGCGCCGCGCAGCTCGCGCTCGGCCGCGGCCGTCATGGCCTCGTCCTCGCAGTGCGCGAGGACGCGGATGCCCGCCCGCGCCGCCGCGCGCAGCAGCGCGAGCTGGCGGGCGCTGTCGAGGCCCTCGATCCCGTGCGTGGTGCACGTGAACGCCTTCACGAACGCCGCGCCGGCCGCGCGCAGCTCCCCGGCCGCGCCGAGCGTGTCGGGCGACGCGTGCGCGCCCAGCGCGAAGTCGACCACCGACCGCCCGGCGAGATGCGCGGCCTTGTCGCGCAGCTCGTCCGCCGTCGTCACGGGCCATCCGTGCGTGTGCTCGGCGACGCACGTGACGCCCGCAGCCGCCGCGGCCGCGGAGCCGTGGGCGAAGTCCTCGCGCTCGGTCGGTCCGGGCTCCATGAAGTGCACGTGGGAGTCGACCATCCCCGGAAGGGCCACGAGGCCGTCCGCGTCGATCGTCCGCCGTGCACGGCCCGACGGCCGCTCCGCGATGCCCGCGATGCGGCCGTCCTCGACGACGAGCGTGCCGCGACGCTCGCCCTCCGGCGTCACGAGCAGCGCGCCCGTGATCTCGAGGTCCGCGCCCACGGACGGCCGCCCTCAGCGCAGCCGCAGGCCGAGCTCGCGCAGCTGACGCTCGTCGATCTCGGCCGGCGCGCCCGTCAGCGGGTCCTGGCCGCTGGCGGTCTTCGGGAACGCGATCACGTCGCGGATCGAGTCGCGACCAGCCATGACCGCGACGACGCGGTCGATCCCGAGCGCGATGCCGCCGTGCGGCGGCGCGCCGAAGCGCAGTGCGTCCAGCAGGAACCCGAAGCGCGACTGCGCCTCCTCCTCGTCCATGCCGAGGAGCTCGAAGACCTTGCGCTGCACGTCCTGCTCGTGGATGCGGATCGAGCCGCCGCCGAGCTCTGACCCGTCGACGACGATGTCGTAGCCGCGCGAGCGCATGGCGCCGGGGTCGTCGAAGGACCCCGTCGGCGCGGTGAACGGGTGGTGCATCGCCGTCCACCCCTCCTCCGTGCGCTCGAACATCGGGAAGTCGACCACCCAGTGCACGTCGTGGACGTCCTCGGAGATGAGGCCGAAGCGGCGGCCGAGCTCGAGGCGCAGCCCGCCGAGCGCCGTGGCGGCGACGTCGCGCTGGTCGGCGACGAACAGCAGCAGGTCCCCGAACGAGGCGCCCAGCAGCTCGCCGGCCGCCTGCGTGCGCTCCGGGCCGAGGAACTTCGCGATCGGCGAGCGCCACGCGCCGGTCTCCTCGACGGTCGCCCACGCGACCGCCTTGCCCCCGTGGCGCTGGACGACCTCGTTGAGCCCGTCGAGCTCCGAGCGCGACAGCGACTGGTTGCCGGCGTTGATCGCGCGCACGACGCCGCCGGAGCCGAGCACCGACTCGAAGACCTTGAAGTCCGATCCGCGCAGCGCGTCGCCGACGTCGACGATCTCCAGGCCGAAGCGCCGGTCCGGGCGGTCGGACCCCCACCGCAGCATCGCCTCGTCGTAGGGCAGGCGCTCCCACGGCGGCGCGGGCACGTCGAAGCCGGCCAGGGCGAACACCTTCGCCATGAGGCGCTCCATGACGCCGAGGACGTCGTCCTCCTCCACGAAGCCCATCTCGACGTCGAGCTGGGTGAACTCCGCCTGGCGGTCGGCGCGCGTGTCCTCGTCGCGGAAGCAGCGGGCGATCTGGTAGTAGCGCTCGTACCCGCTCATCATCAGCAGCTGCTTGAAGAGCTGCGGCGACTGCGGCAGCGCGTACCAGGTGCCGGGCTCGCGGCGGTTGGGGACGAGGAAGTCGCGCGCGCCCTCCGGCGTCGAGCGCGTGAGGATCGGTGTCTCGATCTCCAGGAAGTCCTCTGCCGCCAGCGTCTCGCGCATGGTGCGGATGACGGCATCGCGCAGGACGAGCGCGTCGCGCATCCCCTCGCGGCGCAGGTCGAGCATCCGGTGGCGCAGGCGCAGCATCTCGTCGACCGGCGTGTCCTCGTCGATCGGGAACGGCGGCGTCTCGGACTCCGCGAGCGGCGTGACCTCGGCGACCTGCAGCTCGATCTCGCCGGTCGGGATGTTCGGGTTGACGTTCTCCGGCGCACGGCGCACGACCTCGCCCTGCGCGGACAGGACGTGCTCGGGCCGCAGCCGCTCGGCGGCCGCGAACGCCTCGGGCTGGTCGGGATGGAAGACGAGCTGGACGATCCCGGAGCGGTCGCGGAGGTCGACGAAGATGAGGCCGCCGTGATCGCGGCGACGGTGCACCCAGCCGGCGACGCGCGCGCTCGACCCGGCGCGGCCGGCGTCGAGATCCCCGGCCCAGGCGTCGCGGTACGGGTTCGCCCGTGGCGGCTTCTGCATCAGCCCATGCCTCTCTCACGAAGGATGCGGACGACGACGTCGCCCGCGCTCAGCTCTTCCTCGGTGCCGGCCGCCAGGTCGCGCAACGTGGTCGCACCCTCCGGCGCGACGACGGCGACGTAGCGCGCGCGCAGCCGGTCGGCCTGCTTGAGCTGGCCCTTCAGCGAGCGGCCCGCCAGCTCCTGGTGCGTCGCCAGCGATGCCCGGCGCGCCTCGGCCGTGACGCCGAACGCGGCCTCCCGCGCGGCGGGGTCGGCCAGCGCGACGTAGAGGTCGACGGGCGGCGGCGCCGTCGGCGGCGCGGTGGCCGCCAGCCGGATGCGCTCGACGCCCGCCGCCCAGCCGCAGCCGGGCGTCGGCGGCCCGCCGAGCTGCTCGACGAGACCGTCGTAGCGCCCTCCCCCGCCGACGCCGGACTGCGCGCCCAGCGCGTCGGAGGTGAACTCGAAGACCGTACGCGTGTAGTAGTCCAGCCCGCGGACGAGCGACGGGTCGATCTCGTAGTTCACGCCCGCCCGGTCGAGCATCGCGCGGACCTCGGCGAAGTGCTCGGCATCGGCGGCGGCGAGGCTGTCCAGCAACCGCGGGGCGCGCTCCATGACCGCCCGTGTGCCCGGATGGTCGGCGTCGAACGCGCGCAGCGGGTTGAGGTCGATCCGGCCGCGGACCTCGTCGGAGAGCTGGTCCTCGTGCGCACGGAGGTAGCCCTGCAGCTCCTCGCGGTACGCCGCGCGCCCTTCGGGGGAGCCGAGGCTGGCCAGCCGGAGCCGCACGCCGGACACCTCGACGGCGTCCAGCAACGTCGCCAGCAGCGTGATGAGCTCGGCGTCGACGGCGGGGTCGTCGGAGCCGATCGCCTCCGCCCCGATCTGCCAGAACTGCCGGTAGCGCCCGGCCTGCGCGCGCTCGTAGCGGAAGAAGCACGACAGGTACCAGAGCTTCGCCGGCTGCGGGAGCTTGTGCATCCCGTGCTCGACGTAGGCGCGGCAGATCGGCGCGGTGCCCTCGGGCCGCAGCGTGAGCGACCGCCCGCCGCCGTCCTCGAACGTGTACATCTCCTTCTGGACGATGTCGGTGGACTCGCCGACGCCGCGCGCGAAGAGCTCGGTCCCCTCGAAGACGGGCGTCTCGATGCGGCCGTAGCCCGCCGGCTCGAGGATCGACCGCGCGGTCGCCTCCAGCGCGGCGCGCCCGCGCGCCTCCTCGGGCAGCACGTCGAAGGTCCCTCGCGGGGCCTGGATCTTCCCCGCCATGCGACTAGCCGCGGGCGAGCTCGGCGAGGAAGGGGTTGCTGCGGCGCTCGTCCCCGATCGTCGTGACGCCCATGTGCCCGGGGAGCACCTGCGTCTCGTCGTCGAAGCGGTCGATCAGCCCCGCGATCGTCGCCAGGAGCTGCGCGTGGTCGCCGCCCGGCAGGTCGGTCCGCCCGATGGAGCTCTGGAACAGCACGTCGCCGGAGAAGATCGCGTTCGCCGCGCGCGGCGCGTAGGTCACGTGGCCCGGACTGTGACCGGGCGTGAAGACGACGTCGATCTCCATGCCTGCGAGCTCGAGCACCTCGCCCCCGCTCACCGTGTGCTCCGGCTCGTAGGACTCGTACGGCCCGAACTCCGGGTACGGCATGTACGTCATGAGGTCGGTGAGGAGGTCGGTCTCGATCTCCGGGCACCACACCTGCGCGCCCGTCGCACGGGCGACCGGCGCCACCGCGCCGATGTGGTCGAAGTGGCAGTGCGTCAGCAGGATCGCCTCGAGCGCGACGCCCGCGCCCTCCACCGCCGCGATGAGGCGCTCGGCCTCCTCGCCCGGATCGACCATGACCGCGGTGCCTGCATCCGCGGAGACGCGCACGAGGTAGCAGTTCTCCTGCAGCGGCCCGACGGTGAGCATGCGGACGTCCAGCACGGCTACGAGCTCTGGGCTCGACGCTGGCGACGCTTGTAGATCGCGTTGTCCATGTAGTAGCCGAGCGGGATGTAGAGGACGAGCATGGCTGCGGCGATCACGACGGCCTGCGCGATCGTGCGGCCCATGATCACCACCACGAGGACGCCGAAGAGGACCGCGGCGAACGCCGCGCGGTTCGCCGCGCTGCGCCAGGTCGGCGGCTGCTCCCAGCGCTGCGCCCGGGCCTCCTTCGCCGTGGGCTTGCGCTCATCGGCCGTAAGCTTGCGGCCAGTGCGACCGCGAGCCTCGATGATGCCTGCGGCATTGCCGCGGTGCTTGGATCGCCGTCGCTTCCTGGTCTGCGCCATCGTGCCTCCAAGGGTACGCGACATACGGCGCGATCGCGGGTAGCTGCCGCGGATGTGCGGATTCGCCGGAGAGCACCGGCCCGGTGAGCGTCCCGACGTCGCCGCCGTCGAGGCGATGGCCGCGACGATGGCGCCGCGCGGGCCCGACGGCGCGGGGTCCTGGTCGGCGGGCCCGGTCGCCCTCGCGCACCGCCGGCTGAAGATCATCGACCTGTCCGAGCAGGGCTCGCAGCCGCTCGTGGATCCGCACGTCGGGCGCACCGTGGCGTTCAACGGCTGCATCTACAACCACCGGGAGCTTCGGGCCGAGCTCGAGCGCGAGGGCCACCGGTTCTTCTCGACGAGCGACACCGAGGTCATCGCCAAGGCGCACGCGAGCTGGGGCGACCGCTGCGTCGACCGGTTCATGGGCATGTTCTCCTTCGCTCTCGTCGAGCGCGAGAGCGGCCGGCTGCTGCTCGCGCGCGACCGCCTGGGCATCAAGCCGCTGTATCTCGCGGACGTCGGCGGGGCGCTGCGGTTCGGATCGACGCTGCCGGGGCTGCTCGCGGGCGGGGGCATCGACACGTCGATCGACCGGGTCGCACTGCACCACTACCTCTCCTGGCACGGCGTCGTGCCGCCGCCCCACACGATCCTGCAGGGCGTCCGCAAGCTGCCGCCCGCCACGCTGCTCGTGGTCGAGCCCGACGGGCTGCGCACCCAGGAGCGCTACTGGTCGGCCCCCCACAGCCGGCTGCCGGAGCAGGAGCTCTGGGACGAGCACGACTGGCAGGACGCGCTGCTGGACGCGCTGCGCACCGCGGTCGACCGCCGCATGGTGGCCGACGTCCCGGTGGGCGTCCTGCTCTCCGGGGGCCTGGACTCGAGCCTCATCGTCGCGCTGCTCGCCGAGGCCGGCCAGCGCGGGCTGGAGACGTTCTCGATCGGCTTCGAGTCCGGCGGCGGCCGCGAGGGCGACGAGTTCCGCTACTCCGACCTGATCGCGCAGGAGTTCGGGACCGAGCACCACAAGCTGCCGATCGCGACGTCGCGCATGGTCCCCGCGCTCGACGGCGCGATCGCCGCGATGAGCGAGCCGATGGTGTCCCACGACTGCGTCGCCTTCTACCTGCTGTCCGAGCAGGTCTCGCGCTCGTGCAAGGTCGTGCAGTCCGGGCAGGGCGCCGACGAGGTCCTCGCGGGCTACTCCTGGTACCAGGCCGTGTCCGAGCAGGCCGGGGGCGGCACGGGCGCCGACGCCTACCGCGCGGCGTTCTTCGACCGCCCCCACGCGGAGTTCGCCGAGATGCTCGAGGCCGACCACCTGCTCGAGCGGGACGCGAGCCGGGCGTTCGCCGAGGAGCACTTCGGCCGCCCGCACGCCGACGAGCCCGTCGACCGCGCCCTGCGGCTCGACACCGAGGTGATGCTCGTCGATGACCCGGTCAAGCGCGTCGACAACATGACCATGGCCTGGGGCCTGGAGGCCCGTGTGCCCTTCCTCGACCACGAGTTCGTCGAGCTGGCCGCCGCGTGCCCGCCGGCGCTGAAGCTCGCGCACGGCGGCAAAGGCGTGCTCAAGGAGGCGTCGCGCCGGGTGCTGCCCGCGGCGGTCATCGACCGGCCCAAGGGCTACTTCCCCGTGCCCCAGCTCTCCGCGCTGGAGGGCGAGGCGCTCGAGCTCGTGCGCGACGTCATGGCGAGCCCTCGCGCGCGGGAGCGCGGGCTGTTCCGCCGCGGGTACGTCGACATGCTGCTCTCCGACCCGCCCGCGCACGAGACGACGCTCGAGGGCTCCAAGCTCTGGCAGGTGGCGCTGCTGGAGCTCTGGCTCCAGCGCCACGGGCTGTAGTCAGCCCCCGACGTACTCCGCGAGGTGCTCGCCGGTGAGCGTCGAGCGGGACGCGACGAGGTCCGCCGGCGTGCCCTCGAAGACGATCCGGCCGCCGTCGTGGCCGGCGCCGGGGCCCAGGTCGACGATCCAGTCGGCGTGCGCCATGACCGCCTGGTGGTGCTCGATGACGATCACCGACTTGCCGGCGTCCACGAGCCGGTCGAGCAGGCCGAGCAGCTGCTCGACGTCGGCCAGGTGCAGGCCGGTCGTCGGCTCGTCCAGGACGAGGACGCCGGGTGGGTGGGATCCTTTTCCTGCCAGGTGGGTCGCGAGCTTGAGCCGCTGGCGCTCGCCGCCGGAGAGCGTCGTCAGCGGCTGGCCGAGGGTGAGGTAGCCGAGCCCGACGTCGCTCAGGCGGGTGAGGATCCTGTGCGCCGCGGGCGTCTTGGCGTCACCGTCGGCGAAGAACCCGGTCGCCTCGTCGACCGGCATCGCGAGCACCTCGCTGATGTCGCGCCCGCCGAGGTGGTACTCCAGGACCGACGCGTCGAAGCGCCGTCCCTCGCACACCTCGCAGGTCGAGGTGACCCCGGCCATCATCCCCAGGTCGGTGTAGATGACGCCGGCGCCGTTGCAGTTCGGGCAGGCGCCCTCGGAGTTCGCGCTGAAGAGCGCCGGCTTCACGCCGTTGGTCTTCGCGAACGCCTTGCGGATCGGGTCGAGCAACCCGGTGTACGTCGCCGGGTTGCTGCGCCGCGAGCCGCGGATCGCGCCCTGGTCGACCGCGACCACGCCCTCCCGCCCGGCGACCGACCCGCGGATGAGCGAGCTCTTGCCCGAGCCGGCGACGCCGGTCACGACCACGAGCACGCCGAGCGGGATGTCGACGTCGACGTCCTGCAGGTTGTGCGTGTCGGCGCCGCGGACCTCCAGCGCCTCCGGCGACGTGCGCACCGACGCCTTGGGCGACGCCCTGTCGTCCAGGTGGCGCCCGGTCAGCGTGTCGCTGGCGCGCAGCCCGTCGAGGTCGCCCTCGAAGACGATCTCGCCGCCCGCGCTGCCGGCGCCCGGGCCGAGGTCGACGACGTGGTCGGCGATCGCGATCGTCTCGGGCTTGTGCTCCACCACGAGCACGGTGTTGCCCTTGTCGCGCAGCTGCAGCAGCAGGTCGTTCATGCGCTGGATGTCGTGCGGGTGCAGGCCGATCGTGGGCTCGTCGAAGACGTAGGTCACGTCGGTGAGCGAGGAGCCGAGGTGGCGGATCATCTTCGTGCGCTGCGCCTCGCCGCCCGACAGCGTGCCCGACGGCCGGTTGAGCGAGAGGTAGCCCAGCCCGATCTCCACGAACGAGTCGAGGACTCCCCGCAGCGTCTCCAGGAGCGGCGCCACCGACGGCTCGTCGAGGCCGCGCACCCACGCGGCGAGGTCCGAGATCTGCATCCCGGAGACATCGGCGATGCTGACGCCGTCGATCTTCGACGAGCGCGCCGCCTCGCTGAGCCGCGTGCCGTCGCACTCCGGGCAGGTGGTGAAGACCACGGCCCGCTCCACGAACGCGCGGATGTGCGGCTGCATCGCGTCGACGTCCTTGGACAGGAACGACTTCCCGATCTGCGGGATGAGCCCCGCGTAGGTCAGGTTGATCCCGTCGACCTTGATCTTGGTCGGCTCGCGGTGGAGCAGGTCGTGCAGCTCGCGCTTGTTGAACCTCCTGATCGGCTTGTCCGGGTCGAAGTAGCCGCAGCCGCGGAAGATGCGGCCGTACCAGCCCTCCATGCTGTAGCCGGGGATCGTCAGCGCGCCCTCGTTGAGCGACTTCGAGTCGTCGTACAGCGCGGCCAGGTCGAAGTCGCTGACCGAGCCGCGGCCCTCGCACCGCGGGCACATCCCGCCGGTACGGCTGAAGCTCGCCTTCTGCGTGATGGTCCTGTCGCCGCGCTCGACCGTGATTCCGCCGCTGCCGTGGACGGAGGCGACGTTGAAGGAGAACGCCCCCGGCCCGCCGATGTGCGGCCGCCCGAGCCGGCTGAAGAGGATGCGCAGCATCGCGTCGGCGTCGGTCGCGGTGCCGACGGTCGAGCGGGGGTTGGAGCCCATGCGCTCCTGGTCGACGAGGATCGCCGTCGTCAGCCCCTCGAGGACGTCCACCTCGGGCCGCGCCAGCGTCGGCATGAAGCCCTGGA
>Ga0070665_100008786_pt1 | contig 10223 bp, 6 predicted proteins | sample KBSS13metaG_FD_65862 | JGI IMG/M metagenome (GOLD analysis project Ga0070665, IMG submission 65862) | Switchgrass rhizosphere microbial communities from Kellogg Biological Station, Michigan, USA - KBS S1-3 metaG | ecosystem: Host-associated > Plants > Roots > Rhizosphere > Soil ...
TGCTGGCCGGCTGCTCGATCTTTGGCGGCAAGGATGACGAGACCAACAATGCCAACAAGGACGCCGCCAACTATCGTGAGCGCACCGTCGAGCAGATCTATGCCGATGGCTGGCGGGCGATCAATGCGGGGGCCTGGGATGTCTGCGCCGCCCAGTTCAACGAAGTGGACCGCCAGCACCCCTATTCGGTCTGGGCCAGGCGCGCCATGCTGATGAGCGCCTTCTGTTCCTACCAATCCAACAATTATGCTGGGGCCATCGCCACCGCCGAGAACTATATCTCGCTGCATCCGGGCAGCCCGGAAGTGGCCTATGCCTTCTACATCAAGGCCATCGCGCTGTATGAGCAGATCGTGGACATCGGCCGCGACCAGTCCAACACAGAAGGCGCGCTGGTGGCCCTGCAGGACGTGGTGCAGCGCTTTCCCGATACCGAATATGCCCGTGACGCCACGCTGAAGATCGACCTGACCAACGATCATCTGGCGGGCAAGGAGATGGCGGTGGGCCGCTATTACCTGCGCCAGGGCGACTATATCGGCGCCATCAACCGCTTCCGCACCGTGGTGGACCAGTACCAGACCACGCCCCAGATCGCCGAAGCCCTGGAGCGCATTTGCGAGGCCTATTACAGCCTGGGGCTGGACAGCGAGGCCCAGACGGCGGCCGCGGTACTGGGGCGGAACTATCCCGGCTCGGGGTGGTACAAGGACGCTTATAACATCCTCAAGGGGCGCAACCTGAAACCGGCGGAAGACAATCGCTCCTGGATCAGTCAGGCTTTCCGCAAGGTATTCTAGATTCGGCAGGCAAGGCGTGCTGGCTGCGCTGACCATCCGTGACATCGTACTCATCGAACAGGCGGCGCTGGAATTCGCGCCGGGCCTGAACGTGCTCACAGGCGAGACCGGGGCCGGCAAATCCATCCTGCTGGATTCGCTGGGGCTGGCTGTCGGAGGCCGCGGCCGCGCCAGTGTGCGGACGGGCGCGAATCAGGGCTCCGCCACCGCCGTGTTCGAGCCGGAAAAGACCCATGCCGCCTGGGCGCTGTTGCGTGACCAGGACATGGACGTGGGTGAAGAGATTGTCTTGCGCCGGACCCTGGCCGGGGATGGCAGAAGCCGCGCCTTCATCAATGATCAGGCCGTGGGTGTCGGCCTGCTGAAGGAACTGGGCGACCTGTTGCTGGAAGTGCATGGCCAGCAGGACGATCGCGGCCTGTTCGATACCGCCACCCATCGCGCCTTGCTGGACGGTTTTGGCGGGCTGAACGGCGATGCCCAGACGGTGGCGATACGCTATGGCGATTGGGCCGCCGCCCGGTCCGCGTTGGACGAGCTGAAGGCGCTGGCAACCAAAGCCCAGGCCGAAGCCGATTTCGTCCACGCCGCCGCCCAGGAGCTGTCGGATTTCGGGCCGGAAGCGGGCGAGGAGGAAAAGCTGGCGGGCGAACGGGCCCTGATGATGAACGCGGCGCGGATTGTCGAAGAAGTGTCGTCGGCGCTGGAGTCGCTTTCCAGTGAGCGGGGGGCGCAGACCGGGCTCGCCCAGGCGCTCAAGAAGCTGTCGCGGATGAATCCGGAAGCGCGCAAAATCGCCGCGCCGGCCGAGACCGCGCTGGAACAGGCCTATGCCCTGGCGGAAGAGGCCCGGCGCGAACTGGATTCGCTGTTGTCGCGGCTGGACAGTGACGCAAATGTGCTGGAGCGCACGGAAGAACGCCTGTTCGCGCTCAGGGCGCTGGCGCGCAAATATGGCGTGACGCCCGACCGGTTGCCCGCGCTGTGCGACGAGTTTGTCGCCAAACAGACGGCGCTGACCCAAGGCGGCAGCCAGATCAAACAGGCCGACGCCAAGGTTGCCGCCGCCCGCGACGCCTATCTCGCATGCGCGCGCGGATTGTCGAAAGCCCGTGAAGGCGCGGCCAGGAAGCTGGAAGCCGCCGTCGCCGCCGAGTTGACGCCCTTGAAGCTGGGCCACGCCAAATTCCGCGTGGCGCTGGAAAAGCTGGAGGACGACAAGGGCGCGGTGACGGGATTGGAACGCATCGCCTTTGAAGTGGCGACGGTTGAAGGCGCAAGCTTCGGCGGGCTGGCCAAGATCGCCTCGGGTGGCGAGTTGGCGCGGTTCTCCCTGGCGCTGAAGGTGGCGCTGGCGAAGGTGTCGTCGCCCGCCGCTCTGGTGTTCGACGAAGTGGACCGTGGCGTGGGGGGGGCGGTGGCGGACGCGGTTGGCGAACGCTTGCAGCGCCTGGCCGAAACAACCCAGGTGCTGCTGGTGACCCATTCGCCGCAGGTGGCGGCCCGCGCGGCGCGGCATTTCCGCATCAGCCGGGCGAAAGACAAAACCAAGATCGAATTGCTGGACGAAGAGCAGCGGCTGGAGGAAATCGCCCGCATGCTGTCAGGCGCCGCCATCACAGCCGAGGCGCGCGCCGCCGCCAAGCGGCTGATGGCGGAAGCTGCGGCGCCAGCGAAGAAGGCCCATAAACGCGCATGAGCGCCAAGGCTGTCGACAAGCTGACCTCCGCCGAGGCCGAAAAGGAACTCGACCGCTTGGCGAGGGAAATCGCCGAGCATGATCGCCGCTATCATGGCGAAGATGCACCCACCATCAGCGATGCGGACTATGATGCCTTGCGCCGCCGCAATGCGCAGATCGAGGCGCGTTTCCCGCTGCTGGTGCGGCCCGACAGTCCCAGCCATCGGGTGGGCGCCAAGGCGTCGGAAAAATTCGCCAAAGTCACCCATCGCGTGCCGATGCTGTCCCTGGACAATGCCTTCAGCGACGAGGATGTGGCGGATTTCTTCGGCCGGGTGCGCCGTTTCCTGGGCCTGAAAGAGGACCAGGAGGTGGCGGTGACGGCCGAGCCCAAGATCGACGGGCTTTCCGCCTCGCTGCGCTATGAGAAAGGCGTGCTGGTGCAGGGCGCCACCCGTGGCGACGGCCAGGAAGGCGAGGACATCACGGCCAACCTCAGGACCATCTCCGACATTCCGCTTCGGTTGCATGGCAAGCCGCCGGCCGTCCTGGAAGTGCGCGGCGAGGTCTATATGACCCACAAGGCGTTCGAGGCGTTGAACAAGCGGCAGGCCAAAGAGGGCAAACCCACTTATGCCAATCCGCGCAATTCCGCCGCCGGGTCGGTGCGCCAGCTTGATCCTTCCATCACTGCGTCGCGGGCATTGAACTTCTTCGCCTATACCTGGGGCGAAATTTCCGAACTGCCCGCCAAAACCCAGAGCGGCATGCTGGAGAAGTTCGAAGAATACGGCTTCGTCGTCAATCCGCTGGTGAAAAAGTGCGAGACGTTGGACCAGATTCTGAAATTCTATCGCGACATCGAAACGAGGCGCGCCAGGCTGGGCTATGACATTGACGGCGTGGTCTACAAGGTGGACCGGCTGGATCTGCAGGAGCGGCTGGGCTTTGTCTCCCGCTCGCCCCGCTGGGCCACCGCCCACAAATTCCCCGCCGAGCAGGCCGAAACGGTGCTGGAGGATATCGAGATCCAGGTCGGCCGCACCGGCAAGCTGGCGCCGGTGGCGCGGCTGAAGCCCGTCACGGTAGGCGGGGTGGTGGTGCAGAACGCCACCTTGCACAATGAAGATGAGATCGCGCGGCTGGATGCGCGCATCGGCGATACGGTGGTGATCCAGCGCGCCGGCGACGTGATCCCGCAGATTCTGCGCGTGATTGCGGAAAAAAGGCCCAAGGGCGCCAAGCCGTACAAATTCCCCGACAAATGCCCGGTCTGCGGCAGCCACGCCGTGCGCGAAGTGGACGAGAAGACGGGCAAGGTGGACGTGGACCGGCGCTGTACCGGGGGACTGATCTGCGATGCCCAGACGGTGGAACGGCTGCGCTATTTCGTCGGCCGCGACCAGTTCGACATTGAAGGTTTGGGCGGCACCCTGATCGAACTGTTCCATGACAAGGGTTTGTTGAAAGAACCCGCCGATATTTTCGCCCTGACCCAGAAGCCTGAAAAAGTCAGCAAGGTGCTGGCGGCGCATCGCGCCCAATTGTCGGAAGAACGCCGTGCCGCCGAAGGCAAAGAGGCTTTGAAGTCCTCGGGCAAGAAGGCCAAGCCCGAAAAGGAACGTGAGGACAAGGTCGTCGAAAACCTGATGGCGGCGATCGAGCGGCGGCGCACGATCGGGCTTGATCGCCTGATCAATGCGCTGGGCATCCGTCATGTCGGCGAAACCACGGCGCGGCTGCTGGCGCGGCGCTACCTCACTCTGGATGCGTTTCTGAAAGGGATGACGGCCGACGATGCGCTGGAAGAGTTGCAGCATATCGAAGGCATCGGCGGGGTGGTGGCCGAAGCCATCCATGATTTCTTCGACGAGCCGCACAATGTGAAGGCGTTGGGTCGGTTGCTGGAATGGCTGACGGTGCTGGACATGGCGGCGCCTGCGAAATCTTCGCCGCTGTCGGGCAAGACGGTGGTGTTCACCGGCACCTTGGAAAAGATGACCCGGCAGGAAGCCAAGGCGCGGGCGGAGAGCCTGGGCGCGAAGGTCTCAGGTTCAGTCTCGGCCAAGACCGATATTGTGGTGGCAGGGCCGGGTGCCGGTTCCAAGCTCAAAGAGGCGCAGAAGCACAATGTCCAGGTGCTGGACGAGGATGCGTGGCTCAAGTTGATAGGGAGCGCCTGATGCCTGCTCCCATAAAGCCCGAAATCCCTATCGACATCCTCGACCGGATCGATATCCGGGTCGGAACGGTCTTGACGGTGGCTGACGTCCCGGGCGCCGAGAAATTGGTGATGCTCAGGGTCGATTTTGGCGACCATCAACGCACGATCGTCTGCGGCATGAAGCAGGAACGCGCCGATCCCAGGGAGATTGAAGGCCGTCAGGCGCTGTTCGTGGTCAATCTTGCGCCGCGCAAGATGAAGGGCGTGGTGTCAGAAGGCATGCTGTTCGACATCGGCTTCACGGACGGTGTGACGCCAGTGCTCGCCATGCCGGAAAAGCCGGTTCCCAGCGGGACCCGCGCCGGGTAAGGCAGGCGTTCAAATCGCCTTTGTCGCCCGATCCAGCCACTTGCGGACATCTTCTTCCACCAGCGGCCCGATCGTGTCGCGCACCCGGGCGTGATAGAGATTCAGCCAGCCGCGCTCGGTGTCGGTGAGCAGCGCGGACTCCACCAGGTTCAGGTCGATCGGCACCAGGGTGATGGTCTCAAATCCCATCATCGGCCGGTCGCCGCCGATGTCTTCCAGCTTGGTCACCACCACCAGATTCTCGATGCGGATGCCGAATGCGCCGGTCTTGTAGAATCCCGGCTCATTGGAACAGACCATGCCGGGCTTCAAGGGCTGCATCACCGGTTTCTTGGAGATGTTCTGCGGCCCCTCATGCACCGATAGGTACGATCCCACGCCATGCCCGGTGCCGTGGTCATAGTCCAGCCCCGCCTCCCACAGCGGCCGGCGGGCAAAGCTGTCCAGCTGCATGCCGATGGTGCCATCGGGAAAGCGCGCTGTCGCCAGCGCGATATGGCCTTTCAAAACGCGGGTAAAACGATCGCGCATTTCCGCCGTCGGCTCGCCCACCATCAAGGTGCGGGTGATGTCGGTGGTGCCGTCGGGATATTGTGCGCCCGAATCCAGCAGGAACATCTCGCCGGGATGGATGGTGCGGTTGGTCGAGCGCGTCACCCGGTAATGCACAATGGCGCCGTTGCTGCCCGCCCCCGAAATCGTGTCGAACGACACATCGCTCAAACAGCCGGTGGCGCGGCGATAGCCTTCCAGCGTCTCGGCCACCTGGATCTCAGTCAACTCGCCGCCCGCGGCATTGCTTTCGAACCAGGCCAGGAACCGCGCCAGCGCCGCGCCGTCGCGGATGTGCGCCTTGCGCATGCCTTCGATTTCCAGGCTGTTCTTGCAAGCCTTGGGCAGCTGGCAGGGATCGGCGCCCTGGCGGATTTTCGCACCCGCCTTGGTCAGCCGATCGACGATGGCGGCCGCGGCGGTGGAAGGGTCCACCAGCACGCTCTTGCCCTTCATCGCATCCAGCGCCACGGGGAATTGCGCCGGGTCATGCACCTGCACGCTGTTGCCCAGATGCGCCATCAACTCGGGCGTGCGCTTGGCGGGATCCAGAAACAGGTCGGCGCCGCCATCGTCATGCAGGATGGCAAACGCCAAGGCGAAAGGGGTGTGCGGCACGTCATGGCCGCGCATGTTGAGCAGCCAGCAGACCGAATCCGCCAAGGTGATCACGGCGGCTTCAGCGCCAGCCTTTTTCAAGGCATCGCCCAGGCGCAAACGCTTGGCCTCGCTCTGTTCGCCGGACAAGTTCAGCGCATGCGGCTTGGCGGGCGTAATGGGCGGCGCGGGCTGGTCATTCCACACCGCGTCGATCGGATTGGTCTCCACCGCCACCAGCGTGCCGCCGGCTTTTTCCACGGCGCCTTTCAGATGCAGTACGCCATGCTGGGTGTGCAGCCAGGGGTCGTAGCCGAGCTTTGCGCCTTTCGGAAGATTATCTGGAATCCACCCCTGCGGTCCTTCCGCCACCAGATCGCGCGGCTCGAACAACCCGGTGTCGGTCTGGTTCCTGACCTGCAAGGTATAGCGGCCATCGACAAAGACGGCGGCCTTGTCCTTCAGCACCACTGCGGAGCCCGCCGATCCGGTGAAGGATGTCAGCCAGGCCAGCCGCTCGGCAAAGGCAGGCAGGTATTCGCCCATATGCTGGTCGGAATGCGGCACCACAAAACCGTCCAGCCCACGTTGGGCGAGTTCGGCGCGCAAGGCGGCCAGCCTGGGGGCGCAGGTGGCGGGATTGGAAGTGTCGTCATAGGTCTGAAAGGGCTTGTCCATAAGCTCAAGTTAAGCTCCGCCTCGCTCTTCGACAAGGCAGGCTCAATAGAACCATCCAAATCCTCACCAGGGGCGGCCATGGTGAGACAGGTTCAACGAGATTTCTCATACACCAGCGCGCTCCAGGGGCCGCTGCGGCGCGCCCCGACATAGCGCAGGGAGCGATAGAAGCTGGTCACCAGTTTTTCCTGGTTATACAGCAGGCCCGACAGCAACAGCACCGCGCCGGGCGCCAGGCTGCGGATGATGGACGGCGCCAATTGGGTCAGCGGCCCCGCCAGGATGTTGGCGATCAACAGGTCATAGGGCGCGGCCCGGGCCAGGATGGGATTGGCCAATCCATCGGCCACCACCGCGCGCACCAGCGGACCGGTGCCGTTGGAGATGGCATTGTCGCGCGCCACTTCCACCGCGACGGGATCGATGTCCGACGCCAGGACGGGCCGCTTCCACAATTTCGCGGCGCCAATGGCCAACAGGCCGGTGCCGGTGCCGAGGTCCAGCACATTGCGAAAAGCTCGCTCGCGCGCCAGATCGGAAAGCGCCTCCAGGCACAGCGCGGTGGTTTCGTGATGGCCGGTGCCGAACGCCAGGCCGGCCTCGATCTTCATCGGGATCACGCCATGCGGCACGGTTCCGGCATCATGTGCGCCATAGACAAAGAAGCGCCCGGCCCGCACGGGAGGCAGGCCTTCCTGGCTCAGGCGAATCCAGTCCTGGTCGGGCAGGGGCTCGACGGTCACGGCGCGGCCCGCAATGCGCGTGAGATACCCGGCGTCCGGCTCGTCGGTGTACAGCGCTTCCACCACCGCGCCATCGGCAAAGGGTTCTTCCACGATCAGCACGGCCTGGGCGCTACCGTCCAACTCCAGCGCGGCGCAGACGTCGGACGCTTCGGCTTTGGTCAGCGCGACGCTGGCTTTCCAGAGGGGAGGATTTGTCATGGCGGGGATATGCCGTGCTAACCTCCCAGCGTCAAATCAAGACCGGTCAACGACCCCAAAAACAACCCAGAAAACAACAAGGCAAACGCCATGAAGACGCCGATCATCGCCGCCGCGCTGCTGGTATTGGCCGCCTTCCCTGCCGCGGCCCAAATGGGGGTCATTGTGGTCAGGGCCGAACAGGTCGAGCAGATCCGGCAAAGCGCCCGCGCCGCCCAAGCTGGCCACCCTAGTGCGCTCAAGCCCATCATTACCGCCCAGCCCTATGAGCTCAGCCTGGATCATCGCACCGGCAAGACTCCCGCGTCCCAGCATCCTGTCGAGGCCGAGATGATCATGGTTCTGGACGGGGCGGGCACCATCACCACCGGGGGTGCGCTGGTGAATCCCACCACCGCCGCCAACGGCAATATATCGGGCAGCGATATCGCGAATGGCGCGCCCCAGCATGTGGTGAAAGGGGACATGATGATGGTGCCCCAGAATACGGCGCATATGATGGTGCCCGATGCGGGTGGCGCGCTGGTGCTGGCGACCCTGCATCTGCCGCGCACGGGCGAGCCCGCGCCGGTCCCTGGCCGTGCGCCTGCCGCTCCCAAGCTGGTGAACCTGGCGGCCGACCTGCCCGCCATGACGCAAAAGGCGAAAGCCGCGGTGGCAGCCTCGCCGCGCTTCTTCGGCGGCGACACGCTTTTGTCCCTGCCGCCCTATCGGGTGGGACTGGAATACCGTTCGCCCAAGGGTATTGCTTCGGTCCACAAGAATGACGGCGAATTTATGGTTGTGCTGGAAGGCGAGGGCGTGATCGTCGCCGGCGGCACGGTGGTGAACCCTAAGGACCTGGGCGCCAATATCGACGGCGATGCGATAGAAGGCGGCAGCGACATTCACATGAAGAAGGGCGATTTCATCTTTGTGCCCAAAGGCGTGCCGCATCTGGCCAAGTCGGATGGCGCCTTCGTGCTGGCGACCTTGCACGTATTTTAAGCCCGGCTCACAAACTGATCGATGACGCGCTTCTCGCCCGCCTTGTCGAAATTGACGGTCAACTTGTTGCCTTCCACGAACGTCACCCGGCCATAGCCGAATTTCTGGTGAAAGACGCGATCGCCGCGATTGTAGGCGCTGGCGCTGGGGTCTGACGTTTGCACGCTCCAGGCCTGGGCCTCGATCAGTGGCGGACGGCTGCGGACGGCGCCCGCCGCGGCACGATTGGCCTGCGCCCGCTTCCAGCCCGGTGAATCGTAAGTGCTGCCGAAACTGGCGGCGTTCTCATTGTCGCGGAAACCGGCATAGCCGCCATAGAAACCTTCGTCGACCGTGGCATCGACATGGGTCTCGGGAATTTCCTTGATGAAACGAGACGGCAGGGCGCTCTGCCACGACCCATGCACCCGGCGGTTGGCGGCAAAGGAAATGCGTGCCCGTTGCTTGGCCCGGGTCAGCCCGACATAAGCCAGCCGCCGCTCTTCTTCCAGACCGGCCAGCCCGTTCTCGTCCATGGTGCGCTGGCTGGGGAACAATCCTTCCTCCCAGCCGGGCAGGAAGACGGTGTTGAACTCCAGCCCCTTGGCCGCGTGCAAGGTCATCAGATTGATGCGGTCGCCGGTTTCGTCCTGGGCGATTTCCATCACCAGGCTGACATGTTCCAGGAAGGCGGTGAGGGATTCAAAACCCTCCATCGAGCGGACGAACTCTTTGAGATTGTCCAGCCGCCCCGGCGCTTCCGCCGATTTGTCGGCCTTGAGCATGTCGGTATAGCCGCTTTCGTCCAGCACCATCTCGGCCAGTTCGGTATGGGGCAACACTTTGGCCGTGTCGCTCCAGCGCGCGAAATTGCCGGCCAATTCCGCCAGCGCCTTGCGCGCCTTGGGCGGCAGTTCGTCCGTCTCTGTGATTTCGCGCGTCGCCGACAGCAAGGGCAACTGCCGGGCGCGGGCAAAAGCATGCAGGGTCGCCACGCTGGCATCGCCGATGCCGCGCTTGGGTTTGTTGACGATGCGCTCGAACGCCAGGTCGTCATCGCCTTGCGCGATCAGCCGCATATAGGCGATCGCATCGCGGATTTCCGCCCGCTCATAGAAACGCGGACCGCCGATTACCCGATAGGGCAGGCCCAGGCTGATGAACCGGTCTTCAAACTCGCGCATCTGAAACGACGCGCGCACCAGAACCGCCATCTGGGAATACAGATGACCCTGACGATGCTGGTCTTCCGCTTCGGCGGCGACATTGCGCGCCTCCTCCTCGGCATCCCACACGCCGGCGACGCGGATTTTTTCGCCCTCGTCGCCTTCGGTCCACAAGGTCTTGCCCAGCCGACCCTTGTTGGCGGCGATCAGGCCGGAGGCCGCACCCAATATGGCGGACGTAGAGCGGTAATTGCGCTCCAGCCGGATCACCTTGGCGCCGGGAAAATCGCGCTCAAAGCGCAGGAT
>Ga0070665_100008789_pt1 | contig 10223 bp, 6 predicted proteins | sample KBSS13metaG_FD_65862 | JGI IMG/M metagenome (GOLD analysis project Ga0070665, IMG submission 65862) | Switchgrass rhizosphere microbial communities from Kellogg Biological Station, Michigan, USA - KBS S1-3 metaG | ecosystem: Host-associated > Plants > Roots > Rhizosphere > Soil ...
GGCGAGGCGATGGGGGGCGGCATCTATGCGCAGGGTTTGCTTCACGTGCACAACACGACGATCGCTTCGAACGTTGCCAATTCCAAGACGGCGAATAGCGTCGGTGGCGGCGTGTTTGCGCGCGGACAGGTCGACATCGATTCTTCGACCATCAGCGGCAACATTGCCCGCATGGCCGGCGGCGTGGCGGTCTTCAGTGGCAACTCCGAGTCGGGAAAGATCGTAGACAGCACCATATCCGGTAATCGTGGACTCGAAGTCATTGGCGGCGTGCTGACCGACCGGCCGTTGCTCCTGAGCAACAGCACGGTTGCATTCAATTGCGCGTTCGCGACACGGGCCGGCGGAAGCGACGCCGTCGGTATCGGCGTGCACGCGAATTCCGGCAGTATCGAGTTGCAAAGTTCGATTGTCGCGAACAACACGATTTGCGGCAGTAGCGCGAGCGAACCTGCTGCGAGCTTCGATCCTGCCTACGACATTTCCACCTCGGCCGGCGTGCCGCTCGGCGGCGCGAACAGTCTCGTCGTCACATCGGCGGTCGCCTTGCCGCCGGATACGTTGCGTCTCGATCCCCTGCTGGGCCCTCTCAACAGCAACGGCGGAAGAACGCTCACTCACGCGTTGCTCGCCGGCAGTCCCGCCATCGACGCGGGCAACAACACGGCTGATCTCCACTACGATCAGCGAGGCGGCGGTGCTGTTTCCCCCAATATCGATTTGCCTTGGACGTCACGTATCGTCGGCGGATCCGCGGACATAGGTGCCTACGAGGCGCAAGCGGTCGGCATCACTCGTCGGGTCACCGTCTGTGATGATGGCGGCAACGGTAGTTTGCGTGACATCGTCGCCCAGTCGGCGAGCGGCGATGTCATCGACCTGACCCGGCTTGGCTGCGCTCGGATCGTTCTGAAAAATCAGATCGACATACCGCTCGGCAACCTCACCCTGCTTGGCACCGGGAGCGGACTGCTGGAAATTGATGGCGACCGACGCAGCCGCGTGCTGAACCATTCCGGCTACGGCACGTTGCGTCTGGAGGGGCTGACGATTTCACAGGGCGCTCTGCAGCGCAGGGACGGTGACGTTGCGAGCGGCGGCTGCATTCATTCCGACAGCCGTGTCATTGCGAGCGATCTCGTGCTGTCGCAATGCCATGCCAGCAGCGCCAACGGCGCGTGCCTCGGAGGCGCGATCGCTGCGCAAGGTCTGGATCTCGAGCTTTCCCGGATGACTGACAACGTCTGTGAAAGTAGCGGAGCGGCCGCGATCGGAGGAGCCATCTACGCCGGCAAGCTGTTGCTCGGCAATTCCCTGCTCGCCCGCAATCGTGCATCGGCCGACGCTCCGGATTTTGCTTTGCGGCATCCGCTCTCGACCGCGCAGCTCGAAGGCGTCGTCGGAGGACTCGGCGGCGGATTCTTCGCGCTGTTCGACGTGTCGATATCCGGGTCGACGGTGGCCGCCAATCATGCACGTGTCGGCGGCGGCGGCGATGCCTACGCATTGTGGATGCAGAGCAGTACGGTTTCGGGAAACAGCGCCGACAGCGGCGCAGCGGGTCTTCGCGCGACCTTGGTCGAGGTCGTCAACAGCACGATCGCGTTCAATTCCAGCACGGCGTCTGGCATGCCGTTGGCGGCCGGCCTCGCGACCAATTCATTGGGCGAGTTGTTCAGCTCGATCGTATTCGGCAACACATCCGGTGACGTGCCCTTCGACATCAGCTCGTTCGGCCCGATCGGTTTGGGCACGAACAATCTGGTCGGTGCCGCGGACATCGCGTTGCCCGCAGAAACGCTGCGCGTCGACCCATTGCTCGCGCCGCTGGCGGACAATGGCGGCCCGACACCGACGCATGCACTGTCGACGGGCAGTCCGGCGATCAATGCGGGGCGCAATTCCCAAGGATTTGCCAATGACCAGCGCGGCACCGGTTTCCCGCGCGTCATCGATGATGCAGCCGATATCGGCTCGTTCGAAATGCAGACCGACGTCATCTTTTCGGATGGATTCCAGGGGATATCCCATCGCTGAACGCGGCGAACGCTCCCTGTGCAAACGCGCTACGCCGGCCAATCGCGTTGTTGCAGCCGTCCAGGCACGACACGCGCCCATTCTGCGTGACGGTGCAGCCATTCGAGCGACCTGTGTGTTCGGTCATTCCGATCGCGCTCATGAGGGCATCGGCGATGCGGTTTCACATCTCTTTGCAAGCTTTCATTCGCGATTCGAATGATACCGACAGCAGCATGCCTGCGGATCGAATGATCAGCGTGGTGGTTTCCGCGCTGTTCTGACTCGGCTCAGGACCGCGTGCGATCGTTGCCAGGAAAATGTCGGTAGAGCGCAAGGGTGTCGCGGAGTTCGCCGCCTGCGCCCGTGGTGTAGCCGGGTATGACCCCGATGGCCTGGTAACCGAGTGCCGCGTAGAAGTGTTCGCCCTCTCCGCCCCGTTCGGTATTCAGCAGCAAGAGACTGCGGTCGCGCTCGCGTGCAGCATCGTGCAACGCCATCATCAGGGCACGGCCGACGCCCAGCCGGCGCACGCCCGCGTCGACGAATAGTTTCTGCAGTTCGGCGCGATGCTGCGCATTGGGCCAGGGGGGGAAGTTCAATTGCCCCGCACCGACCAGGCGGTCGTCAAGGCTAGCGACCAGCAGAAGTCGCGTCTGCCGCTGCAGTTCCACGCGCAGCAGGCGCCAATAGGCCTGGCTTTCTTCGTGGCTGATCGGGGGCACGAAGCCGAGCGAGGCGCCCGCGTCGACACAGATGCGGAAGAGGTCGGCCAGGGAAGGCACGTAGGCTTCGAGCGCATCATCGGCGACCGACTGGATACGGAGTATTCCCGATGAGCCGTTGGGGCTCGTCGTCCGGGCGGCCGAGTACCCGATGCCCACACTGCAGCTCTCGGCGTCGATTTTGATGGGATCTTTCACGCCATCAGCTGCCGCTGTCCCACACGCGTGCGAAGACCGTGGGCCTGCTTCCCGCCTCCTGATGCGCAACCACGACCGCAGTCGCGAGATCCCCGGTGACATTGAGCGCCGTGCGGCACATGTCGAGCAGGCGGTCGACGCCGATGATCAGACCAATACCCTCGGGCGGCACGTGCACGTAACCGAGCAGCATCGCGATGACCGGCATCGACGCAGCGGGAACCGTCGCCGTGCCCATTCCGCTCAGTACACACAGGCCCAGCAGCATGGCTTGCTGGCCCAAGCCCAGCGTCACGCCGAAACACTGCACAAGAAACAGCACCGCCAGTCCCTCGAACAACGCGGTGCCGTGGTGATTCGTGGCCGCGCCGATCGTCACGACGAATCGCGCCACGCCTGGCGGCAGACCCAGATTGTGTTCCGCCACTTTGAGTGTGGTCGGCAAGGTCGCCGTGCTGGACGCCGTCGAGAAGGCGAGGACGATCGCTTCGCGGCTCCCGCGGAAGAAATACGCCGGAGACGTTCGGCCGGCAAAGCGCACCCAGAGCGGCAAAACGACGAACATGTGTACGCCGAGCGCCAGCAGCACAGTCAGCATGAAACGACCGAGCAGCAGCAGCAGGTCCCAGCCGAAGCGCGCGCACAGGGCATACATCAGACACCCGACGGCATAGGGAGCGAGCTGCACGATCAGGCCGATGAGCTTCATGACGAGTTCGTTCAAACCCTGGATCGCCAGCTTGAACGCCTCGGCTGCCGGCGTCGGCGTCAGTACCAGCGCGATACCCAGCAGCACGGCAAAGACCATGACCGAAAGAAACTGGTCAGTGCTCGCGGCGTGAACGATATTCCGTGGAACGACGCCGACCAAGGCGTTTATTCCGGAAGCGGAAGCGTCCGCGCTGACTATCGCGTGCGCTTTGATAGCTGACTCGGCCATGACGGCATCGCGGATGGCCGGATCGAATCCGACGCCGGGGTGCAGCAGATTGGCGGCCAGCAGTCCGACACCAATCGCCACTGCCGTCAGTACCGCGGTATTGACAAGGGTGCGCAGCCCGATGCGTCCGAATGCCGCGACGTCGCTCACGTCCGACACCGCCAGCACCAATGCGCTGAACATCAACGGCAGCACCAGCATGAACAGCAAGTTGAGGAAGAGCTGACCGGCGGGCTTGGCGATCCAGTCGATCGCGAAATTCACCGCTTCGATGTCACCAGTCGCCTGGACGTAGGTGTAGGAGCCGATGCCCAACGCGATGCCGAGCAGAAATCCGAAAAATACCTTGGCGTGCAACGAAGACAACATGACGTTCCTGTCTGGGAGAGATGGCTGGGGGCGCGATCGCCTGGTCTCGTGGCGTGAGCCTCCGACGTGCAGCAGCCTGCAAGCGGGCCGTCGCCTTCCCTTCAGAACGAACATCGGCGCCGGGCCGCGCCGTCGCAGCAACCAGCCGTCGCGCACCGGAGACACTCCTCCAGAAGTCCGAAGCGCTGTGTCACAGGCGAATGGCAGACGTTCGACAAGTCGCTTCCCGCGCCCGCGCGGAAGCGTCGCGGTGGCGCATGCGGCTGGAATTTTTCGTTCTGTACTCGACGCACGCCGATTTCGGCTGGCCTCTTGCGCGGAGACTCGCATGCAACTCAGGAATTTCTTGCTGACGGCGGCGCTACTCGGTTGCTCGTTCGCGCATGCAATACCTCGTCTCGTCGAGATGCAGACCCAGGGCGCACAGATCTTCAAGCTGTCCGAGAATGGACGCTATGCCGCGGCAACCGTGAGCGGCAATGCATTTGCAAGCCGCCAGGCATTGCTGTGGTCACTGGATGAAAACGCGGAAACGCTCGTTGCCGCCTTCGACGCGGGGAACGGCGTCAACAATGTAGGCACGCTGGTCGGGTCCGTGCCCATGGGCGGAGGTCCGGACATCGGCGGACAGGACTACGCGGCCTTGCTGCCATTGGGGACCAATACGCCGAGCTTCCTTCCACCGGAACCCGGGGCCTCCGCGAACAGCGTGGTCAACGACATCTCCGATGATGGCATCGCGGTCGGAACGTATTGGACCGCAGACCTCGCTGTCTATAAAGCGGTGATGTGGAGCAACGGGCAGCCGATGGCGGATCTCCCCGTCGAGGATCAGACGGTCTACTCGCGCGCAAATAAGGTCAGTACCGATGGCAGTACCGTCGCGGGCTACGTATTTTCGACGGGCACTTTTCCGCATGCGGCGATCTGGCGGGAGCAGCAGTTGACGGTGCTCTCAAATTCGGACGGCCATCCACTCGGCGAAGCGCAAGGCCTCAGCGGCAATGGCCGCTTCGCCGTGGGTTCCAACTACGAGACGGTCGTACCGGGAATGCCAACGGCGTGGCGCTGGGATGCACGAACGGGCGAGGTGATTGCGCTTCCGAACATGCTGTTCGCGCTTGCCGTCAGCAACGACGGCCGCATCGTGACGGGCAATATCGGTGCGGACACTCGCGTTTCCGTCGTCTGGATCGAGGGCCGCGGCACCATCACGTTGCGCGACTACATGGCCGAACGCGGCATTGCAAGACCTGCCGGATGGACCAAGCTCGTCGGCGCGCTCAACGCGCTCTCAGGCGACGGGTCTGTGCTGGGTGGGTGCTGCCTGCCACCGGAATCCTTGCCTTTCGGCCGCAGTTTCGTCCTTGCCAGCCTGAACGACGCATCGGATCGCTTGTTCAGTGACGGGCTCGAGGGAGCGCTGATCGAAAATCCGGTGAAAGACCCGAGTTTCGAGGCGAGCACGGCAACGACCGGGCCAAATCCGTTCTGGAGCAGCAGCGATTCCAATCCGGACGCCAGCCAGGGCGCCACGGTCTTCTTCAATGAATCCGAAGTCCGTGGAGTCACGGCGCAAACGGGTCTGTGGCTGGCCATGTTTGGCGGCTATTTCAACGGCGAGGAAGAAACGCAGGACATCGCCCAGTCCGTGCTGTTCCCGAAAGGGGATCGCCTGTCCCTTCACTACGGGCGATTCGCAGCGGTATTGCCCGAGGGCGGCGCGCTCCTCCAAGTGATGATCGACGAGCAGATCGTCGAAACGACGAACTTGGCCAAGCTTTCGGGACCTGACGCTGACTTCACGACGAAAACCATCGATGTCGGTGCATTCGCCGATGGACGCGAACACGAGGTCCGCTTCGCCTACAGTTACCAGGGCGGAAGCGACAACGACGGCATCGTCTTTCTCGACGACATCCAGATCGACAACAGGCGTTGACACTACGCCGCGCGCCGATAGCGAAGCGAAATGCCGCTTCATCCAACGGACAAGCGAAGCGTAGTACCCACGACGTATCCGTTCGGCGAGCGCGGTCGGCATCGCGGTATCTGATGCCACTGGCTCGGAATCCATACGCAGATCCAACGGAGAAATGAACATGTCCAACATCGTCGGCGGCCCGACTTGCGGCTCGATATCGCGCGCATCGACTCTGCAAGTGAACCGAGCTGCACGCTGCGTGTCTGCTGCGATCCGTGCGATTCGCTTTCACGGCAGTGCTGCCGTCAGCGCATTCTGCCTGTCGGCGCTCATGGCCACCGATGCCAGTGCGCTGCAGTTCCAAGGCAGCGGCGTGGGAGAGATACCCGACGGTCTCGGAGGCGGCATCGAGGGCGGCTGCAATGCGGCCACGGAAGGCGCCGCGCTGGTCGTGTCCTTTGCGGTGAAGGGCCTCGCTGCTCCGATCACGAACATCGGTGTGCGCCTGTCGTTCGATCCGCAGCACACCTATGTCGGCGATCTGCACGTGACTCTAACGGCGCCGGACGGCGTTCGCAGTGCGCCGATCTTCGGCGACACCGGAAATTCCGGCGACGGCGACGACTCCAGCGATCTCCGCGGCCCTTATGCGTTCTCCGACGCTCTGAGCGGCGATTGGTGGGGAGCAGCGGCTGCCGCCGACGAGGCGGGGGAAGTACCATCGGGCGAGTACCGAGCGACGCGCGATGGCCTGGCGCAATCGGTGTCCCTCCTGGCGACATTCGGTGACCTGACGCCTGCGCAGGCGAACGGCCGCTGGACCATGACCATAGCCGACGATTGCATCGGTGACACCGGATCAGTGTCTGCGGCAGCACTCGTCATCAACGAATCGCTGCCGGTAAGTTTGCAGTCGTTTTCGGTGGATTGATGCCAAGCCATTGCTTGCTGTGCAAGTACGGTGACGAGGACGGCCTTTTGGGCGCCGCCGAATGCGCCGCTCGCCGGTACACGGCGTCAATGGCGTCCCGTCCCGCCCATCTTCGTTCTGCATCACGTCCGGAAAAGCCTTCGCGTAAGACGGCCGTCCGCAATCTCCGGCACGTTCATTGCCGTTCACATTCGCCAAGGAGGCGATCATGAAAACTCTCTGCGGGGTACTCGCCGTTCTAACTGCAGGTACGGCCTTTGCGGCCGACGCGCCGTCCAAATCAATGGACGCCGTGGCTGTCCACAACAGCCACCGATACATCGTCGAACGTACGTTCCCACCGAATGCTCTCGCGTCCCTGGATGCCGCCACCAAGGCGAGGATCAACAAGATCAATGCGATGTTCGGAGTAAAGTGGGAAGCGTCGTACGCGAATGCTGATGATACCAAGACCCGCTGCGTCTACGAGGGCCCAAGCGCTCACGCTTGATCCTCGGCGTGACCGGCGAGGAAAGCGCGCGCCCAGCGCCAATCGCGGTCGACCGTGCGCTTGGCGACGCCAAGAACCTGCGCGACCTTGTTGAGTTCCAGACCGGCGAAGTAATGCAGTTCGACTACGCGTGCAGCGCGCACGTCATTGCGTTCCAGCGCCGACAGCGCTTCGTCCAGTTGCAAGGCCAATTGCGGATCGACATGGATCGAATCCACGGCAGCGTCGTTGAGCTGCAATCTCGCAAGGTCGCCGCCGCGCTTCGGCTGAGATCTGCGCCGAGCCGCGTCGGTCAGGATGAAACGCATCGCGCGCGCGACGTAGGAATAGAATTCCTCGGGTCGGCGATATTCGAATTCCGAATCTCCGAGACGGAGGTACATCTCGTGCACAAGTTCGGTCGTGCAAAGCGTCAGCGGGTTGCCGCTGCGGGCGCGCTGACGACTCGCGATAGTCTTCAGTCGATCGTAGAGCTCGACGAATACCGGATCCGTCGCATTCTCTTTTGAAGACTCGAGGTGCGTCAATTCGTCCATACGTCAGCCTTTAGCCGGCACGAGCGCCGCACTGCGATCTTCCGCGGGTGCTTTCACGTCGCTATGGTAGCACCCATGCGTGTTCAACACTGCCGGCGCAGCATCCGATAAACAGTGTCGTGATCACACGCTCCACGATTGCCTCGCCGAGACGAGTCAGCATGGGCCACGGCGCCGATCATCGCGCGGGTAAACGTGCCCGTAGGTCGGTCGCGTAGGGCGAAGACGAGGCGGATAGCAACGGTTCGACTCGGTCCATCAAGGCATGCGACTCCTCGATTTTTCCGAGCGCGGCGAGTGCGGCAGCGAGGCTGACATTGACTTCGAGCATGCGGGGATCGTCCGCGGGGAAAAGCGGGCTGCGTACGCTGACGGCTTCGCGTAGAAGAGGCAGGGCTGCTGCGGGCCGTTGCAGTGCCAGCTCGCAACGTGCCAGCACGAACAAGAGAGTGCCGAAGCGGTAATTTCCCGGCGGCAGCGCTGCGCGGCCCATGCCGAGCGCACGTGTCGCAATGATCTTTGCGGTTGCTGGGTCGCCGTTGTCGAGCTCGGCCTCCGCCAGTGCCGATTGCATGCCGGTCAGGATCGGATCGCTGTCTCCTGGGCTCGCTTTGACCGCTTCGGCGGCCGAACGCAATTCATGCACCGCCTCGGCGTATCGATGCTGCAGGCGCAGCAGGTCGCCGAGGTACCCGCGGTCACGATTCAGCCAGCGCGAGTCGGCCGGCTCGCGTGCGGCCTGGATAGCCAACGCGGTTCGATAGGCACGCTCGGCTTCCGCGTAGAGCCCCTGCAACTGCAGGGTCTGCGCCAGTCCACGCATCGGATCGGCACTGTCCCAGCCTTCATTGTTTCCTTGAATCTCCGCCCACACCGCGAGGGAGTCCAGCGACGCTTGTCGCGCTTCTTCGAGGCGGCCGACCGATCGGTAGTCGTTTGCCAAGAAATTGTAGAGAAAGGCCAGTTGTTCCGGGCGCTCCTCGCGCAGCGCTGCGGTGGCCGGTAGCAACTTGAGCCGCCCCTCGAGCGCTTCGGCGAAACGCCCTTGATTTTCCAGCACACGCAGCAGATTCGACTCCGCCATGAGGGTGTCGCGATGCCCGTTCCCATACAGCTGCTTGTAGGCGGCAACGGCCGCCCGCAGCGGTTCTTCGGCCTCGGCAAAGGCTCCTTTGTGGCCCAACAGCAGACCCAGTGCGCTCTGTGCGTTGCAGACGCTGGTGTGGACATCGCCATGCAAGGCGCGCGCGACGTTCACGGCGCGCTGCAGGACGTCTTGCCCTTCGTCATAGCGAGCAAGTTCGTCCAACGACCTGCCGAGCATCGTAAGATCCTGCACGACGACATCGCTGAGCAAGCCGTGTCTGTCGATGTCACTTTCCAGTGCTGCACGCAGCGGCTGTTCCGCGTCCTTTGCGTGACCTTGTTCCGTGAGGATCGTCGCCAACGCGCGTCGCGCATTCGCGGCTTCGATTTCGCCTTCACGGCCGGCCTGCAAGGCCCACTTCAACGCTTCATCGACGTGCCTGCGGGCGGCGGCGAAACTTCGCTTGTTCAACTCGGTTTCGGCCAACCGGAGCAGATTTCGTGCCTTGATTTCCGCCGGAACCCGGGAATCGGCACTCGTCGCGACCGCTTGCTCGAGCAGTGGCTGGCCGCGCGCGTAGTCGCCGATGGTCCAGTAAAGGGAGCCGATCAGGCCCGTCAGGTCGGCATGCACCGCCGGCTGGCGCAGTGCGCCGCCGGCAAGCTGCGCCTGGCCCCGCTCCAGCAATTGCTGCGCGGTAATTGCAGCGCCCTTGTTTTCGTCCGGATTGGATTGCTGAAAAACACCCACGAGGAAGTCCTGGGCCGCTTGCGCCCGGCTGGCCTGATCGCGTGCGCTGCGTGCCTGCTGCAGGCTGATGACGGCCGCCGCGATGCACACGAAGGCCAGGCCAGCCGCAATGGCGATCGGTCCGCGATGACGGATAGCGAACTTGCGCGCCAGATACCAGTGCGAAAGCGGATGGGCATGAACAGGCAGTCCGGACAGGTATCGCTCGATGTCGTCGCCGAGCGCCGCTGCTGTCGGATAGCGAGCCTTGGGATTCT
>Ga0070665_100008792_pt1 | contig 10221 bp, 8 predicted proteins | sample KBSS13metaG_FD_65862 | JGI IMG/M metagenome (GOLD analysis project Ga0070665, IMG submission 65862) | Switchgrass rhizosphere microbial communities from Kellogg Biological Station, Michigan, USA - KBS S1-3 metaG | ecosystem: Host-associated > Plants > Roots > Rhizosphere > Soil ...
TATCTGTTCTACAGCGCCGTCTACAGCGCCGGTTTTCAGTCCTTGATCGGCCAGCGCATGAACCTGCCGGAAGGTTTATCGCCCCTTGCCACAAAGCTGGCGCTGGCGGGCCTTACCCTGCTGGGCTCGACATACGGCATGGTTTTCCTCGAGCCCAAGGATCCGGTCCGGCTGCGCTGGCTGGGAGAACAGATTCGCGGCGGCCATGCCTACAAAGCTTTTCTGGCGCTGGATTGCTGGATGCTGAGCTACGCCGCCACGCTGCTGGTGGGGCTGGCACTGGCGGTGTTGTGGATGCCGAGCCCCGGCGGTTCGTTGATCGTGCTGGCGATGCTGGGCTTTCTCACCCGGGACGTGGCGGTGTTTGTGCTGATGCGCGGGCAGGCAGGGGGCAAGGGCGATTTTGCGGCGCTGGCGATTTTGGGATCGCTCTATCTATTGCTGCCCACGGTTCTGGCCGGCTTGAATTTGCGTACTCTGGATTTCCTGTTTCTTCCGCACGGTGCCTTGGGCGTGGTCGCGGGTTGGGCCGAGGGTGCAGCCTGTGCCTGGCTGGCTTACAAGCGCGTGGCGCGCTGATCAGCCGGCCGCTCTTGCCGGCGCTGCCGCGGGCGGCTGAGAATAAAGCGGAATGATGCGCGACGGCGCGATGCCGCCCTCCAGCAAAGCGGCGATGATCTGTTTTTCGCTGACATAGGAAGAGATGATCACCGGCGCATGCGAGGGGTGCGCAAACAGTTCCGCCGGGCTGATCACGGTCTTGCCCGCCTGTGTCTGTCCCCATTTCTTGCTGTCGCGATCGGCGATGGCGATGATTTTGGGGCCGATGCCGGTGTGATCCAAAAGCTGGGCGGTGTGGATGCCCGCGCCATAGAGGAACACTGGCTCCTGAATGCAAGCCATGCGCAAAGCGGTCGCCGTCCATAGCAGCTTGTCGCGCGCAGCATAGCTGTGGGCGAACTGGAGGCCGGCGGATGGTTTGGGAGCGGGCATGGCATCGGCAGGCCGTACGGACTTGCGGGCGGCAATGGCGATGACCGGATAGTGTTGGCACGTCAGGTCGATGCGGGTTTCCATGATTTCGAAGCCGCACCCCCGCAGCAGCCATTCCAGCGACGCGGGCTGGTAATAATGCAGATGTTCGAAGGTGAACCATCCGGGGGGAAGCATGTGCGGCGCTGTCGCACAAGGCACTTCCAGAACCAGATGCCCATCAGGCGCTAGTGCCGCATGGAACCGCGCCAGCGCCGCCGGCGGATCGTAAAGATGCTCCAGCACATGGCTGACCAGGATCAGATCGAGATCCTTTTGCGCCAGCAATGTCTGTTCTTCGCCGCCCAGCTCGGCGGTTATGCCGAAAATATCCTCCGCCTGGGAGATCGCCGACGGCGAAAGATCGCAGCCTCCGACTTGCCAGCCCAGCCTGCGGAACTGGTGCAGCATGGCGCCGGAGGCGCAGCCGACCTCATAGGCGCGGCCCGGCACAAGGCTGAGCGCCGCAACCAGGTTCAGGAACCGTTGGGCAAGATGCGAAGGCGGCGCGGCGCGCAAACCTTCGGCGTCGCCGAATTCTTCGTAAGTGGCGAAACTGCGATAATGATGCGCCATCAGCTCCGGTGTGACCGGCGGAGATTGCTGGATATGGTCGCAAGACCGGCAGACACAGAAATCAATCTTGCAGGCTTCGTCCCCGCCCAGCAGGGCAAGCGACTGGGTCTGGATGATTTCCCGGTCGCCGCTTCCGCATAAGGCGCAGCGGCCCGATGTCTCGCCGGCATCCATGTTATTTGGCCGCGAAAGCGGCCAGTTCGGCGGCACAGCCCGGCATCACCGCGTCCCAGTCGCCGAATTTTTCCGGGAAGAAAACGCGGGTGTTGGGGTACCAGGGATATTCCGCTGTGCCCAGTTGCGGCCAGCCAAGGCTGACGGCCAGGTACCAGACCTTCGCGCCCACGCTGGAAGCGGTGTGCGCGGCGGCGGTGGGGGCGGAAAGGACCAGGTCCATGGCCAGCGACAAAGCGGCGAGGCCGTCAATGTCGTCCTTGAGGTCCAGACCTTCTATCGTATGGATCTGCACCCCGAAATGTTCCTTGGCGCGCGCGAGGCCGGGCGCGCTGTCGCCATATTGCATATTGATGAAGGAGACACCTTGTGTCTGAAGGATCTCGCCCCAGGCGTCGATTGGCGAGAAATATTTCGCCCGCTTGCCGGCGATCAGCATGGAGCGCCAGCACAGGCCGATCTTCTTGCCCGGAAGTGCCTTGATCTGTTCCTTGAACGCCGCCACGCGGGCGGGATCGGGCACCAGGAAGGGCCTTTTGGGAAAATCGGCGAGCGACTTTCGATAAAATTGCAGGGCGGTTCCCATCGGCGCCCAGAAATCGGGTTTGTTTTCCTTGGCGGCGAACGGCACCAGCCTGAGCGCCTTTTGGCCGTTGTCATCGATCAGGGTGCGGTCGTCATAGCCGCCGACCTCGGCCTTGGGAAAGGAGCGCTGGAAGAGCGGGATCATCCGCGCATCGACGCAGATCTGCAGCTTGCCTTCATCGCCCACCGCGGCTTGCGCATCGGGCAGGATGTTGGAAAACATGATCTCGTCGCCCAGGCCTTGTTCTCCCACCAGCAGCAGCTTCTTGCCGGTGAGGTCCTCGCCCTGCCACATCGGGGCATCGATCATGTGATGGAAGTAGGCGCGGAAGCGCGGATTGTTGCGAATTTCGTATTCGCTGAAGCCTTCTTCCAGCTTGCCCAGGCCGATCAGGCAGATGCTGCGCGAATGCCGCGTCTCGATGCGTTCGGCCGGATCCACCACCAGTTCCAGCGCCTTGTCATAGGCCACCAGCGCATTGTCGAGCTGGCTGAGATGCTGATAGGCAAAGCCCAGATTGTGAAAGGCGCGGGCGAACTGCGGCGCCAGGCGAGCGGCTTCCTGATAAAAGATCAGGCTTTCGTCGGCCCGGGTGTTCTCCGCCAAGACGGTGGCCAGCGTATTCCACAAAATGGGTTCCTCGGGCATGCGAAACAACGCAGCGCGCAGAAGTTCGATCGCCTCTTCGACCTGGCCCATGTCCGCCAGGCAACTGCCGAGATTGTTGTAGCCCAGAGGTGAATCCGGGCACAGCGCGATATAAAGCTGAAACATCTTGGCTGCGCCGTCGTGCAGCTTCAAATTCCAGGCCGTCAGGCCCAGATTGATCAAGAGCTCGGGGTCTTCCTTGTCCAGTTCAAAGGCGCGCTCATAGGTGACAAGGGCCTTGTGCAGATGGCCCATCCGCTCAAGCGCCATGGCCAGGACGTGAAAGGCCTTGGGATTTTCGCTATCGGCTTCGGTCGCCTTCAAGGCCCATTGACCGGCCCTGACAATGTCGCCTTTGCGCCAGGTGCGGACGGCGCGCTTCAAAGCCACATTGGAGCGATGGCGGACCTTTTCCTGGACCGCCTCGTTGAACAGCTCTTCCAGCTTTTCGATAGCCTGCAGGCGGGCGTCCGCCCCGGTCAGGGAATCCAGTGTGGGCTGTGCAAGGGCCTGGGCCATGTCTGTTCCGGCTTGAAATCAGCCCGCATCAAAGCGGTTTATCGTTAATCACTCGTTATCGAAAAAGGTGAAAAATGAACCATTGGCCGGGGCTTTGGGCTTTCCGGCGCGAAAATGCAAGCGGGGCAGCCGTGAAGAATATTGCCGAACGCCTGGCCGACGTGTCGAGCCATCATGGGCCGGTGCTGGCGACCGTGGACGGCTACGACGTGATCGATTGCGAAGTTTGCGGCTTCCGCCATGTCGATCCGCTGTTCACCAACGAACAGCTCAAGAAATTCTACGAAACCGAATTCTACCAAAGCGAACGCCCCGACTATTTCGAGCGGATGGAAGCCGACCGGGAATGGTGGATGCTGCGCTACCGCCACTATTACGAATTGATCGAAGCGCATGCGCCGGGACGGCGCATCCTGGATATCGGTTCGGGTCCCGGTTATTTCCTGGACGCAGGACGCGAACGCGGCTGGCAGGTCCTGGGCTTCGAGCCGTCACGTGCCGCCGCGGACTATACCAGGTCGCGGGGGCTTGCGGTGGTCAATGATTTCTTCTGCGCCGCCAGCGCGAAAGAGCATGGGCCGTTCGATGCCATCTCGATGAGCATGGTGCTGGAACATGTGCGCGATCCGATCGGTCTGATCGAAGAGGCGAGAAGCCTGCTTGTCCCCGGCGGGCTGCTGTTCGTGGCCTCGCCCAACGATTTCAATCCGCTGCAGATGGTGCTGTGGAAGAAAATGGGTTTTCAGCCCTGGTGGGTGAATCCCAAGCATCACCTGAATTATTTCGACACCGCTTCGGCCCGTTCTTTCCTGCTGGCGCGGCGGTTTCAGTTCCTGCATCTGGAAACCAGCTATCCGCTGGAAAATTTCCTGCTGGCGGGGCGCAATTATGTCGGCAATCCCGCGCTAGGGCGCGAATGTCACAACGAGCGCAAGGCGTTCGAGAGCGCGCTGTTTCTGCATGACAAGGAGCGGATGAAAGCCTTGGCCGCCTCCTGGGCCGCACAAGGCATCGGGCGCGAATTCATCATTATGGGCAAGAAGCCGGCCTGACAGGCGTCGTTCCTGTTCCAAGGACCGTCCAGCCTATTGCGTCCGGATCTCTATCTTGGCCAAGGCCGCGGCAACATTGGCCAAGGCTTCCTCGCGGCTGGCTCCCGTGGCGATAATCATGGCGCCTGTGGGCCGCTTGTCGCCGGCCGGGGGAATCACATCACCGATCCGCGCCGTCACCGTTGCCTCCAGGATGCCGGGCAGGGCGCGCGCGGCTTCCTCGCCGGCCACATGCACCACTTTACCAGGCGCCGGGAAGGCATAGCGCTGGATGATGGGAAGATTGCGGCTGGGCTGCATTTCGGCAGCCGGCGGCTTTTCGCCCAGGGCAATGCGGATAGCCAAGCCGACGAAATCGGCCCCGGTATTGTGGGGAATTTCCCGGGTGCAGAAGAATCCACCCGATAGCCGCGCCGCCAGTTCGATCACATAGGCCTCGTCCTCATGGACTACCATGTCGCCCTTGACCGTTCCGTTCACCACGCCCAAGGCTTCGGCGGCACGGGCGACGGCGTCGCGCACCTTTTGCTGGACATGAGGGGGCAGCCGGCTGGGCAGATCGCCGCCATTCTCGATGAAGAAGGGCGCGTAACGCTCGAGCAACTCGTAATTGCGGTCGGAGAAACCCAGGGTGTGGCAAACCCCGTCCACCACCAGGGACTCGGTGGAGACTTGCGGGCCACGTAGATAGGCTTCCACCATCACCCGGCCGGTGGGCGACCATTGCCGGGCGCGTTCGTAGGCCTCCTGCAGGTCGGCGACCTGCGCCAGGCGTTGTACGCCCCGGCTGCCGCGGGAATCGGCGGGCTTGATGACCAAGTCGTTGCCGCGTTCCGCGATAATCTGTCTGAGCGCCGCCAGGTCCGGCACGGCCGCGAACCAGGGCACTGGCACCCCCTTTGCCGCAAAACATTCTTTCATCGCCAGCTTGTCGCTGGCCAGCCGCGCACTTTGCATCGTGATGCCGGGCAGGCCCAGCCGTTCGCAGACCAAGGCGGCACTCAGCGGCGCGTCGGCGGCGGCGCAGATCACGCCGTCGATCGGGCGCACGGTGCGATGAAATTCCTCGGCGGCGCGCGCCGTGTCTTCGGCGTCATAGACATCAGCCATCACGCGGTGATGGGCAACGGCAAAGCCCGGTGCGTTGGGATCGCGGTCGGAGACCACCACATGCAGTCCCATCTCATGGGCGCGGCGTGCGACGTCCGCCGCCTCCACTCCGCCCGAGATGACCAGCAAGGTCTTCATCAGAAATAGAGACCGCCATTGACGTTGATCGTCTGGGCGGTGATGTAGGAGGAGGCGTCGCTGGCCAGAAAGACCGCGACATTGCCGACTTCGTCCTGGGTGCCGAAGCGCTTGAGCAGGATGTTCTCCGCCGCCTTCTGCACGGCGGTGGCCTGCATGCCCGCCGCCGCCATTCCCGAGGCGATCAGGCCGGCCGACAGGGTATTGGAGCGGACGCCATGCGGCGCGCCAAAGCGCGCGATAACCTGCGCAAGCGAGATCAGGCCCGCCTTGCTGGCCGCGTAATGGGCGGTGCGCGGACCGCCATATTGGCCGCTGACAGAACCGATATGGATTATGGAGCCGCCACCGGCTTCCGTGAGATAGGGGAGCAGTACCTGGGCGCAGATAAACGGCCCCTTCAGATTGGCGTCCAGGATCGCGTCCCAATCCTCGTCGGTGATCTTGTCATAGTCGGTCGGCTTGTTGATGCCCGCATTGTTGACCAGCACGGACAACGGCCCCAGCGCCTCACGCGCCTGTTTTGCGGCAGTTTCGACCGACGTCCGGTCGGTGACGTCCATCTTGAGCGCCACCGCCTTGCGGCCGGCGGCGGCGATCTGGGCGGCGACCTCGTCGCCCTCCTTGGCCCGTTCCCGATAGGTGAGGGCGACATTGGCGCCGGCCTTCGCCATGCACAGGGCGATGGCCTTGCCGATGCCGCGGCTGCCGCCGGTCACCAGCACATTGCGACCGTCCAGAGTAAAGGCGCTCACCGCGACATCTTCCGCTTCAGGACTTTTTCGGCTGCGGCGGCAATGGAATCCGCGCCCAGGCCCAGCTTTTGCACCAGCTCCTCGGGCTCCCCGGATTCTCCGAAGCGGTCCTTCACGCCGACAAACTCGATGGGGGCAGGGCAAGCGCCGGCGAGTGCCTCGGCCACCGCACCCCCCAGTCCGCCATGAATGTTATGGTCCTCGGCGGTGACAAAGGCGCCTGTTTCTTCGGCGCATTGCGCCAGCAGTGCCACATCGATGGGCTTGATGGTCGCCATGTTGACCACCCGCGCGGCGATGCCTTTTGTCTCCAGCAGTTTCGCTGCGTCCAGGGCGCGCGCCACTTCCACGCCGCAGGCGACGATGGTGAGGTCCTTGCCGGGACGGATGATCTGGCCCTTGCCGATTTCGAACGTGTGGTCGTCACCGAACACCTTGATCGAGGCGCTGCGGCCGGTGCGCATATAGACCGGGCCCTGGAAGTCCAGGATCGCCTTGGTCGCCAGCGCCATCTCGGTGGCGTCGGCGGGCGAGATCACCGTCATGCCGGGCACGGCGCGGAACGCCGCCATGTCCTCCAGCGCCTGGGCTGATCCCCCATCCGGCCCGACATCCAGGCCGGGATGGCTGGCGACGATCTTCACATTGCGGTTGCTGTAGGCGATGGAAAGGCGCGCCTGCTCCACTGCGCGCAGGCAAAAGACGGCAAAGGTGGTGACGATGGGAATCATGCCCACCGCCGCCAGGCCGCCTGCCGCCGCCATCATATTCTGTTCGGCGATGCCAAACTGGATGAACCGCTCGGGAAATGCCTTGCGGAAGTGATGAACGCCGGTGCCGCCGGCGATGTCGGCATCCAGGACCACGACGTCGGGATAGTCGGGCGCCAGCCGGGTCAGCGCCTTGCCGAAAGATTCGCGCAAGGAATCGGTGCCCGAAGCGATAAGTTGAGGCGCGCTAGACATTGCCTTCGATCCATTTCTTGAGGTCGCTCTCGGCAACCCCCAGGGCGCGCAGCGCATCCTCGGTCTGCTGCACCGTCATCTTCACGCTGCCGTGCCAGGTGGGCACATTCTCCATGTAGGGCACGCCGCGGCCCTTGACGGTATGGGCGATGATGATGTGCGGCTTGCCGTCGGCGGTGGCGCACCGGTCCAGCGCCTCCAGGATCAACGCGATATTGTGGCCGTCGATCTCCTGCACATGCCAGCCAAAGGCGCGCCATTTGTCGCCCAGGGGCTCCAGTCCCATGATGCTGGCGTTGAAATCGTCGCTCTGCAGCTTGTTGTAATCGATCACCGCGACAAGATTGTCGAGCTTGTGATGGGCGGCGCACATCGCGCCTTCCCAGACCTCGCCTTCCTGCAGCTCACCATCGCCCAGCATGGTGTAGATGCGTGCCGGGCTTTTTTTCATCTTCAGGCCCAGCGCCATGCCGATGGCGACGGAAAAACCTTGTCCGAGCGAGCCGGTGCTGGTCTCCACCCAGGGCAGGTCCAGCACATGGGGATGGCCCTGAAACTTGCTCCCCAGTTTGCGCAGCGACAGCGCATCCTTGACGGAGCAGAGGCCGAATTCGGCCCCAGCGGCATACAGAGCCGGTGCGCCATGCCCCTTGGAAAGGACGAAGCGGTCGCGGGTGAGATCGTCGCCACTGCGCAGCGCCGCGCCATAGATGCAGGCGAACAGGTCGGCCGAGGACAGCGCGCCGCCCGGATGGCCGCTAGTTGCGTGATAGATGGCGGCAATGGCCGTCTGCCGGATAGCGCGCGCGGCCTTGGACAATTTTTCCACCGTGGCGGCGAGCTCACGCGGGGGAACCTGCAGGCGCGCCTCGCGGGTGGCCTGTTGGGCGATGGGCAGGGTGGCGCTGATTTGCATGACGCCAGCCTGACAAAACAGGGTTAGCAAAAGATTTACACTGGGACCGCCCCAGGGACCGGATCAGGGATTAGCCCCGGGGGCTGCCTCGATAGCGGGCATCGCCTGGCCTTCAGCCAGGACGATGGGGGCTATGCAGCAAGCCGCTGCCGTGCCTGCGACAGCAGGTCGGCATAGACCAGGATCTCCGCCTCCGGCAGGCGCGGACGGACGACGGCGGATATTTCGCCGGCAAAGGCCCGCGACATGATGACGATGACGCCGGGGCGAACCTTTTCCAGCGCCCCTTCTCCTTGCAGGGCGGTGCCATGCCGTTCCTGCATATGCTTGATCAGATGCGTATCGACCAGGGCGGCCAGCGTCTTTGGATCGAAGCCGCCATGCAGAACCAGCGAGTCGAACAGCCGGCCCGCCCCCCATAGCAGCACCTTTTTGGGCGACAGCCGGTCCAGTTCGGCGGCGACTTCCCGCAATGCCGCGCGATTGACGTCGCGGGTCTTGCGATAGCTGGCCACGAGGTCGCGGCCATGGGCGACTTGCGCCCCATCCGGCTGGGCGGCGCTGGCCGTGCCCCCTTTGCGGGCCAGGATCAGCACATTTTCGCGATCATCAGGATCCGGCGCCTGCACGATCTCAAAGCCGGCCGCTTTGATCACCGCCGTCAGCGTGGCGGACGAATAATGATAAAGGTGCTTGTCGATGAACCATTCTTCCAGAATGTCGGCGCCGCCTATCAGGTCGACATTGGGCGCATCGATCAACATCAGACCGCCGGGCTTGAGGACACGATGGTGATCCTGAAGCACCGAAAGCGCATGTCCCAGATGTTCGATGGTGTGACAGGAATGGACGATATCGAAACTGGCATCGGGCAAATTTGTGTTTTCTATGCGGGCATGAATGGTTTCGACCCGGTCCAGGTCTTTACAGGAATCGACCACGCGCTCGTCCGGCTCCACCGCCGTCAACTGGGCGCGCGGCGCCGATGCCAACAGGGCGCGGGCGAAGGAACCGCGATTGGAACCGACATCCAGCACGCGCACCGCGCCAGCCAGATCAGCATGCTTCGACAAGGCTTCCATGCAGGTCTGTGTGCGGAATCCCTTGCCATAGCGCACATTGCCCCAGTCCGCGCCGCTGGAAACAGCGGCTGGCCGGCGCTGGCCGCTATCGGCGCGCGGCAGGCTCTGCAGCAGGCCGCAATTGTTGCACAGATAGACCTTCAGGCCGCGGCCGCCCCCTTCGGGCTCGTAAACGGCTTGCAGGCTCGAGGACTGGCAGGTGTCACAAGTTTCGGTCATGGCTTTCCAGGTCGGTTAGTAGGAGACGGCATATTCATCCCGTCCGGCGTACTCCAGCCGTTCCATCATCACGCCGGCGATGCGGGAAAAGCGTGCTGCTTGATCGGGCGTGAGCGGGGTGTCCACCGGCCGGTTGACGTTGTGGGGCCGCTGGAAGATCGAAAAAATACTGTCCTGCCAGGGCAGGCCCAGAAAAGCGTAAAGCGCTTTGACCGTGCTTGGCGAGGCGCGCAGGTCTTCCAGCCGCACAAAAAGACGCTGGGCTGGCGCGATTTTCTCCATCTCGCCCAATATCACCGCGTTGATTTCCGCCCAATGCCAGGCGATGCGCTCGAACTGGTCGAATCCGGCAAAGGCTTGTGCCCAGGGTGTGCCGTGCAAAGGCTGGGGCCACCAATATTTCTTTTCGGGTGGAGGCATCTGCACCGATTGCGGCGCGCGCAGATAAT
>Ga0070665_100008793_pt1 | contig 10221 bp, 10 predicted proteins | sample KBSS13metaG_FD_65862 | JGI IMG/M metagenome (GOLD analysis project Ga0070665, IMG submission 65862) | Switchgrass rhizosphere microbial communities from Kellogg Biological Station, Michigan, USA - KBS S1-3 metaG | ecosystem: Host-associated > Plants > Roots > Rhizosphere > Soil ...
CAACATAGCCTCGATGATGCGCTGCTTGGTGCGGGCGCTGCGCAATCGCCGAAGGTCGACCTTCGGCGCGGCCGCGACAGCGGAGGCCCGCTTGGGAGAAGGATGTTCGCTCATTTGCATTCTGTGGATTTCCGCCCGGACGGTCCGCGCTTCGCTCCGGCTTCTCCTTCCGGAATCACACGTACCGCCGCGAACCGTCCGTCGCCCCTCCGTCAGGCCTCGATGCGCAGGTCCCAGCGGGACAGGAACTCGCTCGGATCAAGGTAGCGACTGTCGAAGACAGCGAGTTCCTTCAGCCGCTTCGTGTCCACGACCTCGATGCACCGCTTTTCCGCCAGCACGCCGAGCTTGCGCAGTTCCTGGAAGCTGCGATTGGCGTGCACGATCGACAGCCCGACCGTATCGGCAACTTCGATCTGGTTGAGCGGAATCATCCGAGTGCCGGGCTCGAGCCGGGATAGCTGCTCGCACAGGAGATGGGCGATCCGCTGCATGGCCGGCCACCGCACCATGAGCAGCCGCTGACGAAAGATGCTGGCTTCGACCATTGCGGCCCGCCACAGCGTCCGGCCCACCGCCGGGTTGCGCTGAATCGTCTGCTCCAGGACATCCCGGTCGATCGTCCCGACCGTGCAGGTCGACAGCGCCTCCACCTCGATATGCTCGGTCGAGTGCGGATGCAGCAGGCCGTGAAGGCCGAGAAAGTCGCCACGATGGTGGAAGGCGTAGATTTGCCGGGCGCCATCTTCGTGCCGCGTCGCCATGCAGGCCATGCCCTCGAGCAGCACGGTGAAGTGCCTGGACGAACGGCCCGTGTCGGCGATGATTTCGCCGCGGCCAATTCCGCCCCTGATCTTCAGCAGCTTCCAGATCGGCTCGAGATGGGCATTGCCCACGGCGCCCCTGGCCGGGGCCCCTGTCAGTCGCGGGCGCAGGCCTTCGGGAGCCTCTCGACAGTCCGCGCGCCCGTAACCCCTTCCCATCGGGGCATGGCCGACGTTTTCCCCGACGAACGCGTGACGCTTCCAATTGCGCCCGGCGTTTACCCCACCTTCCGCGGCCGCTGCGGTCCGCACCTCGAGCCCAAATCCCATTCGATCCTCCAACCCCATCCTCGCGCGCCCAGGGGCGCGATGTGCCGCTACCCACCCAAGTATCAGCACCGGAAGTTCAATAAGCTTTTTGCCGATCTCACGCAATACAATTGTATCGCGACTTGTATCATCCATATCGCCCCCTCTCCCCCCCCGGGGGGGGCGCAAGGCGGGCCGGTCCAACAGGACGGGGCTTGTGCAAAACCAGTGGCTGCCCGCGGCCCGCGAGGCTTACCGTCCGCGCGACTGAGTGGAGGAGATCTTCATGTCGGATAAGGCAGAATTGCTCGCACTGGTCGGCAAGGCCCTCTATGGCGCGCAATGGCGAAGCGAGATGGCGCGCAGCCGCAACGTGCGCAGCCAGGTCGTCGACGAATGGGCCGCCGGCAAGGGTCCGCCGATTCCGCCCGGGGTCTGGGCGGAACTACGAGCCGAGCTCGAGGCGCGCCGTAGCCATATCGTCGATCTTCTCGACGAGGTCCGGCAGGCCTGACCGGCCATCGCTGACATGGTGGGTAATGGTCACGAACGGAGCGAGGCCGACCGAACGGGCGAGTGCGATCGACGCCGTGTTGTGTTCCTCGGCCTGATAGCGTGGCGCCAATTCACGACGCGCAAGTTCGGCGAGAGCCGTTCGTACGACACGCCCGCCGAGGCCCTCGCGCCGATGCGCAGAAGCGGTGACCACGCCGCCCGCCTCCCACACCAGGCCATAGTTCTCGAACGCGAAACAGGCCGACAGCGCCTCGCCGCCACGTTCCAAGACACAGGCGAAGGCCTTGCCGCCATGCAGCAGCGGTTCGAGCCAGGCGCGGTCGTGATCCTGTTCCGCGAACAGCCGGAACGCGGCATCGCCGGGAGCCAACGTGACGCAAACGCCGGCGTCGGACTCGGTCGCGCCGGACGACGTGAACGACACGAACCCCGTCCGTCGCTCGAGCGGGAAGTGCAACTGGACGGGCGCCAGGTCGGCTTCGCTCGCGAGCTTGAACACGATGCCGGTGTTGCGCGGCACATGCGGCACGAGCAACGACGTCAGGCCGGGATGATCGCTGGCGATGAAGGCGGCAACCGACGCTTCCGGATAGGTCTGCCGATCGTAGGCGCTGACCGACGTGTCGAGCGCGACGAGCGTTGCCGCGCCCCTCGCATTGGAAACCCGATGGATGCTCGCGTGCTCCGGATAGGCCAAGAGCTGCTTCAGCGGGACGATATGACGAAGCGGCTCATGAGCGAGCGCCGCAATGGCGTCCTCGACCGTCACGCCGGATGCGTCGGCCCCGAGGTCAGGCGACGCATGTGGCGGCGCATGCCCTGATAGTCGTTGATCGCATTGTGCATGGTGCGTCGGTTGTCCCAGATCGTGAGCGTTCCGGGCTTCCAGTTCACGCGGCAGGTGAAATGCGGCTGCGTGACATGGGCCTGCAGCCAGTCGATCAGCGGCCGGCTCTCGTCCTCGGTCATGCCGTCGAAGCGGATGGTGTGGCCGCGGCTGCAATAGATCGCCTTCTGGCCGGTCTCCTCGATGGTGCGCACGATCGGATGCACCGCCTCGTACGAGTCGGCATCGTCGGTGCCGGTGATCTTCATGCCGCCGACCGTCGCATGATGCGACTTGCGGCCGCCGAGATGCTTCAGGCCGGCGCTGTTCACGCCCTTCAGCGTGCCGAGCATTTCCTTCATGCGGTCCGACAGCACCTCGTAGGCCGCGGCGGTGTCGCAGTAGAGCGTGTCGCCGCCCTTCTCCGGTGTCTCGATGGCGTAGAGCAGCGTCGCCATCGGCGGCGTCTTCATGTAGGTCGTGTCGGAATGCCAGCCGCCACCGAAATTCTTCGTCTCGACCGGCTCCTTGACGACGTCGAACAGGAAGGGAAAGCCGTCGATGCCCTTCACGAAGGGATAGTGGTTGGGCTCGCCGAAGCGGGCACCGACATCCATCAGATCCTGTGGCGAGAGGTCCTGGTCGCGAATCGCGATCACCTTGTGATCGAGGAACGCCTGATGGACCTGCGCCCACGCATGGTTGTCCATGGTTCGCAGGTCGACACCGCAGACTTCGGCGCCGAGCGATCCTGCGATAGGGGTGATTTTGATCGTGCTGTCCTGAGTCATGGGCGCCATCATCCCGCATTGGGCGAGCACGTCAAACGGGTTTAGGGAGTCCGGCCATGTCCGTTCAATTCGCCGTCGAGATCGAAGACGAGCCGCAGATCGCCGACGTCTGGCTGGCGGAATTCGCCGGCGCCCTGACCGCCGGCGATGCGGCCACGGCCGCCGCCCTGTTCGTCCCCGACGGCCACTGGCGTGATGTCCTGGCCTTGACCTGGACGATCGTCACCCATTCCGGCCGCGCGGCGATCGAACAGGCCCTGCAGCCTACCCTTGCACGGACCCGAGCCACCGGCCTGCGCCTGCCCGCCGACCGTTCGCCGCCGCGTCGGGTGCACCGTGCCGGCACCGAGTGCATCGAGACGATCTTCGAGTTCGACACCGCGTCGGGCCACGCCAACGCCGTCGTGCGGCTGGTCGAGACCGAGGACGGCTGGCGCGCCTGGAGCCTGCTCACGACGCTGGAGACCCTGCACGGCTGGCCCGACGGCCGCCCGCCGGAAGTGAGCGACGCGGAGCGTTACTCGCGCGACTTCGGCGGGGCAAACTGGCTCGACCAGCGGCAGAAGGCGCTGACCTATTCCGACCGCGACCCGGCGGTCGTCGTGATCGGAGGCGGCCAGGCGGGTCTTTCCGTCGCGGCGCGTCTCAAGGCGCTGGGCGTCGACACGCTGATCGTCGACCGCCACGAGCGCATCGGCGACAACTGGCGGCGGCGCTACCACTCGCTCACCCTGCACAACGAGGTGCACGTCAATCACCTGCCGCTGATGCCCTTCCCGCCGACCTTCCCGGTGTTCATCCCGAAGGACAAGCTGGCGAGCTGGTTCGAGTCCTATGTCGAGGCGCTCGATCTCAACTACTGGACCGGCACGGAACTCGTCTCCGGCAGCTACGACGATGCCGCGCAGCGCTGGACCCTGGCGCTGCGCCGGTCGGACGGCAGCGAGCGCACGCTCCATCCGCGCCATGTCGTGTTCGCGACAGGCGTCAGCGCGATACCGATCCGGCCGCGCATCCCGGGGCTCGATGATTTCAAGGGCGAGGTCCTCCACTCCGGCGCCTACACCAACGGTGCCAAGTGGAAGGGCCGCAAGGCGATCGTCGTCGGCACCGGCAACAGCGGGCACGACGTGGCGCAGGATCTCTGCGCCAGCGGTGCCGACGTCACCATCGTTCAGCGCAGCCCGACCTACATCGTCTCGATCCGCGAGGCGCAGAAGGTCTATGCGATCTACACCGAGGGCCTGCCCTTCGCCGATTGCGATCTGCTCGCCGCAGCGTCGCCCTACGAGGTGATGCGCCGAAGTTACCAGCTCTCGACCGCCGAGATGCGCACCGTCGACCGCGACCTGCTCGCCGGGCTGGAGAAGCGCGGCTTCCGCCTGACCTTCGGCGAGGACGATACCGGCTTCCAGATGATGTATCTGCGTCGCGGCGGCGGCTACTACTTCAACGTCGGGTGCTCCGACATGATCGTCGATGGCCGGATCAAGCTCCTGCAATACGACGCGATCGATAAATTCGAAGCAAGCGGCGCACGCCTGAAGGACGGCACGCTGCGCGAGGCTGAGCTGGTGGTCGTGGCGACCGGATACGAGAACCAGCAGGAGACGGTGCGCCACTACATGGGCGACGCCATCGCTGACCGCATCGGCAAGGTATGGGGCTTCGACGACGGCGGCGAACTCGCCAACATGTGGCGCCCGACCGCGCAGCCCGGCCTGTGGTTCACCGCCGGCAGCCTCGCCCAGTGCCGCATCTACTCCCGCTACCTCGCCCTCCAGATCAAGGCGCGCGAGGACGGTCTCCTGCCGAGATTGGCTTGATCATCTTTTTCCGGACCGCGAGCGTCTCGCTCGCTCATGCGCATCAGCGAGCGAGGCGTTCGCGGTCCGGAAGAGCATGAGGATCACTGCGTCGGGACCATCCAGTACCATTGGCCGTTGGGGGTCTGCACGGCATACCGGCCCTGCTCGTCGCGCCAGTAGCGGTTGCCGGTCTGGTAATCGACATAGCCCTGATTCGGACCGATATAGGCCAGCGACTGACGCTGGCCGGTCGTCGGGTCGATCCACCAGCTCCGGCCCTGCAGCACGTCGCCGGCCTGGTTCTGGTTGCGGCTGTAGCCGTCGGCATATTGCTGCTGGGCCTGGCCGCGTTCGCGCTGCGCCCGCTGCCAATCGAGCCACGCCTGATGCTCCTGCTGCTGGTTCTGCTGCTCGGAGCGGCGGTAGCGCTGGATGCCGTCGGGCGTGAAGCCGCCGGTCGCGGCATACTGGTAGGCGAACTGCGGGTAGCTCAGCGTGCCGCCCTGCGCAAGATGCTGCTGGTATTTGGCATAGCAATCCGGGTTCTGCATCGTGCGCTGGACGATGTCGGCGGTCCGCGCTTGCATCTCGCGATCGAGCTGCTGGCTGCGCTGCAATTGCTGGTTCAGCATGGCGCCGTAGTCAGGCCCGATGTCGTAGCCGTTGTAGTAGACCTGAGCAGCGGCCGGCGCTGTCGCGCACGCCGCCACGGCAACCGTCAGGAGGGCAAGACGAACCCGCGCTCCAGCAGCACAATGTCCCACAGGCATCGCTCCCACCTCCCCGCGATCATCTTTCCAGGGATGCTACCATGGCGGCAAGCGCCTCGTCTTCTCGTCAAGCGGGGGATGGCATAATCCCGGCTTCTCGGCCAAAGTCGGTGGCGGTGCGGCACCTGCGGCGGGGAATTCGGTGACGGATCGGCGATCGGCGGCGGGATACCATGAGTAGTGCAGACGCTGTCCCGGAAATTCCGAAGTCGTCGGCCGTACGGCTGTTCCTTCGCCGTCTCATGGTCGCCCTGCTGTTTGCCGCGCCGTCGATCGGCTCGTGGGTCAGCAGCAACGTCATCTACCTCCGGATCGACGAGCTGGAGCGCCCGCTGAAGAAGGAGGCCGAGACACTCAGGGCCGGCATGAGCGATCTCGAACGATTCGTGGCGCAGTTCCAGGCGAACGAGCTCGGTCGCGGCACGCTCAACCTGCTGATGACCGCCGTCTCGGCCGACATGTCGTTGCGCTATCTCGGCGACTATCTCTACCGGGCAAACGCGGCGTCGATCGGCTCGCTGCGCCGCGCCGCCGCTATCGTCTACCCCGTACGCTGGCAAACGGTCCTCAAACCGTACGAAGAGACCATCGCCCGGGGTTACGACACCCCGACCGTCGTCCAGCAATTGCAGGAATTCGAGAACAAGCTCGTCGCGGATGCGCTATCCACGATCACGCGCGACCAAGCGCGTCTCAACGAGCTCGGCACGGCCATTGAACGCTACGAACGCTGGAGAGGCTTCATCGCCAGCACGCTGGCCTATCTCGCGGTCGCCCTGTCGATTGCCCTTTTTGTCTTTCGGCTGCACGTCAAGGCGCCCTGACGGTCACCTCCGGAGTCCGGAAGCGACCGCCGGAGCTGCCATGCCGGCCGCGAGCTAGGCCGCCCGCGCGAAAGCGATTCCGCGCTCTTCCATAGTGTCGCGAATGACGTCGATCGGCCGCCGCCGGTCGACCACGACCGATGCCACGCTGCGCAGGTGGGACCGAAGCTTGCTGCGGCCGCCGTCGAAACCCAGCAACGGGGCACAACGCTCCATCCCTACCCTGTGCAACGACTCGAACGATGCGCCTTGCACATCCAGGATCTCGTGGCCGTCGAGCTCGATATTGAAGAAGTCGAGACTGTCCTGGCCGTCGGCCGCCTTGAAGGAGATGCTGGTTCCGTTGACCAGGTCGCCGGCGTTCATCAGGAAGCCATCGACATAGACGGCATGCAAAGCCGTGACGCAGAGATCTGCGCTCGGCGCGTTCTCGCCCAGAGCGCCGCGCCGGATGACGACGGGCAGATTATCCGGGTTGCCGTCCCATGTGCCTGCGACGCGGTTCAGGGTGTGGCTGACCATGGCCCTGATCGGCGCGAAGCCTCCGGAACGCACTGCGACCTCGTCGCCCGCCGCCAGGGTTTCGACCGGCCGGTAGCCGTCGCGCGTCCGGACAAGCGTGCCCGCCGCAAAGCAATTGCCGCCACTGCCGCCGCATCCGTTGGTCTGCTGGCCGTTGCCGCAGCCTCCGTTGCCGTTGCCGTTATTTCCGTCTTTTGCCGACGCCTGCCTGGGCAGAGCGCTGGCCGCCAGAAGCGCACCCAACGCCAGACCGCCCGCCTTCAGCGCATTGCGCCGTGCACGATCGACCTTCAAGGATCCACCCATTTTACTCTCCCAACAACACCCTACGACTTCACGAAATGTAGGAAGTCGCCCCACCCCAAGCCACGGATCGAAAGCACAAACGCGTGGAGCATTGGAGGTACCCCAAAAGAATTCACACCATAAGTATTGGTGTGATGCAGATCGGCTCCCGGAGTCGCACGACGGCAGGGCAGCACGCCGTCGTGCGCTCGATGGCGGCGCTCGCGCTATAGGCCCTGCGCGCCCGCGACGGCGATCGTCTGGCCGGTGACCCACGACGCCAGCGGCGAGGCGAGGAACAGCGCCACGTTGGCGACTTCCTCGGGCAGCCCCATCCGGCCAAACGGAATCGAATTCAGCGTGCCGTTGTAGAGCGCCGGGTTCTCGGTCTTGCGCCGGTCCCATACGCCGCCGGGAAACTCGATCGATCCCGGCGCGATGCAGTTCACGCGGACGCGGTCCTTGGCATACATCGCTGCCTGCGTCGTCGTGTAATGAATCACCGCCGCCTTGATCGCGCCGTAGGGCGGCTGCCGCGCCGAGGGATGGAGTGCCGCGATCGAGGAGATGTTCACGACGCTGCCCTGCGATTGCCGCAACGCGGGCAGCGCCTCCTGCGTCGCATGCACGATCGACAGCATGTCGACGGCGAGGCTGCTGGTCCAACCCTTGTCGTCGTCCGACGATCCGAAGGCCGACGCGTTGTTGACGAGGAAATCCACGCCGCCCAGCGCGGCGATCGCATCCTTCACGTAGCCGCGCACCGAATCGCCCTTGGCCAGGTCGGCGCTGGCGGCATGGGCCTTGTGGCCGTGCTTCGCGATCTCGGCGCGGGTCTCCTCCAGCGTCCTGGCGTCGCGCGCGCAGATCGAGACGTCACCGCCGCAGGCCGCGAAGCCGAGCGCGATCGATTTGCCGATGCCCCGGCTGCCGCCGCAGACGATGGCCTTCTTGCCCGTGAAGTCGATTTTCATGATGCGATCTCTCCCGCTGATGTTCTCGTCGACGCAGTTTGCAGACCGGTGCGTATCGGTGTCCACTTCGGCAAATCCGTTGGGAGAAGAGCTACATGACTCAAGGACACTCGCGCTGGGAATCGTCGGCGCCGATCCGCTATCCGGATCCCAACATCGTCGTGCTCGATCCGCGCTTCCAGCATCTCGTCGTGCCGATGGCGGCGATCGAGCGGATCGCCACCGGCTTCCGCTTCACCGAAGGCCCGGCCTACTACGGCGACGGCCGCTATCTCCTGTTCTCCGACATTCCGAACGACGCGCTGGTGCGCTGGGACGAGATCACCGGCGCTGTCGCCACTTTGCGCAACCCGGCGGGCTATCCCGACGGCAACACGCGCGACCGGCAGGGCCGGCTCCTGTCCTGCGAGCTCGGCAGCCGCACGCTGACCCGCACCGAGCACGACGGTACGGTGACGGTGCTGGCCGACTCGTTCGAAGGCACGCGGCTCACCGGTCCGAACGACGTGATCGTGAAGTCCGACGGCTCGATCTGGTTCAGCGACAACGGTGCCGGCATCCGCGGCAACTATATGGGCGACAAGGCCAAGCAGGAGATGCCGTTCCGCGTCTATCGTCTCGATCCCGCGACCGGCGCGCTCACCATCGCCGTGGGCGACATGGAGCGGCCGAACGGGCTCTGCTTCTCGCCCGACGAATCGCGCCTCTACGTCGTCGACACGCCGAGCGGCACGCGGACCACGCACGTCTACGACATGGTCGACGGCAAGGCGGTGAACGGCCGGCTGTTCTTCGACGACACGCCGGGCTTCGCCGACGGCATCCGCTGCGACACCGACGGCAACGTCTGGTGCGGCTTCTCGGGCGGGCCCGACCACGATGGCGTCGCCGTGTTCGCACCCGACGGCACGCTGATCGGCCGCATCCTGTTGCCGGAGCGTTGCGCCAACCTCTGCTTCGGTGGCCGCAAGCGCAACCGCCTGTTCATGACCGCGAGCCAATCCGTCTACGCGCTCTACGTCGAGGCTCAAGGCGTGGCCGGCGGCTGACTCTTCGCTGGGACCGCGCCACTCCGTGGCGCTCATGATCATGAGAAGAGCGCCACGGAGTGGCGCGGTCCCAGCAACATGATTCAAGAAAAGGGAGACAATAATGCCCGCGTCCTACGCCACCCATCGAAAGCAGCTCCAGCTCATCCTGCAGGCCTGGGGCATGCCGGAGAAGACCGCCGACAGTACGGCCGAGATCATGAGCTGGGCCGACCTGCACGGCATCGACACGCACGGCATCTCGATGGTGCCGCCCTACGACGAGCGCCGCCGCGCCGGGAAGATCGACATGCGCGCGGTGCCGAAGGTGGCGCGCGAGACGCCGGTGTCGGCGCTGATCGACGGTGGCGGCGGCCTCGGCCATCCCAACGCGCGGCGCGCCATGGAACTCGCCATCGACAAGGCGAGGGCCACCGGCATCGGCGTCGCGGCGGTGCGCAACTCGGCGCATTTCGGCGCCTGCGGCTTCTATGCGCTGATGGCGGTCGAGGCCGGGCTGATCGGCATGGTCACGACCTCGGCAAGCGGCATCCAGGTCTCGCCGACCAACGGCGCGCAGGCTCGCCTTGGCACGGACCCGATCGCCTTCGCCGCCCCCGGCAAGCCCGGCGAGCCGTTCCTGCTCGACATGGCAACGACCACCGTGGCCGCCGGCAAGATCCGCAACAAGGCGAACGAGAACCTGCCAACGCCGCCGGGCTGGCTGGTCACCAAGGACGGCCTGCCGAGCACCGATCCGCTCGAGGTCAGCAAGGGCGGCTTCATGACTCCCCTCGGCGGCAC
>Ga0070665_100008794_pt1 | contig 10220 bp, 8 predicted proteins | sample KBSS13metaG_FD_65862 | JGI IMG/M metagenome (GOLD analysis project Ga0070665, IMG submission 65862) | Switchgrass rhizosphere microbial communities from Kellogg Biological Station, Michigan, USA - KBS S1-3 metaG | ecosystem: Host-associated > Plants > Roots > Rhizosphere > Soil ...
CGCTCGCTGATCTACAAGGGCATGTTCCTCGCCGAGCATCTGTCGGCCTTCTATCCCGACCTGCTCGACGAGCGCTTCGTCTCGCGCTTCGCGATCTTCCACCAGCGCTACTCGACCAACACCTTCCCGCAATGGAAGCTGGCGCAGCCGTTCCGTGTGCTGGCGCACAACGGCGAGATCAACACCATCCTGGGCAATGTCAACTGGATGAAGAGCCACGAGGCGCGGCTGGCTCATGACGGCTTCGGCCGCTTCATCGAGGACCTCAAGCCAATCGTGCAGCCCGGCGCGTCGGACTCCTCGGCCCTCGACAACGTGTTCGAGCTGCTGGTGCGCGGCCATCGCAACCTGCCGATGGTCAAGGCGATGATGATACCCGAGGCGTCGGTCTCCAATCCGAACGTCCCGCCCAAGCACCGTGCCATGTACAACTACGTGAACGGGGTGATGGAGCCGTGGGACGGCCCCGCCGCGATCGCCGCGGTCGCCGGCAAGTGGGCGCTGGTCGGCCTCGACCGCAACGGCCTGCGCCCGATGCGCTACGTCGTGACCTCGGACAGCCTCCTGATCGCGGGCTCGGAATCCGGCATGGTGCCGCAGGACGAGCTCAAGATCGTCGAGAAGGGCCGGCTGGGCCCGGGCGAGATGCTGGCCGTCGACATGAGGCATCCCCGCCTGTTCAAGGACGGCGAGCTGAAGGACATGCTCGCCGACACCCATGACTACGCCAACTGGACGACGCGCACCGTCGAGCTCGATTCGCTGATCCGGCAGGATACGCCACACGAGCACCGCTTCGCGGCCGACGAGCTGCGCCGGCGCCAGTTCGCGGTCGGCTGGTCGATCGAGGATCTCGAGATGATCCTCCATCCGATGTGCGAGGACGGCAAGGAAGCCGTCGGCTCGATGGGCGACGACGCGCCGCTCGCGGTGCTGTCCGACACCTATCGCGGCATGCACCACTATTTCCGGCAGAACTTCAGCCAGGTGACCAACCCGCCGATCGACAGCTTGCGCGAGCGCAACGTCATGACGATCCGCACCCGGCTGGGCAATCTCGGCAACATCCTCGACGAATCGCCCGAGCAGAGCGAGATGCTGTCGCTGCAGTCGCCGATCGTGCTCAACGCCGAGTTCGAGGCGATGCGCAAGTACATGGGCGACACCGCCTGCCGCATCGAATGCACCTTCGACCCGAAGGGCGGGCTCGACGCCATGCGCCAGGCGTTCGACCGGATCTGCAAGGAGGCCGAGGACGGCGTGCGCTCGGGCTGCCTGCACGTCGTGCTGACCGATGCCAACGTCGACGCCGACAAGGCCGCGCTGCCGATGATCCTCGCGGCGGGCTGCGTGCATTCCTACCTGGTGCGCCAGTCGCTGCGCACCTTCACCTCGCTCAACGTGCGCTCGGGTGAATGCCTCGACGTGCACTATGCCGCCGTCATCATCGGCGTCGGCGCCACGACGGTGAACCCCTACCTCGCCGAGGAGACGATCGCGGCCCGCCATGCGCGCGGCCTGTTCGGCAAGCAGTCGCTCGGCCAGTGCCTCGCCAACTACAAGAAGGCGCTCGACGACGGCCTGCTCAAGACCATGTCGAAGATGGGCATCTCGGTGCTGTCGTCGTACCGCGGCGGCTGCAACTTCGAGGCGGTCGGCCTGTCGCGCTCGCTGGTCCAGGAGTTCTTCCCCGGCATGCCCTCGCGCCTCTCCGGCATCGGCCTGCGCGGGGTGCAGGAGAAGATCGCCGAGCAGCACGCGCGCGCGTTCGATGAGGAAGTCATCGCCCTGCCGATCGGCGGCTTCTACAAGTACCGGCGCGGCGGCGACCGGCACAACTTCGAGGGCGCGCTGATCCACATGCTGCAGGACGCGGTCACCACCGAGTCCTTCGCGAAGTTCAGGAAGTACAGCGAGGCGGTGCGCCGTCTGCCGCCGATCAACCTGCGCGACCTGCTCGACTTCCGCACCGACCGCAAGCCGGTGCCGATCGACGAGGTCGAATCGATCACCGAGCTGCGTAAGCGGCTGGTGGCGCCCGGCATCTCGCTCGGCGCGCTCGGCCCGGAGGCGCACGAGACGCTGTCGATCGCCATGAACCGGATCGGCGCCAAGTCCGATTCGGGCGAGGGCGGCGAAGACCCGGCGCGCTACCGGCCGCGGCCCAACGGCGACAATGCCTCGTCGGCGATCAAGCAGGTCGCCTCGGGCCGCTTCGGCGTCACCGCGGAGTATCTCAACAACTGCCGCGAGCTCGAGATCAAGGTTGCCCAGGGCGCCAAGCCCGGCGAGGGCGGCCAGCTCCCGGGCCTCAAGGTCAGCGAGATGATCGCGAAGCTCCGGCACTCCACGCCGGGCGTCACGCTGATCAGCCCGCCGCCGCATCACGACATCTACTCGATCGAGGATCTGGCGCAGCTCATCTACGACCTCAAGCAGATCAATCCCGAGGCGCGGGTCACGGTGAAGCTGGTCGCGCGCTCGGGCATCGGCACGATTGCGGCGGGCGTGGCCAAGGCCAAGGCCGACGTGATCCTGGTGTCGGGCCATAGCGGCGGCACGGGGGCGAGCCCGCAGACCTCGATCAAGTATGCCGGTATCCCCTGGGAGATGGGCCTGTCGGAGACGCACCAGGTCCTGACGCTCAACCGCCTGCGCGAGAAGGTCCTGCTGCGCACCGACGGCGGCATCAAGACCGGCCGCGACGTAGTGATCGCCGCCATGCTCGGCGCCGAGGAATACGGCATCGGCACCGCCTCGCTGATCGCGATGGGCTGCATCATGGTGCGGCAGTGCCATTCCAATACCTGCCCGGTGGGCGTCTGCACCCAGGACCCCGCGCTGCGCGCCAAGTTCGAGGGCAGCCCGGAGAAGGTCGTCAACCTGTTCAGCTTCGTCGCCGAGGAAGTCCGCGAGATCCTGGCGCAGCTCGGCTACCGCTCGCTGCTCGAGATCGTCGGCCGCTCCGACCTGCTGAAGCAGGTCAGCCGCGGCGCGCGCTACCTCGACGACCTCGACCTCAGCCCGCTGCTGGTGCGCGCCGACGGCGGCTCGGGCTCGGTGCATTGCACCGTGAAGGGACGCAACGAGGTGCCCGACACGCTCGACGCGCAGATGATCCGCGACGCCCAGCCGCTGTTCGACCACCGCGAGAAGATGCAGCTCCAGTACAGCGTGCGGAACACCCATCGCGCGGTCGGAACGCGGCTCGCCGCGATGATCACGCGCAAGTACGGCATGGCGGGACTGCAGCCCGACACGGTGACGGTGCGGCTGCGCGGCACCGCCGGCCAGTCGCTCGGCGCCTTCGCCGTGCGCGGCATGAAGCTCGAGGTGCTCGGTGACGCCAACGACTATGTCGGCAAGGGCCTGTCGGGCGGCACGATCGTGGTGAAGCCGACCGTCTCGAGCCCACTGGTACCCGAGCACAATGCGATCGTCGGCAATACCGTCCTGTACGGCGCGACGGCGGGCAAGCTGTTCGCCTCGGGCAAGGCCGGCGAGCGCTTCGCCGTGCGCAACTCCGGCGCCGACACGGTGGTCGAGGGCACGGGTTCGAACGGCTGCGAGTACATGACCGGCGGCACGGCGGTGGTGCTGGGCGACGTCGGCGTGAACTTCGGCGCCGGCATGACCGGCGGCATGGCCTTCGTCTACGATCCGGAGGGCGTGTTCGAGCGCAAGGTCAATCCCGAGACGGTGGTTTGGCAGCGGATCGACCATCCGCACTGGGACGCCGCGCTCAAGGCGATGGTCGAGGAGCACGTCGCCGAGACAAAGTCGCCGCGCGGCGCGCGCCTCCTGAACGACTGGAACCGCTGTATCGGGAAGTTCTGGCAGGTCGTGCCGAAGGAGATGCTGTCGCGCCTGCCGATGCCGCTGTCGATGGGGGAAGAAAAAAGAGCATGACCTCATAGGAGCGCGCCACTCCAGTGGCGCATCATGATCATGAGCGCCACTTCGGCGAATTCACATTCGCCTTTAGTGGCGCGCTCCGATGAGCCCCATGACGGACAGCTCCCTCCCGCGCGCGGCATGGCTGCAGCTCACGGCCGCGATCGTGCTGTTCGGCCTGACCTGGCCCGCGATGAAGATCGGGCTGATGGCCGGCTCGCCGATCTGGCTGGCCGCCAGCCGCGCCGGTACGTCGGCCGTCACCGCCTTCGCCCTGGTGGCCGCGCTCGGCCGGCTTGCCTGGCCCCAGCGCGCCGACTGGCCGGTGGTGCTCTCGGTCGGCGGCCTGCAGCTCTCCTGCTTCTTCGCGCTCGCCAACCTCGGCATCCAGAGCGTTCCCGCCGGCCGCTCCGGCGTGCTAGCCTACACGGCGATCCTGTGGATGGTGCCGTTCTCGCTGCTGGTCGGAGAGAAGGTCGGCCGGCGCGCCCTGGCCGGCGTCGCGCTCGGTCTCGCCGGCATCGTCGTGCTGAGCGATCCCTGGCGTTTCGACTGGCACGATCGTCGGATCGTGATGGGCCATGCCTGGCTGCTGCTCGCCGGCTTCACCTGGGCGCTCGCCATGCTGCACACCCGCCGCCACCGCTGGCGCGGCACGCCGCTCGACGCCCTGCCCTGGCAGATGACCGTAGCGACCGCGCTGCTGCTCCCGCTCGCCGCGATCGCCGAGCCGCACGGCCATCTCGACCTCGATCGCTGGGAGCTCTGGTTCGCCGTGATCTACAACGGTGCCCTCGCCGGCCCCGCCGGCACCTGGGCCGCCGTCTCTGTCGCCCGCGCCCTGCCGCCGGTCACCGGCGCCCTCGGCATGCTCGGCGTCCCGCTGGTCGGCATCGCCTCGTCGGCGGTGCTGGTGAATGAGCCGATCACGCTGCCGCTGGCACTCGGCACGGCGCTGGTGATCGCCGGAATCGCGATCGTCATTCTCGACCGGCGTTAAGCGCGATCGATGTCAGTTTGGGAGAAGTCTTCGCCAATGAAAAGAAGAGGCAGACTCCGGGCGGTAGCGAGCGCGTAAGAAAAGCAGTCACCGAAGTTGAGTGAGGATTTCGCTCGCCCCTTGCCCCACATTTGGAAAGCGTCGATCGCCAATGTTGCAACGGCAGTATCCAAGGCGACTTCCTCGAGCCCCAACTTGTTCCAGGCGAGATCGAATTCCGGCCGCTCCAACCCAAAGCGCCCCATCAGGACGAGCGCAACTTCAACACGCGTCGCCGAGGATACGAATATTGCGCCAGCTTCATCCATTGCGGCTCGCAGAGCGGCCGCTTGTGGTCCTCGCGTCAACACTTCGACAATCGCCGATGTGTCGATCGCGATATCTGTCATTGTGGCAGACCGTCTGGTCCGTAAAGGCTGCTGTGGTCCGCGAGGCGCGCGCGTTCCTCTTCCGTCTCGGGCAGCTTGTGCCGAGCATAGATCTCGTCGAGAACCCGATCGAGGTGCTTCCTGCGACGCTTGCCGCGAAGCGCTGCGTCGCCTTCGTCGAGCAGGCGTTCACAGGCAACCGCCACCGCCTCCGAGATGGTAGTGTCCAATTGCCTGGCCAGCTTGCGGGCGGCTTTCTCCGCACGGGAATTGGCGATCGTAATCATATATATTGATATATATTGACGGTGAACGAGGTCAAGGGACGGGAGCGAATGAACTGGGGCACCATGAGCCGCGACGAGCGGGACGCTGCATACAACAACACCGATGCGGTCAAGAACAGCACGGCATTGAACGCGGCGCGGCAGGAGGCATCGGCCGTGTTCCGGGCACGGCATCCCGGGCACCTCGACATCCCCTACGGGCCGCGCGAGCGGAACAAATGGGACCTGTTCCCGGCGAAGGATCCCAACGCGCCGTGCCTAGTCTTTATCCATGGCGGCTACTGGCAGCGCAACAGCCGCGAGATGTTCGCGAACCTGATCGTCGGCCCCTATTCCAACGGCTGGGCGGCGGCGCTGCCGGGCTACACCTTGGCGCCCGATGCCACGCTCACCGAGATCGTCGCCGAGATCAACGCCTCGCTCGATTGGCTGGCGGCCAACGGGCCGGCGCACGGCATCAACGGCAAGGTGATCCTGTCGGGCTGGTCGGCGGGCGGTCATCTGACGGCGCAGTGCCTCGGCCATCCGCGGGTCAGCGCCGGGCTCGCCATCTCCGGCGTGTTCGAGCTCGGGCCGATCCGCGACACCTATCTCAACGAGAAGCTGAAGCTCAGCGACGACGAGATCGAGCGCCTTTCGCCGCTGCGCCTGCCGATGGTGCGCAAGCCACTCGCCATCACCTACGGCACGGCCGAGCTGCCGCCGCTGGTCGGCGACAGCCGGGCACTGCATGCCATGCGCGCGGCGCAGCACCTGCCCGGACCGCTGATTCCCGTTGCCGGCGCCGATCATTTCACCATCACCCACGAGCTGCGCGATGCCGACGGCGAGCTGACGCGGCAGCTCCTGCTGCTGGCATGACGGCGGCCGCCCAACTTCCCGCCATCGCGACCCTGGGCATTCCCTCTCTCCGGCGATAGTTGGCACGACAGTTGCTGCCGCTCCCCGCAGGGGAGGGGCACATCATGATCCAACGTCGCCGTCTACTGCTCGGGACCGGCCTGGCCGCCGCCGGCACGCTCGCCGCGCCGTCGATCCTGCGGGCGCAAGGCAAGACCGTGAAGATGGGCTGCCTGCGGCTGGTCCACTCGATGCCGCCGTTCTTCTACGAGAAGTTCGCGCCGGACGGCACGAAGATCGAGATCGTGATGTTCGACAGCCCGACCGACGGCAAGAACGCCGTGGTCACCAGGTCGGTCGACTTCGGCACCTTCGGCATCGCCGCCGCCATCCTGGGCGGCGCGGCCGGCGAGCCCGTGGTGGTGGTCGGCGCGATGTCCAACAAGGGCATGGGCGTGATCTCGAAGGCCGGCACCGACATGAAGACGATCAAGGATCTCAAGGGCAAGAAGGTCGGCATCTGGCCGGGCTCGACCCAGGAGGTCTTCATCCTCGAGCGGCTGAGGATGGAGGGCATGACCGTCAAGGACATCACCTCCGTGCGCGTGCCGTTCGGCGAGATGCCGGCGATGCTGGCGCGCGGCGACCTCGACGCCTATGTCGGCGCGGAACCCGGCCCCGCGCTGTCGATCACGTCGGGGGTCGGCCAACTGGTCGAATACCCGTACGGCACTGCCATGGGCGGCCTGAACATGATCTTCGGCACGCACGAGGACACGGTGACCAAGAACCCGGACCTCGTGAAGGCCATGTTGAAGACACAACGGCAGGCGGCCGAGTTCATGTCGGCGAACCCGGCCGCCGTGGTCGACATGACGGTGCAGAAGCTCGGCGCGAACAAGGCCGCGGTCGAGCAGGCGCTGGGCGCGAAGAACGTCGAATATGTCTGGAAGCTCGACGACAAGGTGCAGGGCCAGGCGAAGACCTACGCCCAGCACATGCTCGAGCTGAAGCAGATTCGCGCGTTGCCGAAGTTCGAGACCTTCCTCAATCCGAAGTTCTCCAACGAGCTGGCCGCGAGCTAGCAAAGCCGGCGACGAAAGAACAGGTGTCATCCTGAGCGAAGCGAAGGATCTAGCGGAGCGTCCAGCGACTCTGGGGCCGACCCTGGGTCCTTCGCTCCGCTCAGGACGACAAATCTGGCGCCGCCTCACGCCGACGGCGCTCGCGCTGATCGTGCCGCTGCTGCTGCTGGCCTTCTGGCAGGTGGCGACGACGCAGCAATGGACGCGGCTGATCCCGACGCCGGCGCAGGTCGGCGAGACCATGGTCGACTTCGCCTGGGGTGGCATTTACGACGATGCCTACTCGGCGACGCTCGTCACTCACCTGCTCGCCTCGATGAGCCGGGTCTACGGCGGCTTCGCCCTGGCTGCGCTCTTCGCGCTGCCGATCGGCCTGCTGATCGGACGCATCCCGGCGGCCCGTATGCTGCTCGACCCGTTCCTGCAGCTCATGCGGCCGATTCCGGTGACAGCATGGCTGCCGCTGTCGATGATCCTGTTCGGCCTCGGCGCCAGGTCGGCCTTCGCGCTGGTCTGCCTCGGCGCCTTCTATCCGATCCTGCTCAACACCGTGTTCGGCGTGCGCGCGGTCGACCCCAAGCTGTTCGAGGCCGCTGCCATGCTGGGCTGCAAGGGCAACGCCCAGTTCTTCAAGGTCGTGCTGCCGGCGGCGGTGCCGTCGATCTTCACCGGCCTGCGGCTCGGGCTCGGGCTGGCCTGGTTCGTGATCGTGGTCGGCGAGATGACCGGCGTGCCCGAGGGGCTGGGCGCGGTGATCATGGACGGCCGCACGCTGTCGCGCACCGAGCTGGTGATCTGCGGCATGATCGTGATCGGCGTCGCGGGCTACCTCTCCGACAGGGTCGTGGTCGCGGTCGGCAACCGGCTGCTGCGCTGGAGCCCGGCTAACCATGGCTGAGATACCGATCATCGACATCAAGGGCGTCTCGAAGGTCTTCAAGCTGCAGGACCAGACGATCCAGGCGCTGAGCGACGCGAGCATCACCATCCGCAAGGGTGAATTCATCTGCCTGATCGGCGCTTCCGGATGCGGCAAGTCCACCCTGCTGCGCATCATGGCAGGCTTCGAGCGGCCGTCGTCGGGCGAGGCGCTGATGTGGGGCAAGCCGATCGAGGAGCCCGAGCCGAGCCGCGGCATGGTCTTCCAGGACTATGCGCTGTTCCCGTGGCTGAGCGTGCGCGACAACATCGGCTTCGGGCCGGTGGCGCGCGGCCTGCCGACCGCCGAGGTCAAGGCGATCGTCGACAAGTTCATCGAGCTGGTCGGCCTGCAGAAATTCGCCACGGCCTATCCGCACCAGCTCTCCGGCGGCATGAAGCAGCGGGTGGCGATCGCCCGCGTGCTGGCCAACGATGCCGAGCTGGTGCTGATGGACGAGCCGTTCGGCGCGCTCGACGCCATGACGCGCGAGCGGCTGCAGGACGAGCTGCTCGAGATCTGGCAGCGCACCGGCCTCACTGTCGTGTTCGTGACGCACTCGGTCGAGGAGGCGATCTTCCTCGCCGGCCGTGTCGTCGTGATGACACCCGGCCCAGGCCGCATCGAGAGCGACAATGCACTCGACCTGCCCCGGCCGCGTGACGTGTCGAGCCCGGAATTCAACGACATCCGGCGCGTGCTGGGGGCCAAATTGCACAGTCACCACGGGAAGAAGGCGGCCTAGCCGCGGGTCGCATTGACAGGTTCGAAGCCTCTCCCGCATATGCGAAGACAGAACGAGGGGAACGATGGCGAACAAGGTCTACAAGGACGCGAAATCGGCGCTCGACGGGCTGCTGCGCGACGATCTGATGCTGATGTGCGGCGGCTTCGGCCTGGTCGGCATTCCCGACAAGCTGATCGCGGCGGTTCGTGACAGCGGCGTGACGGGCCTGACCTGCGTCAGCAACAACGCCGGCATCGACGGCGCGGGCCTCGGGCTGCTGCTCGAGACCGGCCAGATCAGGAAGATGATCTCGTCCTATGTCGGCGAGAACAAGACCTTCGCCAAGCTCTACCTCGACGGAAAGCTCGAGCTCGAGTTCAATCCGCAGGGCACCCTCGCCGAGCGCTGCCGCGCCGGCGGCGCGGGCATCCCGGCCTTCTATACGAAGACGGGTGTCGGCACGCTGGTCGCCGAGGGCAAGGAGATCAAGAATTTCGACGGCGAGGACTATGTGATGGAGCGCGGCCTGGTCGGCGACATCGCGCTCGTGAAGGCCTGGAAGGGCGACAAGTCGGGCAACCTCGTCTACCGGAAGGCGGCGCGGAACTTCAATCCGATGATGGCGACGGCGGCGAAGATCTGCGTCGCCGAGGTCGAGGAGCTGGTCGAGGTCGGGCAGCTCGATCCCGATCACATCCACACGCCCGCCGTGTTCGTGAAGCGCCTGTTCTGCGGCGCGCCGTACGACAAGAAGATCGAGCAGCGCACCATTCGCAAGGCTTGAGGAGAAGCATCATGGCCTGGACCCGCGATCAGATGGCGGCGCGCGCCGCCAAGGAACTGAAGGACGGCTTCTACGTGAACCTGGGCATCGGCATCCCGACGCTGGTGTCGAACTACGTGCCGGAAGATGTCGACATCACGCTCCAGAGCGAGAACGGCATGCTGGGCGTCGGCCCCTTCCCGCTCGACAACGAGGTCGATCCCGACATCATCAATGCCGGCAAGCAGACCGTGACCGAAGTGAAGGGCACGTCGTATTTCAGCTCGGCCGATTCGTTCGCGATGATCCGCGGCGGCCACATCGACCTGTCGATCCT
>Ga0070665_100008797_pt1 | contig 10219 bp, 8 predicted proteins | sample KBSS13metaG_FD_65862 | JGI IMG/M metagenome (GOLD analysis project Ga0070665, IMG submission 65862) | Switchgrass rhizosphere microbial communities from Kellogg Biological Station, Michigan, USA - KBS S1-3 metaG | ecosystem: Host-associated > Plants > Roots > Rhizosphere > Soil ...
GCCTGATTGGCGGCAACGCCGCCGGCGACGACGAGCGCCGGCGCATCGCTGGTCGAGAGCGCGAGCGCGGTGCGATCGACGAGGCAGTCGACAACCGCCTGCTGAAAGCTCGAGGCGATGTCTTCAGGTCGATAATCGCCCGAAGCGACCGCGCGCTGAACCGCACTCTTGAGACCCGCGAAGGAGAAATGGGGCTCGCCGGAACCGACCAGTGGGCGCGGCAGCGGCACCGCCTTCGGGTCGCCGCCCTGCGCAAGCTCTTCGATCGCGGGGCCGCCGGGATAGGGCAGGCCGAGCAGCTTCGCGGCCTTGTCGAACGCTTCGCCGGCAGCGTCGTCGATGGTCGTTGCGAGGCGCCGGTAATCCCCAACCCCCCGCACTTCGAGCAACTGGCAATGGCCGCCGGAGACCAGCAGGAGTAGGTACGGAAAGCCAAGGTCGGGGTCGACCAGGCGCGGCGACAGCGCATGACCTTCGAGATGGTTGACCGCGATCAGTGGCTTCCCGGCAGCGAGCGCCAGGCCCTTGCCGGCGAGCAGCGCGACCATCACCCCGCCGATCAGCCCCGGGCCGGCGGTCGCCGCGATCGCATCGACATCGTGGATGCCGACCTTCGCCTCGGCCAGCACGCGGGTGATCAGCTCGGGCAGGATCTCGACATGGGCGCGCGCGGCAATCTCCGGCACCACGCCGCCGTAGGGCTGGTGCGCGCTGTTCTGGCCGACCACCGCCTGCGCCAGGATGCGCCGATCGGACGTGACCAGCGCCGCAGCGCTGTCGTCGCACGACGATTCAAGGCCCAGGATGATTTTGGGGATCAATGTCATTTCGCGTCCGGCCCTTTGCCTGATCCTCTTGAGATGCACTAGGGGTGAGGGATGAACGGCCTTCGCCTCGGGACTCGCGGATCACCGCTCGCACTGGCCCAGGCGCGCAAGGTCGCCTCCGCGATCGAAGCCGCGCAGCGATGGCCCGATGGCTGGGTCCAGATCGTCGAGATCACCACGACGGGCGACCAGGTTCAGGACCGGCCCCTCGCCGAGATCGGCGGCAAGGCGCTGTGGACCAAGGAACTCGACCGCGCGCTGCTCGCCGGCGAAATCGACTTCGCGGTCCATTCGATGAAGGACGTCGAAAGCGTCCGGCCAAAGGAAATCCATATCGCTGCGGTGCGCCCGCGCGGCGACGTGCGCGATCGCCTGATCGGTGCCGAATCGATCGCCAAGCTCAGCCAAGGAGCGACAGTAGGCACGTCATCACCGCGTCGCGCGGCGCAGCTTCTTCGCCTTCGCCCCGACCTCAAAATCGTTCCGATCAGGGGCAATGTCGAAACCCGGCTGCGCAAGGTCGAAGAGGGAGAGGTCGATGCGACGTTGCTCGCCTCCGCGGGGCTGAAGCGGCTCGGGATCGATGCGGGCTTTGCAATTCCCACCGAGATCGTGCTGCCCGCCCCTGCCCAAGCCGTGATCGGGATGGAATGCCGGACCAATGACACGCGCACTCAGAGCGTGCTCAGCACCGTCAATAACGGCATCACTTATTCCTGCGTGATGGCCGAACGCTCCTTCACCCGGGCGTTGGGCGGGAGCTGCTCGTCCCCTGTCGCGGCTTTTTGCGTGCTTGAGGATGGCGATTTGAGGATGCGTGCGCAGATCTTCAGCGAAGACGGCTCCGAGATGGTCGAAGATCGCGCCGTCTTCGATTGCGACGACGTGAAAACGCCGGAGGCACTGGCGCATGACATGCTCGCCAAGGCGCCCGACGCGATCCGGAGCCTGTTCGCGGCGCAATGAGCCAAGTGCTAGTCCTGCGCCCCGAGCCGGGCGCGAGCGCGACGGTCGAGCGAGCGCGGAACCGCGGGCTCGACGTGGTGGCGATTCCGCTGTTCGAGATCGAGCGGGTTCATTGGATGGCCCCCGATATTCACGGCTTCGACGGCGTCCTGCTAACCAGCGCGAATGCCCTGCGTGAAGGCGGCGAGCCGCTCGAATCGCTGAGAGCGTTGCCGGCCTATGTTGTCGGGAACGCGACTGCGGAGGCCGCGCGGCAAGCGGGCTTCGATATCGCCGCGACCGGCGATTCGGGTGTCGAGAGGCTGCTCGATTCGATCGATTCCGACCTGAACCTGCTGCATTTGTCCGGCGAGCAGCGCCACCCCCCGCAACATTCGCGGCAGAAGATCACGCCGGTCGTGGTCTATCGCGCCAAGCCGATGGATGCGCGCCTGCCAGATAGTGGCGTCGCACTCGTGCACTCACCCCGGGCCGGGCGCAGGCTGGCGGAGTTGGTCAGTGAGCGTGCCGGGATCGCAGTTGCGGCAATCAGCAAGGCAGCGGCTGAGGCAGTCGGCAAGGGCTGGAAAGCTATCGAAGCTGCCGATCAGCCCAATGACGACGCGCTGCTGGCCGTTGCGGAACGGCTGTGCAACAATCCGCCGCGATGAACGGCACGTCTAGAGGCATGGGTTGGGGGAGCCGGCTGCTGGTTGGCCTGGTCTTGCTGCTGATCGGCGCGGCTGCCGCCACCTGGGGCCTGGCCCATTACCAACCCGCGGCGCGCGTGCTCGGCGTCACTTCACCGACGCAAGCGCCGCAAACGCCCAAGCCGATCGCGGTGACGGACGCTCAGCAGGAGCCACAAGCGCAGGCACCGGAAGACCCGCGCATCGCCAACCTCGAGAGCCGACTCGCGCAGGTCGAGAATGCGACGCAGCGCGCCGAAGGGTCGGCGGGACGCGCCGACGCTTTGGTCATCGCCTTTGCCGCGCGGCGCGCGATCGATCGCGGCGTGGCGCTTGGCTATCTTGAAAACCTGCTCGTGAACCGCTTCGGGCCGGACCATCAGAAGGCAGTCGCAACGATCATCACGGCGTCGCACCAGCCGGTACGGCTCGACAGCCTCATCACCGAATATGAAGCGCTCGGTCCTGACCTTCGCCGTGGCGGACCGCAGGACAACTGGTGGAGCGGGTTCAAGCGCGAGATCGGCAGCCTGATCCAGGTCCATCGCGCCGACCGGCCCTCGCCGAGCGCCGATGCGCGCTACAACCGCGCGCTCCAGCGGCTGAGTGTCGGCGAAGTGGACCAAGCCTTGGCCGAGACGATGCGCCTGCCGGGCGCGAGCAATGCGAATGATTGGGTGGCGCAAGCCCGCCGCTATATCGCCGTCCACCGCGCGCTCGATGAGATTGAATCGGGCGCGCTCCTGACCGGACCCGCACCCGCCGCCTGACCGGCGTCAATTTGCAGGCTTGGCAAGCGACTCGCACAATGCGATTCTTTGCCCGGCGCGCACAGCGAGTGTTCAGCCGTGTTGTGCCAAGCGATTGCAAACAGGCGATATTGTTGCGGAGCATTGAAGGCATGACGTCACTTTTGCGGGGCATCGGTACCGCTCTCGTTTTGCTCGCGTCGGTGCAGGTCGGGACCTCGTCCGCCAAGCAAGCGACCGCGCCAAAGGCTCCGGAGCCAGCGACCCGGAAGGCGGCCGCCGAGCGCCCGGCCCCAGCTGCCCCCAAATATCTTCGCGACCAGGTCGACCAGCTCGGCCGCGCCTTCAACGGCAGGGTCGGGATTGCGGTGCGCTCGGTCGACGACGGCTGGGCGACCGGTTGGAAGGAAGACGAGCTTTATCCGCAGCAGAGCGTCAGCAAATTGTGGGTGTCGATCACCGCGCTCGATGCGGTGGACAAGGGCCGGGTCCGGCTGACCGACAAGGTCACGCTCGACAACAGCGACATCACCTTGTTCCACCAGCCGATCGCGGCGCTGATCCGCAAAAGCGGGAGCTATACGACCACGCTCGACGAGCTGATGTTCAAGGCAATCACCACCAGCGACAATACCGCCAACGACAAGCTCATGCGTTCGGTCGGCGGGCCCGAGGCGGTGCGCAACATGATCGCCGCCAAGCATTTGGGGTCAATCCGCTTCTACAATGGCGAACGCGCGCTTCAGTCGAAGATCGCGGGGCTGATCTGGAGCCCGAGCTATTCGATCGGCAACGCTTTCTACGATGCTCGAGACGCGCTGCCCAAGGCCGTACGCAACGCTGCGTTCAACCGCTATGTCGAAGATCCCTATGACGGCGCTGCGCCGAGCGCGATCGTGGCCGCCCTGGCGCGATTGAAGCGGGGCGAACTCCTGTCGCCTGAATCGACCCGCAAGCTGCTGTGGATCATGGGCAATACCAAGACAGGCGCGAACCGGTTGAAGGGCGGCCTCAAGCCCGGCTGGACCCTGAGCCACAAGACCGGCACCGGCCAGGTCAACGGTCCGATCCAGGCGGGATATAACGACATCGGCGTGCTCACCGCCCCGAACGGCAAGAGCTACGCGGTCGCAGTGATGATCAAGAAAACGTCGGTCCCGCTGCCGACCCGAATGACCTTGATGAACAACGTGGTTCGCGCGGTCATCAACCAGCACGACATGCTGAACGCGCCGGCGGCCGTCGGACGTCAGTGACACCGTCGGCCAAGCTTGCGGCAACGCCGGGAGTCCAACGCGTCCCGACCCGCGAGCTCGAGCTCTTCATCGTAAGGCGTTTTCTAGACCCCGAGACGTGCGCCGCCCTGGTCGCGCAGATCGACGCCAAGCGCCGGCCATCCGAGATTGCCGACGATATCGGGGTCGAAAATTTCCGGACAAGCGAGACTTGCGACCTCGACCGGCGCGATCCCGTGGTCGGCGGCGTCGACAGCAAGATTGCGAACCTGCTTGGCCTTTCGCTTGATTCGAGCGAACCGATCCAAGGGCAGCGGTACGCGCCGGGGCAGGAGTTCAAGCCGCACACCGATACCTTTGAGCCGGGCGGTTATGATTTTTACGTCCACACCGCCGACCACGGCCAGCGGACCTGGACGGCTATGATCTATCTGAACGAGCCGGAAGATGGCGGTGCGACGCGGTTCAAGCTCATCGGAAAAACCGTTAAGCCTGAAACGGGCAAGCTCCTCGCCTGGAACAACCTGCTTGCCGACGGGCGGCCGAACCCTGCGACCCTGCACCAGGGAATGAAGGTGCGCCGCGGCACGAAATATGTCGTGACCAAATGGTTCAGGGAGCGAGCGGCGGATTAGGCGCGCCGGAGCGCCCCGCGAATATCATCGGCCAGCTGCGCGAGCGAATTGGCAACCCCATCGATCGCCTGGATTACAATCACCTGGACGGTCGTGAGGGCGTCTTCCGATGCGAGCTGTTCATTAGCTTGAAGCAGGAGATGCTGGAGCCGCACGAGCTCCGCCCGAAGGCTCGGTGCCGAGCGCGAGACCGGTTCTAGCGGTTTTGGAGGAGCCGCCCCGAGCCGCGCCCGGTGCATGGTTTCATCGATCAGCTGCTGGCCCCGGCCACGCTCTCCCATCGGCAGCCAGTCCCCGGCCGAGACAGCCGAAGCGAGCTGGAGACCGCCCTTGTGCCCTGTGACCCACATCATCTGGCCGGCAACGCTTAGGCTGCCGCGGCTAAGTCGTACCGCAGTTCCGGCTGGTGGTAGCGCGGCCGCCTCGACCAGCGCCCCCCGCCGCGACAGGTTGCGGATCCGCACGGGTGTCGATCCGCCCGTTGCGTAAAGGGTGCCCGTGACGAACATGTTGCTTCGTCCCTCGCCCCGACTGTCAGGTGCCGCCGCGCTTTTCATGCGGCCTGCTAACCGCGAGGCCTGCAACAAAGTTTTGCACTTCGATCCGCTTTGGAGCGGATTGCTTATTCGATGCCGCTGGTCCCGCCGTGGCCCATCGGCTTCACGTGGACCGTTTTGATGTTGGTGAATTCGCGGATGCCGAACGCGGCGCATTCGCGCCCGTAGCCTGAATGCTTGACCCCGCCGAACGGCGTGCGCGGGTCGGAGCGGACATTCTCGTTGACGAAGCTCATGCCGGCTTCCAGCTCCGTGGCGGCGATCCGCCGGCCGCGGTCGAGGTCGGCGGTCAGCACCCCCGAACCCAGGCCGAACTCGCTGGCGTTGGCTGTGCGAATCGCGTCGGCCTCATCGTTTGCGGCGATGATCGCGGCGACCGGGCCGAACACTTCTTCGTCATGCGCGGGCTGGCCTTGCTTCACATTGCTCAGCACCGTCGCCGGATACCAGGCGCCGGGACGGTCGGGGACTTCGCCGCCGAGTAGCAAGCGCGCTCCATTGGCGACGCTTTGCTTCACCTGTTCGTGGATCTCGTCGCGCGCCTTGATGCTCTGCATCGGCCCAAGCTTGGTGCCTTCCTGCGCCGGGTCACCCATCGCGTAGGTCCGCATCGCCTCGACCATCGCCTCCTCGAACGGCTCGATGATCGAACGGACGACGATGAACCGCTTGCCGGCGATGCAGCTTTGCCCGCCGTTGACCATGCGCGCGGTCGCTGCGACCTTAGCCGCAGCCGCCATATCGGCATCCTCGAGCACGAGATAGGCATCGGAGCCGCCAAGCTCGAGCACGCATTTCTTCAACACGGAGCCGGCGGCCGTCGCGACCGCTTTCCCGGCGGCCACGCTGCCGGTCAGGGTGACGGCGGCGATGTGATCGTCCTTGATCAGCGCCTCTACCTCACTCGACGGCAGCAGCATGGTGCGGAACAGGTCGTTGGGCACCCCAGCGTCATGGAGCACCTGCTCGATCGCCAGCGCCGAGCCGGGCACATTGCTGGCGTGCTTCAGGATTGCGCCGTTGCCGGCCATCAGCGCCGGGGCGATGAAGCGGAACACCTGCCAGAACGGGAAATTCCACGGCATCACCGCGAGCACGATCCCAATCGGGTTGAAGGTCACGAACGCTTCGCCGCCGCCGATGTCGGCCGGTTCGTCGGCCAGATACTCGTGCGCGTGGTCGGCGAACCAGTCGCAATTGGCCGCGCATTTCTCGACCTCGGCGCGGCCGTCGTCGAGGGTCTTGCCCATCTCCTCCGTCATCAGCCGCGCATATTCGTCCTTGCGCGCGCGAAGCAGCTCACCCGCCTTGCGCACGATTGCCGCGCGCTCATCGAACGATGTCCTTCGCCACGACAGGAAGGCCCGGTGCGCGGCCTCCGCCGCGGCCCTCGCTTCGTCGAGCGAATGGGTGGGGTAGGATTTGCCGGGTTGCCCGGTCGCGGGGTTGGTCGTCTGCAAGGAGGCGCGCTTGCCGCTGCGGGTCATTTCGAGCTGGTCGGACATGGGGCGCTCCTTCGAGTCTTAAACGATATCGTCGACAGTCTGTTCGCGGGCTTCGGCATCCCGAAGCTCCTTGACGTCGGCCTTGTTCATTCGGAACAGCTCACGATCCTCGGGGCCGAAGCCCTTGACCCACAAAACCGCGAAGAAGGCGACGAGGATCAGCGGCAGGCCGAGGAACAGTTGGAGCGTTTCGGGAAGCAAATAGCGAACGCCGGCGCCGACGATGACGCCGGACGCGGTTGCCCAGGCGAGGTCCCAGCGCCAGCCAGAGACCGGCGCCTTCAGCTGGCGCTTGAGTAGCCACGACTTGGCGATCGAGGCGAAAGCCAGCGCAATGCATAGCGCGATCGCGGGACCGGTCGCCTGCCATGACGGCGGCAGGCCTTCGTCGCGCATGATCAGGATCAGCGCGGCAGCAAGCCCGGCCTCGATGGCCAGCATCGCCAGGCTGATCGCCATGTTCCGCTTGCGCGCGATGTAGATGAGCGCGGCTTCGCTCACCACCGCGGCGGCGGCGATGACTTCGGCGGCGAGGAGGAAGCTCACCATCGCGGTACCGCCGGTGAACTGCCGGCCGACCAGGCCCATGACCGCGCGTCCGGGGATCGCGAGCGCGAGCGCAATCCCGAGCTGGGCGGCGATGATCCAGTAGGTGACCTGGCGCACTTGCTTGGCGATGCCGGCAAGGTCGTTGACCGCGAGGCGCCGCACGATTGCGGGACCGAGCACGGGCTCAAAGCTGGTCTTGAGCTTGGCGGGAAGCGTCGCGACCTGCTGCGCAGCATAATAAATGCCGACGAAGGTCGCCGGCACGAACGCACCGAGGACCGCAAGATCGATCCGGCGCGAGGCCCATTCGACCGTGTCGGCGGCCGCGAGCGGCGCATTGCGCACCGCCGTGCCCCAGGCGAGCGGAAGGTCGGGCTTCCAGCCGTGCGGGATGCCGTAGCAGCGCATCAGCGGGATCAGCGCGGCGACCAGCGCCGCGACCATCGAGAAAACGTAAGCGACGATCAGGCCGTCATCCAGCGACACGTAGGACCAGGCGAAGGCGACGATGCTGATCACCCAGGGCTGGACGATCGAGCGGGCGCGCACGGTTGCGCCAACGTCGTGATGATATGCCAGGGCAGCGAGAGCGATGTCGGTCCAGGCGATCGCCAGCACGGTGATCGCGAGCATCCGGTCGAGGCCGTGGATGACCGTGGTCGGGTACATGGCGCGCGGAAAAGCGAACAGGATTGCCATGCCGACGGCCGAGCCGATCGCCGCGACCAGCATCGCATCGGCAACGACGCACGCCTGCGGCTTCTTCGCGTCGGACAGCAACTGGGCAAGGCCGCGGCGAAGGCCGAGCGCCGCAAGCTGCGCGGCGAACTCGACCGTCAGGACGGCATAAGCGAACCGGCCGAGCGCGGCCGGGCCGTAAATGCGCCCGCCGATGAACAGGAACGGCAGCATCCCCGCCAGCCGGATGACAAAGCCAAGAATGTTGAGCCGGCCGCCCCGCGCCAGGGTCGCCATGTCGGCGTCGGGCGACGCCTGTTCCGGCGCGACGCGCTTGGCCTTGGTCAATGCGCCTCGCCCCAGTGCGCGCCCCAGCCGACCTCGACGTCGAGCGGCACGTCGAGCATCATCGCCGGCTCTGCGGCATTGGCCATGACCTCGCGAATTACGGCTGCAGCCGCTTCCTCACGCCCGTCCGGGACTTCGAACACGAGCTCGTCGTGGACCTGGAGGAGCATGCGTACGTCGCCCAACCCGGCCTCGGCCAGCGCAGAATCCATCCGCGCCATCGCGCGCTTGATGAGGTCGGCGCTGGTGCCCTGGATCGGCGCGTTGATCGCGGCTCGCTCGGCCCCGCCGCGGATCGACGGGTTGGGCGAACGGATATTAGGCAGGAAGTGCGTGCGCCGGCCAAACAGCGTCTTGGTGAAGCCATGCTCGCGCGCGAACGCCAAGGTGCTGTGGGAGAAGGCGCGGATGCCGGGGAAGCGCTCGTAATAGCGATCGATGATCGCCTTGCCCTCATCCTTGGGCAGGCCGAGCCGCCCGGCGATGCCCCAGGCCGAGCTTCCGTAAAGGATCGCGAAGTTGATCGTCTTGGCCTGATTGCGGGTGTCGCGGTCGACCTTGCCGAACAGCTCTTCGGCGGTGATCGCATGGATGTCGGCGCCGGCGCGGAACGCCTCCTTGAGCTGGGGGACGTCGGCCATGTGCGCGGCAAGCCGAAGCTCGATCTGGCTATAGTCGGCCGAGAGCAACTTGTTGCCCGGCTCGGCGACAAACGCGTCTCGGATCTTGCGCCCGAGCTCAGTCCGGATTGGGATGTTCTGGAGGTTGGGATCGTTCGACGACAGCCGACCGGTCTGCGCGCCGGTCAGCGAGAAGCTGGTATGGACGCGGCCGCTTTCTGGATTGATCTGGGCCTGGAGCGCGTCGGTGTAGGTGGACTTAAGCTTAGTCAGCTGGCGCCATTCGAGGACAAGGGTTGCGCATGACACGCCCTCGGCGGCGAGCCGCTCGAGCTCATTTACGTCGGTCGAATATTGGCCGCTCTTGCCCTTGCGCCCGCCCTTCAGGCCAAGCCGCTCGTACAGCACCTGGCCGAGCTGCTGCGGCGATCCGATGGTGAAGGGCCCGCATGCCGCCTCGTAGATCTTTTCCTCGAGCGCCTGGATTTCGTGGCCGAACTCCGACGACAGCCGCGCGAGATAGTCGCGATCCACCTTGATCCCGCGCTGCTCCATCCGTGCGAGCACCGGGACGAGCGGCTTGTCGACCCGCTCATAGACCCGCGCGGCATTCTCCTCGGCGATGCGCGGCTTCAGCCGGAGCCACAGGCGGAGCGCGATGTCGGCGTCCTCGCCCGCATACTCAGTGGCAGGGCCGAGAGCGACCTTGTCGAAGCTGATCTGCTTCTGGCCCGAGCCGCAAATCTGCTTGAAGGGGATGCACTCGTGATCGAAATGCGCCTTGGCCAGTTCGTCGAGCCCGTGACCGAACGACTTTCCGGCATCGAGATCAAAGCTCATCACCATCGTGTCGTCGATCGGGGCCATCTCAATGCCCGCCTT
>Ga0070665_100008798_pt1 | contig 10219 bp, 9 predicted proteins | sample KBSS13metaG_FD_65862 | JGI IMG/M metagenome (GOLD analysis project Ga0070665, IMG submission 65862) | Switchgrass rhizosphere microbial communities from Kellogg Biological Station, Michigan, USA - KBS S1-3 metaG | ecosystem: Host-associated > Plants > Roots > Rhizosphere > Soil ...
CGCGGAGGCGCTCGCGGCCGACGGCGTGCACGTCTGGGACGGCGACTTCTACGCGTACACGCTCATGTACGCCCTCGGCCTGGCGCAGGACGGCGGGGCGGTGCGCGCCGGGCTCCTCCACTACACGACCGCCGACGAGGTCGACCGGCTGCTGGCCGGGCTCGCGCGGCTGAGCTAGAGCGCGGCGCGGATCTCGTCGACGACGGCGCGCAGGTCGTCCTCAGCCCGCGCGCAGAACAACGGGCTGGTTCCGTCGGAGAGCAGCCTGCGGGTGAGCGCGACGCCCTGCAGACGCACGTGCGCGTCGCCCAGCTCGGCCGCGAGGGCCAGCAGCGACGGCGCGCAGGACCGGACCGCCGGGCGCGCGACGTGGACCGCGGCGGTCAGCGACGGGCGTGACCTGCGCGCATCGGCCACCGCCCGCGTCAGGCCCTTGGCGAGGGCGGCACGGGAACGGGCACTGCACAGCTGCTCTGCCCGCGCCGCGAGCAGCGGCGAGGAGAGTGGGTCGGCTCCGTCGGCGAGCACGTCGTCCGCGCGCGCGCTCAGGAGCCGGGCGCGCACGCGGTCGCGCAGCGTCGAGTCGGACATCTGGTCAAGGGTTGGGTGGAGGTGCAGCGTGGACATGTACCAATCGTCCGTCTCCGGCGGTGACGGAGTCGCACAGATCTGCCCCGACTGCGGCAAGATCGTGTGAAGACCAGCCGCCGCGGTCTACGCTCACCCCATGTCGCGACGCGATCCGCTCGGCCTGCTCGGTGATCGCCGGCCCAGCTTCTGGACGGGCATCCTCGCGGGAGCCGTCGGGGTCGCGCTCACGACGCTGATCGTCTTCCCGCTGAAGGAGATCGCGCCCGTCGCGGCCCTCGTCGTGGTCTACCTCATCGCGGTGCTGATCGTCTCGATCGGCTGGGGCGTCGTCCTCGGCAGCCTCACCGCCCTTGCCGGGGCGCTGGCGTTCAACTTCTTCCACATCCCGCCGACCGGCCGCTTCACGATCGCCGAGGCGGAGAACTGGGTCGCGCTCGCGGTCTTCTTCGTCGTTGCGGTGGTCGCGAGCTCGCTCGCCGAGGCCGCGCGCCGCCGGACCCAGGAGGCCGACCAGCGCCGCCGGGAGGCCGACCTCGCCGCCGAGCTCGCGCGCCTGCTGCTCCGTGGCGAGGACCTGCGGACGGTCCTGCCCGCCGCCGCGCAGCGCCTGGCCCAGGCGCTGTCGGTGCCGTCGGCCGCAATCGAGCTGCGCCCCGTCGAGGGGGACGAGCGACGGGTGGCCTTCCCGCTGCGCGAGGGCACCCGCCAGATCGGCACGCTGCTGCTGCCGTCCGACCTGCCCGAGACCTCGCTGCGCCGGGCGCAGGAGCGCGTCGTGCCGCAGCTCGAGGCCTTGCTCGCGGCCGCGCAGGAGCGCGACGAGCTGCTGGGCGACGTCGTCGAGACCCGCGCCTTGCGTCGCAGCGACATCATCAAGACGGCGCTGCTGCGGTCCGTGAGCCACGACCTGCGCACGCCCATCACCGCGATCGTCACCGCCGCGGAGCCGCTGGCGTCGGAGCGCGTCGACGACGAGGACCGGCGCGAGCTCGCCCGCGGCATCCAGGTCGAGGCCCGGCGGCTGTCCAAGCTCATCGAGAACCTGCTCGATCTCTCGCGCCTGGAGGCGGATGCCGCCGAGCCGCGTCCCGAGTCGTGCTCGATCGAAGAGGTGCTCGAGGCGTCGATCGACGATCTGGCGCTTCCGGGCGAGACGTTCAACGTCTCGATCCAGGGCGACCTGCCGCCCGTCCGGGCCGATTCCGCGCAGCTCGAGCGCGCCTTCGCGAACCTGCTGGAGAACGCCGCCCGCCACTCGGGCGGGCATCCCGTATCGCTGCGCGCGCGGGCCGTCGGGCAACGGGTCGTCGTGCGTGTGGTCGATCGCGGGCCCGGTATCCCGTCGGCGCAGCGCGCGCGGGTGTTCGAGCCGTTCTACCGCTCCGGCACCGAGCGGTCCGGTCATCGCGGCTCGGGCCTCGGCCTGGCCATCGCGCGGGGCTTCGTCGAGGCGAACGGGGGGACGATCGCGGTCGAGTCCCTTCCGGGGCAGGGCACGACGTTCGTGGTCGAGTTCCCGACGGCGCCGGTGCCGGCGTCCGTCGGATGAGCGCGCCGCGCCGCCGAGTCCTCGTCGTCGACGACGAGCCTCAGATCCTGCGCGCGCTGCGCGTCGTGCTGCGCGACGCCGGGTACGAGGCGATGCCCGCGTCGACCGCGCAGGAGGCGCTCGACCTCGCGGCCCTGCATCCCCCGGATGCGGCGATCGTCGACCTCGTGCTGCCCGACGGCGACGGGATCGAGGTGACGCGGACCCTGCGCGAGTGGACGAAGGCGCCGATCATCGTGCTGTCCGCGATGGGCGAAGAGGAGCAGAAGGTCCGCGCGCTGGAGGCGGGCGCCGACGACTACGTCACCAAGCCGTTCGGCCCGCGCGAGCTCGTCGCGCGCCTGGCGGCCACGCTGCGTCGCGCTGCTCCCGAGCAGGGAGAGCCGGTCTTGCGCGCCGAGGGCCTCGAGCTCGATCTCGCGGCGCACACCGTCCGTGTGGAGGGCGAGGAGGTCCACCTCACACCGATCGAGTACGGCCTCCTCACGGCCCTCATGACGAACCGCGGACGACTGATGACGCACAAGGCGCTTCTCGTCGACGTCTGGGGCCCGGCCTACGCGGACGATACCGCCACGCTGCGCACCCACATCGCCAACCTGCGCCGCAAGATCGAGCCGGGCGGGTCGCGGCGGTTCATCCGCACCGACCCCGGCGTCGGCTACCGGTTCGCGGTCTGAGGCAGGCTGATCCGAGCGACGAGCGCGCGGTGGTCGCTGCCCGGGATCACGTGGACGCTCGCGGACGTCACCCGCGCACGCTCGTCGACGAGCACGTGGTCGATCGTGATCCGCAGGCGCCGGTGCGCGGGGTACGTGCCCTGCAGACCGATGCCGGTCGCGTCGGCCGCGTCGCTGTAGCCGCTGCCGATGAGGTCGCGAAGCAGGTGGTGGTCGAGCGTGGCGTTGAAGTCGCCCACGAGCATCCGCAGCTCGCCGCGCGGGGTGGCCCGCGGCAATGAGCGCATGGTCCCCTCCCAGACGGCGACGTCGCCGTGCAGGGGCGCGACGGGATGGACGGCCTTCACCCGGACCGGCGGCGCCCCGCGGACGCGCAGCGTCGCCTCCGGCATAGCCATGCGGAGGCCCTGCGGCCGTTCGGGGTCGGTCAGCGGGTAGCGCGAGAGGAGCCCGCTGCCCTGCGCGCCGGGGCGCGCGTCGAGCACGCGGTACGGGAACAGGCGGCGCGCGCCCGCCGCGTCGATCCGCGCCGCCTCGTCGGGCGGCAGCTCCTGGAGGCTGACGACGACGGGATCCAGGCGCTCGCGGCGACGTACGGCGTGAACGCGATGGCGGGGACGAGCAGCGTGCCCGTGTCGAGGCCGAGGACGCGCACGACCGCCCAGACGAGCCAGGGGAGGGCCAGCGCAACGGCGATCGCGGTCCCCATCTCAGGCAGCTTGACGGGATCTTGATGGTCTGGACGCGATCGTCATGCGCCCTTCACGGCGGCGCTCCGAAGCTCTCGCCATGACCATCGCGACGTTGTTGAGCTGGGTCGGCGGCGGCGTCGGGGGCGACATCGTCTCCGTCGTGCTCGCCGCCCTCGTGTTCGCTGCCCTCTGGGCACTCGTGCGCGGCCTGGAGCACGTATGAACGTCGCCGGCTGGGCGCAGATCGTCCTCTTCCTCGTCATCCTGACCGCGCTGACGCCGCTGTTCGGCGCCTACATGGCGCGCGTCTACGGCGGCGAGCCCATCGTCCTGGACCGCGTCCTCGGGCCGGTCGAGCGCGGTTTCTACCGCCTGCTCGGCACGCGCGCCGAGGCCGAGCAGGACTGGCGCGGGTACGCGCGCGCCGTCCTCTTCTTCAGTGCCGCCTCACTGGCGGCGCTCTACCTGATCCTGCGTACGCAGTCGATCCACCCGCTCAACCCGCTGAACCTCAGCTCCGGGCCGTGGGATCTCTCGTTCAACACCGCCGCGTCGTTCGTGACGAACACGAACTGGCAGTACTACGGCGGCGAGACGACGATGACGAACTTCACGCAGATGGCCGGCCTGGCGGTGCAGAACTTCGCCTCGGCCGGCGTCGGCATCGCGGTGCTCATCGCCGTCGTGCGCGGCTTCGCCCGCCGCGACGGGTCCGCCATCGGCAACTTCTGGTACGACCTGACGCGGACGATCCTCTACGTCCTGCTGCCGGTCTGCATCATCGGCTCGCTGTTCCTCGTGTCCCAGGGCGTCGTCCAGAGCTTCAGCGGACCGGACACGTTCAAGACGGTCGCGGGCGGCACGCAGACGCTGTTCCTGGGCCCGGTGGCCTCGCAGGAGATCATCAAGGAGCTCGGGACGAATGGCGGCGGCTTCTACAACGTGAACGCCTCGATGCCGTTCGAGAACAGCACGACGTTCACGAACTTCGTGCTCATGCTGAGCATCCTCGCGATCCCGGCCGGGCTCACGGCGACGTTCGGCCGGATGGTCGGCAGCCGCCGCCAGGGCTGGGCCATCTACGTCGCGATGACCGTGCTGTTCGTCGCGGGCGTGGCGGTCATCTACGCCGCGGAGAGCCACTCGACCGCCGCGATGCACGCGGCCGGACTCGTCGGCGGGAACATGGAGGGCAAGGAGCAGCGTTTCGGCATCGGTTCCTCCAGCCTGTTCGCGGCCGTGACGACCGTGGCGTCGTGCGGCGCGGTGAACGCGGCGATGGAGTCGCTCACCGCGCTGGGTGGCGCGATCCCGCTGGCCAACATCTCCCTGGGCGAGGTCGTCTTCGGCGGCGTCGGGTCCGGCCTCTACGGGATGCTGCTGTTCGTCCTGCTCGCCGTCTTCCTGGCCGGGCTCATGGTCGGGCGCACGCCCGAGTACCTGGGCAAGAAGATCGAGGCGCGCGAGATCAAGCTCGTCGTGCTGGGCACGATCGGCGTCCCGCTGCTCGTGCTCGTGGTCACCGCCGTGGCGGTCGCGACGAGCTACGGCAAGGCGTCGATCTTCAACGCGGGGCCACAGGGCTTCACGGAGTCGCTGTACGCGTACACGTCCCAGGCCAACAACAACGGCTCGGCGTTCGCCGGCTACACCGGGTTCCTCCAGCCCAACGGGAACAACGCCGGCTCGTTGACGGTCACGTTCTCCCAGCTGCTGGGCGGCGTGTCGATGCTCCTCGGGCGCTTCCTCCCGATGCTCGTCGCGCTGGCCGTCGCAGGCGCACTGGTCGGCAAGCGCGTGACGCCGGCCGGCCTCGGGACGATGCGGACCGACACACCGGTGTTCGTCGTCCTGCTCGTCGGGACCATCCTCCTCGTCGCCCTCCTGACGTTCGTCCCCGCGCTGCTGCTCGGGCCGATCGTGCAGTCGATGACGAACCAGCTCTTCTAGGAGACGACCACCATGCGCAAGGACATCAGGAGCGCGGTCGTCGCGATCGTCGTCATGACGATCGTCCTCGGCCTCCTCTACCCGCTCGCCATCACGGGGATCGGGCAGGTCGCCTTCCCGAACGCGGCCGACGGCTCGCCCGTGAAGGTCGACGGCAAGGTCGTGGGCTCCAAGCTCATCGGCCAGGACTTCTCGACCGGCCCGAACGCGAAGCGCTACTTCCAGAGCCGCCCGTCGGTGACCGGGTACGCGCCGAACGCGACGTTCTTCAACAACCGCGGGCCCAACCAGGCCACGCTGGCGGTGCAGCAGCGACGCTTCGTGCTCGACTACCTGCAGCGCGAGCAACCCTACGACCCTGACCTGAAGGCGTCCGACGTGCCCTCCGATGCGGCGACGACGTCCGCCTCGGGCGTCGACCCGCAGATCTCCCTCGCGAACGCGCGCATCCAGGCCGCACGCGTCGCAAAGGTGCGCGGCCTCCCGATCGATCGGGTGCGCGCGCTCATCGACGAGAACACCGACGGCCGGTTCGCCGGCGTGCTCGGTGATCCCGGAGTGAACGTCCTGGAGCTCAACCTCGCCCTCGACGCGGAGACCCGCCGATGACCGCCTCAGCCCAGCGCCCGCTCCGCCTCGACGCCTCGATGTTCGTCGAGGCGCTCGTCGAGTCGCTGCGCAAGCTCGATCCGCGCCACATGTGGGGGAACCCCGTGATGCTCGTGGTCGAGGTCGGCGCGTTCATCACGACGATCCTCACGTTCACCGGCGAGGCGGACACGCCGCGCTGGTTCTCCGGGATCGTCGCCGTGTGGCTGTGGCTCACGGTGATCTTCGGCAACTTCGCCGAGGCGATCGCCGAGGGCCGCGGCCGGGCACAGGCCGCCGCGCTGCGGGCCATGCGCACGACGACGACGGCGCGGCTCGCAGACGGCACCGAGCGCCCCGCGGCCGAGCTGGGCCGCGGCGACGTCGTGGTCGTCGAGACCGGCGAGGTGATCCCGGGCGACGGCACCGTCATCGAGGGGATCGCGTCGGTCGACGAGTCGGCGATCACCGGCGAGTCCGCGCCGGTCATCCGGGAGGCCGGCGGCGACCGCTCGGCGGTCACCGGCGGTACGCGCGTCCTGTCGGACCGCATCGTCGTCGAGATCACGCAGGAGCCGGGCCAGTCGTTCCTCGATCGCATGATCGGCCTGGTCGAGGGCGCGGAGCGGCGCAAGACGCCTAACGAGATCGCCCTGAGCATCCTGCTCGTCGGCCTCACCGTGATCTTCTTCGCGGTCGTCGTCACGCTGCGCCCGTTCGCCGACTTCGCGGACACCAACGTGTCCGTGACGACGCTCATCGCCCTGCTCGTGGCGCTCATCCCGACCACGATCGGCGCGCTGCTGTCCGCGATCGGCATCGCGGGCATGGACCGCCTCGTCCGGCGCAACGTGCTCGCGCTGTCCGGCCGCGCGGTCGAGGCGTCCGGCGACGTCGACGTCCTCCTGCTCGACAAGACCGGCACCATCACGCTCGGCAACCGGCAGGCGGCGGCGTTCGTCCCGATGCCCGGGGTGGCGGAGGGCGACCTCGCGGAGGTGGCACAGCTCGCCTCGCTGGCCGACGAGACCCCGGAGGGACGGTCGATCGTCGTCCTCGCCAAGCAGTACGGGCTGCGCGAGCACGAGCTCGCGACCCACGCGGCGACGTTCGTGCCGTTCACGGCTCAGACGCGCATGAGCGGCGTGGACATGGACGGCACGCGGCTACGCAAGGGCGCCGGCGATGCGGTCATGCGCTGGGTCGCCGAGGAGGGCGGCCAGGCTCCCCCGGAGCTCGAGGCGGTGCTCGACCGGATCGGCCGACAGGGCGCGACCCCGCTGGCGGTCGCGCGCGACTCGCAGGTCCTGGGAGTCGTCGAGCTGCGCGACGTCGTCAAGGAGGGCATGCGGGCGCGGTTCGACCAGCTGCGCGCCATGGGCATCCGGACCGTGATGGTGACCGGCGACAACCGGCTCACCGCGGCCGCGATCGCTGAGGAGGCCGGCGTCGACGACGTGCTCGCCGAGGCGACGCCGGAGCGCAAGCTCGAGCTCATCCGGGAGGAGCAGGCCAGCGGGCGGCTCGTCGCGATGACCGGCGACGGCACGAACGACGCACCCGCGCTCGCACAGGCGGACGTCGGCGTGGCGATGAACACGGGCACGCAGGCCGCGCGCGAGGCCGGGAACATGGTCGACCTCGACTCCAACCCGACGAAGCTCATCGAGATCGTCGAGGTCGGCAAGCAGCTGCTCATCACCCGCGGAGCGCTCACGACGTTCTCGATCGCCAACGACGTCGCGAAGTACTTCGCGATCCTCCCGGCGATGTTCGCCGCGACCTACAGCGGCGCGCTCTCCGACCTCAACATCATGAACCTAGGTACGCCGCAGTCGGCGATCATCTCGGCGATCGTCTTCAACGCGCTCGTGATCCCCGCCCTCGTGCCGCTGGCGCTGCGCGGCGTCCGCTACCGGCCGTTGGGGGCGACCGCGCTGCTGCGGCGCAACCTCCTCATCTACGGACTGGGTGGGCTCGTCACGCCGTTCATCGGGATCAAGCTCATCGATCTCGTGGTCCACAACATCCTCGGCGCATAGATACTGCGGCCGTGGCCGGCCGCTGCAAGATCTTCCTGGGCATGGCCGCCGGCGTCGGCAAGACGTACCGCATGCTGCAGGAGGGTCGCGCGGCGGCGGAGGACGGGCGCGACGTCGTGGTCGGCGTGCTCGAGACCCACGGGCGGGCCGAGACGGCGGCGCAGGCGGAGGGGCTGGAGATCCAGCCCCTCCGCGTCGTCGACCACCGCAACCACTCGGTGCGCGAGATGGATCTGCCGGGGCTGCTGCAGCGGGCGCCCGAGCTCTGCCTCGTCGACGAGCTCGCGCACTCCAACCCGCCGGACGTCGAGCACGGCAAGCGCTACGAGGACATCGCGGACCTGCTCGAGGCCGGGATCGACGTGTACACCACCGTCAACGTCCAGCACCTGGAGTCGCTGAACGACCAGGTGGCGGAGCTCACGGGCGTGCGCGTGCGCGAGACGTTCCCCGACCGGCTGCTCGCCGAGGCGGACGAGGTCGTGCTCGTCGACATCACCCCCGAGGCGCTCATCACCCGGCTGCGCGAGGGCAGGGTGTACGCCCAGGCACGCGTGCAGACGGCCCTGGACAACTTCTTCCGCATCGAGAACCTGCAGGCGCTGCGCGAGGTGGCGCTGCGGCAGGTGGCGGAGGAGGTCGAGGCGAAGCGGCTCGTCCGCGATCCTCTGGCGCTCCGCGAGGAGCGCCTGTTCGGCTCCGTGGAGCCCAAGGCGTTCGCTGAGCGCCTGCTGGCGTTGGCGAAGCTCGACCCGAGCTCTGAGCGGGTGGTTCGCCGCGCATGGCGCTCGGCGCAGCGGCTGCACGCGGACCTCGACATCCTCGTGGTCCGGACCCCGGGGGACGAGCCGTCTGCCGAGGGCCGGGCGGAGCTCGAGACGCTCCGGCGCATCGCCGCCGTGCTCGGCGCGCAGCTCATCGTCGAAGAGGGCGATGACGTCGCGGCGGTCGCCGCCCGCGTGGCCGACGAGCGCGGGACGACGTACATCCTGCTCGGCGCGCCCTCCGTGCGCCGAGGCCTCGGTCGTCTAGGCGAGCCGCTGCCGATGCGTCTCGCGCGGCTGGCGCCGGACGTCGACGTGCGGATCGTCGCCGACCGCGGCGCTCCTAGTCCGCCAGAGCGCTGACCTCGCGCACCGCCACGGCCTGCGCGGCGGGATCGCGGGCGCCGGCGGCGCGGACGTCGGCGAGCAGCTCGCGCACGCGGGCGACCGCGTCGCCGCGCGCGGCGAGCCACGCGTCGACGAGCTGCGCGGGGTCGTCGCCCTCCCCCTCGCGCAGGACGCGCTCGGTCAGCGTGCGGCGCACGACGTACAGGTCGTCGCGCAGCGACGTCCGCGCCTGCACCTCCCAACGGTTGTTGCGGCCGCGCGCGGTGACGATCTCGTAGAGCCAGTCGAGTGACAGCCGCTCGCCGAGCAGCCCGTACACGCCCGCCGCCAGCTGGATCGGAGAGGCCGTCGCCGCCGCGACGTCGGCGACGTCGAGCGCCGCCGCGAGCGGCTGCAGGCCGGCCCCGCGGCGCGCGAGGGCCTCGGGCAGGCCCTGCGACGTCCACGCGGCGACGCGCTCCTCGAACGCGTCCCGCCCGGCGCCGTGCAGCAGCGCCGGCAGCATCCCCGACACCATGCGAACGTCCTCGCCGAGCGCCTCGACGGCCGACGCGACGTCGAGAGGGCTCGAGCGGTTGAGCAGGAGCCACCGCGTTGCGCGCGTGGCCAGCCGCTGCGCCTCGAGGAGCACGTCGGCGAGCACGTCCGCGGGGACCTCGTCGGCGAGGGCCTCGACGTCGTCCCACAGCGCGTCGATCGCATGGATCTCCCACGCGATGGCGGTCGCCCGGGCGATGTCGTCCACCGGCGCGCCGACGGCGTCGTGCAGTCGCAGGGCGTGGCCGATGCCGCCGCGGTCCACGAGCCGGTTGGTGAGCCGGGTCGCGATGATCTCCCTGCGTAGCCGATGGGCGCGCATCGCGTCGCCGTAGCGCTCGGAGAGCAGCGCGGGGAAGGCCCGGGCCAGCTCGCGTGACAGCCATGGATCCTCCGGCGCGGCGGAGGCGACGAGTTCGTCGCGCAGCGTCATCTTGGCGTGGGCCAGCAGGACCGCCAGCTCGGGCTGGGTGAGGCC
>Ga0070665_100008799_pt1 | contig 10218 bp, 7 predicted proteins | sample KBSS13metaG_FD_65862 | JGI IMG/M metagenome (GOLD analysis project Ga0070665, IMG submission 65862) | Switchgrass rhizosphere microbial communities from Kellogg Biological Station, Michigan, USA - KBS S1-3 metaG | ecosystem: Host-associated > Plants > Roots > Rhizosphere > Soil ...
CCGCGCCGCGCTCAGTGCCCGCTCGGCTCGGTCGGCTCCCGCCGGTGTCAGCCGGGCGAGCAGGCTCTGCGCGAGATCAGAATCGATGCGGGCGATCCCAGGAAGGCACGTTTCGAGGTGTGACTCGCCCCTGGCATTCCGCTTCCCGCTGGCCAGCGGCTCGAGGCACGCGGACGCGAACTCACGCGCGACGCGCCCCGCGACAGGCAGCAGAGCGGGGCTGACGGCCCCGAGCAGGAAGCGCAGGGCATCGGCACGGCGAACAGGGCTCGGTTCCGTCGCAATCAGTCGAAGCAGTCGCTCAACCTCGGACGAGACCCTGGACATCTGGCCCGCCAGGACAAGCGCTTTGAGCGGCCACGACGACACGGTCACGACGCGGTTCGGCTCGCGCAGCTCGTTCGCGACGCGTAACGCCTCGTCGATGGCGCTGTTCCGTGTGCGCTGATCGCGCGCGTGCGCAGCAGCGATACTCAGTGCCTGGCATCGAAACCAGGGATCGGCGATCTGCTTCGCGAGCTCCAGTGCCTCGAGCGGCTTCGTCGTCGCGATCGCGGCCACGCGATTTCGCAGCTGCGTCCCTGTGTTCATCGCTTCCAGGGTCGAAGCACGGTGTATTGCGGTACGGCGGTTGACGAGTCCCGTGTCGCCCGAATCAACCGGCGTCTGGTCAGCGTCCGCATCGCGGCCTGGACGGCACTCTTCGACAGCCCGGTGGCGTCGGCCACTTCCCGGTGACTCATACGCACGCGGCCTCTTCCTGCCGTGGACCGATGCCAGAGCTGCAAGTACACCAGAAACGCGGACGGTTGGTGGTCGTGCAGGACGAGATCCGGCATCAGGGTGTCGACCACGTACGAATCGATTCTGAACTGTCTCACGGCATCTATAGTAATAAAAACTATTGTAATAAAGAAGACGCTTGTCACCGCTATTTCAGTGTGTTTAGCTCTCCGTCATGATCTCTCACGTCAAGTTCGTCAGCATTCCGACCTCCGATCAGGACCGGGCGCTCAAGTTCTGGACCGAAGTCGTCGGCTTTCGGGTGCTCACCGATCAGCCGTTCGACGACACTCAGCGGTGGATCGAGCTCAGGATCGGGTCATCGGACACGAAGATCGTGCTGTTCATGTTTGGTGAACAGGGGCCGAAGCCCGGCACTCTCTTCAACGGTGCCCTGGCGTGCAGCAACGTCGAGCAGACCTATCAGGAGCTCGTCGCGCGAGGGGTGGACTTTGTCATGCCTCCGCGCAAGGAGTCGTGGGGGACGTTCGCCTTGTTCAAGGACCCCGACGGCAACCAGTTCATGCTTTCGAGTGCATAGCGGCAGGTGAGCCAGGAAAAACCGGGGAAGAAAGTGGTCGGGGCGACTGGATTCGAACCAGCGGCCCCCTGCGCCCAAGGCAGGTGCGCTACCAGGCTGCGCTACGCCCCGACCCGACGAACAACCTTGATTCTACTGTGTTTCCCGGGGCACATCACGTGCTTCGCTGTCGCCCGCAAACGGTAGACTGTCTCCCAATCCATGAGCAGGACAGCCGTGACATCGGCCGGCACGACGGCGATCCGTGCCTCCGTCATCGGTGTCGCGGCTCACGTCCTGTTCGTCGTCGGCGTACTCAGTACTCATCACAACGACCCGTCGTGGTTCGTCCGCTTCGGTGTCGAGGCAGAGCAGACCGTGCTCGGCCGGGAGGTCCTGGGCGACGTCAGCACGCATCCCGGCGTTGGCGCTGACGGCCAGTATTTCTGGATCCTGGCCCGCGATCCGCTCCTCCTCAATCCTCAACAAACGGCAACCTGGCTCGATCGGCCGGTCTACCGCGCGCAACGCATAGGGTATCCGGCGTTCGCCGCCCCGTGGCGCCTCCTCGGGGAGAGAAGCCTGCTGTGGGGACTCCTTCTGGCGAACATCGCGGTCGTGGCCGCCGGCTCCTATTTCACAGCCCGCCTGGCGATGTGTCTGGGGCTTCCTGCCCGCACGGCACTCGCGTTCGCATTCAATCCCGGCGTCATCTTCTCGACGATGTTCGACCTGTGCGACGCGCTCGCGCTCGCGGCAACGGTCGGGGCGCTCTACGCGGCGGTCACCAGAAAACGCGTGGCCCTGGCCTGTTTATCCGCGGTGGCCGGCCTCACCAAGGAGCCTGCCGTGCTGGCGCTGGGCGCTGCCGCGCTGGTGGGCGGGGCGGGCGGCGCTCGAGACGGTCGTCCTGCGCTCGAAGGCAAGACGCGCGCGCTGCTGATCGCCCCGGCGGCCCTGGCAATCGGCGCATGGGGAGGTTACGTCCGCGCACGATTCGGCTCCGCCTCGGCAAGCGTCGTCGAATTTGCGCCGCCGTTCGTGGGATTGGTGACGGCATGGCAGACGCGGTGGTCGGACGGCCGTATCGTCGAAACGGTGAGCGCCGCAGGTATTCTCATCGCGGCCTGCGCCGTGGTGTTCCTGTTTGCCCGGCGGCGCACCCTCCTGCTCGCTGCGGCGCTGCCGTATGCGCTGCTCGTGCCTTTCCTGAGCGAGCACGTCATGCTCTTTACGACGAACGCGTTGCGCGCCTTCGCGCCCGCGTTTACATTCCTCTGGCTCGAGTTGTACCGGCGAAAGGACCTTATCCGAACGGCCGAATCGGATCCTGGCCGGTCCAGCCTGCCGCTGTCCGCCAGAAGCGAGTGAACATCTCGTCCATCCCGGGCGTCGCCGGAATCAACTCGATCAATCCCGGATTGGCGTCCGGGCCTTCAAGGTAGATCACCGAGCCTCCGCTCGGCACCGGCGCTTCGAACACCGTCGTGTAGCCCCGCCCTTCGTAGACCGCCTGCTCGGCGTCGACGTCGCTGACGGCGATGCCGACATGGTGAAACCCGTAGCCACGGCGGTCGACGACATCCTTGTACACCGACGGGTGATTGTCTTTCGGCTGGATGAGCTCGATGTTCATGTGCCCGGCGAAAGACATCGCCAGCTTGATGTCAGCCGTGGCCGGCTGGCCGCGATAGCGCTGTCCCGGCCCCGTGAAGCTCTCGAGCAGAAACCACGGGCCGACCCGGCAGTCTCGCACCCACCAGCTGATCGCCGCGTCCATGTCCTCGACGACGTACGCCATCTGAACGATCTGGCCGACGCGTTGTCCGAAGCCAAACGTGGTCATTGCGGGCGCCGACATTATTGCCCAGGCCGCATGAGTTATTCTGTCCTTCGATGAGCCAGCCCCGACTGATGGTCTTCGTCATCGCCTACTACGCCGAAGACACGCTCAGGCGCGTTCTCGAACGAATCCCGCGCTCGATCTTCCGCGACTACGACTGCGAGGTGCTCGTCGTGGACGACGCCTCGGGCGACCGGACAGCCGAGATCGGGCGCGAGTACCGCCGGGCGCACCCGGAAATCGCCATGACGGTGCTGCGCAACCAGTACAACCAGGGGTACGGCGGCAACCAGAAGGTCGGCTACGCCTTTGCGATCCGCGAGGGCTTCGATTTCGTGGCGATGATTCACGGCGACGGGCAGTACGCGCCGGAGGAGCTGCCGGCGCTCGTCGCGCCGCTGCGGGACGGCCAGGCCGACGCGGTGTTCGGCAGCCGCATGATGAGCGGGTTCTCGGCGCTCAAGGGCGGGATGCCGCTCTACAAGTACGTCGGCAACCGCGTCCTGACCTGGACGCAGAACCTGCTGCTCGGCACGAGCTTCACCGAGTTTCACAGCGGCTATCGCGTGTACTCGGTTGCGGCGCTGCAGAAGATTGCCTACCGGCTGAACTCGAACCTCTTTCACTTCGACACCGAGATCATCATCCAGCTGATCAACGCCGGCCAGCGGATCGTGGAGCTCCCGATTCCGACGTACTACGGGGACGAAATCTGCCGCGTGAACGGGATGAAGTACGCGAAGGACGTGATGCTGGCGACGTTGCGAAACGTGGCGCACCGTTCCGGCCTCCTCCACCAGCGGCGCTTCGAGCCGGTGGGCGCGCAGGACAACACGTATTACGATTTGAAACTCGGCTACCCCAGCAGCCACCAGTTCGCGCTCGATGCGATCGCGCCCGGAGCGTCGGTGATCGACATCGGCGCCGGGCCGGGCGGCATCGCGAGCGAACTGGTGAAGAAGGGCTGCCGGGTGGCGGTCGTCGATCAGTTCACGGTCAAAGGCACCGGCCCGTCCGGCATCGTCGTCTTCACGCAGGACCTCGACGACGAGCTGGTGTTCGACATCCGCGGGTACGAGTACCTGCTGCTGCTCGACGTCATCGAGCACCTGAAGAACCCCGAGAAGTTCCTGGCCCGTCTGAGCAGCCAGTTCGACTACTCGCCGAGAACGCTGATTCTGACGACCCCGAACATCGCGTTCGGGATCCAGCGGCTCATGCTCCTGTTCGGCCAGTTCAACTACGGCAAAGTGGGCATCCTCGACCGGACGCACACGCGCCTGTTTACCTTCCGGACCCTGCGGCACCTGCTGACCGACGCCGGGTTCCGGCTCAAGGAGATCCGCGGCGTGCCGGCGCCGTTTCCGAAGGTCCTGGGCGAGGGCATCCTCGGCCGGACCGCGACGGCGCTCAACCAGCTGCTCATCCGGATCAGCAGGTCGATGTTCTCGTATCAGATCTTCGTGATTGCCGAGGCGACGCCGGGCGTCGATTTCATCCTCGAGGACGCCAGGCGGCGCAGCGAGCTTCGCGAGCAGCCTCAGTCGGCTGCCTCCGGGGCGTACCACGCGGCCACCGACGCGTAAAGCGCGCCCACCACGAAGAAGTAGTAGTTGCAGAACGCCTGCTTGTTGAACAGGAAGAAGGCGAAGAGGGTCATGCCGACCGCCGCGCCGAACCCGGCCGGCGTGCGCGGCAGGCGCCACAGCGCCAGGGCGGAGGTGGCTGCCGCCGCGACGAACGAGATCAGCACCGGCGGCTGCTCGTGGCCCTGATTGGCCCACCACGCCAGAAGGCTGAGCGCGTCCGGGCGAAACGGCTGGTGGAACTGCAGCGTCACGACGCTCGTCCAGAACGCGGCCGGGCCCCACACGACGAATGGAAGCGTCACGGCGGCGCCGAGCAGCGCCGCCTTGGTGATGAACGTCAGCAGCTGCCGGCGGTTGCGGGGCCACTCGACGAGCAGCAGGGCTGCGGGCAGCGCGAAGACCAGGTATTGCTTGAGCGCGATGAACGCGCCAAACAGCCACGGGACCAGGCGGCTGTGACGGCAGGCCGCGAAGAGGACAGCCGCGACACCCAGCACGAGAAACGGTTCCGTCCACGACTGCTCGAGGACGAAGAAGAGGCGAGGGGTCGTCAGGTAGAGCGCGGCCGCCACCACGCCGAAACCGCGCGGCCGTGCGAACGCCATCAGCACCGCCGCGAGCTCGATGGCGATCAGTTGAGAGTAGCGTGAATCTCCGCCGAACAGCTGCCCCGGCATCGCGACGAGCAGGCTCAGGGGGAAATACGGAAAGCCGAACTGGAGCCGCCCTCCCACCGACATGCCGGGGCCGTAGTAGTCGCCGTTCTGAAATTGATAAATGTTCGGAAACGTAATGGCGTATGGGTTGGTCCCCGAGCGGAGCGCCGAGATCGCGTACCGCTGGAACACGTGCACGTCGATCGCCGGCTCCGGCGATCGATGGATCATCCACACCCCGATGGCGCAGTGCACGGCCACCAGCGCGCCGATCTGCAGGGGCTTCGCCCATTTCGGTGTGCCGAGGACAACGACGGAAGCGAGGACAACGGCCAGCAGGCCCAGTCCCTCGTGATAGGTCGCCAGCCCTGGTCCATCCACCGGCATCAGGCCGGGAAGCGAGGTGTACAGATTGACCAGGTGAAAGACCAGGCCCGCCAGCGCGAGCACCGGCACCAGCGTCGCGTCCAGGCGCGCGAAACGCGCGGGTCGTGGAATGACGGCCGCCGCGACGAGGAGCGCGAACGCGCTGACAACCAGGGCGAGCGCGGTCGGCTCGAGAAACCCGTTCGCGATCTGGAGGGCCAGGCCCAGGCAGATGGCCGCCACGGCGCACCCCGGCGCGAGCCAGCGTGCATACTCGATCTGTTCGGCGTCGCCCGTCGGCGGCGGTTGCGCAGGATTCACTGCGGCATTCTCACATACGATTGAACAGGTCTGCAGCACATGTGGTCACGACATCTGAATGCCGGGCGCGCGGCGCACCTCGCCCTCGCCCTCGCCGCCCTGGGCATCGCGCTGCGCTTCATCCTCTCCGCCTTTTCGACCGGGACCAACGACATCATTCTCTGGGACGACTTTGCGCATTACGGGACCTGGGAGGGCGTGCTGTGGATGTACACGAACGTCCCGGCCTGGAATCACCCGCCTCTGACCGGATATCTGGCCATCGGGCTCCTGCGGCTGTCAGTGCTCACGGGGCTCCGTTTTCCCGTCGTGTTCAAACTCCTGCCCATCGCAGCCGACGCGTTGTGCCTCGTTCTGCTGTGGAAGATCTGGCGCCGGCGCTCGGCGTATGCGGCGCTGGCGGCCGTGGCCATCTTTTCGTTCAGCCCCGATGCGATTCTGGTGAGCGCCTACCACGGGAACAACGATCCGCTGATCGGCCTCTTCGTCCTCACCGCCTGCTACTTCGTCGAAGAAAAGGCCAGTTTCGGCTGGGCGGGCGCGGCGCTGGCCGCGGCGATCAACGTCAAGCTGATTCCGCTGCTGCTGGTGCCTGTCTTCGTGGCCAATGCCCGGCGCTGGCGCGACGTCGCCCGGTTCGTTGGCGGATTGTCATTGGGCGCCATCCCGTTTGTTCCGGTCATTCTCCGGGTCGGGCCGGCGTTCTACCGCAACGCCATCGCCTACAACTCGAATTTCGACAACTGGGGCATCCCGTTCTTCATTCGCCTGCTCGAGGACAACCCGGCGTCGACCGCGGTCGGGGCACAACTTCACGCGCTCTACGTGCCCGCGGGCCGGTATCTCGTCGTTGCCACCATCCTGGCCCTCTGCGCGTGGAGCCGCTGGCGCCGTCCGCTGTCGACGTACCAACTCGCCGCCGGCGGACTGGCGGCGTTTCTCTTCCTCGCTCCCGGCTTCGGCGTTCAGTACACCGCCATTCTGGGTCCTGTCCTCGTCGCCGCCAGCCTCGGTTGGGGCCTTTGGTTCGCCGTGTCGGCCGGCGCCTTCCTCGCCTCGGTGTACTACCTCTTCTGGACCCGCCAGCCGCTGCTCGGCTCGCTGTTCACCACCACGTTTCCCGGCCCGTCGCCGTGGATAGGGCTTGTCGCGTGGGCCCCGCTCGGGGAGTTTGTCATTTCACTGGTTCACGGTTCACGGTTCAAGGTTCACGGTTCGAAAAACCCGAGCGCTGACTTCGAGGGCTCTCCCGGACCGTGAACCGCGAACCTTGAACCGTGAACCGTGAACCGTGAACCCCTTGACCTCGGGTCTGTTTCAGCGCGCCCTCTCAGTCAGCGTCGTATACCGATCCACGGCGACGCCGGTGAACTCCTCGCTCGTGCCGTCAGGCCAGACGACCTTAACCTTAACCTGCGGCTGCGCTGAATCGCCCAGGCCGACCAGCACGCGCGGATCGTTCGCCGAGGCGTAGCTGCCGTCGGCGCGCGAGCGGCGCCAGATCGCCCGGCCGTCGGCCAGGGTCACGGTGACACGCGCGCCGACCAGGTCGCGCCCCTCGGCTCTCTTTCCGCTTCCTGCGCTCACAAGCCGCAGGCCCACCCAGTGCTTCCGGCTGCCCACGTTGTTGATCAGGAGCCGCGCGGGCCCGGAGTCGTTCCCGATGACGACGTCGGTGTCGCCGTCGTTGTCGATGTCGCCGAACGCGGCGCCCCGGCTCACTTCCGGCTGCGCGAGAAACGCCCCGGCCTGTTTCGTGACGTCCTCGAACCGGAGGTTGCCACCGGGGCCGAGATTGCGCAGCAACTGCTTGGGCTGCTTCAGCGGAAACGGCTCGTTCCGCGCCACGCCTTCGAGGATCTGCGTGACCGCGCCGTTGACGGAAAGCAGATCGAGCCAGCCATCGTTGTCCACGTCCAGCCAGCCGGTGCCGAAGCCCGTGTACGGCAGGCTGGCGAGGCGGATGCCGGCCGGCGCGCTTCGATCTTCGAACCCGCCGGATCCGTCGTTGACGTAGAAATCGCTGCCTTGCCCGGTCAACTCGGTGACGACGAGGTCCTCCTTGCCGTCGTTGTTGAAATCGCCCGCATCGACGCCCATGCTCGCCTTGACGCTGCCCTCGGGGCTCAGCGCGACGCCGGCGAGGAGCGCGGTGTTCTTGAACGTCCCGTCGCGCTGGTTGATCCACAACTGGTTCGGCTGGCTGTCGTTTGCGACGAACAGATCGATCCAGCCGTCGTTGTTGAAGTCCGCCGTGGCCACGCCGAGGGCCGGACCGTACTCGCGCGTCATGCCCGCCGCGGCGGTGACGTCGGTGAACGTGCCGTCGCGGTTGTTGTGATACAGATGGCTCTGCTCCGGGCGGTACACGTGGGGCGGGCAGTAATCGAGGTTGCCGGCGACCGAGTAGCAGTGCAGGTTCGTCTCGACGCTGTACTGAAGGTAGTGGCCGACGAACAGATCGAGGAAGCCGTCGCGATCGAAATCGAAGAAGACGGCCGGCACGCTCCAGCCGGAATCGCCGACGTGGCTGGCTTTGGTGACATCAGTGAAGGTGCCGTCGCAGTTATTGCGGAAAAGCTGGGCGGGCCCGAGATTGGTGACGAAGAGATCGACGCAGCCGTCGTTGTTGTAGTCGCCCGTGGCGACGCCCATCCCGTATCCCTGCGCGCTGATGCCGCTCGAGGCGGTGACGTCCGTGAACGTCATCTTGCGTGACCCGTCAGGCTGGACCGCCAGATCGTTTCGGAACAAGCGTCCCTGGAGAGGCAGTGAGCCCGGCTGCGGCCGGGCCTCCGCGGCCGGCGTCCTGCCCAGCATCCGGCCCTGCACGATGAAGACGTCGAGGTCGCCGTCGTTGTCGTAGTCGAACAGCGCGACGCCCGGCGCCATCAATTCGGGGTAGAGGAACTTGCCGGACATGCCGTTGAAGTGGACGAACGTCAGGCCCGCTGCCTCGGCACGCTCGGTGAACCACTCGGTCTGGGGAGGGCCGTTTACCGTCGATGCACCCGGGCCGGCGGGCTCGGCGCGGCAACCCGCCAGCGGCACGATACAGAAGAAGACAAAGAGGACGAGAAACGCCCCATACCGGATCCGCATGCGTTCCGTTGGATTGTCGCACCAAGTTCGTGTGAACAAGCTGAAGAATCGCTTGACTCGGTATAAACAAGCCGTAAGATGGCCGCATCTCGACGCTCACGCGGTCACTTTGTCTCGACGTTCACGCAACTTGAGGAGGCGGTCGATGGGAGTCCGTTCAGTACTGCGACTCGCGAGAACGTGGATTCTTCCGGCTATCGTTCTGCTGCTGCCCGCCACGGCGCACGCCCAGTCGTCGATTGCGGGCAACGTGAAGGATGCCTCCGGCGCGGTGCTTCCCGGCGTCACCATCGAAGCGTCCAGCCCTGCGTTGATCGAGAAAACCAGGTCGTCGGTCACCGACGGCACCGGCCAGTACCGCATCGTCGACCTGAGACCTGGCACCTACACCGTCACGTTCACGCTGCCGGGATTCGGAACCGTGAAGCGCGAAGGGTTCGTCCTGCCGGCCGATTTCGTCGCGACGCTGAACGCCGAGCTCAAGGTCGGCGGGCTCGAGGAAACCATTACCGTCACCGGCGAGAGCCCGGTCGTGGACGTGCAGACAGCAAAGCAGCAGCGGACGCTCGATCTCGACCTGCTGCAGTCGGTGCCGACCGCGCGTGGCTATGCGGGTGTCATGCTGCTCATCCCCTCGATGGTCGTATCCGGCGGTGGCAACGCGAACGTTCAGCTGACCCCCGGCATGATCGTGTTCGGCGGCCGCGGCGGCCGCGGCAACGAAGGTCAGAGCCAGATTGACGGCCTGGGTACCGGCGCGGCTATCAACGGCGGCGGCGTGTCCGGCTACGGTCAGCTCGAAACCGCCCAGGAAGTCGTGATGACGACGGCCGGCGGCCTCGGCGAGGCGGAGCAGGGCGGACCGATTGTCAACTTCATCCCGAAAACGGGCGGCAACACGTTCCAGAACCACGCGTACTACTCCGGTATGACCGGCGCCATGCAGAGCAGCAACTTCACGCAGGAGCTGAAGAACGCCGGGATGCTCACGCCGCAGAAGACGCTGTATCTGAACGAGTTCAGCCTGTCGAACGCCGG
>Ga0070665_100008803_pt1 | contig 10217 bp, 11 predicted proteins | sample KBSS13metaG_FD_65862 | JGI IMG/M metagenome (GOLD analysis project Ga0070665, IMG submission 65862) | Switchgrass rhizosphere microbial communities from Kellogg Biological Station, Michigan, USA - KBS S1-3 metaG | ecosystem: Host-associated > Plants > Roots > Rhizosphere > Soil ...
CCAGCTCCACCCACCAGGTCGAAAAGCGGTAGGCCCATCCCTCGCCCTGCTGGCGCGCGACGGCCATCGGCATCGCGATCAGCGTGCCGATGATGAAGGCGAGGACGGTGATCTGGATCGTCACCCAGGCCCCCGAGATCAGCAGGGGCATCGAATCCCAGACGATGGACCAGTAGAACTGATAGCCGTTCATGCCAATCATCCCAGGCGCATGCCGGCAGGTTCTCCTGCCGGCATGCGCCTTGCAGTTAGAAGTTGATGCCGTCAGCCGTCAGCGGCGGCAACGGGCCATCGCCATAGTACTTCTTGTAGACTTCGGCCCGGCGTCCGTTCACCTCCTGCTGGAAGACGAACAGCCGCGCCCAGTTCAGGAATTGCTGGTCGTCGCGGTGGACCGCGATCGAGCCGAAGTCGGGGAGAGGTGCCAGCCCCGCCATCACGAATTCAGGGAACTGACCGCTTTTTGAAAGCGCCTGGAAGACGCCCACATTGATCACGATAGCGTCGATCTTGCCCTGCTGCAGAGCAAGGAAGGTTTCCGCATCGCTCCCAAAACCGGTGTAGGTGGCGCCCGAGCCCTGCCAGCCCTTGCCAAGCTCCTGCTTGAAGAGCTGCTCCGGCGTAGTGCCCACGACACCGCCGAGTTTCTTGGATGCCAGGTCGGAATACTGGGCAATTCCGGTGTCTTTGCGCGTCACCACGGCCATGACGTTGTTGGTATAGGGCTGGGTGAAAGCCACCGTCAACGCCCGCGCCGGGGTTGGCGTGGTGGATGCGATCAGCACATCGATGCGGTTGGAGACCAGGGCCGGGATTCGATCCGGCGATAGCACCTCGACGACCACCGGCTCCGCGCCGAGCGCCTTGGCCATGTCCTTGCAGTAGGTGACGTCGTAGCCGTCAGGCTCGTTGTTCTGGTCGCGAAATCCGGCGGGCGGACTGTCCAGCATGATTCCGCAGCGCAGCTTCTTGCTCTGGACGATCGTGTCGAGCGCCGAGTCGGCATGCGCCTGGGCGGCGAGCGTGAAGGTGGCGACCGCTGTCGCCAGCAGAGCCTTTATGATCGTTTTCATTTCATTCCCCATTTCTGTGTTGCAGACAATTATTGGCTGAGCATTCTTGAGGCCGCCCAGCTTGCCTCTCTCCCCAGTCCAGTTGTTATCGTTAGAAGTTGATGCCGTTGGCCGTCAGCGGCGGCAACGGACCATCGCCATAATACTTCTTGTAGACCTCTGCCCGGCGTCCGCTCACCTCCTGCTGGAAGACGAACAGCCGCGCCCAGTTGAGGAATTGCGCGTCGTCGCGGTGAACCGCGATCGAACCGAAGTCAGCCAGGGGCGCCACGCCCTGCGCCACGAATTCGGGGAACTGCCCGCTTTGCTGCAGCGCGTGGAAGACGCCCGCGGCAATCAGGATAGCATCAATTTTCCCCTGCTGCAGAGCGAGGTAGGATTCGGCGTCGCTGGCATAGCCGGTATAGCTAGCCCCGGAATCCTGCCAGCCCTTGGCAAGCTCTTCCTTGAAGAGCTGCTCGGGCGTGGCGCCCACGACGCCGCCGAGCTTCTTGGACTTGAGATCGGAATACTGGCTGATCCCGGTGTCCTTGCGCGTCACCACCATCATGATGTTGTTGGTGTAGGGTTGGGTGAAGGCCACCGTCAGCGCCCGCGCCGGGGTCGGCGTGGTGGACGAGATCAGCACGTCGATGCGGTTCGAAACCAAGGCCGGGATGCGATCCGGCGACGGCGTCTCAACGACCACCGGCTCGGCGCCGAGCGCCTTCGCCATGTCCTTGCAGTAGGTCACGTCATAGCCGTCAGGCTCGTTGTTCTGGTCGCGAAACCCGGCGGGCGGGGCATCCAGCATGACGCCGCAGCGCAGCTTCTTGCCCTGAACGATGGTGTCGAGCGCCGAACCGGCATGCGCCTGCGCGGCGAGCGTCAAGGTGGCGACAGTCGTCGCCACCAGAGCCTTCATTATCGTCTTCATTTTATTCCCCATTTATGTTGCAGACTAAGTTTATTGGCTGAGCATCTTTTGAGGCCGCTCAGCTCGCCTTTCTCGCCAGTTCGGGCGTTACCCCGAGAGCTTCGATGGGTCCCACCTCCTTCTCGATCAGCGGCACGACCTCGTTCTTGAACCGAACGATCGAGCGATGTGCCAACTCGATCGGCATGCAGCCGAAGGAGAAGTTGCAGGTGTAGTTGCTTGGGTTGAGGCGCTTGATGTCCGCGACCATCTTCTCGGCTACGGTGTGCGGATCGCCGACCACCATGTTGTCCGCATACTGGTCGAGCGTGTACTCGCCTTCGAACGCCTGGTTGCTGATGTAGCTGTTGTCGTCCAGCGGCGGCGAGGCCTGGCGCAGATAGTGCGCCATCCGCCCCACGTAGCGGGCCCGCTCCGCCACTTCCAGGGCTTCGCTGCGGCTGTCGGTTATGGCCAGGTACTGCATGATCGCCAACGGCTTGGTCGAAGGCTGCTCGCCTATGGTCGTCCAGGCGTCGTTGAGCCCATCGACCATCTTGTAGAGCACGGGCGACCCGAGCGTGCTGGCCGCGAGGAACGGCACCGCCTTCCACTTCTTGAAGCGATCGAGGAGCTTGGGGTGGGAGGACGTGACGAAGATCGGCGGCAGCGGCTTCTGCTGGGTGCTGATCGCAAAGTGGGTCTTGGGCAGCGAGACGTGCTTTCCCTTGTACTCGACCTCGCCATCGACGAGCGCCTTTTCGATGACGTCCCAATATTCAAGGAAAACCTCGACCCGATCGTCCAACTCGACGTTGTAGCGGTCGAATTCATAGCGCTGGTAGCCGGTACCCAGGCCGACGATCAGGCGGCCCTCGGTCTGCGTGTCGGCGACCGCGATCTCCTGGGCCACACGAAGCGGGTTATAGAGCGGCAGCACGATAACGCCCGGGCCGAGCTTGATATTCTTGGTCCAGCCGGCCGCATAGGAGCACATCATCAGCGGCGACGGAGAGCTTGAATAATTGGCGAAATGGTGCTCGGCGAACCACGCAATGTCGAAGCCAAGCTCATCGGCGGTCTCCACCATCTTGCGCGTGTCGCGCATCACGCCCTGGGCACCGTCGGGATGATCGCGAAGCGTCATCAGGTTAAAAAGACCAAGCTGCATTCATTTGCTCCTAAGATCCTTCGGCGACTGCTGTCGACGTTGGCAAACCGTCTTATCCCGCCTTCTGCAGGACCATGGGTGAAGTCAGCGCATAGGCGCCGTTTTGGTAGATCAGCGGGTCGACATCGGAGGCGAATGCCACTCCGGCGACCCGTCCGATGATGATGTCGTGCGTGGCATAGGAAACCGCCTGGTCCATCTCGCAGAACAGGTTCGCCTGCGCGCTTGCCAGGTACGGTATGCCGTCCTTCTCGCTCCACTCGCCGATGTCGAAACGTCTCTCGGCTGGCCGGCCGCCGCTGAAGGAGTTGGATATGTCGGCCTGCGAGGCGCGCAGCACGTTGATGCAGTAGCGCCCCTCGTCCTTGAGCGGCGCGCTGATCGACGAACTGCGGTTGACGCAGGCAAGGATCGAAATCGGAGCGAAGCTGAGCGGCGTGACCGAGGTGACGGTTATGCCGTACCGGCAACCATCGTGTCCGCACGAGATCACGCAGACCGTGGACGCTACCCGGCGCATCGACTGCCGGAAATGCTCGGTTCTCAGATCCTGCGAGAGCATTTTTGTTTCCTTGTTCCCGACTTAAAGATTGCAGATTGTCTACAATCCGTCAACGTGTTTTTTGGGCGAGCCGATCCATGCGAAAATACCCTTGCCTAATGGTGGTGGTCGTGCGCCCCGTCCGGACCCGGCAGCGGGAAATGCCTCGCCAGATCCGCGACCTGCTCCGGAGACAGATACCGCGGGTTGAGGCCGCGCAGCAGGAGGTACAGCCTTGCCGTCTCCTCGAGTTCTTCGATCGCGAACACAGCGCCCTCGAGGTCCTTGCCGGCTACGACCGGCCCGTGATTGGCCAGCAGGACCGAGGTGTATTTGCCCGCCAATCCCTTGATCGCCTCGGCCACCGCCGGATCGCCCGGCCTGAAATACGGCACCAGGGCCGTTCGGCCAGCACGCATGAGATAATACGGCGTCATCGGTGGCAGCACCGACTTCGGATCAACCTCGGGAAGCATGGTGATGGCGACCGAGTGCGTCGAATGCAGGTGCACGACCGCCTGGGACCCCTTCACCGTATCGTAGAGCGCGGCGTGCAGCGGGATCTCCTTCGTCGGCTTGTCACCCGAGACCAGATTGCCCTTGGCATCAAGGCGGGTGATGGATGCCGGGTCGAGGAATCCAAGCGAAGCGTTCGTCGGCGTAACGAGCCAGCCGCCCTCCTCGAGCTGCACGGAGATGTTGCCCGAGGAACCAGGGGTGAGTCCGCGGTCGAACAGCGACCTTCCGAAGCGGACAATCTGTTCACGGAGCTTGGTCTCACGCATCCCTGTCACCCGATATTGTAAGCGGAACGCGCGAGCCAAGCACTGGGCGTGCCGCGGGCGCCTACCTGCAAATCTCAAAAAATGCTGCTTCGACCCTTTTCAGATTGTAGATAATCTGCATTATTGACCGAAAGAAAGCAAGAGGGTGGATGCCTATGTCGGCTGACGAAACCGCGGGAAAATCAAACGTCGCCGTCATCGGGCTGGGCTCGATGGGGTTCGGTATGGCGAGTTCGCTCATCCGGTGCGGGCACACGATCGTCGGCTACGATCCGTCGGGCACGGTGACGGCGAAGCTGGCCGCTACCGGAGCAGGGATTGCAAAATCGCCCGGTGACGCGGCCGTCGAGGCAAGCGTCGTGCTTTGCGTCGTCGTGAACAGCGCCCAGACCGACGCCGTGCTTTTCGGCGACGGCGGCGCGTTCCCGGTTATGGTGCCGGGCTCGGTGTTCATTTCGTCAGCGACGATGGCGCCGTCCGAGGCGAAACGCCTGTCATCGCGCCTCTCCGAGCGCAACATCCTTTATCTCGACGCGCCTATCTCGGGCGGCGCGGCGAAAGCCGCAAGCGGTGCCTTGACGATCATGGCATCCGGCAGCCCGGCTGCGTTCGAACGGGCGCGGCATGTCCTGGATGCCATAGCGGCGAAAGTCTATCGCCTGGGCGACGCCCCTGGCATTGGCGCCTCGGTGAAGATGATCAACCAGCATCTGGCAGGGATTCATATCGCGGCGGCCTGCGAGGCCATGGTGCTCGCATCCAAGCTCGGCCTGGACCTCTCCACCGTCTACGAGGTCATAACCGCGTCCGCGGGCAATTCCTGGATGTTCGAGAACCGTGTCCCGCACATTCTCGATGGCGACTACAGGCCGCTGAGTTCGGTTGAGATATTCGTCAAGGATCTGGGCATTCTCCAGGATATGGCCCGGGCCGAACGATATCCTGTACCGCTCGCCGCGGCTGCCCTGCAGATGTATCTCGCCACCTCGGGCGCGGGGATGGGACGCGACGACGATGCCTCGGTCGCGCGCACCTATGCCGCGCTGTCCGGCGCATCCCTGCCCTCGGCCAGAACGGCATCATGATCGATCCCGCGCCATGATACGCTTCGCCGCCAACCTCACCATGATGTTCACGGAATGGTCGTTCCTCAACCGCTTCGAAGCTGCAGCCGAAACCGGCTTTGAAGCAGTGGAATTCCTTTTCCCCTATGAGTTCCCGCCCGAGGCCATCGAGAGGCGGCTGAGGCAATACGAACTCGAACTGGCGCTGTTCAACCTTCCTCCGGGCGACTGGGCCGCGGGTGAACGCGGTATCGCCGCCTTGCCGCATCGGTTCGAGGAATTCCGGTCGGGCGTCGACAAGGCGATCGACTACGCGCACGCGACGGGCGTGCGCTCTCTCCACATGATGGCCGGGCTTGCCGACCGGTGCGACGCCGATGCGACGAGAAGCTACACGCGCGCGGTGGATTTTGCCGCATCAAGGCTGGCAGACCAAGGCCTGGATCTCCTGCTTGAACCCATCAACGGCCGCAGCATGCCGGGTTACTTCCTGAACGACTTTGCGCGCGCCGTGGCGCTCGTCGAGGAACTCGACCAGCCGAATGTCAAACTTCAGTTTGATGTGTTCCATCGACAGATCATGCATGGCGACATTACCGAGAGCTTTCGCCGCCTGCAGCCGATCATCGGGCACGTCCAGATCGCCGGGGTGCCCGCACGGCATGAGCCGGATACTGGCGAGGTCAATTATCGGCACTTCTTCAAACAGCTCGAGACGAGCAACTATTCCGGTTTCGTCGGTTGCGAGTATCAGCCCGCCGGTTCGACGACAGCCGGCCTTGGCTGGTTCGCGCCCTACAGGGGACGCCGGCAATGACGGTTGTCCTCGCAGCCATAGCCGACGACTACACGGGCGCCTCCGACCTTGCCAACACATGGCGCAAATGCGGACTTCGAACAGCCCAGACGATAGGGATCCCTTCCGACCACAGCCTGTTCGAAACCGTTGATGCCCTTGTGGTCTCGTTGAAGATCCGTTCCGTGCCCGCCGCCGATGCGGTCGCGAGAGCGCTTGCCGCCGAAGAATTCCTGCGGCGGATCGGCACTCGCCACGTCATGTACAAGATCTGCTCGACCTTCGATTCGACCGACGCAGGCAATATCGGCCCGGTCACCGATGCGCTGATGGAGCGGGCCGGACAGGACTGGGCTATTGTCACGCCCGCGTTTCCGGAAACCGGGCGCACCGTCTACAAGGGGCACCTGTTCGTCAACGATGTCCCGCTCAACGAAAGCGCCCTGCGGCATCACCCCTTGAACCCGATGCACGACGCCAATCTCGCGCGTGTCCTTGCAAGGCAATCCAGGCACGCCGTTCACGTTCTCGACTGGCAGGCGGTCACGCATGGCCTGGAGAGCTGCAGGGCGAAGATCGCCGCCACGCCGCTTCGGCCCAAATCGATCATTGCCGACGCCATAGGAGACGGCGATCTCGATACGCTCGGCCGGCTCGCGTTCGGCGAGGCGTTTTCGACAGGCGCTTCCGGACTCGGCTACGGACTGGCAAGGGCGGCTCTGGCTGCGCGGCCGGCCGATCGATCAAGTCCGGACCTTGCCCCCGTCGGCGGACGGTCGGCAGTCATTGCCGGCAGCTGTTCCGCCCGGACGCTGGAGCAGATCGACGCCGCCGAACAGCGTATGCCGGTGTTGCGCCTCGATCCGCGGCGTATCGTCTCCGGTGAAGGCGCGGTCGAGGAGGCCCTCGATTTCGCTCGACGACATCTCGAGGCCGGGCCCGTGCTCATCGCGTCCTCCGGCAGCCCCGATTCGGTCGCAGCCCTTCAGCGAGAACACGGCACGCGCGAGACCGGGCACGCGATCGAAAACGCCCTGGCTGAGATCGCAGCCCGACTTGTCGATGCCGGCGTTCGCCGGCTGGTGGTGGCGGGAGGCGAAACCTCGGGTGCCGTGGTTGACAGATTGGCGATCGGATCATTCGAGGTCGGCGACGAGCTTGCCCCCGGGGTGCCGATGCTGCGCACCATCGGCCATCCGGGAGGAGAGCTGATGATGGCACTCAAGTCTGGTAATTTTGGCGGCGTGGACTTCTTTGGCGAAGCGCTTGCGAGGTTCGCTTGAGAGCCAGGGAGATACGACGCCGACAGGAATGTGGGTCAGCGCCTTTGCTGCCCGATCGATGCCCCTGCCCGACAGCCGCGGCACATCGACCTAGTCCAACCAGCAACGGAGAACGCCATGACCGGAAGCCTCGCAGGTAAAACCGTCCTTGTTTCGGGAGCGGCGGGCGGCGTTGGCCAGGCCGCGGTTTCACAGTTCATCGAAAGCGGTGCTAATGTATGCGCAACAGATCTCAACCCGGCCGTCGCCGACCTGGAACGGGGCTCGCCCGGTCAAGTCGTCGCGGTTGCCGCTGACGTCACCAAGGCTGCCGACGTCGAGAAAATATTTGCGACAGCAGAGCAGCGGCTCGGTCCGGTCGACGTGCTCGTCAGCAACGCCGGCTTCATCATTTCGAAATCCGCGCACGACACCAGCGAGGATGAGTGGGACCGCGTCATGAACGCGAACGCCAAATCCTTCTTCCTGATGTCGCGGCGCGCACTGCCGTCGATGCTCGCGCGCGGCCACGGTTCGATCGTCGCGACGGGATCGATTTCAAGCGTCGTCGGCTTGCCGGAACAGGCAGCCTATTGCGCCGCCAAGGGAGCCCTGCTTCAGCTCGTCCGGCAGATGGCAGTCGACTATGCCTCCCGAGGCATCCGTGTGAACGCGGTGGGAGCAGGATCGATCAACACCCCGTTCCTCACCCGCTACCTCGAAGGCCTGGACGATCCGGCCGCGGGCGAGGCCGCCATCAAGAGCGCTCACCCTCTTGGCCGCTGGGCCGAGCCCCGGGAAATCGCCGATGCGATCCTCTATCTGGCCGGCCCGAACGCGTCATTCGTGACAGGGCATATCCTGATGGCCGATGGCGGCTACAGCGCCCGGTGAATCGAGGCCTTCGCGATCCGCATGGCTGGCAATCAGGGCCCGGACCTGTTCCGGCTGTTCTGTGGCCGACGGGTGTTTCGCCGCAGTTCGTCCGGTGTCGCGTCGAAGGCTTGCCGAAAGGAGCTGTAGAATGTCGTCAGGTTGTGAAAGCCGCAGGCAAACGCGATATCCGCGATCGTGCGGTGCCGCGAATCCGGGGCAAGCAGGATGCGTCGGCTCAGCGCGATCCTCGCTCGCATCAGGTACTGGCTGAAGGTGATGCCGGTCGGCTCGAACAGCAGGTGAAGTTGGCGAACCGATATCCCCATCGCGCGGGCTACTTTCGTTGGGGTCAGGTCCGGCTCGGTCAGACGCCGCGCGACGAGTTTCTTGACCCCGACAAGGCGCGCCGCCGCAAGGCCGCGCCGCGTCGCGGCCTCCGTCTGGTCGACCCCCGCTCCGAGCGCCAGCGACACGAGATCTTGGATATGCATTCCGATCGTTTGACGCACTTCAGGGGATATCAAAGTCTGGTCGCCCAACGCCGCGCAATAGCCCGCAAGCAGACCAAGAGCGTCTGACGGCGGAAGTGCCCGGCCAAACATGTCCTCCAGGCCGTCGACCATTGCAGAGACAGCGTTCCGCGGCAGGCGGACGAACGTGGTATGTGTCAGCGTCGGGGTGTGCATGTAGCCGGCATCCGAGTGGGAACAAAGCACTCCCGCGCGGAAACCGATCGGCGTTTCGTCACGGCCGAATTGCGAGACAAAGGCCACTCCGTTCGCCCCGGTGTTCATCCCAAGACAGATATCGTCACTGCCATCGACGACGATATCGCCATGCAAGCCAGAACTCTGCGAGGACATGAGGCAGACACCGGGCAAGGCGCGCATTGTCATGGACAAGGAAGGCGCGTGGTCGGGTATCGGCTGATAAGCGATCTTGGCGATGTGAGGTCCAAACTGCTCTTGCAGAATAGCCAGGCGGTCACGCGGAAGCAGTTCGTCGATCGAAAACCGTATCGGTTCGGCGGTTCCTTCGCTCACATCCGTCGTCCCAGTTTCGGCGCAACCCGTCAGTCGGCGCTTCAAGGCTGCAATCGGGCTACGATAATAAAATTCCACGGCTGATTTCAAAAGTGTATTCGCGGTTCTTCCGCTAAAATTCGTCGATTTTGCGCTGAGGCGTACAAACCGCTGCGCTGAATTATGCGACGGCTTTGCAAGGCGTCGCTACGCTTGCCCTGAAACCAATCAGCGCGGCTGGCGCGCGTCGGCGTTTTCCTCTCCGAGGCAGAGGACCGCCGATGCTTTCGCCAAGGCAATCATGGGGGCATGATGATGGGGCGAAGGCGATCGGGCGCCGTTCGTATCGGAAGACCGGGTTACTCTTTCCGGATTTGGGTCGCGCTCGTTGCGAGCCTCGGTATCCAGGCTGCTGCCGGTTCCGCGATGGCGGGAGACACCTGCGGAACGGGCACCGCGTCGGGGACGAACTCCCTGGCCTGCGGCACCGGAGCCGCGGCGTCGGGACAGGCCAGCTCCGCGCTGGGTTTCAACAGCACGGCAAGCGGACCCGCCAGCACCGCGACAGGCGCCGGGAGCCTGGCGACAGGCAATTCCAGCACCGCCATTGGCGATCTGAGCACGGCGAACGCGGATTATAGCACGGCGACGGGTGGCGGAAGCATCGCCAGCGGGGTTCAAAGCACGGCGACAGGCGTAGCCAGCAAGGCGACCGGTACCGGCAGCACCGTG
>Ga0070665_100008804_pt1 | contig 10217 bp, 9 predicted proteins | sample KBSS13metaG_FD_65862 | JGI IMG/M metagenome (GOLD analysis project Ga0070665, IMG submission 65862) | Switchgrass rhizosphere microbial communities from Kellogg Biological Station, Michigan, USA - KBS S1-3 metaG | ecosystem: Host-associated > Plants > Roots > Rhizosphere > Soil ...
GAGATCGCCAAGGAGCTGGCCCGCCAGTCCGACATCGTCGCCGAGGGCTTCTCGCCGGGTGTCCTGGACAGGCTGGGCCTCGGCTACGACGTGCTACGCAAGATCAAGCCGGACATTATCTATATCCAGCAGTCCGGCATGGGCAGCCATGGCACTTACGGCCGGCTACGTACGGTGGGGCCGGTAGCAGGCGCCTTCGCCGGCATGGCCGAGATGTCGGGCCTGCCCGAGCCGGCGATGCCGGTGGGGTGGGGCTATTCCTACCTCGACTGGATGGGCGCCTACGGCTACGCGCTGGCGCTTCTGGGTGCGCTGCATCACCGCGACCGCACCGGGCAGGGACAATGGATCGATGCTTCGCAGTGCGAGTCCGGTCTTTTCCTCGCGGGCGTCCCTGTCCTCGACTGGTCGGCGAACGGCAGGGTCTGGAGCCGGTACGGCAACCGCTCGCCCTACAAGCCGGCCGCCCCGCACGGAGCTTTCCGATGCGCCGGCCGGGACCGCTGGTTGGCAATCGCCTGCTTCGACGAGGCGGAATGGGCGGCGCTGGCCGGTGTGGCTGGACAGAAGGGTTGGTTGTCGGATCCGCGCTTCGCGACATTGCAGGCACGGCTGGTCAACCAGGATGCGCTGGAGGCAGAGGTCAGCGCCTGGACCATTGGCCAGGATGCACGGGAATGCATGATCCGGCTGCAGGCGACGGGCGTTCCGGCCGGGCTGTGCCAGACGGCGGAGGATCGCTGCGACCACGACCCGCAGCTGGCGGCGTTGAATTGGCTGACCGAGGTGACCGGCACCAAGATCGGCACCTGGCCGGTCGCCGAGCTGCCGATGAAGCTGAGCGCGACGCCCGCGCATGTCGGCGGCCCCATCAACCGGGGCGCGCCGGGTTATGGCGAGGACAACGTCCATGTGCTGTCCACCCTGCTGGGCCTGTCCGAGGCGGAAATTGCCCGCCTCGCAACCGACAACGTGATCTGAGGGGAGAATCGGCTTGGACGGGTTACATCACCTCAAAGACAAGGTCGCCGTGATCGGTGTGGGCAACACTGCCTACGGCAGCTTTCCCGACGTCGACGAATACGGCCTGGCGTCCCAGGCCTTTCGCAGCGCCGTCGCCGAAAGCGGGATCGACAAGAACGAGATCGACGGGCTGCTGGTCTGCCGCATTCCTTACTATGCGCGGATGGGCGAGGTGCTGGGCATCGATCCTCGCTGGACGATGACGATGCCGCCACACGGGCGCATGTCCGGCATGGGAATCATCGAGGCGGTGCTGGCGTTGGCGACGGGCCAGGCGAAGTACGTCGCTTTGCTGTATGCGAACATCGGACGGTCGCGGCGGGTGAACTACGGTGGCGACGAGTCGCCGTCGGTATGGGACTCGTTCGGCTTTACGTCACCGGGCGCCGCGCATGCGATGATGTTCCGCCGGCACATGGAATTGTACGGCACGACCACGCGGCAGCTGGCCGAGGTGCCGGTCGCGTTCCGCTACCATGCCGGCCTGAATCCGGGCGCCGTCATGAAGAAGCCCTTCACGATCGACGATCATGAGAGCGCACGACCGATCGTCGCGCCGTTGCGCCTGCTGGACTATTGCCTGATCAACGACGGCGCCGTCTGCCTGATCCTGACGACGGCCGATCGGGCCCGCGACGCGAAGCAGAAGCCGGTGCATATCTCTGGTTTCGGCGGCCGCGACAGCTTCAAGCAGTCGGCCATCGCCAACTTCAACTTCAATTTCTGGAACGACGAAGTGCAGGACGCCGGACGCCAGGCCTATGAAATGGCCGGCGTGTCGCACGCCGATATCGATGCGCTGATGTGCTACGACAATTTCAGCCCGACCGTGCTGTTCAGCCTCGAGGGCCTGGGCTTCTGTCCGCGCGGCGAGGCCGGTCGTTTCGTCGAGGGCGGAACGCTGAGGCTCGGCGGCAAGCTGCCGACCAATACCGACGGCGGACACCTGTCGAACTCCTACATGCAGGGCTGGGCCCTGAACGTCGAAGCGGTGCGCCAGCTGCGCGGCGATTGCGGAGACCGTCAGGTGCCCGACGTGGAGGTCGTGCAATACGTACAGGCCACGCCGTGCAGCCGCTCCATCATCTATACGCGCCGTTGAGGCAGGAGCCGCCAATGAACACGCCCACCGGCTATTCGAAGCCGCTGCCCCGCCTTGATCCGTTGTTCCGCCCGTTCTGGGAGCATGCCCAGGCAGGGCGGCTGGTCGTCCAGACTTGCGACAGCTGCGGCGACCGCCATTTTCCGCCCTCGCCGATCTGCCCGGTCTGCAACAGCGACGGGCAATCGTGGACGCCCGTCAGCGGGCGGGGAACGCTCGAATCCTGGATCGCCTTCCATCGCGCCTACTGGTCGGGCTTTCAGCCGGACCTGCCGTACGACGTATGCCTGGTGCGTCTGGCCGAGGGGCCGCTGCTGGTCAGCAACCTGCTCGGCGGCACGGAGGGGGCGAAGCTGGGGGCTGCGGTCGAAGTCGTTTTCGATCACGTGACCGACACCATCACCTTGCCGAAATGGAAGCTTATCCGGCCGACGTGACGGTAGATCGAATTGGACGGGGCGCGAACCCCGACCCTTGGGAGGACGCGATGCATAGCAGACGTAATATCCTGGCCGGCGTGAGCGCTTCGGCGCTGTTGGCGTCGTCGATCGGGCAGGGCCGTGCGCAGGGCAAGAGCCAGGCGGGCAAGATCAAGACGCTGAAGGCGGTCGTGCACGCCGACATCAAGATCCTCGATCCCGTCTGGACCACGGCGTACATCACCCAGCGCCACGCGAACCTCGTCTACGACACGCTCTTCGCGCCCAACTCGAAATTCGAGCCGCAGCCGCAGATGGTCGAGAGCTACACGCTCAGTCCGGACGGGCTGCGCTACAGCTTCACGTTGCGCCCCAGCCTCGTCTTCCACGACAACCAGCCGGTGCGCCCGGCCGACTGCATCGCGAGCATCAAGCGCTGGTCGGCGCGCGATCCCATGGGCCAATTGCTGGCAACCTTCATGACCGACATGGCGGTGGTGGACGACCGCACCTTCAGCATGACGCTGAAAGAGCCTTATGGCCTGGTGCTGGACAGCCTGGGCAAGGCGGGGTCGCCGCCCTACATCATGCCGGAGCGGCTCGCAAAGACGCCGGCGAACGAGCAGGTGACCGACCCGACCGGGTCCGGTCCGTTCATGTTCAAGAAAGACGAGTGGCGACCCGGCAACCGCGCCGTCTACATGCGCCATCCGGGCTACGTGCCGCGGGCTGAGCCGCCGGATTACCTGTCGGGCGGCAAGATTCCGAAGCTGGACCGGCTGGAGTGGATCTACATCCCCGACAACAACACGGTCCTGTCGGCCCTGCAGGCGGGCGAGATCGACTACTTCGAGGCGCCGCCGCTCGACTTCATCGGGATGTTGCGCGACAGCCCGGACATCACCGTTCTGACCATCGATTCCCTCGGCGTGCAGGGGCTGATCCGTCCAAACACGCTGTTCCCGCCGTTCGACAAGTACGAGGGCCGGCAGGCCCTGCTGCATTTGATCGATCAGGCGGAATACATGGGCGCCGTGGTCGGCGATGCCTCCCTGTATATGCCCTTCTGCGGGGCCTACTTCCTGTGCAGCTCCGACAACGCGACCGAGGTGGGCTCGGAGCCGATGCGCAAGCCCGACTATGCGAAGGCGAAGGCCCTGCTGGCACAGGCCGGCTATGTTGCCGGACAGAAGATTGTCGTGCTGCAGCCGACCGACCGGCCGCAATACAATGCCGCTACCACCGTGCTCATCTCCGGCCTGCGCAAGGCGGGCGTCACGGTCGACGTGCAGGCAGCCGACTGGAGCACCATCACCGCGAGGCGTGCCCGGCGCGACCCACCGGACAAGGGCGGGTGGCACCTGTTCATCACCACCCAGGGCGGCCCGGACACGGCGATGCCGGTGTCGAACGTCTGGTTCAATTCGAGGTGCGAGCGTGCGAATCCAGGGTGGGCTTGCGATCCGGAGCTGGAGAAATTGCTCACCGCCTGGGCGCGCGAACCCGACAGGGCCAAGCGGCATGCCGCGATCGAGGAGATACAGCGCCGCGCCTATGTGTCAGTACCCTATGTGCCGTTCGGCCAGTTCTTCCAACCCGTGGCGTTCCGCAAGAACGTCACCGGCGTGCTGAAGTCAGGACAGCCGGTCTACTGGAACATCGACAAGAGCTAGGACCCACACGGTCATGCTGCGGATCATTCTTCGCCGTCTCGCGGCCACCATCCCGGTCATGCTGGTGGTCGCGGTCGTCGTGTTCCTGATGCTGCACCTCAGCAACGGCGACCCGGCGGCAGTCATTGCCGGCGACAATGCCACGGCCGAGGACATCGCCCAGCTGCGCACGTCGCTGGGGCTGGACCGGCCGTTGCTCGAGCAGTTCGTGCAGTGGATCTGGCAGCTCGCGCACGGCGACCTCGGCGCGTCGATCTTCAACCGCGTGCCCGTCAGCACGATGATCGCGCAACGGGTAGAGCCCACCTTGGCGCTGACCGTGCTGACGATGACGATCGCCGTGCTGCTCGCCATTCCGCTGGGTGTGGTGTCGGCCTGGCGGGTCGGGACCTGGGTCGATCACATGATCATGGCGCTGGCGGTGGCAGCGTTTTCCTGCCCCGTGTTCCTGATCGGCTACGCGCTGGTGGGGCAGTTTTCCCGAACCTGGAAGCTGTTGCCGGTGCAGGGCTACACGCCCCTGTCCGAAGGGCTGGTGCCCTTCCTGCTGCACCTCGCATTGCCGGCGGTTTCGCTCGGGCTGATCTACACGGCTTTGCTGGCCCGCATGACGCGCAGCACCATGCTGGAGGTGCTGGGTGAGGATTACATTCGCACCGCCCGTGCCAAGGGACTGGGCGTGGTGCCGGTATTGCTGCGGCACGGCCTGCGCAACGCAGCCGTGCCGATCGTCACCACGATCGGTCTGGGTATCGCGCTGCTGATCGGCGGCGTGGTCGTGGCGGAAAGCGTCTTTGCCATCCCGGGCATCGGCCGCCTGACGGTGGAAGCGCTGCAGCAGCGGGACTATCCCGTGATCCAGGGCGTCATCCTGGTGTCGTCGTTGGTCTATGTGCTGGTGAACCTGCTGATCGACCTGTCGTATCTGCTGCTCGATCCGCGGATCCGATACTGATGAGTGCAACGACAAGCGAGGCGCACCGCTTTCGGCCGCTCGTGGCGCGCCGGAGCGGGCTGCTGACCCGCCATCCCCGCATCACCATTTCGGTGCTGTTGCTCGGCACGCTGGCGGGCCTGGCTGTGTTTGCTCCGCTGATCACCCAGTACGACCCAATGACGCTGGCGGTGACCCAGCGGCTGCGGCCGCCCAGTGCCGCGCACTGGTTCGGCACCGATGCCTACGGCCGCGACACGTTCAGCCGCACCATTTACGGCGGCCGCATCTCCATGCAGATCGGTCTCAGCGTGGCCGCGGTGTCGGTGGCGATCGGTGTCGTCGTGGGCATGCTGGGCGGAGCGATCCGTTGGCTCGACCCGATCGTCATGCGCATTTCCGATGGGCTGATGTCCATTCCGGGGATCCTGCTGGCGATTGCGCTGATGTCGCTGACGAAGGCCAGCGTGGCCACGGTCATCATCGCCATCACCATCCCGGAGGTTCCGCGCGTGGTTCGTCTGGTGCGGTCGCTGGTGCTGACGATCCGCGAGCAGACCTATATGCAGGCCGCCGTCTCTTCCGGCACACGGTTGCCCAGGCTGATGCTGCGGCACATCTTGCCGAATGTGGTCACGCCGCTGATCGTGCAGGCCACCTACATTTGCGCCTCGGCGGTGCTGATCGAGGCCTATCTCGGGTTCCTCGGTGCCGGTACGCCGCCGGAAGTGCCGAGCTGGGGCAACATCATCGCCGAGAACCGCACATTCGTGCAGCTCGCGAGCTGGAACATCATGTTCCCCGGCGCCTTTCTGGCGCTGATGGTGCTGGGTGTGAACATGCTCGGCGACGGGGTGCGCGACCTGCTGGATCCGCGCCTGGCCGGGCGGATCGGAAAGTGACGGAGCTGGGCGCGGCGGAGCCGCAATCCCCTGCGGCCGAGGAATCCGCGGTGCTGAGAATCGAGGATCTGCGGACCCAGTTCCTGGCCCATGGCGGCATCGCGCGCGCCGTCGACGGCGTGTCCTATCATGTGAACCGCGGCGAGACGCTGGGCGTGGTGGGCGAAAGCGGCTGCGGCAAGAGCGTGACTGCGCTGTCGGTGATGCGCCTGGTGCCTGACCCGCCGGGGCGCATTGTCGGCGGCCGGGTCCTGCTGCACGGGCGCGACCTGCTCGAGCTGGACGAACCGGCGATGCGCCGCGTGCGCGGCAACCAGATCGGCATGATCTTCCAGGAGCCGATGACCAGCCTCAATCCGGTCCTGACAGTCGGCCGGCAGATCGAGGAGGTCGTGGAGCTGCACCAGAATCTCTCAGCTCGGCAGGCGGCGGAGCGGGCAGTCGAGATGCTGCGTCTGGTGCACATCCCCGAGCCGCAGCGACGCGTGCGGGAATACCCGCACCAGCTCAGCGGCGGCATGCGGCAGCGCGTGATGATCGCGATGGCGCTGTCCTGCAGTCCCGAAGTGCTGATCGCAGACGAACCGACGACAGCGCTGGACGTGACGATCCAGGCGCAGATCCTTGAGCTGATACGCGAGATGCAGGAGCGTACGGGAACGGCGATCGTGCTGATCACCCATGACCTGGGCGTGGTTGCCGAGACGGCGAACCGTGTTGTCGTGATGTATGCCGGCAAGAAGGTCGAAGAGGCGCCGGTGATGGCGCTGTTCGACGCGCCGCTGCACCCCTATACGCGCGGACTCATGGTTTCCATGCCACGGCTGGACAGTCCGGCCGGGCAGGAGCGCGGCACGCTGCCGGAAATTCCGGGGATGGTGCCGTCGTTGTCGGCCTTGCCGGAGGGCTGTCGATTCGCCCCGCGCTGTCCGCTGGCGGCGCAACAGTGTCGCGAAGAACCGCCGCTGAAGGAATATGCGCCGGGGCATTTCGCGGCATGCTGGCGGGCCGGGGAGTAGGGCGGTGACAGCTGTGACGGCAACGGGGCCGGTATCGCCCGAGTCTTTGCTGCCCGAGCCTCTGCTGGTCGTGCGCGATCTCCACAAGCACTACCCGCTGTCGAGCGGGCTGATGGGCCAGGTCAAGATGACCTTGCGCGCGGTCGACGGCATATCGTTCACCCTGGCGCGCGGCGAGACTCTGGGCCTCGTGGGCGAGAGCGGCTGCGGCAAGAGCACCGCTGGCAAGGCGCTGATGCGGCTCATCGAGCCCACCGCCGGCAGCGTCCGGCTGAACGGGATCGAGATCACCCGCCTGTCGTCCCGCGAGCTGCACGCGCAGCGGCGGCAGATGCAGGCCGTGTTCCAGGATCCCTACTCCTCGCTCAACCCCAAGATGACCGCCGGGGCGCTGGTGGCAGAGCCGTTGATCAACTTCGGTCTGGGCGATGCCGCCGCGCGCCAAGCGCGCGTGGAAGATCTTTTCGGCCGCGTCGGCCTGCGTCCCGCCGACATGGCGAAGTATCCGCACGAGTTCTCGGGCGGCCAACGCCAGCGTCTGGGTATCGCCCGCGCGCTGGCGCCTGGTCCGGCGCTGGTGGTGGGCGACGAGCCGGTTTCCGCGCTCGACGTATCCGTGCAGGCGCAGGTGGTGAACCTGCTGGTGCGGTTGCAGAAGGAGTTCGGGCTAGCCTACCTGTTCATCGCTCACGACCTCGCCGTCGTGCGTCATATCAGCGATCGGGTGGCCGTCATGTATCTCGGCCGCATCGTCGAACTGGCGCCGACCGGCGCCTTGTTCGCTCATCCCGCACACCCCTACACCCAGGCGCTGCTGGAGGCGATCCCGATCCCGGATCCGCGCCGCCGCCGGAACCGGGCCGTGCTGCGAGGCGAGGTGCCGAGCCCGATCAACCCGCCGACGGGCTGCCACTTCCATCCACGCTGTCCGATCGCGACCGAGCGCTGCCGCGTTGATGTCCCGGAGCTGAGGGACCTGGGGGCCGGACATTCGGCAGCCTGCCACTATGCGCCGGCGCCGCCCGCCGCGACAAAGGAGATGCCGGCATGACGGTGGTTGTCGTGATCGCCGGCACCGCCTGCGGCATCGGTGCGGCCAGCGCGCGCCTGGCTGCCTTTGGTGGTGCTCCTATGCCGCCGAGCTTCACCTTGCTGCCTGCAAGGCTGCGTGAAGGCGAGCGCGACCGCCCTTCTTGAGCTCGGCCGCGGCCTGGCGCTGAGCAGGATGGTTGCGGGCTTGGGTAGCGACACACGATGCCTGGAGCAACTCAGGACCCTTCAGGGCGCCCGCGTGTGGCTGCGTGAGGAGGCGCCCGGCGCCTCGACCGTATGATCTCGGGCGCTTCCGAAAGCGAGCAGGTGGACAAGGAAGTAAGGCCGTGGCGCGACAGTGGAGGCGCCAAAACCCCGCAAATGAGTGCGTTGTTTGGCTGTCGCGCGAAGGACCAAGTCATTGAATTGGCTGACTTGCGACAGCCCGTCTCGAGGCACCATCATTTCAGGCACTCGGCACCCGTCGTGAAGCTGGTCCATATCGAACTTCGCATCGCCTCTGTCCTGATCTGGCAAGCAATGGTTGCCGCGCTCGGTGCGCCGCGCTCCACATCTCCGTGGTGGACGCTTGGGGCACCGGTTCATCGCGGCATCTTTCGGCGCCAGCGCATCGTGTCGTCGATCTGGACCGTGAGGTCGCGCGTCGGTACCCATCTGAGCTCGCGCCTGGACTTCGTGATATTGCCGACCAGCCGTGGCGAGTCGCCGGACCGGCGACGGCCGATGCTGTGCGGCACGGGGCTGCCGGCAATCCGCCCGGTCTCTGCCATCACCTCGCGCACGCTGTAGCCGGAGCCGCAGCCGAGGTTGAAGATTTCGTGCACGCCCTGCGCCGGCTGCCTGTTGAGCCAATCAATCGCGCGGACGTGGGCATCGGCCAAATCGGTCACGTGGACATAGTCACGCACACAGCAGCCATCGGGCGTTGGATAGTCGTCGCCGAGCAAGGTGAGCGGCGGACCGAAGCCCAGCGCGGCATCGGCCGCAAGCGGCAGCAGATGGGTTTCCGGCGCGTGCGCTTCGCCGATATCGCCTCCGGCGTCGGCACCCGCGGCATTGAAATAGCGCAGCGAAGCCGCGCGCAGCCCACGCGTTGCAGCACTCGCGAGGAGGACCTCAGCTCGCGCCTTCGACTCGGCATAGGGACTCATCGGCGCGATCGGGTGTTTCTCGTCCAGCAGGTCCGATTGCGGCAAGCCGTAGACGGAGCAGCTGCTGGAGAAGACAAACGCCTCGATGCCGTGGCGCAGCGCCGCCTCGACCAGCACCCCGGTCTTCGTCACATTGTTGTGCATGTAGCGCCCGGGCTGGCGCACCGATTCGCCGACCTCGGCGTAGCCCGCCATATGAATGATCGCACGCGGCTTATGCCTGGCGAAGAGCTCGTCGAGGCGATCGGCATCGCCGATGTCGCCCCGCTCGAGCGGTCCCCAGCGCACGGCCCACTCGTGCCCCTTTTCCAGCGTGTCGTAGCAGACCGGCGTCAGGCCCGAATCGGCCAGCGCCTTGCTGACGTGACTGCCGATATAGCCGGCACCGCCGGTGACCAGGACAGCGTTGCTCATTCCATTTCACCTGTCATCGCCCACTGATCTGATCGCTTGTGCATCGGGCCTGCTTGCCCGTGTTACTGGCCGCTGGGCCGGTGCGCCTTTCAGGGCGGAGCGGGCCGAGGACCGCATGCGGCGCGCCCGAGGCGACCACCTGCCCCCCTTGGAGGCGCACGACGTGGTCCGCCGTCAGCGCCACGTCCTCTCGATGGGTCACCAGCACCAGTGTCCGTCCGGCAAAGGCGCGCTGCAGCCTGGCGCGAATCCCGTCCTCGAGCGCGGCATCCAGCGCGTTCGTTGCCTCGTCCAGAATCAGCAGGTCCGGATCCCGCAGCACCGCCCGGGCGATGCCCAGGCGCTGCCGCTGGCCGCCCGAGAGGTTCAGCCCCTGCTGCCCGATCCAGCTTTCCAACCCCTCGGGCAGCGCCTCGATGAAGCCGAGCGCGCCGGCCAGCGCGGCGGCGTCGTGCACTTCCGCGTCGCTCGCTTCGGGCCGCGCCATGCGGATGTTCTCCGCGACGGTGCCGTCGATCAGCTCGACG
>Ga0070665_100008809_pt1 | contig 10213 bp, 11 predicted proteins | sample KBSS13metaG_FD_65862 | JGI IMG/M metagenome (GOLD analysis project Ga0070665, IMG submission 65862) | Switchgrass rhizosphere microbial communities from Kellogg Biological Station, Michigan, USA - KBS S1-3 metaG | ecosystem: Host-associated > Plants > Roots > Rhizosphere > Soil ...
CGCGCACCGCCCTCGACGTGCCTCAAAACCCGACATGGACGGTAGCGCCGGCGCGCAGCGAATGACTTGATGCGCGTCAAGGGTGAGCCGGTTCGAGCTCAGGGACGAGCCGTCGTGAGGGTCGGTTTTGCGGCGAGCAACCAGGGAAACCATTCCGCAGCGGGTTCCGAGGGGACCGGATGTCGGACCCATCCTGCATCGCGACGGCACCGTCACCTATGCGCTTAGATTTCACCCGAATGCATGCTCGGTTCCCCAGAAGCGAATACGCAATGGAGCACCCGCATGATTTCTTCGAAGCGATACCGCGTTGGCGTACTCGTCGGCAGTCTTCGCCGAGGCTCTTTCAGTGGGAAGCTGGCCAAGGCACTCATCGCTCGCGCCCCCGAGGAGCTCCAGTGCCAGGTCATCGAGATCGGCGATCTGCCGCTCTACAACCAGGACCTCGACGGCTCACCGCCTTCTGCATGGCTGCGGTTTCGCAAGACACTCAAGACGTGTGACGCTCTGCTATTTGTCACCCCGGAGTACAACCGCTCGATACCGGGGTGTCTGAAGAATGCGACCGATGTCGGATCGCGCTCCGAGGACAAGAACGTTTTCGCGGGGCTTCCGGCTGCGGTCGTGAGCTGCAGCCCCTATTCGCTGGGCGGCTTCGGCGCCAACCATGCGCTGCGCCAGAACTTCGTCTACCTCGATCTCGCCGTGATGCAGCAGCCAGAGGCCTACATCGGCGAGGTCGGCGCCGTGATGAACGCACGCGGGACGATCACGAACGACAAGACCGACGCTTTCCTGACGAAGTTCATGCGGGCATTTGCTCGGTGGGTTTCGAAGGCGCGAACTGCCGAAGAAGATTTCGACACGTTTCTGGCGCGCCGCGAGGCGATCTCGGGCGACTACATCAATGGCAAGGCAGGCCCTCTGGTGGACATCTCGACGGTTCAGGACCCTGCCACCTTCTTCCCGCCGAGCGGCGACCGCGTCAAGGGCGCGAAGAAGGTGAACGCGGCAAACGAGCACGGTGCCAAGGCGTTCGGCAAAGGCAGCACTGGCCGCTTCGAGGTGATGCAGTCCGGATCGAGCGGCGGCGTCGGGTATTGGACGGGCATCCAGCACGCCGACGTGATGATGAAAGGGAAGGACAAGCCGGTGGCGATGCAGTTGCGGACGACCGAGATCTTCAGGGTCGAAGACGGTGCCTGGAAGCTGATCCATCGGCACGCCGACATGCTGCCCGGGAGCAAATGATGCGGCGCACGTGTTTCAAGCGACAAGGCACGACCCTGTCTTACCTCGACAGTGGTGGCGACAGGCCGCTGATCGTGGCCCTGCACGCGATGTGGATGGAGGCGCGTACCTTCGAGGCCTTCGCCGATGCGATGCCCGAGTGGCGGGTCGTGTCCATGGACCAGCGCGGTCACGGGCTCAGCGACCATTCAGCCGACTACTCGCGCGACGCCTTCGTCCAGGACATCGCAGGTCTGCTGGACCATCTCGGCGCATCCGATCCCGTGGTGCTGATCGGAAACTCGCTCGGTGGCACCAACGCGTTCTGCTTTGCCGCCCGCCACCCGACCCGTGTGCGGGCGATGGTGATCGAAGAGGGGCCTGCGGAGGGGCATGGGTCGTTCGACTTCGTCTTGGAGTGGCGCGGCCTCTACCCGACGCGGCAGGCGTTGGAGCAGAAGATCGGAGAGCGGCTGGCTTGGTCGGTTGCGCCCAGCTTCAGGGAAACGGCGCAAGGCTGGACCCTGTGCTTCAATCCCGCGGACTTGGTGGCGATACAGAAGGCCTTGAACGGCGACTTCTGGAACGAGTGGCTGGCATCGACCTGCCCGGCGCTGGTGATCAGGGGGACGCAGAGCAAGGCCGTCGACGGCACGCTGCTCCAGGCCATGGCCGAGCGTCGACCGAACACCCGCCTGGTTTCGATCGTTGCGGGGCATGTGACCCATCACGACGACGCCCGCGCGTTCACCTCCGCGGTTCGTGCGTTCGTTCAAGAGCTTCCCGGCGCTTAGAGCTTGGGCTGGATCGGGAACGCTTTTCCCGTTACTCGTCGCCAACGCACCAGCTCTTGCGGGCAGCTCCCAAGATTCCTGCGATGGTCATATGAACTCTGCGTGACCAGCGCGAGTTGGCCCGCGACCCCGGTCAGGCCAAGGGCTGTTGCGCTCTTGAGAGAGGGGCAGATGCGCAGGCTCTATGCAGGCTGCATTGGCGATCACGTCCTGAAGGCGCAGAATTCCGAAATGTGCATTGAGGGGTATGCATGTTGTCTGTGGAATCGGCTTGGCGAATTCTTCACGCGGAGCATGCGCGGATGCACGAGTTGGCTCGCGCGATCGAGTCGGCCACGCTGGCCGATGGCTGGCGGGAACCAGGCCACGCATTGAGCTCGTTGGTCGAGTCGGTTCGATACCTGCAGTCGTTCGACGATGCCACGCACCGACCCAAAGGCGTTGCCTTGTTTGCAGCTTTGAGAGGGCGCGATCCTCGCGCGGACGCCCTGATCAGTCGCTTGGAGGAAGATTGCGAGCAGCGAGACAGGACGCTTGCCCAGGCGCTCGGACACCTGGTCAAAGTTGGGCTGGGCAACGCGGCGGCGGCAGACACTGCCAAGCGGCTGCTCGATCAGCACTGCGCGATGCTTCGAGGTGATCTCGAACTTGAGGACACGGCGCTTCGGGATGTGGCGACACGACTGCTGAGCCCTCAAGAGTGGTCGGCGATCGTGTCCTCTATCTCCGCGGTCATCGCGGCGCCCGGCCTTCGTACACGCCTTCGCTAGCCGCTGTCATCGATCAACGCCTGGCCGGCGGTGGTGCGATCAGTTTTGGGAACTCGACAATGCGGCGGCCGCTGTCGGCGGATCTGCCTGGACCATTTTGGTCTTCAGGGTCCGTATCGTCGAAACGTCTCCGAGAAATACCTGCAGCACGTCCTTCTGCTTTTCGGACAGCAACTCTGAATCGAGCAGTCTCTGGTGCTTGATGACGATCTCGAGCGCCTCGGCCAGGTGGCCGATCTGTTTGCCGTAGCTGCCGACCTGCCGGATCGCGGCCTTCTCCATCTCCGCGTCCGACGACACTCCCACGTTCACGCTGAACAGGCTCAGCTGCCAGCCGGGGAGGATGGGTTGGTACAGGCTCCCGGGAGCCAGTTGAATGGGTAGCTGCACGTTCTCCAAGGCTGGCTCCTGCTGCGTTGTTGCGGTGCAGCAAAGGATAGCCTCCTTTTGCTCTTTGCTAGCGTTCAGCGCTGCGTCGCATCGTCTGTGACGGCAATTCTCCGAACAGCGCCTTGTACCGTTCGGCAAAGTGGCTCAGATGGTTGAACCCTCTGTCGGCAGCCGCCTGCGCAACGCTCAGGTCCACCGCGCGTGTCGACATCAATTGCCGACGCACGGCGTTCAGTCTCACGCAGCGCAGATAGTGCACGGGCGTCGCGTCGGCGACCTGCCTGAAGCTGTTCTGCAAGGTCCGCCGGCTCGTGCGCAAGCGCAGGCACAGCTCCTCGACGCTCGGTGGGGAATCTGCGCTGCCCGCCACCATCCGATGGCATTGCGCGACGATGAAACTGGCCGATGCGCTCCCCACGGCCTGACGGCCGTCTGCGACACCATCGAACAGTTCGCAGAGCGCGTCGAAGACGCCGCAGGCGACTGAATGGTCCTCGAGCGCTTCCGACCCGAACGGATCGCTTGTCGGCGTCTCGTCGAACACCGAAAGAAGGTCGTGCCGCAGACGCTGCATCGCGCGGCCCGGCGCGCGCAGCACGGGGCGTGACAGCAGGTCCTGAGCGCCCGGTGCCCACGGCCGTTCGTCGGACAGGCGGCGAAACTCGTCGAGCTCGAACGTCACCGCCACCAGCTCCATCCCTTTCGGCCGTTGCAGCGTGAACTCGTCGCCGCTGCGAAGAACGACGATGCTGTCCTCGCGCATCTCGTGGCCCTGCATGCGGGGCGTTCCGGAGAACTTGCCGAGCGGGATCGCGAAGCAGATCTTGCCGATGGGCAGGCAGCCCTGCTGAATCACCCGCTCGCTCATCCACTTGCGAAAGACATGAACGCTGTCTGTCGTCACCTCGGCGAGCGAGCTGTGCATGGCCCCGGGCGATATCTGCAGATAGCGCTGCTTCCACTCCGGCGCCGATGCGCCGTGGACGTGGAAGTCGTCGAATACATCCAGCTTGAACGTCATGCGGTGGTCGATGGTGGCGCGGCAATCGAAGGATAGCCACGACTGGAAAGCCGTGTCGCTTTGCCGATTTGGGTTAACGGTGCAGGGCGCACACGCTTCATAGTTTGCGCACATTACCAGGGGAGGCCCTTCCCAGATGTGGACACGATGCATTTCGCGCCTCCCGGCGCTCGCGCTGGCATTGACACTCGCAGCTTGTGCTTCAACGATCGATTCACCCTCCAGAAGACCCGAAGGACAGACCGTCATGAATGTGGAACAGATCAAGCAGGCGCTCGTCGGCGAATGGGCCAGCATCGCCCCGGAGATTCGCCCGAGCGCGAGCAAGAATCCCGATGGAACGCTGAAGCCGTTCTACCTGAAGCGTGAGTTCAAGTACCTGGCCGGGGATCGATTCGAGCTGACCGTCGTCAATTCGGCAGATCCGAACGGTGCGGTGCCCATCGCTCGCATCGCCATCCGCGGCCACATGCTCTGGCGTGGACCTCACCCGATCGCTGCAGGGGCGCAAAAGGTGGACTTTGTCGCCGATGAGGGCTACGAGGTCACGCCGATGATCCAGGGATTTGCCGATGTGCTGAACCAGGTCGCGGCCAACGGCTACAAGAAGTGGCAAGTCAACGACATGCAAAGTGTGTTCGGCAAGGCATTCGTCCCGTTCGGGTTGAACGAAGGGAAGAACTTCATGGAGTTCGATCTCGTCTACCTGAGCCACGACATGCTGTTCTGGGGCGCGCGCAACATCGACGGTCGTGGGTTCGACAAGGAAGAGAACCGGCCGACGAACCTGCAGATTCCGCTCGCGCGGAAGTAGCTCGACGGAGTACCGCGGTGAGTCTGTCCATCGAAGCGAAGAACAAGGCACTGCTCCTCGAGGACTTCGATGCGCGAGTCCAGGAGTGGCCTGCCGATGTTCGGCGCAAGTTTCTTGGTTGAGTCTCAGTCGTCGACGCCGACTTCAATGGCATCGACCCGATCCGGGTAGAACGCCAGGTATTCGCGGATGGCCGATACGGCGGCATACGGATGCTCGTAGGTCCAGACGGCATCGACCGAGCGTTGCCCGCCAGACGGAATGCTGTAGTGGGCGCAGTCGCCCTTGTAGGGGCAGTACGTCTGATGCGAGCTCCGTTGCAGCCGTGTCATGTCGACATCCTCGCGGGGGATGTATTGCACTGCGGGATAGGCCGCCTCCTTCAGGGTCAGGGCCTTGCGGGTGTCGGCAACGCGCTTGCCGTCGACACTGACCGTCACCCGGCCCCTCGTCGGCGTGATGCTGATCGGATGATCCGGTCCCGGAATCTTGACGGGCTTGCTGCTCATCGCGGCAACTCCTGAAAATGGAAGCGCTCAGGGTATTGGTACTGCGAACCGTGGCTAGGCATCAGGTCAGATGACCAGCTGAGCGTTGGGGATGTTCTGCTGCAGGATCCAGGAATTGCCGGAGTAGCTGATTCCGTCATTGTCGACCGACTTCGTGATGCCTTCGACGGCGTGCTTGCTGGCGACATAGACAGAGGCGCCCGGCAGTGAGCGGACCTCGTCTTGCTTGCGGACATCGGCGTTGATGAACTTTCCAGGCTCGGGGAACTGCGGGCTGACGCGTCGTAGATCAGCGCGCCGAGACGTAGCGCGCTGCCGGGACGCTGCTCGAGTGGTGGCTCGACAGCGTCTTGCGCGCGGCTTCGAAGGCCTCCCACTCGTGTTCGTCGTGCAGCGACGGGATGGTGACGAGTTCGCCTCGGTCGAAGCCGACGAGGGCCGCATCGACCATGTCCTCGGCGCTCATGACGATCTCGTTCGGCAGATGTTCGATCGGCAGCCCGCCCGTGGCCCAGAACTCGGTGGCGGTCGCACCGGGAAGCACGGCCTGGACGCGCACGCCCTTGTCGGCCAATTCGTGACGCAGCGAGAGGCTGAAGGCATGGACGAATGCCTTGCTGCCGCCATACACGCCGTTGAGGACTTCCGGGGCGATGCTCACGATCGAGGCGATATTGATCACCGCGCCCTGGCCGCGCGAAACGAAGCCGGGCACCGCGGCATAGGTCAGGCGCGTCAGCGCCGTCACGTTCAGCTCGATCATCTGCGTCATCTTCTCGACGTCGCTGTCCAGCAGCGGCGTGTGCGTCCCGATGCCTGCGTTGTTGACCAGCAGCGTGATGCTGGCGTCCTGCTTCAGCTTCGCCTCCACTTTTGCGAGCTGAGCCCGGTCACCGAGATCGGCGTCGAGGATCTCGACCGAACGGCGGGTCTGCGTGGTGATGCGGTCCGCCATCGCGGTGAGGCGTTCACGGTTGCGCGCGACCAGGATGAGGTCGTAGCCGCGCCGCGCGAGCCGGTCGGCGTAGACCGCGCCGATGCCGGAAGATGCGCCCGTGATGAGGGCGGTGCCCAGGTGACGTTGGGTCGTTGGCTGGTTCATGGTGGAGCTCCTTTGCGGGTTGATCGAAGGTCGATGGAAGAATCGTAGGCAGCCGAGCAGATGGCGTAAATGACGTATAAAGTACGCTTTTGAGACATCCGCGCTCGCACCATCTTCAGGAGTTCTTCATGCATCGCATCGGCTACGTGCTCTCCGACGGCTTCCAGGTGATGGCCTTGGCCACCCAGTCCGCGTTCGAGTACGCCAACCTCGTCGCGAAGGAAGACTTCTACGTGGTCGAGAACTACTCCGAGTCGGGCGGCGAGGTTCGCTCGTCGCTCGGCATGCCGGTCGGTACACGGGCACTGAGCCCGCGCAGCGCGGCCCAGACCTGGATCGTGGCGGGCGTCAACGACCCGGTGTCGTCGCCCGCACCTGCAGCCGTGCTGCGATTCCTGCGGCGCGCCGGCACCCAGGCCCGCCGCATCGCCGCCATCTGCACCGGCGGCTTCGTGTTGGCGCAGGCCGGCTTGCTCGATGGCCGGCGTGCCACCACGCATTGGGCGTTTGCCCAGGAGCTGCGCAAACGGTACCCGGGCATCGACGTCGAAGAAGACCGCATCTACGTGATCGATGGGTCGGTATGGACCTCCGCCGGCATGACAGCCGGCCTGGACCTCGCGCTGGCGATGGTGGAGAAGGACCTGGGCGCCGAAGTGGCGCGTTCGGTGGCGCACAAGCTCGTCATGCACCAGCGGCGCTCGGGAGGGCAGACGCAGCACTCCGAGATGCTGGAACTCTCGCCGAAGTCCGATCGCGTGCAGGACGCTCTCAACTACGCGCGCCAGAACCTCGGCCGCAGCCTGTCGGTCGAAGAGTTGGCCGATGCCGTGAACCTCAGCCCGCGGCAGTTCAGCCGCGTCTTCACGACGGAGACCGGGACTTCACCGGCCAAGGCCATCGAAGGCCTGCGCCTGGAGGCCGCCCGGCTGATGATCGAACACGGGCGCCATCCGCTCGAGATCATCGCCAGGGAGACGGGCTTTCGCGATCGTAGGCACATGCGCGAGGCCTTCGTGCGCGGCTTCGGCGTGCCGCCCCAGGCCGTGCGCCGCGACGCTCGACAGCCGCGGCAGGGCCGCCATGGATAAATCGTGCGCTCTCGGCGGCAGATCACCGTTCGATCAGGTCTGCGACTACCAAGAGCAGTTCTGCGACGTCGAACGGCTTGGCAAGGTGAGCCTGATAGCCGGCGAGCAGGGCTCGCTGTCGATCTTCCGGTCGTGCGAACGCGGTCAGCGCCAGCGCCGGGATTCGTTCGTTTGGCGCTTCGCTCGCGCGCAAGGCCCGCATGAACTGGTAGCCGTCCATCTGCGGCAGACCGATATCGCTGACGATGACCGCAGGCTTGCTCGCCCTGAGCGCCACGAGGGCCGCCTTGGCCGTGTCGAAGGTCCTGACCTTTGCGCCGCGTTCCTCGAGCAGGCTCTGCAGCAGGTCGCGCGCATCAGGCTCGTTGTCGATCACGAAAATGTGGGCGCCGATCAGCATGTCCGCGGAGACCTCCTCCGCCGACTTGCGCACTGCCACCCGGGCCGGACCTTCTTCTTGTCGAGATTCCTGTTGCTTCACTGAAACCGGCAACCGAACAACGAACGTCGAACCCATCCCCTCGCCCGGGCTGTGCGCATCGATCGAGCCCCCATGCAATTCGACCAGCTGCCTGGAGATGGCCAGACCGAGCCCCAGGCCGCCGAACGCCCGGGTCGTTGAACTGTCGTTCTGTGAGAACCGATCGAAGACGTGCGGAAGAAAGCTCGGGGCGATACCGACGCCCGTGTCGCTGACGCTCAGCTCGACGTGTGCATCCGATCCGCGCAGGAGTATCGTGACCGTACCGCCATTCGGCGTGAATTTGACGGCGTTCATCAGCAGATTCCAGACGACTTGCTGCAAGCGGGCGCTGTCAGCGCTGAAGGTGGTCCGGGTCATCTCGCCCTGAACCTGCAGCGCAATGCCCTTGGCGCGGGCCGCGGGCGTGACCGAATCGATCGCCGTGTTGACGACGTCTTGAATCGCGACTCGGTCCAGATCGAGGCGCAGTTTGCCTGCCATGATCCGACTGAGGTCGAGCAAGTCGTCGATGAGTCGGGTCTGGGCCTTCGCGTTGCGGTCGATCGCATCGATCGCCCGCGTGACGTCCTTGGGCTCACCCGTCTCATGGATCCTGCGAAGCACATGTGTCCAGCCCACGATGGCACTCAAGGGCGTCCTCAGTTCGTGCGATAGCGTCGCGAGGAACTCGTCCTTGATTCGAGTCGCGTGCTGGGCTGCGATGCGGGCGTTTCGCTCGGCCCCCAGCAATTCTTCGCGTTGCCGACTGACAAGCTCGACGGCTTGCGTCCGCTTGCTCTCTGTCAGGTCGCGGGTCAACTTCGCGAAGCCGATCGGGCGACCGGAATCGTCACGCAGCGCCGTGATCGTGACGTTGGCCCAGAACGTCGTGCCGTCCTTGCGCACCCGCCATCCCTCGTCGACGAAGCGCCCCTTTTCGGCGGCGACCTGCAGCTCGTATTCCGGCCAGCCACTGTCCCTGACCTCGGCTGGGTAGAAGATCGAAAAGTGTCGCCCGATGATCTCGGCGGCGGCGTAGCCCTTCATCCGGCGCGCACCGACATTCCAGGTCACCACCGCGCCGTTCACGTCGAGCATGAAGATGGCATAGTCGGGAACGCCTTCGACGAGCAGACGGAAGCGCTCCTCGCTTTGCCGCAGGGCTTCTTCATGATCGCGCCGCTGGGTGAGGTCGCGCGTCACCTTTGCATATCCGATGAGCCTGCCGTCGTGGCCCCGAATCGCGGTGATGACGACGTTGGCCCAGAATAGCGAACCGTCCTTGCGCACACGCCAGCCTTCGTCTTCGAACGAGCCCTCGTCCTTCGCCACCTCGAGCTCGTACTGGGGCAGCCCGCGGGCGAGTGCCTCAGGAGGATAGAAGCGCGAGAAGTGCTCGCCGATGATCTCGTCCGCGCGGTACCCCTTGAATCTTTCAGCCCCGGCGTTCCATGTCAGGACATGGCCTTGCGTGTCGAGCATGAAGATCGCATAGTCCCGAACACTGTCGACCAGCAGGCGAAAGCGCTCTTCGCTTTGGCGCAGATCTTCGGTGTTCTCGATCGGGTGCGAGGCCGCTCCCGCGGATGACGAGCGAGCAGCGAACTGCGGGTCATTCATCGCGGCTCACGCCTGCAAGGCGCATCGGCACCGACCACTCGCGCTCCGCCCACCGGGCTGCCGCAAGCTTCGGGCCCAGTTCCTTGTTGACCCGGTATTCGGCGTCCGCCACTTCGTCGGCAACGTCGGGGTTGAGAGCGGGGCAGAGTCGAATCAAGGTGTCGGTGAACGACTGCCTCCAAGGGGAGCCTTCAGGTTCGGCGGTCAGAATCGTTACCGTTCCCATTTTGGATCCTTGGCGTCGCGGAGCGGGCTTGCTCGGCAGCCAGTGTGCGCCTATTTGGCGACCAGGTCGGGTCGAGTTCCTCCCGTCCTACGCCGTGCACCGACGTTGTCCGATGGCTGGGCGCCGGAGCGCATCCCAGACTCGAGGCTGGTCGCAGGTCAGGTGCACTCCATCCGCTGAGCG
>Ga0070665_100008812_pt1 | contig 10211 bp, 12 predicted proteins | sample KBSS13metaG_FD_65862 | JGI IMG/M metagenome (GOLD analysis project Ga0070665, IMG submission 65862) | Switchgrass rhizosphere microbial communities from Kellogg Biological Station, Michigan, USA - KBS S1-3 metaG | ecosystem: Host-associated > Plants > Roots > Rhizosphere > Soil ...
CCCCGCAAGGTGGTCCGCCACTTGATGGATCTGGTGAACGTGTTGGCGTATCCACCTCGCTTGGGGAGACCCGACTCGTACTCTCCCTTCACCTCCGCCTGAACCGGCTTCGCCACCCGGCGCAGAGCGGTGGCCATCTCACGACCCAGACCCTTGTCCCCCTCGGCCTGGATATGGGCCGCAAGCTTCCTGAGCTGAGCCGCGCCCAGGATTGTCGCCTCCATGGCCTAGGAGTACGCCCCCACCGTGGGGACGCCATCCACCTGGAAGCTGGCAGCGATCGGGACTCGGTCGGAGACCGAGGCGTCCACGGTCAACTCGGTCAGCCAGCACTCACCCGAGATCTTCACCCGGCCGGTGGTGCCACCCTCCGGGCCGTACTCGAACGAGGCCGTGGCCGTCGCCGTACGCAGGCCGTTGAGAACGGTGAAGATACCGGTGGTCGCGGTGGCGTCGAAATGTCCCGCGATGCTGAACGAGACGTTGGCCAGAGCGGGGATGCTCTTGGTGCCCTGGTCGGTGAATGCGGTCACCTCGGACAGGCCCCGAGCGCCAGGCAGACCCGTGACGGAGTTGAGGTAGATCTTGACATCGCGCAGAGTTCCGCCGGAATCGTCCAGCGAGAACACCGCGTCCTTGCCATGCCGGAACGTCATAGCGGACTCTCCTTGATCATCGTGGCGCGAACGCCATCAGGTAGGTGATGGAGCCGGTACCAGTCACGTCCGTGACCGCGCGCACGTACCGGTTGATCTGGGTGCCGTTGGCCACGGACAGGCGTTGCCAGCCCACCGCTGTGACCGAGGCGAAGGAAGCGAGATCGCTCCAGGCAGAGTTGTCCGGCGAATGCTGGATCTTGAGGGCTACCGAGGTGAACCCGGAGTAGGCCGATACGTGCAGCGCGGCCACCCCGCCGTGGATGGTGAAGGCCTCGGTGGATCCGTCGTAGCTGAGGCTGGTGCCCCGGTCTACCGCCGTGCCGTTCCCGTCGGCCGTGATGGCGCTGGGGGCCACCAGGACATAGCCCATGTCCACCGACTCATCAGCCGTGGAGGTGACCACGTAGCCCAGGGCATCGGAGACCGAGGCGTCCATCGTGTACTCGGTGGGGTCACCGATCATGAACAGGGCAGGCTTGCCTACAGCCGTGCCGTCCGGGCAGGCAGTGATCAGGACGTTGTTGTCCACGCCGATGGCGGCCAGGATCTCGGCTGCCAGGTCTGAGCTGGAGTCCAGCGGGCCACGCAGGGCCAGGGAACCGGACATGAGGCCGGGCACGTAGTTCATGCCGCCGCCCGAGGTCACCACGGTCACGTCCGAGGTGGCGCGCTGGTGCTGGGCGTTGACGCCCGAGACGTTGCCCGAGACGGCAAACTCGTTGGCGTACACCCGGATCGAGGTGCCGGGTAGGAAACTCATTGCGCCACCATCTCAATCACGATGTCTGCCCCGATGTACTCCAGGCCCGAGTATTGGATCACTCCAATGCGCCGGGTACCGGTCATCACGGCATGACTGACCAGGCCACCCAAGGTGGTGTCCTGCTCCAGGATGTCCTTGATCTTGGTGCCCACCCCGCCTGTTGACAAGGCCGTCCGCAAGATCCTTTGACCGCCCCCCGAATCGGCCGATCGGAGCAGCACGGAGATGACGAAGGTGAAGGCGTCCGAGCCCCGCGCGAAAGTCAGATCCCAGTCAAGATCATCGAAGATGATGACCATGGCCGGCGGCACCACCTGGCCTTCTACCTCGGAAACCACGTTCAGCGGAACGTCCACCCCGTCCACCTTGAACATGGCCACACCACTGAAGCGGGACTCCAGCGCGTCCGCGATTTCGTTCAGGTCATAGTCGGCCATCAGGCTGCCATCCCTACTCGAACTCGGAATGGGGCCAGCCGCTCGGCAACCTTCGGGTTGGACCGCACCCGGATGGCATAGTCCCCGAAACCGGCCACGCCGAACGGGGTATCGGGCAGCTTCATCTCCTCCTCGGCGAGCATGAGGCATGCCGACTTCACATCGGGCGGGACCTCTTGCCAGCCCCACGCCGCTGTCACCGTGCACACCCGAGGACCCCATGTGGCCGTCCAGGACCACGCTGGCGGCCAATCACCGGTCCAGGTGAGGCGGAGGAAGGGCCAGCCGGGTAGACCGTCCAGGACACCGTTCAGGGGCTCCAGAAGGATGCCGGTGACCGAGGCCCATGCCGTGCCGTTGATGATCAGTCCATCGGTGGTCCAGAAATCGTCCGTCTGGATCCCCGAGCGAGAGATTTCGAACGTGCGCTCGCTGGCATCGGCCACCTCGGTCCGGCCGAAGGTTCGGCCACAGTAGCGATCGATCCCCCGGCTGGCCGCATTCAACGCGGCCTGAAGGTCATCGGTGACGTAACTGTTGGTGTCCGCGATGCTCATCCGCCGCCGTAGCTCAGTCACGGTGGCATAGGCTCCGCCGGACGCCACGCTGGTGGACAGGGTGACAATCTCGGTCGCCGTCACCACGTCCGAGTCCGAGTCCGTACCGGACCACTCCACCAGGTAGTCACCCAGGGCCAGGGCACCACCGGGCGTCCAGACGTAGGCATTGACACCGGTGGAGGGGTTCAGTACCCCGGTTGCGGTAGGGCCGACTACAGCCGCTCCCCCGGCCAGGGGGGTGATGGTGATGGTCACGCCGATCACGTCGGCCAGTGGGCCGCCAGCGAACTCCCGCCACTCGGCCGAGAGGGTGTTGTCTGCTTCCCGATAAACGATCATGGGGCCAGCTCCAGAGTCACGGGCACCTCGTTGGCACCGTCCCACAGGGTCAGAGTCACGGGCACCTCGTTGGCACCGTCCCACAGGGTGGTGGCCGGTCCGGACGGAGCCGACTCGCTGGAGCTGGAGTTGCCGTCCGCCCCGTCCCACGCCCACCCGGATGTGTCGCCATCGGCGTATCCACCGTCCACCGTTCCCGGCTCGTACATGACGCCGGTCATCACCACATCCGCACCCACCCCGTCCAGCAGCAGATACACGCCGGTGGCCAGGGCAGGAGCGGTCACGGTGGCCGTGGTCCGCTTGACCGTGCTGTCCAGGTTGGTGGTGAAGGTCTGGGAGAAATCGTCTCCGCCAGCCGATCGGGTGAAGGCGGCATAGACCGTCTTGCTGCCCAGCACAGTGGCGGACTGCTGGTGCAGGGACACGACAAGCTGATCCCCTGGCCCACACACTCCGGTGGCCGAAGTGATGAACCCCGCGCCGGTGGACTTCATCCCCGTGGTGACAGGGAAGCCAGCGAGGCCGGTCACGCGCGTGGGCGCGGCGGAGCCACCCCACCCCGTGGAGTTGTTCTTGGCCGCCGGATTAGGGCAGAGGTTCTGTCGCATCAGGTGGTCCGGATGACCAGCGTGTTAGTGGGCGTTCCGCCGGGGATCGAGTCAACAGGGCCCAGCAGGATGGCGGGCAACAGGGTCAGGGCGGAGCGGGCCGCCGCCGCGTCCGTGGCCGTGAGCAGGGAGCGGCCGATCGTGGTGGAGTCCGAGATCTGAGACGCGGTGTGCGTGTGATTGCCGAGAGAGACGGTGCTTCCGGAGGTGCCGGTGGGAAGGCGACCGATGGCCACCGTCCCGGTGGTCACCTGAGATCCATCCACCGAGATCTCATCGGTCCCGCCATCGGCGTGCGAGGCGGCATGTGCAGTTGGCGTCCGGGCGTTGCTCAGGCGTGAGTCATTGCCCTCGGCCGCCGTACCCGCCGTGGTGCCGATGACGAGGCTGGAGGTGCCCGCGCCGATGACCGTTCGGGCCGCCGCCGCATCGGCCGCCTTGACCATGTTGCGGCCCACGGTGGTGGCGTCCGAGATCAGGGCCGCCGTGGTGGCAAAGGTGGTGGGCTTGCCGGTGATGTCCGTCCAGGCGACCGAGCCCCCGCCGCCCCCGCCGCCCCCGCCGGTGTATCCGTTGGCCGTCACGGTTCGTCCTTCCGATCCCCACCGGTCCAGCGGTCCGAGCCGTTGTGGCCGACGGTCGCGAACCGGCCGAACGGGCCGGTCTGCTTACGGGCCGCCCATTCGGCGAGACGAGCGATCTCGTGGCCCTTGGCCTGAATCAAAGTCTCCTGCTGCATGGCATAGGCAGTCTCGTCCAGGTAGATGCCGCCCTTGTAGTGGGTGGTCCGGACCGAGGTGTCCACGCCGATCATGATGTCCGCCGCCGCCGCCCGGACGCAGAACGAGAGATCCTCGCTGAAGGTGCGGGGGGTGCCGTGCGGGCCGCCGTCCGGCAGCGTGATCGGGTTGAACGGCATGGGGCCCACGGCCTCGGCCGCCGAGCGGTGGATCAGTAGGCACGCCGCTCCGGTCCCAGCCACCTGCTGCCAGGCACCACGCTGATACCGAGGAAGGTGCCGCCAGCCCTTCTCGCCCGTCTGAGGGATTTCGGTGAACTCGTAGAGCGTGGGAATGATCCGGTAACGCTGACCGTAGAACGGGGCCTGTTCCAGGTCCGTGTCTCGCTGCTGGGCAAAGCACAGACCACCGGTCACGCCCGAACCATTGGCCTCTGCCGACTCGATCAGCCGATCCACCGTGTCAGGAGCAAAGCCCATGTCCGTGTCCACGAACCAGAGCCACTCAGCATCCGAGGCCAGGAAAGCCGCCGTGATCTCGTTCCGGCCAGCGGCCACGCCCATCGTGCCCGCGACTTTCCGCAGGTACTGCCCTCCCTCGCGCAAAATTCGGGGCTCCAGCCGGCCATTGTCGTAGAGCAAGAGATCCATCCAGGACAGGCCGAAACAGGCGGCCCACTCGCCACCATCCACGAACCCGGGGATCACCGTTCCTGGCTTCACGTCATTCTCCTTGGCAGGGTTGGACGGGCGGCCCTCCACCCTGCCAGGAGAGGGCCGCCCGAGCTGATCACCGCTTGCGCGCGGTGGTCTTGGTGGAGTCGGCCGAGGCCTTGGCAGGCTCGGGCTGTTCGGCGTCCGCATCATTGGTGCGGGCCGCCGCCGGGGTGTCTTCCACCGTGTACGTCTGGACCGAGCTGGCCTCGGTGGCCACCTCGCCCGGGGCCGGGCGGTTGTCTCCGCCACGTCCCTCCGGGTCGTCCATGTCCACGTGCTGACCGGTGGCCACGTCCACCGGACCGACGGACTCGGAGAGCATGACCATCCGGCCATCCCCGGCCGTCACCACGGGGCCGCCGTGGTGCTCGATCGGTTGCTTATCGTCGTAGTCGGGGTCGCCCGAACGGGCCTTGTCGTACACCATCGTTGCCTCCTGGAGTTTGGGTTCCCGTAGCGGACAGTGCCACGCCCTACGTGGATGCCCGCTACGGGAGTCTGCTACGCCGTGGTCTTGTCCTGGAGCAGTCGGAACGCCAGGTCATTGACCGAGTCGGCACCGTTCCGGAAGTGCATGTACCAGGCCCGACGGCCGTCCGGGAGGTTGTTCGAGGTGTTGAACAGGTGGGGGATGAACTCGATGGAGGTCGAGCCCGGCTTGTCCACGATCACGTAGTTGGTGAAGGAGCCGAACACCAGGAGGTTGTCAACCGTGGTGGTCTGGCTGACGGCGGGCATGGTGAACGACTGGTTCACCTTGTGACCCAGCAGGCTCTGCGTGAACGGCTGGGTCAGGTCCGTGGAGTACGTCGCGCCGAGGGCCGTGCCCAGGGCCTGGATCTCACCGAGGAACAGCGGGTTGATCAGCCACTCGGCGTCATCGGTCCACCGGTCACCCAGGGCAATGGCCACCTTCTGGAGGTCCGCCAGGGTCCAGGTGTGGCCCGTGGTCAGGGAGATCTCCACGTTGGTGTTGGCGTCCAGCGCGGTCACGATGCCGGTCGGAGCCGAGGTGCCGTTGCCGGACACGTGAGCCGCCGCCTCCAGCCGGGTGCGCGAGTCCGCCAGCAGCATCTGAACGTCCGAGCCCAGGGCCGAGATGTCCTCGAACGACTCGATCGAGGCCTGAAGCAGCGACTTGGCGCTGAACACAGGGATCTGGACAGGCGCGAACGGCGGAGTGTCGTCCGAGACCTCGGTGAGTTCCGCGTCCCACGAAGCGGTGGAACCGGCCGTGGACACACCGTTCCACTTGTTGGCCCCGCCGGTCAGGGAGACCACGCGGCTGATGGTGCGCACCACGTCCTTGGCACCCGTGTTGGTGATGATCAGGGTGGGGTCCAGGTGCGTCGGCACCAGGTAGCCACCGGCCGTGTTGGTGCCCACCGCGATGGCCGCACGCTCGGCCTCGTCCAGGAGAACCGCCTGGCCGACGGTGATCTTCTCGAATGCCCCGATGTACTCGGGCGTCATCCGGGCCAGGAGGTTGGTGGCCCAGGAGGTGTCCCGGCCGTGCCGCTTGATGTAGCGCTCAAACGACTCACGGCCCCGGTCCTGAACGTCCAGGCCGTCCAGCGCCTTGAGGTTGGAGTCCACCAGGGCGCGCGTGATCTCGCGCTTGTCCATGTGGCCGTTGTTGGACCGGAGGATCTCGAACGGGTCCACGCGGTTCATGACCTCGGGGGTGCGCCGCTGGGTCCGCTCGATGTGGCCGCCGTTGCGCTGGTCCCCGGGCTCGTTGGCGCGGGCCAGGTCGGCAGAGCGTACGGCCTCCATGCGGTCCTCGTACTCCACCGCATCGGCGCGCTCCACCTCCAGCTCCTCGAACGCGTCCAGCGCCCCGGCCGACCGAGTGAGGTCTTCCTCGGTGGGCTCTTCCAGCCCGTCCACTTCCAGGATGATGGCCCGCTGGGCCTCCATCAGGGTGCTCAGTTCATCGCTTGTCCGCCGCCGTGGCATCGGTCCGCACTCCCAGTTCGATCGCTCGCATGCGCAGCGCGATGGCTCGCGCGCGGTTGCGGCCCGAGTGGGATGGTCCCGGCTCTACCGTCGTGTCCGGCCCCGGTGGGGTGGACTGTCCAGCGGCCTGCTCAGGGTGCTGGATCTGGCTCAGGATTGTACGGACAAGATCCTCAAGTTCGCTACCCGAACGAACGGCCAGAATGCCCGCGCCCGTGTAGGCGGGAGAGTGGGTGGGGCCGTACTCGGCCAGGCCCAGCTCCGTGCGCACGATCTTGGGAAGCCGTCCGGCGCGCTCGATCGTCCGGGAGTTGTAGATCCGGCCCCGGAACGACTGGCCGGTGATGTCCCCGTTGTCGATCGCCTCCAGGACGGCGTCCGCCAGCGCGCTCTTGTTGTAGCGCGTGACGGTGAGCAGGCCGGGTCCGTCAACTCGGGGAGGCTCCACGGGTGAGCCGAGCGGGACCGCGCCGAGCATGTTGGGCTTGCCGGTCAGGTCATAGCCGTGGTTGTAGAAGCACTTCACCTTGCCGGGCCGGTACTCGCTCAGCGTCTTGTTGAAGCTGGCCCGGTCCAGCTCCTCCACGTAGTGGCCGTGCTGATCCGAGATCTCGGCCTCTTGCCCGAAGATGGCGGCATACGCCGTGACGGTCCGGCCGTCTCCGGTCCCGGACCGGGTGATCTCCACGTCCCAGGTTCGGTCGTAAGTCTGGATCATGTCAGTTCCCCACGTACGCATTCTTGTTGGCACCCGAGAGATGGCTCTTGGTCTGGCCGTGGCTACCGGCCTGCTTCGCTGCCTTGGTCACCGGCCGCTTGGCGGGGGCCTTCTTGGTGGGGCGCTTGGTCCGGGGCGAAGTCTTGCGGACGGACCCCGAGGTGGCCTTGCGGACCTTGAGGCCCTTGGTGCCCTTCAGTTTGGCCAGGAGGGCAGGGGTGGCGATTCCGTCGGCCTTCAGGCCCAGGGCGCGCTGCGCCTTCTTGATGGCCGCCGTGGTCCGGGGACCGAGCTTGCCATCCAGCTTCAGCTTGTTGCCTGCGCCGTCCGTGAGGCCGAGGCGGTTCAGCTCGGCTTGGAGCGCGTGGACGCGGTTGTCCCCACCCTTCTTGCCGTAGCCTGCGCCGGTGCGCCCGTTGTAGGACAGGCCCTCGGACCCGGACCGGTCAGGTGCAGCCTTGGTGGTGCCCGCACCCTTCTTGGCGAACTTGCCCCCCTGGCGGGGGTGAAGAGCCTCGTTCCAGGTGGCGCGCTCCAAGTCCACTTCGGACTCTCCCGAGGCGTTTTCGCTGGTCAGGGGCGGCCGGCTAAAGTCGGTCATGGTCATGCCGGTACCTCCGTGTCGTCCACCAAGGGTGCGTTCGGGTCCTCCACCGGAAGGCCGGTGGCCGGGTCTACCTCGCCCGGGGCGGGCTCTTGCATCACGGCCAGCTCGGACAGGTCCCCGTCCGTTACTGCCGTGACGATGGACTCCAGCTCGAACGCGTTGCCCGCCGCCAGGGTGGAGATGGCCGTGGCTTGCGTGCCCACCACGCTGGCATCGTCCGATGGGGTGGGCCCCTGGTCCTGGGAGCCCGGGGGCTGGAGCTGAACGGACATGAGTCCGGAGTGCTGGAGCTGGCCGAGATCCTGGGCAAGAACGGCCTTCAAACTGGACTCTGGAGTCCAGCCGGCCGCCAAAGCAGCGTTGATCGTGGCCATCGTGGTGGACTGAACTTCGGCGATGTCCTTGACATCTTCCCGAAGAAACGCCACGTCACGGGTGTCATACCACAGCTCTGCACCAGTCGGCTCGGAAAGCAATGGCGCGATTGCGCCACAGAACGATTTCCACTGGGGATGGGCGAAAGAGTCCCCGAACGCTCGCCGCGCCTGGCCGTAGTTGGAGTACGTGGCCGAAGAAAGCCCCTCGGACAAGCCGACGATGATGGGCGGCACCCGGCCCGCCGCACAGATCCTCGTCTCCCCCGCACCCTGGGTGGCCCGGAAATCGAGCTGTTGCATGTTGGCCCCGATCACCGAGACGTTTGCCCCGCCACCCAAGTAGAGGTTCTTGTAGGCGTTCTCCACGCCCACCGAGGCGTCATTCATCTCCTTGACGAACTGACGGAACTGTTCGATCGTCACCGACTCGGCGAGGGACACGGCCAGGTTCGGGGTGGCCGCATTCTCAAAGAACTTCAGCTTGTGATCGGTGGCCGACTTGTCCGCCCGGATCTCCTGGAGCACGGGGGTCAGCCAGGACATCCCCCGGTAGCAGGCCATCGGATCGGGGATCGGGGCCCAGTGGACGCACTCGGCCAGGCCGTCACCGTCGTACCGGGGGGCCAGGTAGAGCTTGGTGCGCCCGCCCGAGTAGGGGCCGCCGACCGTGTACTTGTAGCCGATCACGTTGGCTTCCACAGACTCGTCCGGCGGAGCGTCCAGGATGAACTCCATCCAGTCCGGGCGGCGGCGCAGGAGCTTGGAGCCATCCTCGGACCGGGCCAGGAAGAATGTCCCGGCCGCCGTCACGTCCTGCTCGGCCCGGGTCAGCAGGCTTTGGGTGGTGCCGCCCGGCCAGGGGCGTTCCAGGATCCTCAGGTCTGTATTACCGAAGAGATCATTGCCGCCGCCGATGGTGCCGAGGCGGCGGAACTTCAGGGTCACGTCCGAGAACAGGAGCATGCGGGCCATGCTCACAGCGAAGATCACGCCGTTGCTGGCGTACGCGCCCTGGACGTAGCCGACGAAGGTGTCCAGGATCGGCTCTGCCCGAGAGCCCGGGTAGGTGGTGGTGAATCCGGGGGTGCCGCCGTAGAGCAGGCCTTGGAACTTGACCAGGTAATCCACGTATGCCTGGAAGCTGCCATCGTTGCGCGAGATGTCCTGGCGCGGGCTCCAGCGGACCACGTCCCGGGTGAAGTCGCCTACCAAGCTCACGCGTACACCGCCCAGGGCGTAACGGGAGCCGGGGGCTCCAGGCCCTTGGCGAGGCCCCAGAGAGCGTGAGTGACGGAGACCAGAGGAGTGATGTCCACCGTCGCGGTCCGACGGTCCCACGCGTGGCCATCGCCTACGGGCCGCTTGCCTGCGCCACCCAGTGCCATGGTGATCTCCGATTGCCCGAGGTGCACGACGTTGCGATCTTCGGGTGTCTCCCCGGTGGCCGCATCATAGATCATCCCAAAGGCTGAAGCTACGTCCCTACTGGTCATCGTCTGGATGATGAACCCCGCCTCTTCCAAGTCAGGGATCACCGAACCGGCCGGGGAACCGGGGTCCACCACGATGACGGCCTTGCCGTTGCGAGCCTGGAAGCGGGCCAGGATGTCTACCAGCCAAGCGGTCCCCGGCCCATTGACGATCAGCTCCAGATGCCGCTTGCCGTCCATTCGGCGCTGAGCCAGGGAGAGGGAACAGCGGACCGCGCCGGTGGAACGCGGAGAG
>Ga0070665_100008815_pt1 | contig 10210 bp, 10 predicted proteins | sample KBSS13metaG_FD_65862 | JGI IMG/M metagenome (GOLD analysis project Ga0070665, IMG submission 65862) | Switchgrass rhizosphere microbial communities from Kellogg Biological Station, Michigan, USA - KBS S1-3 metaG | ecosystem: Host-associated > Plants > Roots > Rhizosphere > Soil ...
CCGGCGCGGCTCGCTTCGACGGCTTCTTCGAAGCGGGCGGCGCGCCGGTACTCCTCGGCGAGCGAGGCGAAGGCGATGGACGCCGGGTCGGCTTCGACCCGGCGCTTCAGCTCTTCGAGGCGTGTCGTCTCGCCCATGGCTGCGACTTCGTGCGACGGTCTACGGGACGACGGTGACCGTCTTGGTCTCCGTGTCCATGGCGCCGTTGCTGTCGATGACCGTCAGCGTGACGGTGTAGCCACCGGCGCGGCTGAAGACCCGCTCGACACGGAACCCTTCCACCGGGACATTGTCACCGAAGTTCCACTCGTAGCGGACGATGGTCCGGCCCGGCGTGGCCGTCGACACCGTGCCGTCGAAGAACGCCACCTGGCCGACCGCGATGGTCGCCGGCGAGATGGTGAACTGCGCCGTCGGCGCGACGACCGTGCCGCCGACCGTCACGCTCTTCGACGTCGTGCCCGTCTTGCCCGACGAGTCGGTGACCGTCAGCGTGACCTGGAAGACGCCAGCCCGCGAGAAGCGGTGCGACTCGGTGACGCCGCTGCCGAACGAGCCGTCGCCGAAGTTCCAGTCGTAGCGGCTGATCGTCCGACCCGGCGAGGCCTGCGACGCGTTGGCGTCGAAGAACACCTGCTGGTTGACGCCCGGTCCGCTCGGCGAGAGTTCGAAGGCGGCGGTCGGGTTGACGACGGCGGCGATGTTCACCGTCTGCGACGCGCTGTTGCTCAGACCGCGGTCGTTGGTGACCACCAGCCTGACGTTGTAGGCGCCACGCGTCGGGAACCGGGTCGTGACGCGCGGGCCGCTGGCCGTCTGGCCGTTGCCGAAGTCCCACTGATACGACGTGATGGCGCCCGAGGTCGGCGTGCACTTGCTCGCGTCGTTCGGGCTGGCCGGGTCCGGCACGCACGAGGCCGTCGACAAGGAGCCGTCGAAGATCACGTCCTGGTCTTCACCGGGCGAGTTCGGCGAGACCGAGAACCGCGCCACCGGCGAGTACGGCTGCGGCAGGAGGATGCCCTGCGGCACCAGCCGGATCAGGACCTCGCGGATGACCGCGTTGTGGTAGTCGTAGCCGGCCGGAATGGCCGCCAGGGTGATGCCCAGGCCGGGATCGCTGTTCTGGCTCGACGTGCTGTTCGGCGCCGTGTAGGTCACCGTCGCCCGACCGTCGCCACCCGTCTTGACGTTCTTGGTCGACAGGCGGCCGAAGACGTCGACGATTTCGCCGCCGGCGATGGCCTCGACCCGGACGTCGATGTTCGGCTGGATCTTGCCGTTCGAGTCCCGGGTGGTGATGGTCAACGTCGACTGCGAGACGCCGTCCATGTTGAGGACGTCCGGCGACACCCGCAGCTCGAGCGACAACCCGAGCTCCGACGGACCGGTGATGTCCGGGGTCTCGGTCTTCTTGACCGTGCACCCGGAGAGTGCGACCGCCGCTGCCACCGGCAGCCAGCCCAGAAGGCTGGCCCGGCGCATCCGGCTTCGCCGCAGCGAGTCATTCGTGCGTGCGTGTGTGATCTGCATAGCCTCTACCCTGTGATGCGACCGTGGCTCCTTCGGCCGGCGCATGAAAAATCGTCTTCGTTGGCAGCGCGACGCCGCTCAGAGTTCCGGATCGCCCCAGTTGGCGAAGTCCACCCCGATCGACCCGGTGACCGCGGTTTCGCGGCCGGTCTGGTCATGGCCGTAGAAGGTCACGTCGGCCAGGGTCGAAATCGCGATGGCCGGGCTGCCGCCCGTGTTCAGCTGCGCCAGCGGCGCCTCGAACTTGGCCTGGACACGCACGAGCTCGAAGGGGACGAGCGCTTCGTCGCCGGGCGCGACCGTGAAGGTCACGGCCCCGTCGAACGCGTACGGCACCTCGACGCCGGGCGTGTTCCGCCCGTCCGAGCGCCGGTAGACGACGCGGTAGCGGTTGAAGGTGATGGCGTTGTTCGAAGTCGGCGCGTTCGTGTTGGTCACGTCGCGCATCGCGACGCGCATCGTGACGCGGCCGACGTCGTTGAACGTCGTGTAGCGGTTCTGCGACTTGACGAAGGTGATCACGTCCGAGTGGATGGAGTTGGTGACGAAGATGAGGCTGGTGCCGCCGGCCCCGCTCGCGCCTTCCATCAGCCCGATGATCGGATAGCTCGCGCCCTGGCCTTCGCGCGCCGTCGAACTGCCGCACGCCGCCGCCCCGAGTGTCGCCAGCACGAGGCCAGCCACCGCCGCCGGGCGCACGCTTCGCGTGGCCCACCGGATGTTCAGATTCTTGATGTTCACAACTGCCTCCCTACGTCCTCTCTTGGGATGAGCCGTCTGCAGTTGCCCAGCCAACAGGCGGGGCGCTGCTCCGCGCCCGCCTACTTACCGGCTCCGTTGACTGGATTGGTTCGTGCCGTCACCGCTTCGGCGCTCTTCAGAATCCGCGGCGTGATGAACACGAGCAGTTCGCCTTCGTTCGACCCCGAGGTGGTGCGCTTGAAGAAGTTGCCGATGAACGGCACCCGCGACAGGCCAGGCGTCCGATCCTGGATGCGCGTCTCGAGAGTTTCGTAGATGCCGCCGATGACGGTCGTGCCCTGGTCCTTGACCAGCACCGTCGTCTGGACGCGCTGGGTGTTGACCGAGATGTTGCCGTTGGCCTGCACCGTGCCGCGCGACCCGTTGTCGACGTCCACTTCGAGGATGACCGTGCCCGACGCCGAGATGCGCGGGAGGACGGCCAGGGTCAGGGCCGCGACCTTGAACGACACCTGCGGCACCTGCTGGACGATCGAGAAGCCGTCGCCGCCGCTCGGCACCGCCGTCAGCGTGGTGTAGGGAATTTCCTCACCGCGGGTGATGGTCGCCTTGATGTTGTTCTGGGTGACGACGCGGGGCTTCAGCAGCACCTGCACCTTGCCGTCGGTCTCGAGCGCCGACAGCGAGGCGTCGATCCCGAAGGCGCCGTTCAGCGCGCCGAGGCTGATCTTGCCGAAGTCGGCACCCGCCTGGTTGACCGTGCCCGCCGTGCCGCCGGCCCGGATGGTGTTCGGGAAGGCGAACGGCGTGGTGTTGCCGAGCTCGGGCGCGGCCGCGGCGCCGAAGCCCCACTGGATGCCCAGCTCCTTGGCGAAGTCCTTGGTCGTGCGGACGATCCGGGCTTCGATTTCGACCTGCGGCTGCGGCGCATCGAGGTCGACGAGCAGGGCCACGGTGCGGTCGATGCCGGCCTGCAGGTCGGTGATGATCAGGTTGTTGGTGCGCGGATCGACCTGAATCGACGAGCGCTTGGTCAGCGCCGTGCGGAGGAGGATCGGCGCCACGTCGGCCGCCTTGGCGTAGGACAGCGTCTTGGTCACCGTCACCAGCTCACCGGAGAGCGCCTGCTCCTCGGCCAGCTTGCGGCGCGACTCGCCTTCCGTGCGCAGCGTCTCGACCGGCGCGATCCGGACGATGGTGCCCTCGACGGTGTAGTCGAGCTGATTGGCGCGCAGGATGATGTCGAGCGCGTGATCCCACGGCACTTCGTGCAGCGAGACGTCGACGACGCCCTTGACCTCGGGATCGATGACCAGGTTCAGGCCGGTGATCTCGGCGAAGGTGCGGAGCACCGCGCGGAGGTCGACGCCCTGGAAGTCCAGGCTGATCGGGTGGCCGGTGAAGCGGCGCGGCGACATGTCGCCGGCCTTGCGCTCCTGGACGACCGGCTCGGCGCGCGTCGCCCGCGCGACCGGCGCTGCCTGGGTCCGCACCGTCGCGGTCGCGGTGGGCGCCGCGACGGTGACGGCCTTGGCCAGCGTGAAGTCGGCCGGCGTCGAGCCGAGCGCCGCCGGGTCACCGATGGTGACGACGACGTTGCGCGGGTTGACGGCGTCCGGCTGCACCCGGTAGGCGTACTGCCTGGACATCTCGACGACGACGCGGGTCGCGCCCGGCGTGCCGTTGCCGGCGACGCGGACACGTTCGACGACGCCCTTCTTGACGTTGGTCAGCGCCGTCACCGCCGGGCGCACGCCCGGGAACGACAGCACCAGACGCGCCGGCGCGTCCTTGGCTTCTTCGACCTCGGCGGCCGGCAGCTTGCCGTTGCCGCGCAGCGTCAGGGTCACGCCCTCGGGCGCGCTTCCGACCACCACGCCGGTCAGGCGGTTGGCCACGGCGGCCGGTGCCGGTGTCGGCGCCGCCGGCGTCGCTTCGACGGGAGCGGCCGCCGGCGCGCTGCGCGTCGGTTCGACCGCCGTCTGCTCGTTGGACGGCCCAGCCAGGACGACCGTCACTTCACGGCCATCGGGGGACGCCTTGACGCTGTAGGTGACTTTGACGTCGAGGTCGAGGACCACCCGCGTGACGAGCGGATTCGGATTGTTCAGCGCCACCCGGACCCGCCGCAGCGCGCCCTGGCCCGGCGTGGCCGGGGGCACGTTCGGCCGGACGCCCGGGAAGTCGACGACCAGCCGCAGGGGCGGGCGATCCGCTTCCTGCAACGTGCCGTACGCCAGCCTGCCGTTCCCCTTGAGGGTCACGGTCACGCCGTCGGCATTCCTGCCGACCTCGACGCCGGTGAGTTCGGTGGCCGCCGGGGCCTGCGCGGCCTGGGCTTCGCCGAACGTGAAGGATTTGGCCGCGACACTGCTCAACTCCAAGAGCGTCGCCAGCATGAGTGTTAGGAGCGGAACCACCGCTCTTCTCCCGCGCATTACTTCCCCTCCTCGACAATCCGCAGAGGTTTGCGAATTTCCCGCTGGCGCACCGGGCTCAACGGATCGTTGACGTTCTGAACGAACACGACGGCTTCGGCTGTGACGGCGCGTACTTCACCGTCCAGCAGTCGATCATTGGCTTTCACGATGTAGGTCTTGTTGTCCGGAGCCTGGACCATGGCCAGCATCCGGCCACGGCTCTTGAGCACGCCCTTGACGGTGGCCTCGTTGATCATCAAACCGGCGAGGCCGTTCATCTTCCCGGCGGTGGCGCGCGGATCCGACGCGCGGTCGAGCGGCGAGAACGGATCGCGGCGTCCCGACGCGTCGTAGTTGTAGCCGGCGCCGATGGGGCGCGGCGCGACGGCCGCGGGCGCCGCGGCGGTGGCCGTGGCGTCGGCGCCCTGCTGCGCGCGGAGCGGCGACGGGATGACGACGACGGCCGTCATCGCGAGCGTCGCCCCGAGCGCGAGCGTAAAGGACCGAGGCAGTGAGTCGAGCACGGACATCCTCCTGACGTTACCCATGAGATCCACCACCACTACTGCGCGGTCGCGGGGGCGCGCGGCGCGGCGGCGCCGGGGCGCTGAATCGTGCCGGGCTTGCGGACGGCCGGGCCTGGCTTGTCGAGCAGCACGAACGTCGTCGCCGTGCACTGCGCGGTGATCGTCGTGCCGTCGGCCACGACTTCCTTGCTCGGCTTGCCCTTGATCGAGATGCCGCCGACGTTGATGATCCGCGGCACCTTGCTGACGTGGTCGAAGAAGCGGGCCAGGTCGTGATAGGTGCCGTCGAGCTCGAGGGTCATCGGCCACTCCTGGTGGAGCTGCTTGCTGACGACCGCCTGCGGGCGGAACACCTTGACGACCAGGCTGGACTGCGTCGCCAGCGTCTGGATGCGGCGCAGCATGTCGGCCACGTCACGCTTGTCGGGCAGGACGACCTTGAGATCGTTGAACTGCCGTTCCAGGTTCTTCAGTTCTTCGCGGAAGTCGACCAGGCGCTTCTCGGCGTCGAGGCCCTTCTGGATGTCCTGCCGCTCGCGGGCGAGCTGCATTTCCTTCTCGGCCAGGCTGGAACGGAGCGAGCCTTCGCTCTCGCCGATCGGCAGGAAGTCCGAGACCGCCTTGGGGAAGCCGGCGTAGAGGTAGTGATAGCTGCCCATGCCCGCGCCACCGATGCCGAGGGCGATGAGCATCACGCCGTACCAGGGAAGCTTGTTGAGTCCGAGCTGCATTGTCTGGTCCTTTTGCTCGCGAAATCGCTGCGGCGGCTACTGCGCGAGGCGCCGGGCCGGAGCGCCGGCCGGAGTCGGAGCGGCCGGCTTCTTCGCGCCCGGCATCTCGAAGGTCGCCTTCACCGAGAACTTGATCAGGTCGGTGTCGCCGGCCTTCTCTTCTTCGCTGTTGGTGATCTCGACCGGCTTGGTGAAGTAGCCCGAGGCTTCGAGATTGGCGACGAAGTCGGCCAGCGAGGACAGGGTGCTGGTCTTGCCATCGAGCTGGACGTCGCTGCCCGTCTGCTTCATGTCGAGCAGCCAGAGGCGGTCCGGCATGCTGCGGCTGATCTGGTCGAGCATGTGGACCGGCCCGACCTGGTTCTGACGCAGCTCCTCGATCAGGTTGACGCGCTGCTGCAGGTCGCGCTTCTGCGCTTCGAAGCGCTCGACCTCGCGCAGAATCGGCTGCAGCCGCGCCTTCTCGGCGCGGGCGGCGATCAGCTCCTGGTGCAGCGCGGCGTCCTGCTGCTGCAGGTTCAGGTAGTCGAGGGCGATGTAGCCGGCGCAGCCGGCGAGGACGAAGAGGGCGGCGATCGGGCCGGCCTTGTCCGACAGGTTCAGCGAGAACTTCGGACCGCTCGAGGCGGTCGCCGCGATCGGCTTCTCGACGCTGAGGAGATTGATGCGGATCATCGGTCGCCCACCTTGCGGAGCGCCAGGCCCACGGCCACGGCGGAAGTCGCCTGCACGTCGGCAGCCGACGTGACGCCGAACTTGTCAGCGTCGAAGGTCACCTTCTTGAACGGATCGAAGAGCTCGACGTGTGAATCGAAGCGCTCGGCCAGCATGTCGACGAAGCCGTCGACGCGCGAGGCGCCACCGCTGACCACCAGGCGATCGATGCGATCCGAACCGGTGGTGCCGCGGAAGAAGTCGAACGTCTTCTGGATTTCGAGGAGCACGTTCTCGGTGACGGCCCGGATGGTCGGCCGCGCCAGCTCCATCGAGTAGCCCTCGACGTGCAGCCCGCGCTTGAGCGCGTCGGCCGTCTCGTAGGGGATGTTCAGCTCACGCTGCAGCGCGTCGGTGTAGGCGTTGCCACCGATCGAGATGTCGCGGGTGAAGAGCGACTGGCCGCCGCTCAGGATGTTGATGTTGACCGCGCTGGCCCCGAAGTTGACGAGCGCCACCACCAGGTTCGGGTCGAGCCCGTAGTTGACCTCGTAGGCGTTCTGCAGCGCGAAGGCGTCGACGTCGACGATGACGGGCGACCGGCCGGCCTGCGAGATGACGCCGGTGTAGTCGGCGATCTTCTCTTTCTTCGCGGCGACGAGGAGGACGTCCATCGTGCCCGCGGCCGCGCCGCTGCCCTGCCCGACGACCTGGTAATCCAGGTTGACGTCCTGGATGTCGAAGGGGATGTACTGCTCCGCTTCCCAGTAGATGGACTCGGCGAGCTCCTGCTCGGTCATCTTCGGGAGCGTGATCTTCTTGACGATGACGGCGTTGCCCGCGAGCGAGGCGGCGACGTCCTTCGTGCGAATGTTCTTCGACTCGAAGAGACGCCGGATCGCGTCAGCGACAGCCGCGCCATCGATGATGGCGCCGTCGACGATGCTGTCAGGCGGTACCGGTTCGATGCCGAACGCGGTAACCTTGAAGGACTTGCCCGAGCCCTTGAGCTCCACGGCCTTGACCGCGCTCGAGCCAATGTCCAAGCCGACGACTGCGCGTGATCTTCCGAACACTCTGGACCTCGCGTGGCCGCCGCATGCCTTCACCGTGGCACCGGTCGGCCGTGTGGAACGCATCGCGTTCCGGACCATTCGGGCGAATCGTCGTTGCGCACTACGCGCAGCGGCTTCCGCCTTCCGAACCCGACAATGAGCAAGGGCGGTGCCAAAGCTCGTCACTCCGCCAGAAATTGGCGGTTTGGCGTGCCCGCACACGTCACACGCGCCTCGTATCGAGACCGTCGCGTACCCGCCGACATCACGAATCTGTTAGGAAAACTGCCAAGAACCGTCCGCGATGACGAAAATCCCCTTTATTTTCCGGGTGTTTTCGATTGCACGCTGGTGCGCAGCGTGACGCGAGGCCGCTGTGGCGAGGTGTGGCCGGCAAACCGTTGCCGAGTCGCCGCGACGCGCAGTTTCCTGACACCGTCAGCCGGGAAACCGACGATGGTCCGACCTCCGCGGCGTCATCGGGATGGGGCCGCGGCGCGACGACGCTATGCGACAACTCCGGTTGCGGGCTCCCGTGAACCCCAGCGACAGGTGTCGTCGATGAGTCGGCCGCGCTGACGGGTCTGTCAGGCACCCGCCGGGGGCCGGCCGGGGGACGGCCGGGGGACGAGGGAGTGGCCGGCGCCAGCCGGGCCGTCAGCCGTTGACAGGCCGGAAAGACCTGCGTATCCTTTTTGTTTGCCGTAGGGTAGCTGCGGCCTTGAAAGGGAGTTCCATGTCAACGTTCGTCCCCACCGCGGGCCGGATCGACCGTAAGTGGCACGTCATCGATGCCGCTGATCACCCGGTCGGCCGCGTGGCCAGCCTCGCGGCGCACCTGCTGCAGGGCAAGCACAAAGGCATCTACACCCCGTACATCGATACGGGGGATCACGTCATCGTGGTGAACGCCGCGAAGACCCGTCTGACCGGCCGCAAGGAAGAACAGAAGATGTACCGCTACCACAGCGGCTTCGACGGCGGCCTGCGCGAGGAACGCGCCAAGGACGTCCGGGCGCGCCACCCGCGCCGTCTGGTCGAGGAAGCGGTCCGCGGCATGTTGCCCAAGTCGAAGATGGGCGACGCGATGTATCGCAAGCTGAACGTGTACGAAGGCGGAGACCATCCGCACGCGGCCCAGAAGCCGGTCGCAATCGCAGCGCCGAAGTGAGGCACCTGACGTGGCAGTGACGCAAATCCAGTATTACGGCACCGGCCGGCGCAAGAGCGCCGCAGCCCGCGTGTTCCTCCGGCCCGGGACGGGCGCGATCCAGATCAACGCGCGACCGCTCACCGAGTTCCTGACCGTCGAGACGCTGCAGGGTATCGTCAAGGTTCCCCTGGTCCTCACCGAGACCGTCGAGAAGTTCGACGTGATCGCGACCACGTCCGGCGGCGGCATGTCCGGCCAGGCCGGCGCCATCCGCCTCGGCATCGCGCGCGCCCTGTGTGCCTACGACCTCGAGTTGCGGCCCCGCCTGAAGAAGGCTGGCTTCCTGACGCGCGACCCGCGCATCAAGGAACGCAAGAAGTACGGCATGGCCGGCGCGCGTAAGCGCTTCCAGTTCAGCAAGCGCTAAAACAGAAAGACGTTGGAGGAAGCTTGACCCCTATCGCTGTGAAGGACCTGCTGGAGGCCGGCGTTCATTTCGGCCATCAGACGAAGCGCTGGAATCCGAAGATGAAGCCGTTCATCTTCGGCGAACGGAACGGCATCTACATCATCGACCTGGGCAAGACGGCCAAGCTGTTCAAGGAGGCCGAGCAGTTCGTCAGCCAGCTCGCCGCCGCTGGACGCACGGTGCTGTTCGTCGGCACCAAGCGGCAGGCCCAGGACGCCGTCTCCGAAGACGCGACGCGCTGCGGCATGTTCTACATCAACGAGCGGTGGCTCGGCGGCCTGTTGACGAACTTCACGACCATCCAGAAGAGCCTGGCGCGGCTGCGCGATCTCGAGGCGATGGTCACCGACGGGCGCTACGATTCCCTGTCGAAGAAGGAAATCGCCAAGCTCGAAAAAGAGAAGAAGAAGCTGCAGAAGAATCTCGAGGGCATCCGGCACATGTCGTCGCTGCCGGACGCGCTCTTCGTGGTCGACACCAAGCACGAACAGATTGCCGTCGACGAGGCGCGCAAGCTGAAGATTCCGATCATCGGCGTGGTCGACACCAACTGCGATCCCGACCAGATCGACTACGTGATCCCCGGCAACGACGACGCGCTGCGCGCGATTCGCCTGTTCACCTCGCGGATCGCCGACGCGGTCAGCGAAGGCCGCGGCATCCGTGAGTCGGCGACGGCCGATGCGGCGTCCTCGGGCGGCGATGCGCCGGCCGAGCCGCAGACCCGTCGTGGTGGTGGCTCGAACGCGCCGGCGGTGGCCCGCCAGCGCCGTGAGAACGCGGCGCCGCCGACGCCCGCAGCCGTCTAGTCCGTTTTCGGGGAATCGGGCGACGCCGGCCAGCCACGATGCGGCCGGCGTTGTCTTGTACAGCCCCGTGTTTTCATCCGATCGACGGGTTCGGCCCGCTCGATCGGGTGCGTGTGTGAGAGTGATTTCGTGGAGACATCGATGGCGACGATTACCG
>Ga0070665_100008819_pt1 | contig 10209 bp, 6 predicted proteins | sample KBSS13metaG_FD_65862 | JGI IMG/M metagenome (GOLD analysis project Ga0070665, IMG submission 65862) | Switchgrass rhizosphere microbial communities from Kellogg Biological Station, Michigan, USA - KBS S1-3 metaG | ecosystem: Host-associated > Plants > Roots > Rhizosphere > Soil ...
GTCAGCCGTGTCGCCACGAGTGTTTTCTGAGCGCTGTAGAGCGTTCGTTGCGAATCCAACGCATTGAGAAACGTGTCCGCGCCTTTGCTGTAGCGCGCGTCCGCCAGTCGATAGCTCTCGGACGCGGCGTTGACTAAGGCGGCCTGCGCGTCGAGTTGCTCCTGGATGGTTCCCCGGATCGCGAGCGCGTCGGCAACCTCCTTGAAAGCGGTCTGTACGGCCAGCTCGTAGGCTGCGACGTAGGCATCGCGCTGTGCCTTCGAGTACGTCAGGTTGGCGACGTTGGCCCCGCCCTTGAAGATAGGCAAGTCAATGTTTGGGGCCACCGACCACACCGTAGGTCCCTTGAAGAGGGTCGAAAGGGATGAGCTCGCGCGGCCGCCGTTTGCCGTGAGCGTCACGGAGGGAAAAAAGGCAGCGCGCGCAGCCCCGATATCCGCGTTCGCCGACTTGAGAGTGTGTTCGGCTTCGAGGACATCGGGCCGCTTCAGTAAGACCTCGGAGGAGATGCCGGCGGGCACCTCGGCGAGCCAGGCACCGCCTGCCGGAAGCTCGTCCGGTAACAGAGAGTCCTCCACTTGGCTACCCACCAGCAGGGTCAAGGCATCCAGATCCTCGGCGATGGTGGCCGTCAGGTTCGCGCTGTCATAACGTGCCTGCTGATAGACGGTCTCTGCCTGTTTGACGTCGACGAGCGAAGCCACGCCGGCGTCGAGCCGGCTGCGTGTCACTTCCATTGAATGCCTCGCGCTCTCCAACGTGCGTTTTGCAATGTCCAGGCTCGTCTTGTCCGCGGCGATCGTCAGGTACGAGCTGATCGTTTCGGCGATCAGGCTGATGCGGGTGGCGCGCGCCGCCTCCGCGGTCGACAGATAGCTCTCGAATGCCGCCCTCGAGAGACTGTGCTGTTTGCCAAACAGGTCGATCTCGAACGAGCTCACGCCAAGCTCGGCAGAGTCGTTCTCCATCGTGAACGCTGACTGGCCGATGCCGGCGTAGGGATTGAGCGAGCGCGAGCGGCTCTTGCTGGCCGAGGCATCGATGTGCGGGAAGAGACTGGCGCGCTGACTGTGATATTGGGCACGCGCGGCCTGGATGTTGGCGACGGCCTTGCGCAGGTTGCGACTGTTGGCGAGGGCCTGTTCCACGACCTTGCGGAGCTTTTCGTCCTTGACGAACTCACGCCACGGAATATCGGCTGCCGTGACATCGCCAGGTTGCGCAGGGGCGTAAGCCGGTCCTGAGGGCCATGTCGCGGGGACGGGAGCCGTGGGGCGCTTGTAGGACGGATCCAGCGAAATGCACGCGCTGAGCGCCAGGCTTATGAGTAGAGCGGCACACTGTTTAAGCATGCAACACCCCGGCGCCCGCGGTGGCGACTTCCTGGGTGGAGAGCGTCCGGCGGGGAAACAGTTTGCGCACGAGCACAAAAAACAACGGGACGAAGAAGATCGCGAGCGCTGTGGCGGAGACCGTACCACCCACGATACCCGTGCCGATCGACACCCGGCCGTTCGCGCCGGCGCCCGTCGACACCGCAAGCGGCAGCACGCCAGCGATAAACGCCAGTGAAGTCATCAGAATCGGTCGCAGCCGCTGCCGCGCGGCATGCACAGTCGCCTCGATCAAGTCGCTGCCGCGGCGATAACTCTCCTCGGCAAACTCGACGATGAGAATGGCATTCTTGGCCGACAGGCCGATCGTGGTCAGGAGCGCAACCTGGAAGTAAATGTTATTTTCCAGGCCGCGCAGATTGGCTGCCAGCACCGAGCCTACCACCCCCAGGGGAATGACCAGTAACACGGACACGGGTACTGACCAGCTTTCGTATAACGCCGCCAGACACAGGAACACCACGAGTATGGAGATCGTGTAGAGCCGGATCGTCTGGCTGCCCGCGAGGCGTTCCTGGTAGGAGAGGCCGCTGAAGGCGCTGCTGGTACCCGGTGGAAGTTGACTTGCCAGGTTCTGCATCTCATCCATCGCGGCGCCGGAGCTCACCCCGGGAGCCGCTGATCCCTGGATGCTGTAGGAGGGCAGGCCATTGAAGCGCGAGAGCGTCTCCGGCCCATAAGTCCATCTCGTGGTGGCGAACGCGGAGAAGGGCGTCATCGTGGCGTTGGCGCCGCGTACGTACCACTGACTCAGATCGTCGGGTGAGGAGCGGGCTGCGGCCTCGCCTTGAACGAAGACCTTCTTGACACGGTCACCATCGATGAAGTCGTTGACATAGGTCCCGCCCCAGGCGGCGTTCAGCGTGGCGTTGACGTCCGCGAGGGCGAGACCGAGTGAGCTCGCCTTCGCTTGATCGATGTCTACCTGCACTTGCGGGGTGTCCTCCAGGGTCCCCAACCTCACCGCCATCACCTTAGGGTCCGTGCTCGCGCGAGACAGCAACGTGTCGCGCGAGGAAGCCAGGGTCGCGCGGCTCGTACCGGGCCTCGAGAGGATTTGGAACTCGAAGCCGCCGACCTGGCCAAGACCCATGATCGCGGGGGGATTGAGGGCGAATACCCGAGCGTCGCGGATGGAGGAGAGCGCTCGGGTCGCGCGCAGTCCGATGGCGTCCGCGCGGTTGGCGCCGCCTTTGCGTTGGCTCCAATCCTTCAACGAGATAAAGGCAGCGCCGGCGTTTGGGCCACGACCGCTGAAGCCGAAACCGTTGACCGCCATGATTGCCTGGACGTTGTCCTTCTCCTGAGTGAGGAAATATTGCTCGATCTGCCGGGTCACCTCCGCGGTGCGGGACATTGTGGCGCCGCTCGGCAGTGTGAACATCACCATTAGCTCACCCTGGTCCTCGTCCGGCAGGAAGCTGGTGGGCAGCCTCAGGAACAACACGGCCAACGCGCCAACGATGACGGCATAGGTCAACATCCAACGCAGCGGTCGTTTGATGATGCGGGCAACCCCGCGTTCATGCGAGCCACCAAGGCGCTCGAACGTGCGATTGAACCAGCCGAAGAAGCCGCGTTGCTGGCCGGTGTCATGGATGGGTTGTAGTAAAGTGGCGCACAGGGCGGGTGTCAGGATGAGCGCCACGAGGACCGACAGCGCCATCGAGGCGACGATCGTCACGGAGAACTGGCGATAAATGACTCCGGTTGATCCGCCAAAAAACGCCATGGGCGCAAAGACGGCCGCAAGGGATAGCGCGATACCGATCAGTGCACCCGTGATTTGCTGCATCGACTTGACCGTGGCCTCCCGCGGTCCCAGTCCCTCTTCGCGCATTACACGCTCGACGTTCTCAATGACGACGATGGCATCGTCCACCAGGAGGCCGATCGACAGCACCATGGCGGACATGGTCAGCGTATTGATCGAATAGCCCAACACGTCCAGCACGCCGAAGACACCCAATAACACCACCGGCACCGCGATGGCCGGTACCAGCGTGGCGCGCCAGTTCTGCAGGAAGACATACATGACCACCACGACGAGGACGATTGCCTCGAACAGCGTCTTGATGACCTCCTCGATCGAGATCTTGATGAACGGTGTGCTGTCTTTCGGATACGCGACCTTGTATCCGGCGGGGAGCGACCGCTCGAGTTGGGCGACCGCTGCGCGGACCCGTTGCGCCGTGGCGAGTGCATTGGCTCCAGGAGAAAGTTGCACGGCCATTGCAGCGCCCGCATGGCCATTGGCGCGGGTCTGCATATCGTAGCTTTCGCTGCCGATCTCGACCCGGGCCACATCCCCCAGGCGCACCGTGGCGCCGGAAGTGTCGTGTTTCAGGATGATCTCGCGGAATTGCGCCGCGGTGGAGAGTTTTGATTGCCCGCGCACGGTGACACTGATCTGCTGGCCCGCCGGGGCCGGCATGGCGCCGATCTTGCCCGCCGACACCTGGATGTTCTGTGCCTCGATCGCCGCGGTCACATCGGAAGACATCAGGTTGTAGGAGGCCAGCTTGGCCGGGTCGAGCCAGATGCGCATCGCGTGTTGCGAGCCGAATACAGTGACACCGCCGACGCCGTCCACGCGCGCGATCGGGTCTTGCAGATTGCTCACCAGGTAGTCGGAAATGTCACTCGAGGAGGAGCGGTCGGTTTCATCATAGAGGGAGACGATCATGAGGAAGTCGCTTTGCGACTTCGCGACCGTCACGCCCTGTTGTTGAACTTCGGAAGGCAGGCGGGCGTTCGCGCGCTGCACCTTGTTCTGCACCTGCACCTGCGCCGTGTCAGGGTTGGTCCCCTCCTGAAAAGTGATCTGGATGCTCGCGTTGCCCGTGGCGTCGCTGGTCGAGCTGAAGTAGAGCAGGCCGTCGATCCCCGTGAGCTCCTCTTCGAGCAGTTGTGTCACACTGTTCTCGACAGTTTGCGCCGAGGCTCCGGGGTAACTGGCGGAGATCGTCACGGTCGGGGGCGCGACATCGGGGTATTGCGCGACCGGCAGGATCGTGATCGACAGCGCGCCGGCCAACATGATGACAATCGCGATCACCCAGGCAAAGATCGGCCGGTCAATGAAAAAGCGGGCCAACATGTCAGCGGCTTCCGGCGGCGCGTGCCAGGGTGCTCGCATCCGACTGGCCCGTGGTCGCGCCCGGTGGGCCCTTGCCTGAGCGCGCGGCGCCGGTTGCCAGCTCGAGCGGGCGGACCGAGTCCCCGGGGTGAACCTTGCCCAGGCCCTCGACAATCAGCCGATCTCCCGAGCTCAGGCCTGAGACGACCAGCCAGTCGTTGCCGATCGCGCGCCCTGTGATCACGGAGCGCTGCTCAACCTGATTGTTCTTTCCCACGACCATGGCGATCGCCTCTCCCCTGGCGTCACGCGAGATGCTCTGCTGAGGAGCAAGCAGGGCGGCGGTGTTGACGGCATCATCCAGCACGGCACGAACATACATGCCCGGGAGGAGCACTCCGCGGGGGTTGGGAAATTGCGCACGCAAAGTTACCGAGCCCGTGGCCTGGTCGACCGCCACCTCCTGGAATTTCAACGTGCCGGTCTCGCTGTAATCCGTCCCATCCTCGAGCTTGAGGCGCACACGTCGGCTGCCCGACTCCATGCCCTGCGTACCGAGGAGCTTGCGAAGCTGCAGCAGTTGCGTGCTCGATTGCGTCAGGTCGACATAGATGGGGTCCAGCGCACGGATCGTAGCGAGAGCGGTCTCCTGATTGGCCGTCACCAGCGCGCCGGCGGTGACGCTCGATTTCCCGATCCGGCCGCTGATCGGCGCGCGCACCTGGGTGTATGCCAGGTTGATTTGAGCGCTCTGCAGGGCCGCCTTCTTCAGCGCCACGTTGGCAACCGCCTGCAGGTAGCTGGCATGCGCATCATCGGCTTCCTGCTTGGACACACCCTGAATCTCGATGAGCTCCCTGTAGCGCTCGTCCTTGAGTCTGGAGGAGACCACCATGGCTTGCGTGTTGGCGAGATCCGCCTTGGCCTGATCGACTGCCGCCTGATACGAGGAGGGATCGATCTGATACAACACCTGGCCCGCCCGGACGTCAGCGCCTTCCTCGAAAAGTCGTTTCTTGATCAGACCTGACACCTGCGGCCGCACATCCGACACGAGGAACGCGGCTGTGCGGCCCGGTAGCTCGGAGCGCAGAGCGACCGATTGAGGTTGCAGCGTCAAAATCCCAACCTCGGTACTCGGAAACGTGGGGTGCTGTGCCGTTCCATGGGAGCATCCCCCCAAGCAGAGCACGGTGGCGAGGAGAGAGAAAACGAGCCGGGAGTTCCTATTGGAGTGAGCTGCCATCTGTGTCAAAATATGAGAATGAACATTCATTCTCAGTATGAGCTGCAGGGGGTTTTCGATCAAGTGGGGGATACATGAATTCGTCTCAATCGGCCAAAAAACAACGACCACCCAAAGACTTACGTGATCAGCAGCACCGCGACCAGATCGTCGAGGCGGCGCGCGACTGTGTGGTCCGTCGCGGGTTCCATGGGGCCAGCATGGGGGAGATAGCCGCCGCGGCGAACATGAGCGTCGGGCAGATCTACCGCTACTTCCCTAGCAAGGAAGCCATCGTTCACGCGATCGTCGAACGCATCGTTGAGCAGCGCGAGCAGTTCATGGTCGAACGGGCCGGCCGGCCCAATGTGGCGCAAGAGATGGCCGAGCACCTCGTAGTGGGTGGCTTAGAGGAGTTTCGCCAGGATGACCTCCTCATGCTGGAGATCTCTGCGGAGGCAACCCGCAATCCGGCGGTGAGGGAGATCGTCAAGCGCGCCGACCAACGCCTCTGCGAGCAGGCCGTGGCCAACTTCCGACGCGAGCATCCGCAGCTGGACCCGAGCGAAGCGTCTGCGCGGGTGGAGCTGTTGGTGGTGTTGTTCGAAGGAACCCTGCTGCGTCGCCTGACAGGGCGCGGGATGACGCATCCCCACCTCCGAGACCTGTCTCGCGCGGTCATCGAAAAGTTGCAGTCACAGGCGCTGTGAGGGACGCCGCGTCGGTCAGCACGCATGGCCGACGCAGCGGCGGTGTCATTCGCCATCCACACGGCCCGTTCCCATTTCCGACCACTGGTTAATTGCACGCGATCCTGTTGTTCTGCGTGGCCATGATTACATCAGCTCATGCGGGGGCAGTGGGGTCGCTGCGGCGGATCATGGATGCGTACCTTGATAGTGTACTGACGCGCAATCCGACCCGGTCAGCGCTTGGACCGCAATGCCGGGTGACGGTGAACGCGGTCCTTGCCGGTCCAGAAGAGACACCGCCGATCGATGACTTCCCTGCGCTGCAGATATTTTCAGATCCCGCGCAAGGCGGCGTCGTTGTTGCGGGTGCTGCCCGTGTCGCCGGCGCACTCAGTCCATATGCGTTGCGTCTGCGAGTCGAAAACGAACACATCGTGGAGGTCGAAATGCTCCTCAGCAGGACCTCCCACGGCCATTTCGCCGACGTGGACCAACTTTTGAGTCCCGACGTGTTATATGACGCCCCGGTACCGGCGCGCAGGGCCAGCGACCGCGAAGGATTGCAAGCGGCAGCCGACAGCTATTGGACCGCGTTGCAGGAAAGCGATGGCAGCCTTGCGAAGTTCGCCTATCGCTGCGACCGTTTTGACAACGGCAAGAAAATTACCAATAACCTGTCAATTCTGGCATCGCCGGAAGCCGCGGTGCTCACCTGCGTGAGTGGACTGTATGCGACCCGTCCCGCGCGTCCTGTGGCGCGTAATCGCCGTTTTCCCATACTGGATGTGAGTCTGGGCGTGGCGGTGAGCTTCGTCCTGGTGGACTTCAACCCCAATGCGCTCATCAAACTGCCCGGGATGACGCACTACATGTTGGGCTTGTTCAAGATTGTCGACGGCGAGATCCGTAGTTTGGATGAAGTCACGGAAAAACTGCCTTTCGGTGCACCCGCTGTCTGGTGAAGCAGTCACATTCCGCCATCGATGACGATGTTCGTACCCGTGATGAATTCCGCGAGTGGACTGGCGAGGAAGGCCACCAACGCGGCAACATCCGCCCCGCGCCCGACCCGCCCCACGGTTTGCCTGAAAACTTCCAGCGCGAGTTTGCGCTCCCCTGTGCGCCAGTCATCCCCCAGGCCAGCTTCGCGCGCGATTCCGGCGAGCTCGTTCTCGGAACCGGGTGTATGAATGATGCCCAGGGCGAGCGAATTCGACGTCACGCCGGTGCCTGCAAGACAGCGGGACAGACTGCGCGACAGATTGATTTCCGCAGCCTTGGCCGCCTGATAGTCAGGAAAGTGGGGAGGTTGGTGAATGGCCACTGCGCTCGCGATCTGGATGACTCGTCCCCAGCCACGCTGGATCATCCCCGGTGTGAACGTGTCGATCATGCGCGCGGTTGCCACAACATTGAGCTTGTATGTGTCAACCCAAGCCGCTGCACCCTGACCCAGCCAACCGTTGCGCTCCCATCCTTTGGGACGCCCACCGGCGTTGTTCACGAGGATGTCAATGCCCCCGATCCTGGCTTCGATTTCATCGCTCAGGGTGCGCGTGGCTGCCTCATCGGTGAGGTCGGTCGTCACCGCATAGGCGCTGCCTCCCGCACTGGCGATTCCCTCCGTAACGGATTGCGTCCGTTGCACGTCGCGGCCGTGAACCACTACCGTCACACCTTCGCTCGCCAATGAGCGTGCGACCGCTTCACCGACGCCGGAACTGCTGCCGGTCACGAGAGCGCGCTTGCCCGCAAGTTGTAGGTCCATCATGGATCTCCGCGGAATGTCGAGATTGCCGCGTCGCGGCCTGACGCGAATCATCCAGTTTTCCAGGTCGGAAACCAGTGTGTGTTTTAGACCGTGGGGGTGGCGAGGTGTTGGGCGGTGCCGAGAAGATCAGTCTGCAGCGAGCGCGAGGTGCTTTTGCGCAAGTTTGCGGTCGGTCGTCAGCACGCCCGTGCAGCGCGCCCGGCCGTTTCGACCATGGCCAGCAGGACAGTCTGCGCGCCGATATCCAGGTACTGCTTCAGCAGCGCTGCGGAACGCGCTTGCTGCGGGACGGGAGTTCCGTGCAGGTCAAAACCCGACCTGATGGTATTGAAATTACCTACCGCCGGCCCAGCCGGACGACTGGAACCGGATTATCCAACTCTATGTACCGCACCTGGCCTATGACACCGGCGCGCGGGATCAGGAGCGCGCCATTCGGTTTCGAACGACCACGAACAGATGACTCAGCAGCAGCGCAACGGTCGCGAAGACCTCAACTAAAATAACAGCTTCCATAAAAACACCGTTCTTCTGACACGTCACTGCCGGGCGACAGCCAACGTGTTGATTCGTCAAACAGATCACTCGCCCGAATCCACACCTGACAATCTACCGGGCTGGACATTGTTAAACAAACGAAAAGGCTTGGGCTGACCGATGAAGCGAATTTGCGGCACTCGTGCGCCGGATGAGATCGATCGGATTTGGGCGGTGGTTCGTTCCCGAAACCCGGCGATTCAGGCCGGGATGGGATTGAGCAGGGAAAATGGACGGCTGAGATACCGGCCTGTCACGCCGGGGGTCGCGGGTTCGAGTCCCGTCCGCTCCGCCAATAAAATCAACGAGTTGCCAGATAACGGCTACCAATCGGTTGGCTGGTAATACCTTCTCGTTCCACTATGGTTCCAGGATCGCGGCGGATCGCGCGGGCTTGCGGATTTTTCTGACGGGCGGCGGCCGCTGCAACCTTTTGTACATGGTTGGCGGGATGTTGGTGGTGGTCAGTAGCTATGCCATGAGCGCGTAGACCCCCCTACCGTCCTCGCCGCGCCTATGGATGGTCAGGCAGGAATGCAGTATCGGCCTCGTGTGCGGGGTCGCAGGCAGTCTTGGCGGTGGCCTCCTCAGCGGTTGGCTCATCGCAGGCCGTCGCCCTGCCGCGATCCTGATTGTGGCCGCGGTGGCAATGGCCGCTTTGGCCTTCTGCGGAGCGGCGATTTTCGTTGCGCACACGGGCAGGGAGTTCGCGCTCGTTTCGTCTATTGGTTCGATCGTGACACCGCCCATGCTCATGATTCATCCCACGCTACTGCAGCTCATGACCCCGGCACATCTGCGAGGCCGGATGACCGCGCTCTCTGTGTTGATCAGTGTGGGATTCGGCGGGGGCGCAGGCCCGTTCCTGGTCGGGGCGTTGAGCACATTTGTGTTCGGTGAGCAGCATCTTTCCGCTTGCCTGGCATCGGTCCTGGTGTGCGCGGGCTCCCTTGGAGCGCTGATCTTCTTGGTCCTGATTCGCCCGCTGGCAGGCGGCTCGGCGGGCCTTTGTAGGGCTGTCGGTCATGCGACTTCAAACAGCTCGGCCGCTCCCATGCCACCGGCTCGCTTGCTCGACAGTTTGACGGCGCGCGACATTATTTGATTGACCCGCCGTGGGATGAGGTCGCGGCTTTGTGTGCGCGCGAAAGAAAACATGGAATGTGAGCAGAGCAGGAGCGGGCGCGACGGGCGGGTGCGAGTTGATTATTCGCAAAGCGCGAATGTTGCCATTGCATCGGCGCGGTACTGGCCACCGGCGCGGGAGTGTATAACCTCGGCTACGCATCGGGAGGGGGGAAGCAAGTGCGCAAGCTGATGACTTTTGCTGTGGCGGCCGGCCTGTTGGTGGCTCGAGCCGCCGTTGGTGTTGAGCTGCACTTGGCGGCGGACGACGACAGTGCCACGAAGGCGGCCTCCGGCGGCGCAAGTCTCGCCGATGAGCTGCAAGAGGTGGTGGTAACCGCCCAGCGCCGTGCGACCGGGGTGCTGGAGACCCCGATCTCGATCGA
>Ga0070665_100008826_pt1 | contig 10206 bp, 9 predicted proteins | sample KBSS13metaG_FD_65862 | JGI IMG/M metagenome (GOLD analysis project Ga0070665, IMG submission 65862) | Switchgrass rhizosphere microbial communities from Kellogg Biological Station, Michigan, USA - KBS S1-3 metaG | ecosystem: Host-associated > Plants > Roots > Rhizosphere > Soil ...
TGCCGACACCCGTCGCGGTAGCGGGTTACAGCGTCGGCGAGCTTGCGAGCTTCGCCGCCGCCGGTGTGTTCGATGCGGGCAGGGCGCTGACGTTGGCCGGTGCCCGAGCCCGTGCGATGGATCGCTGTGCCGCCGCCGCACCGGGCGGGCTGCTCGCCGTCAGCGGGCTGTCGGCGCTGCAGGTCGAGCAGCTCTGCGCGAGCTCGGGTGCGGCGCTGGCGATCGACAACGGCGACCACGCGGTCGTGCTCGGCGGGCCGCACGCGGCAATGCATGCGGCGCAACGAACAGCCGAGGCGGCCGGTGCGCGTTGCACGCGCCTAGCGGTCGACGTTGCCTCGCACACACCGTGGATGCGCGCGGCCGTCGACGAGTTTGCGCAAGTGCTGGCCACAGGGCCGTTGCGCGCACCCCGCATCGCGTTGTTCAGCAACGCGGCCGACCGCATCACGAGCGGAGCGCTGGCCGCCGAAGCGCTGGCATTGCAGATCGCGCAGACCGTGCGCTGGAGCGCGTGCATGGATCACTTGCGCGCGCGCCAGGTCGCGTGTGTGCTCGAGATCGGACCGGGCGCGGCGCTCGCGCGCCTCTGGAATCAACGCTACCCGGAAGTACCGGCACGCTCCGCCGACGAGTTTCGCAGCGCATCCGCGATCGCCGGTTGGGTATCGCGCAACTGCGGCCTGTGACTGGCTGACGTCTATTACTTAAGCGTGCGCGCAGGTCTGGATCTGCGTCTCGCCGATGGATAGCATTTCCATCGGTTCGGCAATTTCCAATCGCAAGGAAATGGAGGCGCCCATGAGCTGGGTTGTCGTGCGAATCACGCTGGCGCTGGTGATCGTCGGCCTATTGGGCTATCGCTGGCATCAGGGCCACCTCACTTGGGCCTTGATCCTCATGTCGGCGTTCATCGGTGGGCTGTTGGTGCTCGAGATGTTCACCGCGGATCGCAGGCAGGTGCAGCGGGACATCGATGTCGCCGGGCCCGGAGTTCCTCGGCGTCGGGCGACGGACTACAAACCAGCGGAAGTCGACACGTCATCTGCGTCCGAGGACAGAGTCTGAACGTGGGTCACGCCAACGGCGCCAAAGCAGCCGGATGAACCGGCGAGTCATCGCGGTCAGCGTGGAGCGCTGCCGTCGTCTGCGATGCTCTGCCGTATCTCGTTGAGATCTGTGCTGCCCATGAGCAGGATGAACTGCTCCTCCGCTTGCTGCGCAAGAGTCGCTGACGACGCAGGCAGCGCGGTCTTGGACGCATCTCGCAGCAACAGGCCCTCGGCCAGGAACAGCAGCGGAACGCTTACCTGCAGCTCGGCGTACGATGCCATCGAGCCGGTGCGCTCCTGCTCACCCACCGCGGCGGCCAACTGAGCTGCAACCATCCGGGCCGCTGCCTGCGCGCCCTGAAGATTCTTTGATGTGGAGAGCGCGGGCAGGACCAGCCTCTCGATCACCCTCAAGTGGCTGAACAGCGCGCCTGCACACGATTCGGCAGCAGTCGCCGACGCATAGTCCGCAGCCTGAAGACGCTTCATCAGAAGCGAGACCACTGCCTGCTGTTCTGCCAAGACTGCGCCTATGTGAGCTGCCATGGGTCTTCCTGCCGACAAGGAGCGATGCTGCCCTGGATCGAGGTTGCGACTTGTAGGACATCGCCTAGGTTACGCACCTAGTGCCTTCGCGTTACGCGGCCAGCTGGTGCTCGTAGTACGGTCGTTCGCGGTCATCGAGGATCGCGTACTGCGCCGCCAGATCCTTGGGGTTCGGATCGAGCCACGCCTCGACGTGCTCGGGCTTGATCGGGATGATGCAGCGATCGTGACCAGCCGCCGCGATCTCCGGCGGCGGGTCGTCGGTGATCGCCGCGAACGACAGCAGGTCCGACTGGCCCGGCGCAGACCAGCGCGACCACAGGCACGCCACCAGCATGTCTTGCGTCGGCCGAGGTCGAAATTCGAGGATCACGTTTTCGACCGTCTCTCCCTCGCGCAATTCGCGACCTTCGGTGCGATGCTTGTTCACGTTCTCATAGAACGCGTTGAAGATCGCAATGCCGTGCGTGTGGCCGAACTGTCCCTTCCAGAACCCTTCGAGGTTGTCGCGTCGGGCGTTGTACGTGCCGGGGAACTTGAAGTCGTGTGAGGCCGGCTTGCCCGCCGGCCGGCACTGGTACCGCATGGGCTTGACCACCTTGCGGCCGTTCTCGACGATCAAAACCGGTGCATACCAGCCCGGGAAGATGCGCGCGTCGCGCTCCTCCGGTGTGGTGCGCTTGAGGTCGGCAAGACGGGTGAGCAGGGCCTCGATCTTGTCGGCCGCAATGCGCTTGCTCTCGGCGGCTGCCTTCGTGGGCTTGCTCAGCAAGGTCCGCTCGGCGTCGGCGTAGCGCTTGCGCTGCTTGAACAGCTCTTGTTCCGACTCGGTGGTCTGGCGCCGGTTGTACTCGTCGATGATGCCCTTGATCTCCCGCGCCTCATCGGTCTGCGGATCGGCGAAGTCGAAGTCCATCGCCTTGGGAATCCTGATCCTGGACTCGGGCTCGCCGAGGCGCCGCCAGTAGATGTCGAAGTACTCCTTGATGCTGATGTCGGCGCCGAACATGCGCACGTATTTGGTGTACTCAGCGCGGATCTGGGAGGAGTAGCACAAGGGCAGGTCTCCGGTAGAAGGCAACATCCTACCCGGCTGCCGGTAGGAGGAGTCCTATATCTCCTCTTTGTCGCTGGGCAGCGCGGAATCCACGATCGCAGGCGAATTTAAAAAATGGGAGTGGAGGCTTGGAAAAGTGCGTTGCCGATGGCGGCTCTGACAGTCACCCGCTTCGAGCGCCAAACGCTGATCGAGTTTCGACTTCGGCCCGCAGTCGGTCGCCTGCACCTATGCGGCGCGTGTTGTCGAGTGTTTCCTCAGTGCGTTCAATTCTTCCACGATGGCCTTCGGAAAACCCTTTCGGCCGCCTCGCTTCGCTGAGAACAGGGTCTCGAATACTTGCGCGGTAAGGACACGGTCCGGCCAGCACAGTGCGAGGCGGTTCACGATGCGCGGATAGTGCTCGCAAAGTTGAACGGGCCGTGTCGGAACCGGCAACTGCAGCAGCCATTTCTCTGCGAGCGGCGACAGCGCAGTGTCGATGGGTCTCAACGGTGCGCGGCGCGCGTGCCAGTTCTCAGGGCCGATGGGCCGCTTGAAAGGCGACTCCTCAGCGGCGAGGCCGAGCAACCGCCCGGCGATCGTCGTCCCAAAACTCGTTGTCGATCCAAATGTTGTCACGCGCTCTTGTGCAGGCTCGTGCTCCCATCCGAAGAGCTGTGTTGCCTTGATGCTCATTGCTGTGCCTCCGACGAGCGAACAGGGTTGGCCCTCACTCACGGAGCAGTGTTTCAGAGACGTTTGAAGCCGTGACCCCCGGATGTACGGGGCTCAGTACGCCCAGCTGCCAAGCAATTCACGAAGGTGTGCGCGCGACACGCCAAGCATCTCGCGAGTGGAGGGCGCCTCCCTTGGCCGAGGTGCAAGGCCAGCTCGCAGCTTCCCGACAATCCATGGAGCTTCCAACTCCTGAACACCGAACGGTCATGCTGCCACTGCCGCCGTCATCGCACGATTGGATCCGGCGGTTTGTCGAGCAGATGCACCGGCTGCGGCCCGAATCGGCGCTGGCTGACATGCTGGAGCTCGCGGTGGCCGTCCATGCAGTGGCCTCGCCATTCCTGCCGGAGCAAGTAGCCGTGTTGAATGCCCTTGAAAGTGTGCCGAGTCTGCACGAGTGGCTTTGCGCCTGACGAAGCCGCCTGTCTGGCCGGATGCCTCGGCAGGCTCTTCCTGCCTAGAATCGAGCACATCGTCCCGCCTCGTCGAGGAGAAGAGCATGTCGATCGTGCAACGCGCCAAGGACGTCCTGCTGAACCCCAAGGCTGCCTGGCCGACCATCGAGGCCGAGAGCGCGACGGTGCAGTCGATCTACGTGCCCTATGTGGTCGCGCTTGCCGCCATCTCGGCCGTGGCTGGGTTCGTCGGTACGTCCATCGTCGGTGTGGGCGGCTTCGGTCTGAGCTATCGCGTGCCTGTGGTCTCGGGATTGGTCCACATGGTCGTCGGGTTCGTTCTGGCACTGGTCATGGTGTTTTTGATGGCCTTGATCGCCAACGCGCTGGCGCCCACGTTCGGCGGGCAGAAAAGCCAGATCAGCGCGTTGAAGCTCGTGGGCTACGGCAGCACCGCCGGATTTCTCGGCGGCGTGTTCAGCCTCATCCCAGCGGCTTCGGTGTTGGGATTGCTCGCGGCGCTGTACTCGATCTATCTGATCTACACCGGGGTGCCGGTATTGATGAAGTGTCCCGAAGGCAAAGCCTTGCCGTATACAGCAGTGCTGGTGGTGTGCGGCATCGTGGCCGGTGTGGTCCTGGCTTGGGCCTCGGCGATGTTCGGCGGCGGCATGCGCGGCGGCTTGGGGGCGGCCGCCTTTGATCATTCCGCTGGCGCGACGAGCCCGCCTGAGGTGGCGATCAAAACGCCCGCAGGCGAGATCAAGATCGACACCAACAAACTCGAAGAGATGAGCAAGCGGATGGAAGCCGCGAGCAAGCAGGCCGAGGCCGCGCAGCGCTCGGGCGATCCGGCCGCGGCTGCCACGGCGGCGACCGGCATGATCACGGCGATGATCGGCGGCACACAGCGGCCGGTGATGCCGGTGGCCGACCTGAAGGCCCTGCTACCCGAAACTTTGGCGTCGATGAAGCGCCAATCGTTCGAGGCCGAAAGCAACAGCGCGATGGGCCTGAACATGGCGAGCGCCAAGGCGCGCTACGGCGCCGATGGCAAGCAGATCCGGCTATCGATCACCGATACCGGCGGGCTGGCCGCCGCAGTGGCCGCGTGGGCCAGCGTGACCGGCGAACGTGAGGACGACCGCCGCGTGGAGAAGACCTACAAGCAGGGCAACCGCACCGTGCATGAGGAGTCTCGCAAGGATGGCAGTCAGGGCCAATACATGGTGTTGCTGGCCAACGGGGTGGTGGTGGATGTGGAGGGCGAGCGATTCCAGATCGGGGACCTGAAGGCTGCCGCGGAGGCACTCGACCTGGCCCGCATCGAGGCGCTCAAACCCCCAGCGAAATAGCGCCCGACCTGTCGTCGGCCCGGCGCCAGGCTGCCGCAGTGCCGTCGTCGTGGCGCAAGAGTTCACCCCCAGCGTGAGTTTCCGCACGTCGTTGCAGCATCGCCGATTGGCGCTGCATGGGCGATTGATCGACCATTCGGTCCTCGGGATCAGCTTGGGTCAGGAATGATCTGAAGGGCCATCATGAACAGCACCATGTGGGTACTCGTCGTCGTCTTCGGCGTCTGCCTGATCCTTCAGGGGATCGTTCTCCGAATCGCTCATCGACGCAAAGCAGCGCTTCAACAGGCGAAGCACCTGCAGTTCCAGCAGACCACCAGCGCCCAGGCCGAACAGACCAAGCGTCAGATCGGGCAGCTCCAGACTGATCTGGCCAACGCCCGACGGCAGCGCAAAGAGTTGAACCAATCGAGCGCGTCGGCCGCGAAGTGGTCGTCGACGATGCAAGAGCTGGAGCGCGAGTTCGACCACGCACCGGACTCTCAACAGCTGCCCGCCGACGGGTTCGCCGACACGCAACCTTGGCCGCAGTCGCAACACGCGAGTTCCTGACGCACGGCCCGCGTGCTGCGGCTACGGAGCGCAACCGTTCCTCCGTGATCCCGCGCTGCTACTTCGAACGCGCCATCACGAGCATGATCGCGTCGACCTTCTGATTCAGCCGATCGAGTTGGTGATCGATCGAGTCCAATGCGTCGTCCTCGTCTGCAGATGCGACGGATTGTTGATCGGCGACGGGCTCAGTGATGTCCCGGTGTAGCAACCAGAGCTCGCCGGCAATGATGCCGAGCGCCGCCAGCACCGCCGTCCTCCAAGCCCACTCCGCGATTGACCTTGCCATGTGAATTCTTCCGACGCTGCCGATTGCCGATTGTCGGATACCGTCGTGGCGGTGCGGTGCTGCGTGACGACTCATTGGAGCACCTTCGAGCTGCGACGTGTGCCTGAAACCCTCTGGCATACCGACAGGTAGACTTGCCGCCATGGTGAAGTGCCCGGGTTGTGGTGAAGAGAATCCCCCGAAGTTCCGGCTCTGCGGGTACTGCGGCACGCCGCTGTCCCCGCAGGCGCCCGCCGCGCCGGCGTTGCCGGCACGCGAGGTTCGCAAGACAGTCACGATCGTCTTCTCCGACCTGAAGGGCTCGACCGCGCTGACCGAACGCCTCGACCCGGAGGCGATGCGCGAGGTCACCGATCGCTACTTCAGTGCCATGTCGGCCGAGATCACGCGCCACGGCGGCAAGATTGAAAAGTACATCGGCGACGCCATCATGGCGGTGTTCGGTCTGCCGCGCGCGCACGAGGACGATGCGTTGCGCGCGGTGCGAGCGGCCGTCGGGATGCAGACGGCGCTGGGCCGGGTCAATGCCGACCTGATGCAGCGCTACGGCGTCGCGCTCGCCAACCGCACCGGCGTCAATACCGGCGAGGTGGTGGCCAACGACGACCCGACGGTCGATCAGAAGCTCGCCACTGGCGACGCAGTCAACGTGGCGGCGCGCCTTGAGCAGGCGGCGCCGGAGAACCAGATCTACCTTGGCGAGGTCACCTACCGGCTGGTGCGCGACGCGGTCGAGGTCGAGGTGGTGGAGCCGCTGGAACTCAAGGGCAAGGGGCAGCGCGTGCCGGCCTTCCGCCTGATCTCGGCGCCGGGCCTCGACGGCAACCTGCGGCGCCAGGACACGCCGGTGGTCGGGCGAGATGCCGAACTTGCGACGCTCGACGCCCTCGTCCGTGAAGTCAGCGAGAACCGCGTGGCACGGCTCGCCACTGTGGTCGGAGACGCGGGCATCGGCAAGTCGCGCCTGGTTCACGAGGTGCTGGAACGCGCGGCGGCCGGTGCGCGCGTCCTGCGTGGCCGCTGCCTGCCGTATGGCGATGGCGTGACCTTCTGGCCCGTGCGCGGCATGCTCACCGAAGTGGCCGACATCCGCGGCGACGACACACCGGAACTCGCGCGCACCAAGGTGCTGCAGGTGGTCGGCGATGCCGACGTTGCCGATCGGCTGGCCTCCGCGGTCGGCTTGAACGCGGCTCAGTTTCCATTGCCCGAACTGTTCTGGGCCGCGCGCAAATTTCTCGAAGGCCTCGCGGCTGACCAGCCGGTGGTCGCGCTGCTCGATGACATCCACTGGGCCGACCCTGCCTTCCTCGACCTGATCGAGCACGTGCTCGATACGACGCAGGACGCGCCCATCCTGATGCTGGCGACGACGCGCCCCGACCTGATTCAAGAGCGCCCGCAGTGGGGTGTGCGCCCCGGTGCGGTCCGACTGGTGCTGCACCCGCTGGACGACGCTGCCGCAGGCCAGGTCGTCGCCAACCTGCTCGGATCGGCGGACCTGACGCAGGACGTGCTGGCTCGGATCGTCGCCGCGGCCGAGGGCAATCCGTTGTACGTCGAGCAGATGCTGTCGATGCTGATCGATGGCGGTGCGCTCCGCCAAGACGGCACGCGCTGGGTGCGCGCGCCGTCCTACGGCGAGATCGCGGTACCGCCGACGATCCAGGCCCTGCTCGAGGCGCGGCTGGACAAGCTCGCCCGCGAAGAGCGCGCCGCGGTCGACCCTGCTTCGGTGATCGGCCTCGAATTTGCGCAGTTGGCCGTGGAGGCGCTCGTGCCGGCCGCCGTACGCCCGGTGATAGACAGGTACCTGGGTGCGCTGACGAACAAGCAGTTCATTCGCCCCGCGCCGACGCCGGGGGAGCTGGAACTGCGCTACCGCTTCGACCATCATCTCGTGCGCGAGACCGTCTACAACGGTTTGCTGAAGCGCGCGCGCGCGACGCTGCACGCCGAGTTCGTGAATTGGGCCGACCGCGTCAATGCCGAACGCGGCCGGGGCTTGGAGTTCGAGGAGATCCTCGGCTACCACCTCGAGCAGGCGCACCGCTACCTGCGTGAGCTCGGCCCGCTCGACGATCGCAGTATCGCCATCGGCCGAGACGCGGCCAGGCGCCTGTCGGCCGCCGCGCGGCGGGCCTTTGCACGCGGCGACATGCACACCGCGGCCAGTCTGTTCCGGCGCGCCGCCGCCATTTTGTCGGCCGATGATCCGGCCCGCCTGGCGCTGCTGCCCGAGCTCGCCGAGACCCTGACAGAGCTCGGCGACTTCGCCGATGCAACGGCGGTCCTGACCGAGGCCCGGACGGGGGCGGAACGGCTGGGCAACGAGCGGGTGCGGGTGGCGGCCCAACTCGTCGCGATGCTGGTGCGGCTATACGGTGCCGAGCCGGGCAATTGGAGCACCGATGCGGTCGAGCTGTCGGAAGCCGTCATTCCGCTGCTCGAGCGCGAACAGGCCCACGACGAGCTGGCTAACGCCTGGCGATTGATAGGCTTCGCGCACGGCATTGCGGGGCGCTACGGGCATGTCGCCGACGCTGTCGCGAAGAGCATTGCGCACGCGCGTGAGGCCGGGGACACGCGGCTCGTCGCTCGCAGCGGCCTCGCGCTGTCGAGCAGCGCGTTGTACGGGCCGACACCGGTCCTGGAAGCCATCGCCCAGTGCGAACGCATCTTGCGCGAGGGGATCACGGATCGCCACGTCGAGGCCACTGTGATGTGCACGATCGCGCAGCTGCGCGCGATGAACGGCGAGTTCGATGTGGCACGCTCGCTTTACCGCCAAGGTCGATTGCTGCTGAAGGACCTCGGCCAAGGTGTCAATGCGGCATCCACGGGGCTCGACGTTGCACGCGTCGAGATCCTTGCCGGGGACCTGGCGTTTGCCGAACGCGAGGTGCGAGCCGATTTCGACTTCTTGCGTGAACACGGTGAGACCTATTTCCTCTCGACGATGGCGGCGCTGCTTTCGCGCATCGCTCACGAGCTGGGGCGTGACGACGAGGCGATGAGCTTGTCGAAGACGGCCGAGGAAACCACGTCGGCCGACGACATCGAGTCGCAGGTCCTGTGGCGAACCATGCGCGTTCCGATTCTGGTGCGCATCGGGCAGCTGCCCGATGCGCAACAACTTGCCGTGTCCGCCGCGGAGATGGCGCGCCAGACGGAAGTGCCGACGCTGCAGGCCGACACGTTGACCGAGCTCGCGATCGTGCTGGCGCTGCAGCACCGCTACGACGACGCCCACCGCACGATCGGCGAGGCGCTGGCGCTCTACGCTGCGAAGGGCAACCTCGTGTCGCAGGCGCGGGCGCGAGGAATAGCGGCCACCTGGCCGAGCGGCGATTTGCCGTCAGCCGGCGCCCCGATCAATACCTGAACCCGCCATTCTCCAGCGCGCGGATGATGAACACCCAGTCGCCAACGTCGTCGGCCGTCGGTGCAGTCTTCTTCGTGTACGCGATGCGATCCCAGACGCAGACTGGAAGGGCCGCCGAGGGGCCGTTCACCAACGGGTAGAAGGCTGAATCTTTGCAGCTCTGCAGTTCAACGACAGGATTCGTGTTGTCGAAGTGGGCGTAGTAGATGGGCACGACGTCGATCTTGCTTCCCGCCTTGATCGTCGAGGCGTCGCGCCGGAGCTCGACCGTCACGTAGTTCGAGAACAGGTTGTTGCCATTCGGCACGGCGACGACGGTCAGATTGGTGGTCGTGGTCGCGGCCGTCGGACCGCCCACCGTCGGAAGCTGCTGCGTCACCTGCGCCGTGCTCAGCCCCAGACCCGGCGGGATCGTGAGCTTGGTCGTCGCAGTCGCTCTCAGGCTGCTCGACAGCGCCGAAACGCCATTGCCGGTGAAGAAGGTGCCGCCCAAGCTCGGCACGTACGTGGTCAAGGCGGAGAGGACCGCGTCCGTATCCGTCGTGATCAGGCCGGTCACGAAGTCTCCGTGGCAGTCCCCTGGGACCGTGCTCTGGTTGCAGACGAGCGAGTTCGGAGTCTGTGTACTGGACACCGAGCCGTTCGAGTAGCGGGCGGTCCAAGTCCCGGCGATTGTCGAGACCGTCGGGCTGGTGTCGAACGTTACGTCCTTGCTCGAGGCTGGCGCCTGCAGCAACAGCACGAACGAGGCCACGCTTCCCGGGCTGCCCTTGCCTGTCAATTGCCCGATGTCGCAATGGACCGTGATCGGCGCCGTTCCCGGCCCGCAGGAGATCTGGGGCATCGACTTCAGCA
>Ga0070665_100008829_pt1 | contig 10203 bp, 9 predicted proteins | sample KBSS13metaG_FD_65862 | JGI IMG/M metagenome (GOLD analysis project Ga0070665, IMG submission 65862) | Switchgrass rhizosphere microbial communities from Kellogg Biological Station, Michigan, USA - KBS S1-3 metaG | ecosystem: Host-associated > Plants > Roots > Rhizosphere > Soil ...
CAGACCGAGAGCTTCGTCTCATCCTGCCAGATATCCAACGATCAACCGGGTGGTGTCCTCGATGAGCGCTTCGAACCGGTCATCCGATAGCATTTCGGAGTGGTGCAGAACGGCGCTGTGAGTCACCGCTTCGATGGTGGTCACACACACGAACGCCGCGAGGTCCAGGTCAACCCTGCGAATTTCGTGTCGCACCCCGCTCGGAGCAGATTCCCGACTTCAACACGCTGGCCGACAGCGCCCGGGAAACCGACGACTCGTACTCAACCTATGTTGGTCATCTGGCACCGGACGACCTGGAGCAACCGGTCGACTTTGTTTTCACGAGCGGCAAGCCCGCCCGCATGCAGCGCGGCCAGATCCGTGACTCCGTCACGGATTTTCTCGAAGACAGCCGTTGAAAAGATTATGACGAATGTCAGGTCACGGAAATAGTGACCGGCTAGGAGGCCGCGCTGCGCCGTTCCAGCTACTGTGTGGTCATGAAAACACAGATGGGGACGGCACAGACGGATTCTGTGACCGACTCGACGACCATCGAGGTCATGCTCACGCCTCAACAGATGAAGCTTTTATCCAGGGCCTCCCGAGTTGGTGCAATGCAACAGCACAAATCACGAATCCTGATCGGCGCGGCCGTCGCCGCCGTGTTGGTAGTGTTAGGTAGCGTGGCGCATCTAGCGGCCAAGCCGACGCCGGTCCCCGCACCGGTGATACAGGCCCCGCCGCCTGCACCCCCGCCACCCGCCGAAGAGCCGCCGGCGGCCGCCGCCGAGCCGGTTCTCTTCAAGAACCCGTTCGATCGCAGCGAAGTGTTTGAATTCCCCGCCGGAACCACTCAGCAGGAAGCGCGCGAGGCGGTTGCCAGGCTGCTCATGGACCGGGCGCATGGCCGCGGCCCCGACGTGTTGAAACTGAAAATCCGCAAGGCGCACAACTCGAAGGCGCTCACCCCTGCAGCAACGACTCAATCGGCCCGGCCAGGTCCTCTGGTTTCGTCGTCGGCGCAAACCGCTTCACCACCTGCCGATCACCGTTGATCAGGAACTTGGTGAAATTCCATTTCACCTTCTCGATGCCGAGAAACCCGGGCGCCTGCTTCTTCAACTCCTGATAGACCGGGTGCGCGTTCGGGCCGTTGACCTCGATCTTCGCGAACAACGGAAAGGTCACCTGGTAATTCAGGGAGCAGAAGTTGCGGATCTCTTGCGCATTACCCGGCTCCTGGTGCCCGAACTGGTCACACGGAAAACCTAACACAGTGAGGCCGCGATCCTGGTACTTGCGGTACAGCGCTTCCAGTCCCGTGTATTGCGGCGTGAAGCCACACTGACTGGCGACATTCACCACCAGCGTCGCCTTTCCCAGAAAGCTGCCCAGATTCTTCGTCTGTCCATCCAGCGTCACAACGCTGATATCTGCCAGGTCAGTCACTTTGCACGCTCCCGGTCTCAACCAGCTTCTTGAGTCTTGCTACCTGTAGTCCCAGTACACTGTCGACGCCCTTCGACAGATCATCGAAGCCGTCTTTGACGTAACCGCCGACAGCATACGTGAGCGTCAGGTCGGTGCCACCTTCCGTGGCAGCGAGCGAAATCGTCAGTGCACCCGCAACGCCCATAGCCTGCAAAGGTCCCAACGCTCCACGGAACCGAATGGCCTTGCCCGGTTTGAGGTAGACAACGGAAAGGTGCTCAACCGCTCCGCCTCCTGGCAGGGTCTCGCACCAGCAACCACCGGCTTTCGGATCAAGCGTCAAACGGCCAGCATCACCTGAATAGGTGTGTTTAGGGTCCCACCAGCGCTTTGGAGTAAGCACGGCAGCGTAAACGGCATCAGGGGCAGCGGCGATATGTACCTTCTCGCGGACCTCAAATCCAGAAGCCCCTACCCCAGTGACTTCGGCCGTCGCAATCGGCACCGCGAGCGCCAACGCAATCGCACACACAGCTTTTCTAACGATGGCCATCGAAGGCTCCAATACGTGCAGCCTAGTATAGGTCGCGGCGCAGGCACTCGGTTATCCTCGTGGATATGAAGCACGACCTCGCCGAAGTCGCTCCCGGGAAGATCCTGTATAGATTGTCCGAGAGTGAGGTAGCCGCCAACGTTGAGCGATGGATGGCGTGCTTTGGCAAGAACAGCGAGGGAATCCATATCGACCAGTTCATGTGGCACGTGTTCAGCAACCGGCGCTTTCCGAGCGTGTCCCGGGCTGCTGCACTCGAGCAGTACCCGCAACACGAAGCGCACGAGTACGTAGTCTTATCTAACGATCGCGATGAAGCCTTCACCACGGATATCCGCCCGATGGAGTGTTCCCTCTCGGACTGGCTGGTCTTTCCGGCCAACCTCGCCTGGACGATGGCATTCACTCACGAAGACGAATGGCTCGGACCCTACTTCGCACGCCACCCGCAGTTCTCAGCCCTGGATGCCGAAAACCGCGCCAGGATCAAGAAAGCCCGCGAGGCAGAGCGCGCCCGCCAGAAAGGCTGGGCCTGAATGCGCGGACGCAAACCGTGACCATCGCGGTACTCGGCAGCTACAACACGGATCTCATTGTCAGCCTCGAGCGCCTGCCGCGACCGGGGGAGACGATCCTGGGGGGCCGATTTCAAATCGCCGGGGGCGGCAAAGGCGCCAATCAGGCTGTCGCAGCCGCGCGCGCCGGCGGACAGATCCGCTTCATCGCGCGAATCGGCCGGGACTCTTTCGGTGATCGAGCTATCGCTGCACTCCGTAAAGAGGGCATCGAGGTGTCTCATGTTTCGAGAGACGCGCGGAGCCCGTCCGGCGTGGCTCTGATTCTCGTTGGGCAGGAAGGCGAAAACAGTATCGCCGTCGCGAGCGGTGCCAATGCACGCCTGACGGTCAGTCACGTGAGAGCGGCCCGCCAGGCGATCGAAACCGCGGAAATCCTGTTGCTGCAGTTGGAGACGCCGCTGGCGTCGATCGAGGCGGCGGCGCGGCTCGCCGCCCGTTGCGGTACTCGCGTGGTCCTGAATCCTGCACCGGCGTGCCCGCTTCCGGACGACCTCCTCCGCCAGGTATCGATCCTGACACCGAATGAGTCGGAGGCGGAAATGCTGACCGGCATCCGGCAGAAGAGCATCGCGACCGCTGAGAGGGCGGCACTGAAGCTGCGCCGGCGCGGAGTGCAAACGGTGATCGTCACACTCGGGGCGCGGGGCGCGTTGGTTGCGAGCGCGGCAGGTACAGCCTTCGTTCGTGGATTTGTGGTGAAAGCGGTCGATACCACCGCAGCAGGCGATACTTTCAATGGCGCGCTTGCGGTGGCTCTCATGGAAGGACAGCCGTTGGAAACGGCCGTTCAGTTCGCCAATGCCGCCGCAGCCCTGTCGGTGACACGCCGCGGAGCGCAAACCTCGGCACCCGCACGGAAAGCGATCAATGCATTTCTGCGGGGGCGGAAGTTACAACGGCGTTGAGTCAGCCAGATGCCGCGTATCCAGCGCGGACAGCGACACCCAGGCACGGAAGCAGTCGGAATGAAATCGCAACACCTCCACGCGCTCCGCCTTCTGCCACTGCACGGCATATTCGATGGTGGGTTTTTCAATTCGATACTGGGGAATCTCCCGCTCACAGACACAACAGTTCTGGCCGGAGCCCGCGCCTCCGTGACCATTGAGTTGGTCCGGCGGCGGCAACTCGAGATTCGCGACCTTTTCTCGAGCGCGCGCCCGCAGCTCCACGAATACATCGACGTCGCTCATGCCCCTCCATCTCCCACGGGTGGGAGTTTTTGCCTCATATGCAGCAAAGCACGTTCCTACAGCTGCGATGGGCGGGGCGTCCGGCACAGTATAAGATATCTGTAGAAGCATGAAGCCGGCCCTGCCCGGCTCCTGACCCGGTGGTTGCCATGCGCATAGGTGTATTCATCGGTGCGGCATTGTGGTTGGCGCCTGTCATCACTGTTGGTGTGATAGGCCTCGGCATGCCGCCGCTTGCGGCGTTCCTGGTTGCCTCGGTTCTCGCAGTCGCCATGGCCTGGCTGGCGTCGAAGCCGCTGGCAACAACACTGGCCTCGGCATTGGCAGGTCGTTCCATCCTGAGCGCAGTGGCAGTCATCGTTGCTGCCCTCGCCGTTGTTCTCGTTGCGCGCGAGAGCGTATTCATGGCGGACAGCACTCAACCCGCCTATTCGCTCATTCCCGGCGATCCCTGGCGCGTCGAGCACTCTTGTATGAGCGCCTACTTTGAAGCCGCGCGGTTTGCACAGTCCGGAACCGAAAACATATATGACCCAACGCAGTACCAACCGCGGCACATCGGCGCACTCAAAGTCGATTCGTACCATTACCCGCCGCCGTTTCTGCTCGTCCCGAGCGCGCTGCGACTCGTCACAGCCGACTTCTTCCAATTCCGCGCGCTCTGGTTTGCCCTGCAAGCCCTGGTGTTGGCCGGAGCGGTTGCCGGCCTCGGCGTCTGGATCGGCGAAGCCATCGGCGCCTACACGTTGATCGGCGGCCTGTTCTTTCTCTCGGCGCCCACCGTCCTCTACTCACTGCAGATGGGCAACTTCCAAAGTACGGCGATGGCCCTCGGGGCGCTTGCATTCGTACTTCTAGTGACCCGACGTATCAAAACCGGCGCCTTCATCCTTGCGTATGCCGCCCTCTCAAAGATCTTCCCCGGACTGCTCATTGTTTATCTGTTGCTGGCGCGACGGTGGCGGGCCGTAGCATGGACCGCGGGAGCGGCGTTGGTGCTCCTGGTCCTTTCACTATGGGTCCTCGGCACGCAACCCATGCAGGACTTCATGCATCATGAGTTGCCAGCTATCTCGGACGGTCGCGCGTTTCCGCAAAGCGAGCGCCTGAATGTTGCTCAAAGCAACCAGTCAATCTACGGACTAACCGTAAGAATGCGTCACCTCGGCGCCGCGTGGCTCGACCAGCCAACAGGTCTGCGCGTGACGTCCATCTACGGGTTACTCATCCTCGGACTGGCGGCATTTGCAGGTTGGAAGGCCAGGATCGACACATCGACCTCCAGCGGCAGAGCGGTGTTGGTACAGACGGCCGTGGCGCTCATGACGCTCGCCTCCTTCCGCAGCCCATTTGTCGGCGGCCCGTACGGCCTCGTCTCTACAATGTGGCTGTTGACACTGTTGGTCGCAACCGCCTCGAACCGAAAAGCCGCCGCCCTATGGGCGGTCGCATTCGCGATCTGCGCTGTTGGCAATCGACTGACACCCTCGCCCACTTTTGCGCCGACACCATTCTGGTTGATGGCCTCCGGCGGCATTCTGCTGCTGGCCGTGGCAACGAGTATCCGGGCCGCTATTGCACCGCAACACCCATCGTTGCGGCCCAGCTCGCCTTAAATTGCCACTTGTGGGACCTTCTGTCCCACTTTAGGATAGAAAGCCTGCTGAGCCTCGAACAAAACCAATCGAAGAGGTGCGCAAGCATGAAATCGCAAGCAATCAGGTGGGTGCCACCCGCAGTCCTGCTCACTGGAGCTGCAGCGCTGATGGCAGGTTCGCAAACTTACGCGGCAACGAGCGTAGCAGCTGCAGGTTCAACGTCTCCACGCACGGGCACATATACGCCCTCCGGCGACGGCGACGTAACACGCGTGGAATTTCCACAGCAGGAGGACGAACCCGACGGACCCGGCCCTTACCCGGGAATCATTACAAACCGCAGTCTTTCACGCGGGACCGCTACAGGTGTAGCCATCACCAGCGGCAAGAAAGCGAAATCAAATCCGCAATTCAACGTCGGCTTTGAAGGGTTGAACCTGTTCCAGCAGCGCTACGCGCGCGGCGGCAACCAGTTCACCATTGAGCCGCCCGACCAGGGCCTGTGTGTCGGCGGCGGTTATGTGCTGGAAGCCGTGAATGATGTTCTCAACATCTTCAACACGTCCGGACAATCGGTTCTCCCTGACAACACCGCCACGAACATCGTTTCGGGATTTCCAACCGATGTAAACCATGCGGTCGACCTGAACTCGTTCCTCGGCTACGCGCCCGCCATCAATCGAAGCACCGGCGTGCGGGCACAGTCGGTCACCGACCCTTCGTGCCTATACGATGCCGCGACACAGCGCTTTTTCTTTGTTGCGCTCACGCTGGAATCGAATCCTGACGGCTCTCTGACCTTGCAGAACCATCTGGATCTCGCGGTGAGCAAGACGCCAGATCCGACGGGCGCCTGGACAATTTATCGTGTAGATGTCACGAACGATGGATCGAATATCGGGGGCGCGAACCCCGGTCCGTATCTGGGTGACTACCCACATATCGGGGCAGATGCGAACGGCGTCTACATCACTACCAACGCCTATCCATGGCTTGCGAACGGGTTTGCCGGCGCGCAGATTTATGCGTTTTCGAAATCTCAACTGGCGGCCAGCGCTGCCCATGTCAACATGGTGCACATTGACACGACAGGACGGGTAGCTGCCCCAAGTGACGCGGGGGCCACCCAGCCTGGATTCACTGTGTGGCCTGCGCAGTCACCTGGACTGGGCTCGTTCGATCGGGCAAACGGCGGAACCGAGTTCTTCATGAGCTCTAATGCGGCGGATGAAGCAACCCATCCTGCTGCAGGCACCGGTGGCAACTACACATCGAACCAGGTTGTCATATGGACGCTGACCAATACATCGTCCCTGGACAGTAACGCACCTGCGCTCAACCTGAGCACGAAGCTGTTAAACGTCAACCTGTATGCGCTGCCTCCGAAGCAAAAGCAGCCTGGATCCGGCGTCCTGGCCAGCTCAGCAGCGGCGCAAGGGTTCTGCATAAATAACACCACCACTGTGTTGTTCAACGCACAGGTTGGATGCTGGCGTTTGATATTTGGAGCAGAGCCGGCTCACAACGAAGTGGGATCGCGTGCAGACTCAAACGACACGCGAATGCAGCAAGTCACGTATAGCAACGGTCGTCTATGGGGCGCACTGGATACGGCAGTGAATCCCGACGGGGGCGGTCAGCGAGCAGGCATTGCGTGGTTCGTGGTCAATCCGGACGCTAACAAAGTCGTTCAGCAAGGATATCTCGGCTCTACCGGATACGATTTCACATACCCGGCCATCGGAGTAACTGCATCGGGACGCGGCGTTATGGCGTTTACCGCGACCGGCGATGCGACCTATCCCAGCGCGGCCTTCGCTGCGATCGATGCAAACACCGGGGTCTCCCAGTGGAACTTCGTCACCGGCGGTGAAGGGCTGGGGCCCGATGACGGATTTACCGGCTACAAAGCCCAGGTCGGGAATCCACCGCGTACGCGCTGGGGTGACTACGGCGCCGCCGCTGTCGACGGCAACTCCGTCTGGATTGCCAGCGAATACATCGCCCATGACTGTAGTTACATCAAATGGGGCGGTCCGTTCTTCGCAGGTGGCAGCGGTGATAACAAGCTCGGCACGTGTGCACCGAGTCCCGGAGCTGCTGGCCCACGCGCAGCGCTGGGCAATTGGTCTACTCGCATCAGCAAACTGACCCCCTGACGGGTCAAAGAGGCCCGGGCAACCCTGCCCGGGCCTCTCCGTGCTAGCCTCGGGCCCTTTTCAGCCCGGGTGATCCAGTGAGCGTAGTGCCCACTTTGTTGGCATCGGCTTCGATGCTTCTGCTCAATCAGCTGCAATACATTGGCAGCCACAACAGCTACCACGCAGGCTTCGGCCCTGGCGAGACGGAGGTCTGGAAGAAGACCGCGCCTCAGGATTTTGCCTCGCTCGACTATCGGCATCCCTCGCTGACGCGGCAGTTCGATGACGGTGTGCATCAGATCGAGCTGGACGTCTACGCGGATTCGAAGGGAGGACGATACAGCCATCCGGCTATCAACCGGTTGGTAGCAGACGCGGGGCTTCCGGCAGATCCACCTTTTGCGGACGACGCAGTCATGCAAAAGCCCGGCTTCAAGGTGATGCACATGGAGGATATGGACCAACGCAGTAACTGCCAGCCTCTGACGGCTTGCCTCGAGCAGATACGCGAATGGTCCAACCGGCATCCACGGCACTTGCCGTTGTTCATCCTGTTGGAGACCAAAGAAGACCCGCTGAAGGTCAAATTCCCGACTGTCACTCCTGAACCCTTCAACACCGCTACGCTCGACGCGCTCGATGCGGAGATCCGATCCGTGTTCCCGCGTGGACAGTACATCACGCCGGACGATGTCCGCGGCCATTATCCCACCGTCAATATGGCCATACGCAAAGGGGGCTGGCCGAGTTTGAATGCTGTGCGTGGCAAGCTCCTGTTCCTGCTGGATCAACGCAAAGTGACCGCCGCTTATCTGAAAGGTCACCCCTCGCTTCGCGGCAGAGTCATGTTCACCAATTCAACACCCGGCGAGCCGGACGCTGCGTTCGTCGAACGCAATGACGGCCCTGCTTCAGATATCTCCGATCTCGTCCGGGAGGGTTACCTGGTCCGCGCCCGGACAGATGCTGATCTGTCCAACGACACTCACAGGCGTGACACCATGATGGGCAGCGGCGCGCAGCTGCTGAGCACGGACTTTCCCCGGAATGAAGGCTCCAATACCGGCTACGTAGTCCAATTCACCGGCGACGCCAACGTCAGGTGCAACCCTGTGCTCAGTGGCAATCCCTGTCGTAGCCAGGATCTGCACGATTGACTGCGCCCGTGTCGTCTTTGGTGAGCGGTTCTCGATTGTCCTTCCACACAGTGACAGATGGAGATCGGTGTGCTGACTGCGCCAACGAGTTGGGCCGAGATAGGACCCCTGCTGGATGAGGCGCTGGAGCTCTCGACGCAGGAGCGTGAGTCCTGGCTCTCGGAGCTGGCCGCGACGCGACCCGAGGCTGCCGGCGAGCTGCGTCGCCTTCTGGAGCTGAATTCCGAGCTCGATGCGGAAGGTTTTCTCGAATCGGGACCGCTGCTACCGCCCGTCCCGGTCCGCTCGCTCACCGGTCAGCGTGTGGGCGCGTACACACTCGACTCCATGCTGGGTCAGGGCGGTATGGGGACCGTCTGGCTGGCCCATCGCAGCGATGGCCGGTTCGAGGGATCGGTCGCAATCAAGTTGCTCAATGTCGCCCTCGTCGGCCGCCCCAATGAATCGCGCTTCGCCCGGGAGGGAAGCGTTCTAGCCAGATTGCAGCATCCGAACATCGCACGCCTTGCAGATGCCGGCGTGGCCGAGAACGGTCAGCCTTACCTGGTCCTGGAATACGTGGAGGGCGGCGAGCGTATCGATGCTTATTGCGAGCGCACGCAACTGGATGTCACAGACCGCATCCGGTTGTTTTTGGACGTGCTCGCGGCGGTTGCACACGCCCATAGTCGCCTCGTCGTGCACCGCGACCTGAAGCCACCGAACATTCTCGTGACTGCGACGGGTGTCGTGAAGTTGCTTGATTTTGGTGTCGCGGCGCTGCTGGCCGCCAAAAATGAGACCGCGGACCTGACTCGCGAAGTGGGCCAGGCCCTGACCCCTGAATACGCAGCTCCCGAACAATTGGCTCGGGGTGCCATTACAACCGCGACAGATGTGTACGCGCTCGGCCTGGTGTTGTTCAAGTTGCTCGTTGGAAAGCATCCCCGCGCAGCCGAGGCGCCCAGGACACGCCTCGAGATCCTGCGCGCCGCGATCGAATGCGAAGTGCCCGCCCCTTCCGCGATTACAACTGACGTACGGCTACGATCAACACTGCGCGGAGACCTGGACAACATCGTCGCAAAGGCACTCAAACGAGATCCGGACGAACGTTATCCGACCGCCGCTGCATTCGCTGACGACCTGAAGAGATATCTGGCGCATGAGCCGGTCGAAGCGCGGCCGGATTCTCTCCTGTATCGCTCTCGAAAGTTCGTACGCCGCAATGCGGCCGTTGTGATTGCATCCACGGTGGTGGCGTTATTGCTCTCAGCAACCACGGTGTTTGCAGTGTGGCAGATGTATAACGCCCGCCTGCAAAGAGACAACGCGCGTTATGAGGCACGACGTGCCGAAGCCTCCAGTGAATTCATGAGCCTCGTCTTTGAAGAGGTGGGGCCCGCCGGCACCCCCTTGTCCTTGGAGCAACTGCTCGACCGCGGTGTGCAACTCCTGGAGCGCCAGAACGGAGGCGATCCCACTGTGCTCAGCAGAATGCTGGTACAGGCTTCCCGCCGCTATCAGGATGTCGGGCGCGTGGACAAACACCTTCAGGTGCTCGATCGGGCGATCAGCCTGGCAAAAA
>Ga0070665_100008830_pt1 | contig 10202 bp, 6 predicted proteins | sample KBSS13metaG_FD_65862 | JGI IMG/M metagenome (GOLD analysis project Ga0070665, IMG submission 65862) | Switchgrass rhizosphere microbial communities from Kellogg Biological Station, Michigan, USA - KBS S1-3 metaG | ecosystem: Host-associated > Plants > Roots > Rhizosphere > Soil ...
GCGCGACGCGCTCAAGTCGCAGGAAGCGCAGTTACGGCTCTTCGCGGACAACATTCCCGGCCCGATCGCCTATCTCGACAAGAGCCTTCGTTACACGTTCGTCAACCAGGCGTTCGCGAACAGCGTCTGCAAGCCGCAGGACGAGATCTACGGCAAGGCGCCGTTCGAGGTGATGACGCCCGACGTCGCGTCGTTCCTGCGCCCGATCCTGAAGCGCGCGCATAGCGGCGAGCACGTCGAATACGAGCGGATCAGCCAGAATTCAGGCGGGCAGCGGCGCTGGGTGCATGGCCGCGTGGCGCCGGACCTCGACTCCGCCGGCCAGGTGCGCGGGCTCTACTGCACCGAATACGACATCCACGACTTGAAGCAGACCGAGCAGGCACTGGCCTCCCGCGAGGAGCAGCTCCGCCTGTTCACGGACAACATTCCGGAGCCCGTCGTCTATCTCGACGTCGAGCGCCGCTACGTCTTCGTCAACGACGCCTTCTGCTCGCTGACTGGAATGCCGCGCGACCAGGTGATCGGACAGAAAGTCGAGGAGGTGGGCGGCGCGGACGCGTCGCTCGCGCCGCCGGACGTCATTGCGCGCGCGCTGTCCGGCGAAGCGGTGACGTACGAGCGCGCCGCCATCGACGCGGACAACCGGCCGCGATGGCTCCGCGGCCGCATCGTGCCCGACCGCCGGTTCGACGGCACGATCAAAGGCGTGTACGTTGTCGCGCACGACATTTCGGACGTGAAACAGGTGCAGCACGCGCTCGCGGCTCGCGAAGGTCAGCTTCGCGCCATTATGGACGGCGTCCCTGCGCCCGTGGCGTATATCGACCGCGAAGAGCACTGCCACTACGTCAATCGCACCTTCCTCCAGTATTTCGGCCTGACCGGCGAGCAGGTGTCGCGGATGCGTCTCCGCGACATCGTCGGCCACGCGATCTACCAAAGCGCGCAGGCGATGCTCTCGCGCGCGATGCGCGGCGAATCGACGGCGTTCGACCGCCTCGTGGCCGGCGCCAACAACGTCCGCCGCTGGATGACGATCCGCGTCGTGCCGGATGCCGCACCTTCGGGCGAGGTACTGGGCGCGTTCGTGCTGATGAACGACATCCATGGCCTGAAGCAGGCGCAGGAGGCGCTGCGCGCGTCCGAGGCCGAGCTTCGTCTCATCATGGACAACGTTCCGGCGCGCGTCTCCTACATCGACCGTGACTACCGCTATCGCTTTCTCAACCGGCACAACGAGGAGTGGCTGAACGCGAGCCGCCGCGATCTCACGGGGCGGCGGGTCATCGAGGTCAACGGCGAAGCGCGATTCAACCAGATCCAGCCGCTGCTCGACCGCGTGCTGAACGGCGAGGAAGTATCGACCGAGGAGCTTCTCGACCAGCCGGACGGGCGCAAGCGATGGGAGTCGATCCACTACGCGCCCAATCGCGACGCCGAAGGCAACGTCATCGGCATTTATGCGGTGCACACCGACGTCCACGAGGAGCGGCACAACGAGGAAGCATTGCGCCGCGCAAACTGGATGCTCTCGTCGCACATCAACAACACGCCGCTCGCGGTCATGGAGTGGGACCGCGAATTCCGTCTCGTCCGCTGGTCGCCGCAGGCGCAGAACATCTTCGGCTGGCAGGCCGACGAAGTGCTCGGCATGCCCATCACCGGCAATCCGCTGATCCACGAGGCCGATCGCGATGCGGTGGCCGGCCTCGTCGACAAGCTGATGAAAGGGGAGGAGCCGCGCGCGACCGGCCAGACGCGCAACTGCCGCAAGGACGGCGAAACGATCTGGTGCGAGTGGTATCACTCGGCGCTTCTCGACGATCAGGGCACGATCGTGTCGATCCTGTCGTTCGTGCAGGATGTATCGGCGCGCATCGAAGCGGAGGAACGGCTGCAGAACCTGGCGACGCGCGATACGCTGACCGGCCTTCCGAATCGGCTCATGCTGCACGAGCGGCTGTCGCAGGCGATCGCCAAGGCCAAGCGCGGCCAGCAGCGCGTCGGGGTGATGTTCATCGACCTCGATCGCTTCAAGAACGTGAACGACACGCTCGGCCATCGCATCGGCGACGAGCTCCTGAAGCACGTGACGCGAGCCCTGGCGGGTGCGCTTCGCGAAACCGATCTCCTGGCGCGACTGGGCGGTGACGAGTTCATGGTGATCGTCGAGGACTTCGACGATCCCTCGGTGCTCGCGAAGATCGCGCAGAAATTGCTGGACGCCATCGCGCAGCCGTTCAAGATCGAAGAGAACGACATCTTCGTGACGTCGTCGATCGGCATCTCCGTCTATCCCGACGATTCGGACGATCCGGACGAGCTCCTGAAGCATGCCGACGTCGCGATGTATCGCTCGAAGGAGCTCGGCCGCAACACGTTCCAGTTCCTGGATGCGAACCTGGCTGAGCATCGTCTGAAGCAGCACGCGCTGGAGACGGCCCTCCGCGGCGCTCTGACCAACGGCACACTCAAGCTGCATTACCAGCCGGTGGTGCGCATCACCGACCGCGCGATCGTCGGCGCCGAAGCGCTTCTGCGCTGGAACGATCCCGATCTCGGCAGCATTCCGCCCACGGTTTTCATTCCCCTCGCGGAGGAGTCCGGCCTGATCCACGCGCTCGGCGAATGGGTGCTCAAGTCCGCTGCCGCGCAATGCGTTGCCTGGCGGCGCGCGGGCCTGCCGCTCAAGATTTCGGTCAATCTTTCCGCGAAGCAGTTCTATCGTGAAGACCTGTCGCAGCGCGTTTCGGAAATCGTGCGTGCGGAGGGCTGCGAGCCGTCATGGATCGAGCTCGAAGTCACCGAGACGAGCCTCGTGCACGACATCGACGCCATTCGCAAGGTGCTGCATCAGCTGCGCGACGAAGGTTTCACCGTCGCGATCGACGATTTCGGCACCGGCTATTCGTCGCTGACGCATCTCAAGCACTTCCCGATCGATACGCTCAAGATCGACATTTCGTTCATCGCCGATCTCGAGACCGATCCGGGTGACGCCGCGATCACCGAAGCGATCATCGGACTTGCGCGCGGCCTGGGATTGAAGGTCGTTGCCGAAGGCGTCGGCACGCGCGAGCAACTCGATTTTCTCGACGCGCGCGGCTGTCACTACTTCCAGGGCTTCTGGGTCAGCAAGCCGATGCCGGCGGACTCGTTCGTCGAATTCGTGCGGCGCAAGCCAAGCTAAGTGCGCTGCCGCGGAGCATTCGACTTCGCCGTCCCTTCCGCGCGTCCGGACGCCAATTCAACTCCGTCGTCCTTCCGCGGAGCCCGAATCCTGATTTCAACTCCGGCGTCATTGCCGCGCACGCGGGAATCCAGCAGCCTTGCACTTCTCCCACCTTCGCGCAGGCCACTAGATCGTCTGCAGCCAGCCTTCGATTGCCTTTGCCACGGTGACGTACTTTCGCTCGAGCATCAGGAGATGCGCGAGGCCAGGAAGAATCGTGGCGGTGACGCCATGGTGACGCGCCGTGGCGCGGACGTCGTCCGGCGAGCACACGCGGTCGCCCTCGGCCCCGATGACGAAGAGCGGACGGTGGTTCGTCACCGGCAGCGCCCAGTGCAGCCGCAATGAAAGATCCAGCAGCGCGCGCGGCGATTCGGCGTTCAGGTGATTGGCCGCCTCGACCAGTATCTCCGGCGCCACGTCGTTGCTGAAGTAGAACGGGCGGAGCGTCGCCAGCACGACCGACGAAAGGCGCGCTGGATCGAAGCCGCTCATCTGCAGCAGGTATTCGGGATTCTGGGAAGCGAGGCGTGCCGCCATGGGGAGCAGACCCGACGGTGGTACCGGGGCGAGCAGCGCTGCCGCGCGAACCGGTCGCTTGGCGATGATCCGCTCGACGATGGCCGCGCCCATCGAGTGCCCGAGGAACACGGGCGGGGCATCGAGCATTCCGGCGACGTGCTCCACATCGGCCTCGTATTCCTCGAGGCTTGCCGCGAACAGTGTGCTGCCGCCGCCGCTGCCTCCATGTCCGCGGAGGCTCAAGGCGTACGATGGATATCCGCGCGCGGCAAACCACGGGAGGAAGTAGGGCTCCCAGCACCATGCGTCACAGTAGCCGCCATGAACGAACAACAGCGGCGGCTTGCGCGTCGGCCCTGCAGGCAGGTGCTCGAGGATTTCGAGCTGCGTCTCGACGGGCAGCATGGTCGCGTCAGCGCAACGTGCTGCCGATGGCGAGCGGTGCGTGGCGTCCCGACCCTGTGGAAATGCCGCCGCGCCGACCCCATCTGAGCAAAGCGGACGCTACGCGGCCGCGTGCGAAAATGAAGGGTGTCAGCCGTGCGATACCCGCTCCCAAAGAAGCTCCCCCAACGCAGATGAAGCCCGGCATTGTGCCAGATGCGCCCACCGACGACGCGTACGACCCGACGTGCCGGCGTTGTCCCCGGCTTGCGCATTTCCTGGACGAGGTGCATGTCCGCCATCCGGACTACTGGTGCAAGCCGGTACCGCCCTATGGTGAAGCGAAGGCGCGCTTCGTCATCGTCGGGCTGGCGCCGGGGATGCACGGCGCTAATGCAACCGGTCGGCCGTTCACGGGCGACTATGCCGGCATTCTGCTCTACGAGACGCTGCATGCGTACGGATTCGCGTCGTCCCCGCATTCGCGCACGCGCGCAGATCCGCTCACGCTCGTGGACTGTCGCATCACCAACGCGGTGAAGTGCCTGCCGCCGGACAACAAGCCGGTCCCTGCCGAGATCAAGACCTGCAATACCTATTTGACGGCGGATCTGAAGGCACTCCCCGCGGGCGCGGCGATCATGGCGCTCGGGCGCATCGCGCACGACGCGACGCTGCGGGCCCTCGAGTTGCGCGCGGGCGATTTCCGGTTCGCGCACGGCGCGCAGCATACGCTGTCGAATGGCCGCGCGATGTTCGACAGTTACCACTGCAGCCGCTACAACACCAACACCCGTCGCCTGACGGCGCGCATGTTCCGTGACGTTTTCGATGCCGTCGCGGATCATCTCGGCACGCCGAAACCGGTGTCCTGATGACCAAGGTGCCGCAACGCTATGCGCGCACGGAGCGTGCTACCGAGTCGACTGCGTCGGAGTTCGACTCGCGCGAGCTCCTGAAATCGCTGCCGCATCGGCCCGGCGTCTACCGGATGTTCGACGCCCAGGGACGCGCCCTCTACGTGGGGAAGGCGCGGGACCTGAAAAAGCGCGTATCGAACTATTTTCAGAAGTCGGGGCATGAGCCGCGCATTGCCGCGATGGTCGCCCAGGTCGCTCGCGTCGAGACGACGGTAGCCCGTTCCGAGGGCGAGGCGCTCCTGCTGGAAAACAACCTGATCAAGGCGCTCGAGCCGCGCTACAACATTCTCTTTCGCGACGACAAGAGCTATCCGTACGTCTGCATCTCCGGCGATCCGTTTCCGCAGCTTCGCTTTCATCGCGGCGCGCTCGATCGCAAGCACCGCTATTTCGGGCCATTCCCGAGCGCAGGGGCGGTGCGGGACGGCATCGCGCTCCTGCAGAAAGTGTTCCAGCTGCGAACGTGCGAAAACACCGTCTTTGCCAATCGGTCGCGTCCCTGCATGCTCCACCAGATCCAGCGTTGCACGGGCCCGTGCGTCGGGCTGATTCCGGAAGCGGAATATGCCGAGGACGTGGAAGGCGCGACGCTCTTTCTCCAGGGCAAGACGGACGAGGTGCTCGGGCAGATGAAGCGGCAGATGGACGAGGCCGCGGCGTCGCTCGCGTTCGAGCGCGCGGCACGCGTTCGCGACAAGATCCACAGGCTGCAGCAGCTGCAGGCACGCCAGTTCGTCGAGAGCGCGACCGCAGGCGACATCGATGTCATCGCGGCCGCGGCGGAGCAGGGCGTCGTCGCGGTGAACCTGGTCATGATCCGTGGGGGCCGGCATGTGGGCGACCGGACGTTCTTCCCGCAGCACGCCGATGCGTCGGCGCTGGACGACGTGGTGTGCGCCTTTCTCGGCCAGCACTATGTCGAGCGTCCGGTACCGCGCATCATCATCGCGCCGGATGCTCGCGACCACGAAGCTCTCACCGAGGCGCTCTCGGCCCAATCGGGTCACAAAGTCGAAATCGTCACGCAGACAGGCGGCGAGCGGCGTGTGTGGCTGACGATGGCCGGCCAGAACGCGACGCTTGCGATCCGGCAGCGTCTTGCGCAAAAGGCCACGCAGGAAGAGCGGCTCGCGGCGCTGCAGGAGGCGCTGGGGCTCGCGTCTTCGGCGCAGCGCATCGAATGCTTCGATGTCTCGCACACGATGGGCGAGGCGGCGGTCGCGTCGTGTGTGATCTTCGACCGGCTTGCCATGCAGTCATCGGAGTACCGGCGCTTCAATGTGACGCCTGCACAAGGCGGTGACGACTACGCAGCGATGCGCGAGGCGTTGTCGCGCCGCTGCGCACGCATTGTCGCCGGCGAGTTTCCGGCACCCGATCTGCTCGTCATCGACGGCGGCAAAGGCCAGGTCGGCGTTGCCGCCGAGGTGCTCGCCGAGCAGGGGCTGCACAACACTCCACTGATCGGCATCGCCAAAGGACCCGAGCGCAAGCCCGGCCTCGAGGACATCGTTTTTCCCGATCGGCTGCTGCCACTCAACCTTCCGCCCGATCATCCCGGGTTGCACCTGCTGCAGCAGATTCGCGACGAAGCCCACCGGTTCGCGATCCAGGGGCACCGCGCGCGACGCGGAAAGGCGCGCACGACTTCGTCGCTGCAGGAGATTGCGGGAATCGGCGCAACCCGTCGGCGGGCGCTCCTGTCGCATTTTGGCGGACTCAAGGGCGTGCAGTCGGCGAGCATCGACGACCTCGCGCGCGTGCCCGGCATCAGCCGCGCACTCGCGCAGCGTATCTATGGACTGCTGCATTGATTCGCACAGGAAGGAGCAGCGATCGCACGTCCCCGTCGCTTACGCGCCGATTCTTCGTCGTACCGGCCGAACGGATTTCGCGGCGCGCTAGAATGGCAAATGCCGTCGACAGCCGTCGCGCGGCGCAAGCATGCTGCCCAATCTTCCCACTGCGCTGACGTGGCTGCGGATCGTACTGATCCCGGTATTTGTCGCGGTCTATTACTTTCCCGACGACTGGCTGTCGCCGATGGCGAAGAACTGGACGGCGATGTCGGTGTTCGCCGTCGCGGCCATCACCGACTGGCTGGACGGGTACCTGGCGCGCAAACTCGGCGCGACCAGCGCGTTCGGCGCGTTTCTCGATCCCGTGGCGGACAAGCTGATGGTCGCCGCGGCGCTGATCCTGCTGGTCGCGCTGAGCCGCGCGGAGGCGTATCTCGCGATCATCATCATCGGCCGCGAGATCGCCATTTCGGCGTTGCGCGAGTGGATGGCGCAGATCGGCAAGACCCGCAACGTCGCGGTCGCGCTGGTTGGCAAGGTGAAGACGGCGGCGCAGATGACCGCCATCATCGCGCTGCTGCTATCCGAGCCGCTGATTCCCGGCGTCTCCACGCCGCTTCTCGGAACCGTCGCGTTGTGGGTCGCCGCGGTTCTGACTCTCTGGTCGATGTTTCACTATCTGCGCCTGGCGGCGCCCTATATGCGCGAATCGATCGGCGATTCAGGCGCCGACGAAAACCGGCCGCGACAGTCGCGCACACAACGCGACAGATCGTCGTCCACGTAGCGCGCAGGCGTCTGGAGGTTTGACCCGAGATAACGGGAAACGCTATAATCTTGGGTTCCTTTCCCCGATAGCTCAGTCGGTAGAGCGACGGACTGTTAATCCGCAGGTCCCTGGTTCGAGCCCAGGTCGGGGAGCCAAAGAACTCAAGCAGTTGGGCACGTTGCTTCGAGTTGCGCTCCTGTATCTGGGACCCGAATGGGACCCGCCGGAAGCCACCGGATCGATGATGTAGCCCTTGGTAATCGGTCGTTGAACGACGACTGATTACACGCGCAGCAGGAGGCAGACCTGCGCGTGATCCCAGCCGATGGGACCCCCGCCGGAAAACACCGCGGCGCGCTCTGCGAAGTCGGAAGCTTCGACCTCGCCTCGTTATCGCACGTGTTCACCGTTGCGATCGGCGACTGGGAGTGGGCGGAAGTGAATCCGGTGCGCGGCATCCGCATGCCCAAGGAATCCCGCGCACGTGACCGCTACCTGCAGAACGACGAACGTGAGGCGCTGCTCGCGGTCTGCAAGGCGTCGCCCAGTCGGGATCTCTACCCGGCAGTGCTGCTCGCGTTGTGCACCGGCATGCGTCGGGGCGAAGTCCTGAGCTTGGAATGGCGTGACGTCGATTTCCAGCGTCGACAGTTGACGCTCCGCCAGACCAAAAATGGCTCGCGTCGCTCGATACCGCTGGTCTCTCCGGTGTATGAAGTCCTTGAGACGCGCCGCAAGGTGCGACGCCTCGACACACCGCTAATTTTTCCGGGCAGGAAGAACCCAAGGACGCCCGATGCGGCGATCAAAACAAAGGATCTTACGAAGCCGTGGGAAACGGCACGACAGAGAGCGCGTCTGGCGGATTTTCGGTTCCACGATCTGCGCCACAGCGCGGCGTCGCACTTGGCCATGAGCGGCGCCTCGACGCTGGAGATAGCGGCGATCCTCGGACACAAGACACTCGCGATGGTTAAAAGGTACTCACACCTATCGACCGAGCATCTCCGGTTGGTACTGGAGCGGGCCAACGAAGGAGTGCGCCATCATGGAGGCGCACGCTCGGCGCGTCTTCGGGCGCGCTGGTGTGGGGGAAGTACTTGGAGGCGCACGCTCGGCGCGTCTTCGGGCAGGCCACGGATTTTCGCCTAATCGCAGCGCTGGCGCTCCAGAGGAAGCTCACGAGCGGCAAGCTGAAGGATGGATTCTCTGAGCGTGACGTCTACCGAGCCGGATGGTCGCAACTCGACAGCGCCGAAATCGTGAAGAATGCTTGTGCGGAATTGGTCGCCGCCGGTTGGATCCGGCGGATCAACGACACGCCCGTGACGAAGCCAGCGTCTCCGCGATATGAAATAAATCCGAACGCCTTCAAAAACTAGTGCGACCACGGGACTGCCAATACTGCCAATTCCAATCTGTCAGATTTGTCGGCTCGCGCCCGAGCCATCGCGAGCGGCTCGACGTCCGGTAGCGCGCCAACCCGTGATCCGCCGCTCCGGCGAAAAAGCAGTAAGCCCCCGCAGTGACGCGAAACTTCGACCTACGAACTACGCTACCTTAGGCCTGCCGCCTGCATGACTTAGGCGTGGCAGCAAATGCTCCACAGAAGCAGCGATGCCCGGCCTATGCGAGGCGGAGTTTGGCCGGACTTGGGCGGGGTTAGAACGCGGCGACATACGTCGTGGCCCAGACTTGCGTTGGCTGGCGGTTTCAGATCGCGCCCATGGCGTGGGTGCGATCGGTCACAAACGGCCACCGCCTTTCACCAATGCGGTCGCTCCGACCAAAACGTCTCCAGTCGCGTCAACGCGTGATAAATTTATCCAACTGCCAGCTCGCGGGAGTTGCGTACCTTATGGATGAATCCGCGCTCGACCTCGAAGGCGTCGCGCTATCACCGCAGAAGGAAACGGTGCGCGTCTTTTACAACGAGCTGTGGGACCACGCGGACAAGAGTCTGATACCCACGATCTTCCACGACGACTTTACATTCCGCGGCTCTCTGGGCGCCACGCTCGTCGGTCATGATCAATTCGCAGATTACGTCGACTGGGTGACCGGCACCTTCGATCACTACACCACCGACATCCTGGCGCTGATCGAGGAAGACAACCGGGTCAGCGGCAAGATGCGCTTCCACGGCTTCCATCGCAAGGAACTGTTCGGCGTGCCACCAAGTGGTCGGCATGTTTGGTGGACCGGCATGCCGATCTTCACCTTTGAGGGCGCCAAAGTGCGCGACCTGTTCGTGCTCGGCGACATTCACGGCCTGATCGGCCGCCTCAAGGATGAGCCTTAGAGGCGCCGATCCGTTAGGAAGCCCGCTCGCCCCGCTGAGCGGCGTCCGGAGGAGTCGGACACCAGCGAGATTCAGCGAGCGGGTGGGGCACTTCAATCCCCCAGATCAAACGTGATAGCTCCTTGTTGTCTTCCGAGATACTCTGGGCTCACTAGATGTGATTTCTACGACCGTTGTTCAGCGAACTGGACGAGTCGGCTGAGCGGTGTTTGTCGATTGAGGCTGGCATGGGGTCGTTCCTCATTGTAGAAGCGCAGCCAAGTATGCAGGG
>Ga0070665_100008831_pt1 | contig 10202 bp, 10 predicted proteins | sample KBSS13metaG_FD_65862 | JGI IMG/M metagenome (GOLD analysis project Ga0070665, IMG submission 65862) | Switchgrass rhizosphere microbial communities from Kellogg Biological Station, Michigan, USA - KBS S1-3 metaG | ecosystem: Host-associated > Plants > Roots > Rhizosphere > Soil ...
CCGGTATGGCGTCCGGGGCGGGGACAGGAGACCACGGCGGGCAAGGTGGAGTGAAATAAGTTGGGCGCGTGTCGGCGTTTCACAGCGCGACCACATACCCATCCCGCCGCGGATCGGCGGCGCCCGTCATCACGCCGGTTTCCGGATCGAGCCCGATGGCCTGCATGCCGCCGCAGAGCATGGTCCAGCCGGTGTCGAGGATTTCGATCTCGTGGCCGCGGCGTTTCAGCTCGGCAATGGTTTCCGGCGCGATGCGGTTCTCCGCCTGAATGACGCGGCCATCCCACAGCCGTGACCGCGGCGCCTCGATTGCCTGCTGGAGCGGAAGGCCGAACTCGATATGCTGCACCAGCGCCTGCGCCTGGGTTTGCGGGATGCCGTAGCTGCCGGGCGTACCAAGTGCGAGCACCGCGCGATTGCTGCGGGTCGCGATCGATGGCGCCACGGTCACCGGCAAGGCATCGCCGGGTCTGGACAGGTTCGGGCTTCCCGGCTGCACATCGGCCCAATGCAAATGATTGTTGAGGCAGATGCCGGTCCCCGGCACCACCACGCCGCTGCCGAACGGGCTGCCGAGACTCTGCGTGATGCAGACCAGATTGCCCTCGGCATCTGCGATCGAGAACGACGTCGTATGCCCGGGATCGGCACGATCCTGCGGCATCCATTGCTCGGTCGGACCCGCGATCGGCTGGCCGTCGCTAACACGCTGCCGGAGCCGCGCGATCGTCGTGTCGGACAGAATATTGGCTGCCTGATCCCGCGTTAAATTGCCGTGTGCGATGCGCTCGCCGGCGGCGAGACGGATCGCGCGATAGACCGTGTCGAGATGATCCGCCCCGTCCTTCGGCAGGCGCCCAAGGTCGTAGCCCTCGAGAATTTTGAGCGTGAGCGCGAATTGGAAACCGCCGCATTGCGACGGCGGGACATGGAGCTCAAGTCCCCGGTACGAAATGGTGAGAGGATCGAGCCAATGCGGCTTGACGTCGGCGAGGTCGGCCAGCGTCATGCTGCCGCCGAGCGTGCCGAGATAATCGATGATCCGCCGGCCGAGTTCACCGCGATACAGATGGTCAGGCCCCAACTCGGCGATCTCGGCCAGCGTCTGCTCCAGGTCAGACTGCGAGATCAAGGTGCCGATCTGCACCGGCATGCCGTCCGGCACCTAGTTCTTGACCAGCACCTCGTGTAGCTCCGGCCACGGCTCGAGCAACGGCACCTGCTCGTTGATCTCATCGCGACCGAACTCCGAGAGCGCAAACCCGTCGCGCGCCAGCGTGATCGCCGGGGCCAGGACATCGGCGAGCGATTTGCTGCCATAGCGCGAGAGCAATTCAATCCAGCCCGCGAGATTCCCGGGCACCGACGCCGCCTGCGGGCCGCGCTCGAGTTCGAATCGGCCAGTGTATTTACCGACTGGAAAACTCGCCGGCAGCGGCGGCGCGAAGTCGAGCACCCGAACGCGCTTCTCGCTGGCGACCCACATGGTTGCCAATCCGAACCCGGCCAGTCCCGACATGAACGGTTCGACCACATTGAGCGCAGCCGCGGTCGCAACAGCAGCATCGAACGCGTTGCCGCCCTGGATCAGAAGTCGCGCACCAGCCTGCGCCGCCAGCGGATGAGCGGCCGCCACCATGCCGTGCCGGGAGAACAGCGTCGGACGACCATATGTCCTGGTGATCAATGCACGCTCGCCGCGGCCTGGATCGCCTCCGACATGATCTCGAGTCCGCGATCGATTTCCGCCTCGGATACCGTGAGCGGCGGCGCGATGCGGAAGACGCCGCCCATGCTCGGCAGCTTGACGATATTCATGCTGAGGCCGCGTCGCATGGTTTCCTCCATGATCCGCGCGCCGAGTTCGAAGCCCGGCGCTTTCGACTGCCGGTCGACGACGATTTCGAGACCGAGCAGAAGACCGCGGCCCCTAACGTCGCCGACGCATTCGAACCGTTGCTGCAGCGACAGCAATCCTTCCCGGAGCTGGTTGCCTCTCGCAATCGCCTGCGCGACCAGGCCGTCACGTTCGACCACGTCGAGCACGGTGACGCCGATCGCGGCGGGCAGCGGGTCGGAGACATGCGTGGTGTAGAACAGAAAGCCGCGCTCGAATGCGGTCTGCTCGATCGCTGCCGTCGTCATGACAGCCGCGAGCGGCAGGCCGGCGCCGAGCGTCTTCGACAGCGTGAGGATATCCGGCGTCACGCCGTCGCGCTCGAAGGCGAACATATGCCCGGTGCGGCCGATTCCGGTCTGCGCCTCGTCGAGGATCAGCAGCATGCCGCGTTGTTCGCATTTTCGCTTCAGCGCGGCGAGATAACCGTTCGGCAGTTCCAGGATGCCGCCGCTGGACAGGATCGGCTCGGCGATGAAGGCCGCCAGATTGCCGGTCGACTGGCTGTCGATCAGCGCGAACGCATCGTCCAGCTCGGTCTGCCAGTCGTTGCTGCCATCGGCGTTCTTGAAGCGCGGCCGATAGGCGTTCGGTGCAGGAATGACGAACGAACCAACCGCGGCCGGCCCGTAACCGCGCCGGCCCGCGCTGTAGGTCGCCGATGCCGCAGCACCTGTCATGCCGTGCCAGCTCTGCGCGAAGGCAACAATCTCGTGCCGGCCGGTGACGAGCTTTGCCATCCGGATCGCGGCTTCGTTGGCTTCCGCACCGGTCGTCAGCAATTGCACGCGGTCGAGGCCGGGCGCCAACGCGGCAAGGCGCTCGGCCAACGTCACCACCGGGCGCGAAAGCATGCCGCTGAACAGATGCGCGACAGCGCCCATCTGCCGCGCGACGGTGGCGACAATATCGGGATGCGTGTGCCCCAGCACCGCACTCATCTGACCCGAGGTGAAGTCGAGGATCGCCCGTCCATCGGCGTCGTACACAAAACTGCCGGCCGCCCGCTCGATGATGACGGGCTCAAAACTCGGCCCGTAGCGGGTCAGATGCGTATTGGCGGAAGCCCAGAAATCGGGATCGGCATTCAAGGTCATACGAGCCACCTGCACTTGCGATCCCAAACCTCTAGTCAAGGATTTGGCTTCAGGCTAATTGATATAATTCAATCCGGATATGAATTTGATTGATGTCGACGCTGGACCTCAACTTGCTGCGGAATTTCGTCGTCGTGGCCCGCGTCGGCTCCATCAGCCTGGCCGCGCTGCAGATCGGTCGGACGCAGTCCGCGCTCAGCATGCAGATGCAACGGCTGGAGGAGACGATTGCGCAACCGCTGTTTCACCGCAGCGGCTCGGGCATGCGGCTCACCGGAGCCGGCGAGAAATTGCTCGCGCACGCTGAAACGCTGCTGGCGCGGCATGACGAGATTCTGGCCGACATGAGCGGCGAGGGCCTCAAGGGCGCGCTGAGCCTCGGCTGTCCGGAGGACTACTCGATCGCCTTCCTGCCGGCGCTGCTGAAGGGGTTTTGCGCGCAACATCCCAATGTCGAACTGCGCATGGTCTGCGCCCCGACCTTCGAGCTGCGCCCCATGCTGGCACGGCGCCAGATCGACATGGCGCTGGTCTCGCTGTCCGATGCCGGCGCGAGCGAGGTGATCCGCCAGGAGCGCTTCGTCTGGGTGGCGAACGAAGCCGAACCGAAAATACTGGCGCAGGATGTGCTGCCGCTGGCGCTGTCGGCGCCGATGACGCTGGACTACCGCGCGGCCTGCGCCGCGATGGACGCGGTCAACCGACGCTACCGGGTCGCCTATGCGAGCAACAGCCTTGCCGGCCTGATCGCGTTCACGCGGTCCGGCCATGCAATCAGCGTCCTGACCCGAACCGCCGTGCCGTTCGATCTTCGCGTCGTGTCCGCCGGATTGCCGTTGCTTCCCACGATCGGCATCGCGCTCGAATTCTCGAAGGGAAAGCCGTCTCTGCTGGCGACGACGCTGGCCGAGCACATTCGTGTGGTGCTGCCCGGGCTGAAGAGCAGGGCTGAGATTGATTGAGAGGGGGAGATGATGGCGACGATGGCGCAGGTAACGTGACGGCGTGGCCCCAACTTTTAGGCCGGCACAGCTATCCCAGTAGCGACAAAGCTACTTTTGATGAGCGCAACGGCCCAGGCGATCGTGTAGGCTAAGCACATCGCGAATGAGCCCCTGAAGAAGGTCTCTTCCGTGCCCCGTGAGGAAACGTTCCTTTGTTGCCAAATCATCGAGGCACAGAAGAAGCGGTGGCATGAGTTCGACTGCTCTGTCGGCATGGCCGAGGGCAGAATAGAATTTTGCCAGTCCAAACGCGACAAATGCGGAATGATATGATTTGTCATATCCTCGCCGCTCCTGTCGGATAGCGCTCAAACACCTCGCATCATCCTGCCCGAGGCGCACCGATGTCCCGTCAAAGATCGTGTGCACCATCTCATCGAGGAATAGGCACTGGTGTAGAAATTCATGGAGAAGATTCTCCGCGTATTCAATCGGCGGACAGTCTACCACCGGTGCCAACCAAATCATGCCTACGCGATTGGAAACGCTACCACTGCCGTATCCAGCTCGGCGGGCGAAAAGCAAATGCGTTGTCGTCTCGCTGAACGCTTGGAAGTGGTCCGGGTAAACGGAACGGTAAAGCGACAGTCCCTCGCTCAGCTGACGAAAAATGTGTGCTCGCTCCCCATCGGTGTACTCCCAGTCTGCGGGAAGCGCCGCTTGGCCAATGAGGTCCTTGAGTGGCTGCTCTAACCCAACGAGCGGCGCGTCCCAAACGATTACCGGCCCGGCGACCTCAATCGCTCCAAAAACCGCATTGGAAGTTTGCAAGTAGAGGATCGCTTCTTTGAAGCTTCGCAGCGAAGGATTGGCGCTCCGAGCAAAGTCAAGAACCGCGCGTCCATTCGCGCGCACATCTGCTGCGCGCAAGGGCGCGCAACAGATTTCATTGGCCAGATCAGGTTCAACCACGCAACTATCGGTTTTTTTGCTGGAGATATTTTTGGAGCCGCGCGACGGCGAGTTCGGCTGCGCTATCCGCCACCTTCCTGGTCTCCGAATCGAACTCCATGACCTTTCTTACCCAGATTGCGCCAGTCTCGTGGAGTTCCATATATTTTTTGATGTTGATCGCAGCGAGTTCAGCAGCAAAGGCTGCGGCATCGGCTTCGGCCTGCTGTTCGGTTGGCTGATTTTCAGGCATATGATTTGTCCTAAATTGTTGCTGATCGCGTTTTAGGAGAAGCGATGAAATAGTTCGTAGCGAGCGCTTTTATTATCCGCGGGCTATGTCGGAACCGTCCAAAAACAGTCACCTAGCCCGATTGCAGATGATCGCCGGTCATTAGACCAAAATCATTAGACGCAAAATTCATGGCGTGGTGCAGCTGCACACCAGCGTACTGCCGCAAGGTTTCGACTGCAACGCTCTAGTTGTAAAATCGATAAAACGTTATTTGGGCGTTCGGAGTCGACCAACGTAGGTGCCCGATTGGGCCTTGCAAGCCACAGACCCGGTCACGCAAGTTTCCGTTCCGTTCGTCGAACTGGCTAAATGTTGGGAAACGCGAGCGGCTCACTTCCGGCGACGTAGCCGCGCGAAAGGCATACCTGTCGGGCGTGGTCGAAGCCGTTATCGTTGCGGAGGACAAGATCCAGATCGCGGGCTCGAACGACAACATCCGGTCCAGCTTTGGAGCGGATGGCAGCGGAAGCTCCGGGTTCTTGGATCTGTTCAGGAATGGCGCACCCGACACGATTCGAACGTGTGACCTTTGCCTTCGGAGGGCAACGCTCTATCCAGCTGAGCTACGGGTGCTTCGCCGCCTCATTTAGCCGATTGGCCGGGCAGGGGCAACGGGCCTTGCAGGGGTGGGGAGACGAAAGTGGCACGGCGCGAGCCGCGTTCCCTCTGCAAAATTCCGATCCGTTCCCCTCAATTGGTGCTAGACTCGGGCACTGATCTTCTCACCATCGATGGGGACGTCCGATGTATAAGAAGGTTCTTCTCGCCTATGACGGTTCGGTCGAAGGGCGGCGCGCTTTGCGGGAGGGAGCAAAGCTCGCACAACTTTGCCGATCCGAGGTGTTTCTGCTCGCCGTCGTCGAGGTTTCCTCGATCATGACGCCGGAGGCCGGGCTTACGATCCCGATCGAGCTGCAGACCGAGGACTACAAGGCCATCCTGAACGAAGGCTGCGAACGGCTGAAGGCCGTCGGATTTACGCCGACCGCGCGGCTCGAGGTCGGCGACGCCGGGCAGAAGATCGCCGAGGTGGCCGAGGAAATCGGCGCGCATCTCGTCGTCGTCGGCCACCGCCCGCAAGGGGCGCTGGCGCGCTGGTTCGGCTCGATCGGCAGCTATCTGGTCAAGCGCCTGCGCTGCAGCGTGCTGGTGGCGCAGACCGAGATCAGCGACGCCGAGTTCGAGCGGCTGAAGCCGGCGGAAATCGCGGCTTCGGGATAAGCCGTAGCTTTAAGTCGCGGGAACGATGATCTTGCCGATCGGCCACAGCGCGATGCCGGCAAGCTTCAGGTGTGCCCACGCAAAGGGAATGCCGATGATGGTCACGGCCAGCAGCACGGCCGTGATGACGTGCCCGAGCGCCAGCCACCACCCCGCCAGCACCAGCCAGATGATGTTGCCGATCACCCCGAGGGGGCCGGTGCCGATATCCTCCTGCCCCGTATAGAGGTCGCGCGAGACCGCGGTGAAGCCGAACGGGAACAGGGTGTAGGCGGCGATATTGAACGCGGCGCGTGCCCAGGGGATGCCGACGATGGTGATGGCCATGACGACGGCGGCGACCAGCCAGCCGAACGCCATCCACGCGCCGCCGAGCACGATCCAGATGACATTGAGCAGCAACGAGACCGGGGACATTTTTGATATCTCCATCGTGGCGCAAACGCGAACGAGATCGAAATAGTGTCGCGGATGCCGCAGTGCAACCCGATTGCGGTGCGCCGTTTGGACGCTAAAATCAATGCATAACGATCAGGCAGCAACTGCCGGCAGGGAGAAATGTTGATGCGTCCGCTCGAATTCGGCTGGTATCTGCCGACCCATGGCGACACCACGGCCTATGGCCTGATGGATGCGCAGATTCCGGGCTCTCCCGAACTGTGCGACCGCGTGGTGCAGGCAGCGGAGAAGGCCGGCTTTGAATATCTCCTGATCCCGGTCGGCTCGACCTGCTGGGAAGCCTGGATCTCGGGCGCATTCATGGCGGCGCGATCGTCGTCGATCAAGCCGCTGATCGCGGCAAGGCCTGGCTACATCAACCCCGTGCTGCTGGCCAAGATGATATCGACCTTCGACCAGATGTCGGGCGGGCGCATCTGCGTCAATCTGATCGCCGGCCAGAACGAGAGCGAGGTCGAAGGCGAGGGCGTGCGCTATCCGAAGGAAGCGCGTTACGAACTGATGGAAGAAGAAGTCTCGATCCTCAAGGCGCTGTGGACCACGCGCGGGCCGGTCAACTTCGAAGGCAAGTTCCACAAACTGTCTGGCGCGCACATCCGGCCGCGCCCGCACCAGCAGCCGTTTCCAAAATTCTATCTCGGCGGCGGCTCGCGCCAGGCCTGGGAATTGTCGGCCAAACATTCCGACGTGCATCTGTTCTGGGGCGATTTGCCGGAACGGATCGCCGCGAACATCACCGAGATCAGGCAGATGGCGCGCGCGCATGATCGCGAGAACGATATCGGTTTCGGCATGCGGCTGCAGGTGATCTGCCGCGAGAACGAGGCTGATGCCTGGGAGGCGGCCGACCAACTGGTGCGCCACGCCACCGAGCGGCAGAAGCAGGACATGAAGACGCTCTACAACAAGTCGGAAGCCAATATGCGCGTGCAGCAGCTCGCCCGCGAGCATGGCGATCTCCTGCTGCCGCATCTATGGACCGGCATCACAAAGGTTCGTCCCGGCGCCGGTATCGCGGTCGTCGGCAATCCCATGCAGTGCGCCGACACGCTGCAGCAGTTCATCGACGCCGGCTGCCACTCGTTCTGCCTGTCGGGTTACCTCCACGACGAGGAGGCCGAGCGTTTCGGCAGGCTGATCCGGCCGATTCTCGCCGAGAATAATCGTAATCGGTGGGCGGCCTGACGCGCCCACGGATGTGCTGGTCATGTTGCAGTGCGTTCGCAGGATCCGCGTCACGCGGGTTTGCTGCAGTGCGTCGGGCGGCAGACTTGATATCGCTCGCGGCGGCGAAGGCCGGGCGCTAAAGTCGGGCTTTCAAGCAGGTCACCGCCAGAATGAATGGATCGGGTTCGGTACATCCGTGGAGCTCCGCTTTGGAGGAGTTCGCGCTGTTTCGAACGCTCAGTGCCGAGCAGCGGCTGGGGGTGCTCAACGCCATGGTCCGCCAGGATCTCGTGCGCGGACAGAAGCTGGTCGTGCAGGGCGGGCCGTCGGATGCGATATTCCTGGTGCTGCACGGTGCACTTGCAGTCCGAAAGACCGGCTATAGCGAACCGATCGCCGAGCTTCGCGCCGGCGAGTTGGTCGGCGAGATCGGCTTCTTTGCCAACGGCCCGCGCACGGCCGATGTGGTCGCTATCCGCGACACCACCGTGCTGGCACTGACGCGCCCGGCCTATCAGAAGCTGGTCGCGGAAGCCCCGGCCATCGTCGAGGCGCTATTGGCGGCGCTGGCGCGGCGGTTTGCCAAGGAGACCGCGCGCATCGCGCCGTTCCCTGCATCACCGAAGGCGCGCACCGTGGCGCTGATCGACGGTGGGACGGAGCCGATACCGGCCGCCTTCGATCGCCGGATGCGCGAGGGGCTCGCGGCGATCGAGGCCGAGATCGTAGACGCCGTCCGCCTGCAGACGATGTTTCCCGGCCGCGCGCTTGATGCCCATGAAGTCACCGAATGGCTCAACCGGCTCGAACATACCGCGCCGCTGGTCGTCTATCTCGGCGGCCGCGACGCCTCGTCATGGGCGCGCAAGGCGATTCGCCAGGCCGACATGGTCGTGCTCACATGCCGCGGCGAGGCCCCCGCCGCCGCGCTGACGGAGATCGAGGCCTTTGCCTGTGAGGTCCACTCGGTATCGGCCCGGCGTCTCGTCCGCATTCATGACCGTCGCAGCGGCGAGGTTCGCGGCACTCCGGCCTGGCTGGCACGGCTGCCGGCGTTCATGCATCACCATGTCGCGCTCGAAGACCAGATCGATATCGACAGCCTGATCCGTTTCCTGTGTGGCCGCGCCGTCGGCTTCGTCGCGGCTGGCGGCGGCAGTTTTGGCACCGCACATGTCGGGATCTACAAGGCGTTTCGCGAACGCGGCGTGCTGTTCGATATCTTCGTCGGCACCAGCGTCGGCTCGGCGATGGCGGCGGGTTTTGCGAAAAATCTCGAGGCCGAACATCTCGAGCGCGGCACGCACGAGATCTTCGTCAAGGCCAGAAGTTTTCGCCGGCCAACCTGGCCGCGCTATTCGCTGCTGGATCACAAGTCGTTCGACCGCGCGCTTGCCCATCAGTATGGCCCGGACTGCCGGATCGAGGATTGCTGGCGGCCGTTTGCGGCGGTTGCAACAAATCTCTCGACCCATAATCTCGAACTGATCCGTACCGGCGTGCTCTGGCAGGCGGTGCGCGCATCGAGCGCGATCCCGGGCCTGCTGCCGCCGTTCTACACGCCTGAAGGCGCGATGCTGGTCGACGGCTGCCTGATCGACAACGTGCCGCTGACCTCGATGCATCAGCTCAAGAGCGGCCCTAATCTCGTCGTGCATTTCGGCGAGCCGGCCGCCGAAATGTTCGACGTCGATTATGCATCACTGCCGGGTCGGTTCGAGCTGATCGCCGCGATGCTGACGCCGTTCCGCAAAAAACTGCTGCCGGCCGCGCCGAGTGCGGTGAACGTGCTATGGCGCAGCCTGGTCGCGCACCAGCGCTACGATACGCTGCCGGTCGGACCGCTCGACACGGTGATGCGGCCGCCATCGCCGGAAGGCGTCGACGTCACGGACTTCGACCGTCACACTGAAATTTTTGAAGCGTCCTATCGCTGGGCCAAAGACGCGATCGCGGCGCTGGAGGCGGGGGGAAGTCCGGCGATCGATGCCATTCTCGACAGTGCGCCGGAACGGCGTCAGGCGGCGGCCGCCGCCAACCGTGCGCTGAGCAGTCGCGTCGCACTCCGATCTTTACCCGCCCCTTGAGGGCTACGAGATTCACACATCTCGGATGGTCCATCCATGCTTGATGGCGTGGAATTGGGTGAGGCCCCTGAGCATGACGATAGG
>Ga0070665_100008837_pt1 | contig 10198 bp, 9 predicted proteins | sample KBSS13metaG_FD_65862 | JGI IMG/M metagenome (GOLD analysis project Ga0070665, IMG submission 65862) | Switchgrass rhizosphere microbial communities from Kellogg Biological Station, Michigan, USA - KBS S1-3 metaG | ecosystem: Host-associated > Plants > Roots > Rhizosphere > Soil ...
TCCAGCGTCGCCACCATCACATCCGGTCCCGACAAGCTCAGCCCCTTGCCGCTGCCCAGCCGAACCGACGGCGCTCCGTCGGCGGCCGCGACCTCCAGCATGTCATCGGCCCGGAAAGCCCCGCCTTCCCCGGCGCGCACGGAAAAGACCAGCCGCCCATCGTCGGGCAGCAGTTCCTCGCCCGACAGGATCAGCGGTCGCCCGTCCGTCTTGCCCGGCGTGATGGTGCGGCTGAGCAGGGTCACGCGGGGCCGCGCCGCCGCCACCGTCACCGGCAAAGTGACCGAGCGCCCGTCCTTCAACCTGATCCGCGCCGTCGCCTGATCCCCCGCCTTCAGCGGCACGCCGCCATTGCCCGATGCCCGCAGTTGCAGCCTGTCCACCGATCCGTCGCGCACCAGTTCACCCGGCGCGAAACCCAGCCCCGCCAGATCGACCGCCGCTACCTGATCCAGCCGCTGCCCGGACAATAGCGCCACGCCGTCCCCGGCATGGATGCTGAGCGCGTCGAGCCTGCTCGCCTGCGCATAGGCCTTTAGCGCGATCACCGACGGCGTCGGCACGCCCTGATATTTCACCTCTATCTTGACGTCGCCGGGCCTGCGTTCGGCCAGTGGCAGGGTCAGCGCCAGCCGGTCGTCGCCTTGCACTTTCCAGCCGAGCGACTGTGGCGGGCCATCGCCCTGCCGTATCGTGACGCCTTCGACGCAGGCGGGCGCCTGCCCGGTCAGGGTCAGCCCATTGTCGCGCCCGACCACCAGAGTCGGCGCTTCGCCCTCTATCGTCCAGTTGCCGTCGCCCGGCGCCTGAAGCGTGAAATCCGGCCCCTCGAACCGATCGAACCCCCAATAGCCGTAAAGATGCCCTTTCAGGGTGCCCTTGAAGGCGGCGGGCAGCGGATCGCTGCTGCGCACCACATAGCCGCCGCGATCCGCGCGGGCCTGCACCGGCCATTCCACCGTCTCGCCGTTCGGCGCGGTCAGCGCTAGTGTCATGTTGCGCGCATAGGCGGTCGAATAGATGAGCGGCGCGCCCTCGACCGGCAGCACGACCCCCGCGCCCACGCCTGAACCAGCCACGCAGATCGGCCCATTGGCGGCGCTGCGCAGGCGGGGCGGGCTGTTTGCCTCGATCGCGGGCATCCCGACGACCAGCACCGATTTGGGCTTGGCGAAGGAAGGCGCCTTGTTCAGCAGCAGCGACACATTCTCGCCGCGCCGGATGCCCAGCGTCGGCAGATAGTCGAACTCCGGGTTGCTGAACGCGCCAAACAGCTTCGCCACGTCGCGCACCACGCCGATATAGGGGCTGTAAAAGCCATAGCCCGCCTCGCGCGTGGCGCTGAGTTGCAGGGCGAGGTCGGTCGGCGTGCCGATCAGCGTTTCCGCGATGGAACTGCTATGAACATCCGCCAGCACCAGCTGCTCTTTATTCTCCAGCAGGCAACTGGCCTGCAATTCGACAACTTTGGACAGGCATTCGTCGTTGAGCTTCATCGACAGGCTGCGCGCCAGCGCGGGCGCGACGGAGCGGAGAAATTCCGGGTGGCTGTTTTCCTGCGCGCGGATCGCCGCCATGAAGGCGTCCAGCCGCGATCGGTCGAGCGAGGCCTGATTAAGTTCCTGCGTGGCGCGGATGAACTCGCCCGGCTTGCCGCGCACCACATCGACGATGGTGCTCGCCGCGCCGCCGGTTTCGGGGGCCAGGAACAGCGTCATCTGCCGCGCGCCCTTGGGCACGGTCAGGGTCAGGCTGTTGTCCTTCGCCTTCTTCTTCCAGCTTTGCGCGATGCTGATCCAGTCCTTGGGCGGCGGATTGGTCGCGCCGCGCAGAAAGCTCGACACCAGCAGATATTTCGCGCCCTGATCTTCGGGCAGGTCGGCCTTGACGGTCAGCCTGTCCCCTTCGGCCAGGCTGGGCACCTGCGCGATGGGCAGGCTGTCCTTGCCTCGCTCCACCATGATATGGAGGCCGGGGCCGCTGAGTTCGAAGGGCGCGGGATCGGCGGCAAAGGCAGGCATGGGGGCAGGCGCGGCGGCCAGCGCCCCACCCAGCAACGCGGCCCTTAACCGGCCCTTTCCGCGTTTCGCGGCGGGCTGCGTCCTCAATTCGGTCGACAGCGGCATGACTCCTTACCCGGCATCTTCATGGAAACGGCATGTGGCAGAGGCTGCCATAACCATCCCCTGCGCGGAAAGGGCACAGTGGGCATGAATTTGCGATGAAGGGCGTGCGGGGTGGGATGAATGGGCGGGGAACCGCCCTTCAATCCGCCGTCAGCAGAAAGGCCGCGCACATCCGGCCCAGATCTTCCTTCAACTCGTCCCAATCGCCTTCCCAGGCGGTGGTCGTCGCCGAACCAAAGCCCAGATAACCGGCGATCGCGGCATACATCACGTGATAGACGGAGCGCACCGCCCGGTCCGGGTCTTCCTGCAAAATCTCGTCGCGATGGGCGAGCATGGCGTTCTGCACCCGCTCCGACACTTCGGCATAGCTGCGCTTGCCCGTCGCCGCGACGATCGGATCGCTGGTGGAACGCAGCATCATCGGCCGCATCAGTTCGGCATGGCGGCGCAGCGCTTCGGCGGTGCCGTTGACAAGCAGCTTGACCAACTGGCGAAGCCCGTTCGCTTCCGCCTCAGCCTTGGCGATGCTGTCCAACTGTTCGGCGTTCACCGCCTCCAGCACGCGGGCCTGCACGGCGCGGATCAGATCGTCCTTGCTGTCGAAACGGCAGTAGATGGAGCCGATCGACACCTTCCTCCGCTTGCCGACCTCCTGAAGCGTGAAGTCGTCATTGCCCCGTTCGCGCAGCAATTCCTCGGCTGCGGCCATCATCCGCTCGAACGATGCCTGGCTGCGTTGCTGCCGGGGCGCGCGGGCGGGGGTGGTGGTCAGGGCGGAGGGTATATCTGTCACGTCACACTCCAACTTTCAATGTAACGGCAAGCTGTCAAGAAAAAGCCATCCCCCGCATCAGAAACGGAACGCCATGCGGCCCCCATAGCTGCGGGGCGCCTGGAACTGATAAGTGTTCACGTTCGCCACGAAGTTGCGCGCGGCGTTCGCCAAGACCCGCTCGTCGGTGAAGTTACGCGCGAAGACCTGCAATGCCAGCGGCCCATCGACCTGCGGCACATAGGTCAGCGAGATATTGCCCGTGGCGTAGCTGCCCTGCTTCGTATCGGCATCGTTGAAGATGCTGTAATAATAAGCCGAGCTATATTTGCCGTCGATCCGGGACTTCAGCGTCCCGTCGCCTACCGGGATCGCATATTCCAGACCGCCGGTCAGCGACAGGCGCGGCGCGTTGGGCAGGCGGTTGCCGCTGATTTCGCGATCGGTCCCGCCGCCATCGCGCACCAGCGGCAGATCGTCATCGAAATTGGCGTGCCGCCAGATGCCGTTGATGTCCGCCCGTAACCCGCCGAGCAGCGCCACGACCTGCGCTTCGGCGCCGTAAATCTTGGCGCTGCCGATGTTGAAGGTGCCCGACGCGCCGTTGGAATTGACGTCCGTGGTCTGCGACGCCTGATAGCCCCTTATGCTGCTAGTAGAAGAGGGCGACGTTGAATTGCAGCTTGTTGTTCAGGAAGCGGTTCTTGGTGCCCAGCTCGAAGGGGTCCAGATTTTCCGGGCCATAATCGACCGAAGGCGCACTGCCGTTGGAATTGACGCCGCCCGATTTGTAGCCGGTGTCATATTTGACATAGAACATATTCTGCGGCGTCGGCGGCCAATCGAGGCCGACATGGAAGGTCGGCTTGTTCTGGCTGGTGGTAGCGGCGGACCATGTCGCGCAGGGGGTGCGTTGCAATGCCATCTGTCCGGGCACGGTCGATACGCCCTCGCTCAACGCCCGGCTGGCGGCGCAGGGGATTATGCGGCGGTAAAGGCCGCTTTCACGGTGCGCCAGCCGATCGGGCGGCTGGGCCGGGCGGAGGAGATTGCCGATCTGGTCGTCTATCTGGCCGGGGCGACCTATACGACCGGGCAAATCCACATTATCGATGGGGGCTGGTCGATCTGATGAAGCGACTGTCGCTTTTGCTGCTGGCGTCCTGTGCGCTGGCCGGACCCGCCGTTGCGCAGGAATGGACCACGGCATGGTTCGCGCCCGCCATCGGCTATGAACCGACGATCCGGGACGCGCTGGGCCGCCCCTATGACAATGAGACGGTGCGGCAGGACGTCCGCATCGGCACGGCGGGCGCGGTGATCCGGCTGCGGCTGTCCAATGAACTGGGCGATGCGCCGCTGGCCATCGGCGGCGTGTCGGTGCTGCGGCTGGATACGGCGGACAGGCCGGTCGCGGGCAGTTTGCGCAAGCTGAGCTTCGCGGGACAGGCCGCTGTGATCATTCCGGGCCGAGCGCCGATGCTGAGCGATCCGCTGGCCTTCCCGGTGCAGGCGGGGGAGAAACTTGCCGTCAGCGTGCGTTATAGCGGGCCAGCGACGGTCGCGGCCCATGCGCAGATGGTCGATGTCGCCGGGCCGGGCGATTTTACCGATCGGGAGCAACCGCCCCAACCCCGCCGGGCGCGGGCGGGCGGCATCGTCAGCGCGGTCGAGGTGGACGGCGCCAAACGCGCCGTGCTGGTGGCGTTCGGGGACAGCATCACAGAGGGCGTGGGCGCTTCACCGGGCAAGGGGATGAGTTGGCCCGATCAACTGGCGCGGTTTTTGTCGTCGCAGAAGAAGGGCCGCTGCTGAGCCGTCGCCAATGCGGGGATCAGCGTCAACCGGCTGTCGCATGACGGGCGCGGGCCGAATGCGCTGGCGCGGTTCGATCGGGACGTGCTGGCGGTGCCGGGGGTGACGCATGTCGCGATCCTGGAGGGGATCAACGACATCGGCAAAGTCAACCAACCGGAGCTGCAATATCAACGGGTGCCGCCGGAGCGGATCATCGGCGCGTACCGCCAGTTATTGAGCCGCGCTAGGGCGCGGGGACTGCGCGTCATCATCGGCACGTTGCTGCCCTATGAAGCCGCCGCCTATGCCGATGTGGCGGGCGAGGAGCGGCGGCAGACGGTCAACCGCTGGATCAGGTACAATGCGACGCTGTTCGATGCCGTGATCGATTTCGACCGGGCGATGCAGCAGCCGGGTCAGCCCGCGGCCATGCGGCTTTCCGACCAGATCAGCGACCATCTCCATCCCAATGATGCAGGCTATGGGCGGATGGCGGCGGCTTTGCCTGTGGTGCTGGCGCAGAAGGCTTGCGAACAATGAAGGATCGGGACAGGGACAGGCGGAAATTCATCGGCGCGGCGACATTGGGGCTTGGTGGACTGGCGGCGGAAGGGGCGCTGGCAGGGTCTGGGGCGAAGACCGCGCGCAAAGACCCGATCGCGCCCTATCGCACCCCCTATAAATATCAGAAGCTGGTGCTGGCCGGATCGGGCGTGAAGGGCACGTTCGACGAGAAGCTGGTCGATTGCCCCTTCGTCTTTTCGCATGGGGGCCGTTTCGGCATGACCTATGTGGGATGCCCTCTATCATTTCTACTGCGCGGTGAGCGGGAAATGGCCCCATGACGTGCGCGGAATTTCGGTGGCGCGATCCGTAAGGTGGTGATGCCGCTTCGCGTCACTCGAACGAATAGCGCATCCGCAGGCCGAAGGTGCGCGGCGCGCCGGGAATGATCGTGGCGGCGGTGAACACGGGGTTCAGCGTGCCGCCCCCGCTGGCGTAGAAGCGATCCGTCAGGTTGCGGCCCCATAATTCTACGTCCAGCGGCCGTCCGCCGACCCGGCGCCAACCGATCGAAGCGCCCCACAGCCCGTAGGTCGGCTGAACGCCGAACCGTTCATTGGCGCGCTCGGCAAAGCGGATGGTGCTGACATGGCTATAATCGATGCCAAGGTCCAGCCGCCCCCAATTCCCCGGCAACGGAAATGCCCGCGTCACATTGACCACCGCGCTGAAACGCGGCGTATAGGAAAAGCGGTTGTTGATCGGATCATTGCCCAGCAGCGCGGCCAGCACCGGCGGCGCGTCCACTTTTCGATAGCGCGCATCGACATAGGACAGGCTGGCCGTCGCGCGCAGATGCCGCCCCAGATCGGCGGACAGATCGCTGTCCATCCCCGCCACCCGCGCCCGCGAGACATTGACGTAGAATGAAATCGGATCATTGCCCGGATCGCCGTCGCCATCGAAATCGGGATCGGGAAACAGCGCCCGCTGGATGTTGCGATACCGGCCGACATAGAGGGCGGAGGCATAGGAACCGCCGATCCCGCCCAGCGTCCATCGCCCCTTCGCGCCCAGTTCCAGATCGGTGAAGCTTTCCGGCCGGAAAGTTTGAAACGGCGCCAGCTTTCCACCCAGCGCCGGAGTGTTGTAGCCGCCCGACCGGAAAGCGCGGCGGCTGGTGAGGTAGAGGCTGCTATCCCCCCGCCGCCGGGTCAGCGACGCGGTCCATGTCACCCGCCCCGACCGAACCGACGCCTGCGACCCGCCCAGATCGACGCAATCGGCCCGCGACAAAGGCAGCGCGTCGCGGGTGCGGAGCGAACAGCCCTTCATCCGCTCTCCCGTGTAACGCAGCCCCAGATCGGCCGTCAGCCCGCCGCCCAGCGGCGCGGTCAATTGCCCGAACACCGCCACGCTGCGGAAATATTGATAGTTGGCGACATTGGTCGCCGTCTTGCCGGGGCGGACGAACTGCGCGCTCTGTTGCAGCATCGTGCCCGCAGGCCCGCTGTCGAGAAAGAAGACCCCGCCGATGGCGCGCAGCTTTCCCAACTGTCCCTGAAGCTGCAATTCCTCCGTCCACTGGCGAAGGTCGGCGCGGGTGGTGAGATCGTTGATCGCCAGCGGCGTGCCGTCGCCATCCAGCGCGTTGACGATCCGGGTGGACCGCCAACCGGCGATGTTGCGGATCAGCAGATCTTCATCGCCCCATTCGGTGACGCTGGTGACGCCGCGAAACCGCCTGCTAAAGACCGGCGGCAGTCCCGATTGCGATGTCCGCTCGCCCAACGTCTGCTGCTGTTCCACCAAGGCATCGACATCGCAGGCCCCCTGCCCGCAATCAAACCATGGCGCATTTTCGGCGGTTCTGGCGCTGCCACCTGTATAAACGCCGGTCAGCAACTGCACCGATCCCTTTTCATCCGCATTGAGCATGTTCATCGTCAGCAAGGACCGGAACCGCCCCTCCGGCGCGAACCGCAGCACGGCGCGCAGCGCGTCGCTATGCGCGTCATCGGCCCGGCCACCGGATGCCAGCCGGATGAAACCATCCCGCCGCATCCGCTGCCCGGCGATCCGCAGTGACCATGCGCCTAGGGCAGGCACCTCTACCGCGCCCTCCAGCCGGTTCATGCCGAAATTGCCGACATCCGCCTCCATATAGGCGGGCGCGCCATCGCCCGGCCGGACAGAGCGCAGCAATATTGCCCCGCTGGTCGTGTTGCGGCCGAACAGCGTCCCCTGCGGTCCGCGCAATATCTCGACCGACGCCATGTCGTACAAGGGCGAAAGCGCGGCCTGATTGGGCAGCGGCACTTCCTCCTGATACACCACCAGCGGCAGGCGGTTCTCGTCGCTGATCGATCGCCGCTGCCCGCGCATGACCAGCAGCGGGGTTGCGCTAGACGTCTGGCCGGTGGCGATCAAGCCGGGGGTCACCCGCGCCAGATCGGCCAGCGTTCGGATCGCCTGCCGCTCCAGCACGTCGGGGCCGCGGCGCACGACCATCAGCGGCACGTCGCCCTCCTTTTCCAGTCGGCGGCGCGCCGTGACCAATATGGCGGGGTCCGCATCGTCGGCCAGCAGGGCCGTTGCCGAAGCAGGGCGGGCGGGCGCGGCCTGCACGATGTAAACGCTGCGGCCAACCCGACGGACGATCAGGCCAAGGCCCCGCGTCATGCGGCCAAGCGCCGCCTCCGCCGTCATCGAACCACGAACCGCCTTCGTCCGCCTGCGCTCCGCGCCCGGCGCATCGATCAGGATTTCGACCCGATATTGCCGGGCCAGCGCCACCACCGCCGTCGCCAGCGGCTGGGCCGGAACATCTGTCGCGCGTTGTTCGGCTTGGGCCGGGGCCGCGACCGTCGCCGCCGCGATCATGATGGGGGCGCGAACAACCCGGATGAACACCCCGTCGCTTCCTGCTGCGCCCCGTTTGCCAGAGCCGATTACCGATGCAATCCCCGTATCGGCGGATGCATGGCAACGCAAGCATGGGACTGGCGCGGCCGGTTACGCGCTAATGCCGCGACAGCGCGCCCCGCACGTCCGGCGTGATCGTATATACCGCCTCTCGCTGCGCGCCGCGATTGGGGTGGTCGACGCGATAGCCCTGATAGTGGCGCTGGAGCAGACCCGCGCGCACCAGATCGGACACGGCGCGGCTGATGCTGGTGCGCCCCGATCGCAGGATGCGGACCTCCAGTTGCTCGTCGAAGGCGCGGTCCAGTTCCTCCTGATCGTCTTGCTGGTCGGCACGCGCCATGATTTCAGACCGCACCGCCTCCACCAGCGCCAGACGGCGACAGTCCCGCTTCGCCAGCGGCGCCAGCGCCCGGCACAGCCAATCGCGCACGGGCACCCGCCCGTCCTGCGTCTGAACATAGGGACCGATGCTGCCGTTGGCGCCCGCTTCCTGCGCGATGAGCTGCAACACCAGCAGGGCATAGCGCGGGCGGCGGGTGACGGCCGAAATCCGGTCGACCAGTTCGGGCAAGCAGGTCGCTGCGGGCCGGGGCCGCGACTTCTCGAAAAGATCGGGTTGATGGAACATAGCAGGAATCTAGCATAGCTCGACTCGCTGTGAATCCCCCTTTTCCCCGGCGATAAAGAAAAAACTCCTGTGTCACTTTGCCCGGATCGGCGCGTAACAGCGCATCCATGGAGCAGATTGCCGCGAGGGTGACAGCCCATTTTTCGCCGCCTCCCATGGAAAACACGCATGTCACTTTATCGGCTCTGCCCGTCGGTAAAGTGACACGGGTGGCACTTCCCTTTCCTTTCAGCGCGCCACAGGAAAACGCCGAAAGGGCCGGTCGCCCTGCCCATTATACAGGACCAGCGGCGAAAGGCGCAGGCCCATGCCATTCAATAGCCCGGCGCATCGCCGGACGATCTGCGCCAGCGCGGCGTCGGCGGGACCGCCGACCTTCGACACCCTCCGCTGCGCATCGGCCAGCCAGGACATGATCTTCAGCTCGTCCACCCCAACATAAGGCGCGTCCGGTGGCGCGATGACCAGATGGTTCGCCGCCGCGCACCGCCGCAGACCGGCAAAGGCGTCCGCCTGATCCGGCGACACGCGGACGTCCGCGCCGCCGCGCAATATCGCCAATATGCGTCGCTCCACGCGGGTGCGGCGATGCAGCGGCAGCGTCGTCCGGTTCACAGCGCCCTCGCCAGCGTCATAGACATGGTCGCGCCCTGATGCTGGGTGCGCCGTTCCAGCCCCGCATAGCTGCCCGCCCGGCTGGGGCTGTAGAAACGCCGCAACCGGCCCGAATCCTGCCCGTTGATCGCGCTCGCCTTCAGCGTCGCCTTGAATCCCGGCAGTGCGGTCGTTTCGATATAGGCGCCCCACACCGGCTCCTCGCGCCACGTCAGCCTTTCGCCGATATAAAAGACGTCGCCCCTTTTTGCCGCGGTGACGTTGACGCCCCAGGAGGAACGGAGGGCAGGCACGTCATGCCGGAACTCGGCGGTCAGGCTGCGCGGCGGAATATCGTCCATGTCGCGGACCTGCCCGGTGACCGGATCGCGAAAGCGCGACCCGCGCAGCGTCCCGTCCATCGTCAGCCGCGCCCCTTTGAGCGCCGCGTCCAGCGGCAGCGTGGCCTGCGCGCTGATCCCCCACTGGCGCGCATCGCCGATCGTGCCCAGCGCCTCATCCCCCGACGGCAGCAACAGATAGCCCAGCAGCCCGCGATGCCATTGATGATAGGCTTCCAGCGCCAGCGCGCCGCCCCTGCCCCAGCGCTGGTCGACCCGCGCCAGCGCCCGCGTCACCTGCGCCGGGCGCAGTCCCGCATTGCCCGCCAGCGGACGGCCATCGGCCTGATTGACCGACGCGGCGAAATCCCCGAAGTCGAGCTGATCGACGGTGCGCCGCGCGCCGATGCGCAGTTGCGTCTGGCCCGATGGCGACCAGACCAGAGCGGCGGACGGCTTCCAATAGGACAAGCTCTGTTCATTGGGAAGGTCGCCCGCGACGCGG
>Ga0070665_100008840_pt1 | contig 10197 bp, 7 predicted proteins | sample KBSS13metaG_FD_65862 | JGI IMG/M metagenome (GOLD analysis project Ga0070665, IMG submission 65862) | Switchgrass rhizosphere microbial communities from Kellogg Biological Station, Michigan, USA - KBS S1-3 metaG | ecosystem: Host-associated > Plants > Roots > Rhizosphere > Soil ...
CCGTGCGACATGAACGCCATCATCGTCATCAGCAGCACGAGGTACCCGAAGCGGGGCCAGTGTTTCCAGATCGACCGGCGGTACGTGTCCCAGTCCACCCGGTTTTCGTGCCACGCCTCCGATTCCTTGACGCGCGCGCGGATGAACAGCGACAGCAGCGCGGGCGCGCCGCCCAGGAAGAACATCACGCGCCAGGCGTAGTCGGGATGCGTGGCGTGAACCGGGACGTACACCATGCGGAACGCCAGCGCCGCGAGGAGATTGCCCATCGCGTAGCCTTCCTGCAGCAGACCCGACAGCAGGCCGCGCAGCCGCGGCGACGCCGACTCGAGCGCCAGCGACGCGCCGACGCCCCACTCGCCGCCCATGCCGATCCCGAAGAGCAGGCGAAGGATGACGAAGGTCGTGTAATTGGGCGCGAGGCCCGAGAGCACCGAGATGATCGCGTAGAAGATCACGTTCAGCATCAGCGGCAGCCGCCGGCCGTAGCGGTCCGCGATGAGGCCGAAGATCACGGCGCCGATCGGCCGCGTGACCAGCGCCAGCGACACGGTGAGAGCGATGTCTGGCCGGCTCTTGCCGAACGCCGTGGCCACGTCCTGAATCACGAACGTCAGGACGAAAAAGTCGAAGGCATCGAGCGTCCAGCCCAGGAAACCCGCGAGCACGGCGTTGCGCTGGTTGACGCGCTGTTCGCGCGTCATCACGCTCAATGGAAGAGGGGCAACAGTAGCCATCAGGACGAGCGGGCATATCATAGCAGCCGGCAGTCATGAGTCATCCACGTCAACCGGTGCACACGGTGTACGGCGGCGCGCACCTGTTCAAGGCCGATCTCGCCCGCAAGCTGGGCGGTCTCGCCCTGCGGGCGCTCAACGAGCACGCCCCGGACGCCGCCGCACTGGGCGCAGCCTTCGGGCTCGACGCGGCGACGGCCGCCGCCGTCCACCCGCGCGTCGTCGAGAAGTTGCAGCGCGAGCCCGTCGAAGACTACCGGATCGATTTCGAAGACGGCTTCGGCCACCGGCCCGACGAGGAGGAAGATCGAACGGCGGAAGCGGCTGCCGGCGAGGTCGCGGCCGGGATGGCCGGTCGAACGCTCCCCCCTGGCATCGGCATCCGAATCAAGCCGCTCAGCTCTCAGCTGGCCTCGCGCGGCCTCCGAACGCTCGATCTATTCATGTCGGCGCTCGTGACGAAGAGCGGGGGCGCGATCCCGTCACCCTTCGTGGTCACCCTGCCGAAAGTGACCGCGCCGCGCGACGTCGCGGCGCTCGCAGACGCCTGCGACGCCTGCGAGCGGACACACCGGCTGGCGCCCGGGTCGATCGCGATCGAAGTGATGGTGGAGGCGCCAGAAGCGCTCTTCGCCCCGGACGGCCGCCTCGCCCTGCCGTCGCTGGTCGCCGCGGGAGCAGGACGGGTGAGGGGCGCGCACTTCGGGCCGTTCGACTACACCGCCGCGTTCCAGATCACGGCGGCTCACCAGGACATTCGGCATCCCGCGTGCGACTTCGCGCGTCAGATCATGCTGGTGGCGCTGGCGCCGACAACCGTTTCCATCTCGGACGGCCCGACGCCGATCATGCCCGTCGGCCCGCGGGACGCCGTCCACCGCGCGTGGAAGCTGCACGCGGGCAACGTCCGGCACGCGCTCGTCAACGGAATCTACCAGGGCTGGGACCTGCATCCGTCCCAGCTGCCATCACGCTACACGGCGGTCTTCGCGTTCTTTCTCGAGGGCCTGGCTCCGGCATCCGAGCGGCTGAAGAACTTCGTGCAGAAGGCGGCCCAGGCGACCCTCGTGGGCGACGTGTTCGACGACGCCGCCACGGGGCAGGGACTGCTGAACTATTTCCTGCGGGCGATGCAGTGCGGCGCGATCACGGAGGCGGAAGCGGTCGAGCGGAGCGGCCTCGCGGCCGACGAGATTCGCGGCCGCTCCTTCGCGGCGATCGTCACGGGACGGCGCGCCAAGTAGGTCCTTGGTCCGTAGTTCTTGGTCCCTGGTCCGTCCTTGGTCCACTGGTCCAGGGTCCGCTCTCCTGCCGCGATCGAGTCTATCCAGCGGCACGTTAGGTTCCGGACCAAGGACAACGGACCCCGGACGGACCATGAACAAAGGCCCAAGGACTGAGGACTAGGTTTTGCCGGGCAGGAGCACGGGCTCCGCTTCCCGCGTCCACCCTTCGTCCCACGACATCCGCGCTGACTTGCGCGCGCCGATCCGCAGGCGTTCGAACGTCTGATCGTCGCCCGGGAATCCTTCGAAGAAATCAAACAGGACGCTCGAGAGCTGCTCGGCGGTGGAAAACAACAGGCCGTTGGTGCCGTGCCTCACGCGCTCGGCCAGCGTCGCCCCGTAGTCGAGCGCGCAGACCGGCACGCCGGCGCCGAACAGATCCGCCACCTTCATCGGGATGTCCAGGCCCGACGAAGATCGGTGCAGGCAGAGTCCCAGATCGGCGCTGCCGACCACGCGCGGGTAGTCTTCGGGCTCGAGCCACCGCGTGCGCAGGTGCACACGCCGCGCGGGCAGGCCCGCAAAGCGCCGTTCGAACTCGGTGCGCCTCGCGCCGTCGCCGGTGACCAGAATCACGAGATCGGGAAATCGCGCCTTCGGGGTCGCGGTCTCCCAGCCCCGAATGCGGTCCTCGAGGCGCCGCACGGCGTCGATGACGACGTCGAAGTCCTCGTCTTCCGTCCAGCTCGTCGGGCACACGATGAATCCGACGACGCCGGCATGGATACCCAGCCGCGTGAACAACGCCTGCCGGTAGTGCTCGCGCTCGACACGCTCGACGGGCGCGAAGATCGACGCCGGCCGGTCGTAGAGCACGTGGGTGTTCGAAAGTCCGAATTTGTTCTTCAGGAACTCCGAGAGCCCGCGCGACACGCACAGGCTCGCGTCCGCCTGGAGCGCGTCGTGCCGCTCGAGCCATCGCGCCAGACGCACCGCGGGGTGCCAACGCCCGAGCCGGAGCTCCAGCAGCGTGTAGCCGATGTTGTGCCAGTCGATGACGACCTTGACGCCCTTGCGTTTCAGCGCCCAGCGCGCGACGACAAGCGTCGGAAACGCCGGCGGGTTCTGCACGAGCACGAGATCGGGACGTGGCAGCCGGCGCAGCGTCGTCCACAGCCGGAAGCTGATGCGCGCTGCGTCGACGAGCGCGACCGGCGCGTAGCTCAGGCTCGGCGCGCCGTGCCGCAGCATCGACGCCGACAGCCGGTGCACGGTGATGTGCGGGTTTTCGGTGATCGCCCTGGCGAGCGGCGTACCGTCGAAGCCGACGAGGTCAACGTGGACGCCATGCGCCGCCAGGGCCTGGGCGTGGTACCGCATACGGGCGCTGCGTCCCAGATCTCCGAGGGCGACGACGACGGCTCTCATGACGGGGGGTGGTGACTGAGGTAGAGAATCATTCTAACGCGATTGTCTATCCGGACGGCCACAGCTTGCCGCCGGTGATCAATCGAATGCGTCGCTGAAAGGTCACGTACGCCCAGGCCCACTCGCCGAGCACGGCCACGCGGTTCCGGAATCCAATCAGCCAGAAGATGTGAAGGAACAGCCAGAACACCCACGCCAGCCATCCTGACGCGCGCACGGGACCGATATCCACGACCGCCGAACCCCGGCCAATCGTCGCGACGTTGCCGAAATTGCGGTAATGGAACGGCTCGAGTGGCTGCCCGGCGACCGCGCGGGCGATGTTCTTCGCCGCGTGCGCACCCTGCTGCTTGGCGACCTGGGCCACGCCCGGCAGCGGCCTGCCGTCCTGCTGAAACGAGCAGATGTCGCCGGCGACGAAGATCTCGGGATGTCCGGGAACGTTGAGCGTCGGCTCAGCAGCCACGCGGCCCGCGCGATCGAGCGGCACCCCGAGCGACGCCGCGAGCGGTGACGCCGCGACGCCGGCGGCCCAGATCACCGTCTGCGCCCTGATAGGGAGATCGGGGGCATTCCCCACCGTCACGCCCTCCGCGTCGATCCCGGTCACGGGCGAACCGGTGCGAACTTCGACCCCGAGGCGTTCGAGCGATGCGCGGGCCGCGGTCCTGAGATGCTCGGGAAACGTGGCCAGCAGGTAGGGGCCGCTCTCAATGAGCACGATGCGCGCCGACTCGGGGCGGATCCGGCGGAAATCGTCCCTCAGGGATTGCCGGGCGATCTCGGCGAGCGCGCCCGCCAGTTCGACGCCGGTCGGGCCCCCGCCGACGATCACGAACGTCAGCAGGCGCGTTTGCGCCGCGGGGTCCGGTTCGCGCTCGGCGGCTTCGAAGGCCAGCAGCACCCGCCGCCGCATCTCCAGCGCGTCGTCCAGCGTCTTGAGACCCGGCGCCCACTGTTCCCACTCCGGGTGCCCGAAGTACGCGTGCGTCGCGCCGGTCGCGACAATCAAGTAGTCGTAGGGTACAGGGTCGCGATCGGTCCGCACGAGCCTGGCCGCCGGGTCAATCGCCCGTGCCCCGGCCAGCAGGACCTCGACGTTCTTCTGCCGCCGGAGAATCCAGCGGATCGGGGAGGCAATATCGCCCGGCGACAGCGCCGCGGTGGCCACCTGGTAGAGCAACGGCTGGAAGACGTGGTGGTTGTGGCGATCGAGGACGGTGACGGTGACGGGCGCATGCGCCAGCGCGCGCGCCGCGTCCAGGCCGCCGAATCCGGCGCCGATGATGACAACACGAGGTTCGCGGTTCACGGTTCACCGTTCACGGTTCGGGTTCACGGTGCAGGGTTCACGATTCACAGTCCCGGTTCGGGTCCGAACCTTGAACCGTGAACCTTGAACCGTGAACCGTGAACCTTGAACCTTGCACCTTCAAGCCTAAGTGCTATCGTACTGCGATGGCCACGTCAGAAAAGAGGTCGCGCGCGCCTGAGCAGGGGCCCATCGGCTCGTCGGCGGTCGAGGTGGACACCGCGTGTCCCCTGGATTGCCCGGACGCCTGCAGCCTGTCGGTCACCGTCCGGCGCGGACGCGTCGTGAAGATCGATGGCTCGCGCAAGAACCCGGTCACGGACGGGTTCATTTGCGCGAAGGTCAGGAAGTTCGACGAGCTGGTCTACGGACCCGACCGGCTGCTCTACCCGGCCGTGCGCAAGGGCCGGAAAGGCGAAGGCCAGTTCAAGCGCGTGACATGGGACGACGCGCTCGAGCTCGTGGCCTCGAAGATGCGCGAGGCCAAGGCGCAATCCGGCGGCGCCAGCATCCTTCCCTACTCGTACGGCGGCTCGAACGGCCTGCTGACCCAGGACAACATCGACGCGCAGATCTGGCGGCGGTTCGGGACCTCGCGCCTCGCGCGGACGGTCTGCGCGGCGCCGACCGGCGCGGCGAACGCGGCTCTCTACGGCAAGATGGCCTCGGTCACCTATCAGGACTACCCCGAGGCATCGGTCATCATCCTCTGGGGCGTCAATCCGTCGGCGACGGGCATCCACCTGATTCCGTACGTCCGCGACGCGCAAGCCCGCGGCGCGAAACTCATCGTCATCGATCCGCGGACGACGGCGCTCGCCAAGTCGGCCGACATCCACCTCGCCGTCAAACCCGGTACCGACGTGGCCGTGGCGCTGGCCTTGCACCGCTTCCTGTTCGCGAACGGGTTCGCAGACGACGCGTTCCTGCGCGAGCACACGCGCGGCGCCGACCAGCTGCGCGAGCGCGCCGAACCGTGGACCATCGAACGCGCGGCGGACGTGGCCGGCATCGATCCGGCCGCGCTCGAGCAGGTCGCCCGCCTCTACGCCGAGCGTTCGCCTGCGCTGATTCGCTGCGGGTGGGGGCTCGAACGGAACCGCAACGGCGGCAACGCGGCGATGGCGGTGCTGTCGCTGCCGGCCGTCGGCGGGAAGTTCGGCGTCCGCGGCGGCGGCTATTCGATGAGCAACTCGGCGTCGTGGAACATCGAGCGCACGTGGATCAACGCGAACGAACCGGACACCCGGCTCGTCAACATGAATCACCTGGGGCGGGCGCTGACCGAGTATCGCGATCCGCCGGTCAACGTGCTGTTCGTCTACAACTGCAATCCCGTGGTGACCGTTCCCGATCAGCGCCGGATCGTTCGGGGGATGGAGCGCGAGGATCTGTTCACGGTCGTGTTCGAACAGGTCATGACCGACACCGCACTCTACGCCGACGTGGTGCTGCCGGCCACGACGTTTCTCGAGGGCTACGACTTCGCGAAGGCGTACGGGCCGATTCACATGGGCCTGGCGCGTCCGATCGTGGACGTCGTCGGCGAGTCGCGGTCGAACGCCGACGTGTTCGGCGATCTGGCGTCGCGGCTCGACGTGCTTCAGCCCGGCGAAGCGACTGGCGAGCTCGATCTCCTCGTCAAGATGCTCGACGGCCTGCCGGGCACAATGGGCGCGGACCTGAGCGCGGATGTGCCGCCCACGGCTCCCTGCGGTCCGGCGCCGGTGCAGTTCGTGGACGTGTTCCCCAACACGCCCGATCGCAAGGTGGATCTGTTCCCCGCCGAATACGAGGCGGCCGCACCGATGGGGCTCTACGCGTTTCAGCCCGATCCGGCGACGGACAAGTACCCGCTGGCGCTCATCTCGCCGGCGAGCGAGCGGACGATCACCTCGACGCTCGGGCAGCTGCCGCGTCCCGACGTGAAGCTGCTGATGCACCCCGCGGATGCGGCGGCGAGAGGGCTGGCGGACGGGGATCTCGTGCGGATCTTCAACGATCTCGGCGAAGTGCACTGCCCGCTGCACGTGGCGCCCGCCATCCGCCCCGGAACGATCAGCCTGCCGAAGGGGCTGTGGCGGCGCAGCACACGCAACGGCGCGACCGCCACAGCGCTCGTCCCGGACGCGCTGACGGACATCGCGGGCGGCGCCTGCTTCAACGACGCGCGCGTGCAGGTCGCATCGCTACCGACTGCCTGATCACGCACGGGCCACGGAGACACAGAGAGCACAGAGGATCTCTCTTGAAAGAAGAGATCTCTGTGTGCTCGGTGCCTCTGTGGCTTCGTGGCTGGCTTCGTATCGTTGCGAAACGCCCGGCTGAAGCCGGACGCTACTTCGCCTGCTGCGGGACGTACTCGGGCGGGAGCGCGGAGCCTTCGCCGAAGAAAAAGTCCTCCATGTGCTTGGCCACGAGGTCCTGCGCCTCTTTCTGCCACGGCATCAGGCGGTACTCGTTGAGGATCATCTTCATCCGCTCTTCCCACATCTTCCAGGCTTCGGCGGAGATGTTCTCGTAAATGCGCTGGCCGAGCTCGCCGGGCCACGGCGGCGAGTCGAGCGCCGGCAGCTCCCGCTGGAGCTTGGCGCACTTCACTTTGCGGCCGCTCGTGTTACCGGCGGGCGGCTTGGGCGGGACAGGTTCGCAGGCATCAGCCATCTGATGATCTTACCATCGGGACCTCGGGATCGATGGCAAAGCGCAGGCACGCGTGAGCGTCCCGCAGGGATTGTTCGGCATCGGCCGGCGTGTCGGCCCTGGCGAAGATGAAGCCCAGGTAGCTGGCGCCCTCCGGCAGCGGCACGAGCTTCTGGTCGAGTTTGGCCGTAATCCTCACGTCGTCGATCCCCCGAACGGCCCTGGCCGCCTCGACGCCCTCGACGCCGCGGTAGATGCCCGGCTTCGGGATGGGAATCATCATGACGCCCGACGCCAAGGCCTCGCGCCGCCAGTCGTCGGGCGACTCGCCGAGCGCGTGGCGCAGCAGCAGCTCCTCGAGCGAAATCGGACTGCCCTTCCCGCGCGCCTCGTGTTTCTCGAATCTCAGCGCTCCGGCGCACAACCCGCCGATGGGCCGGGCCGCCACCTCGAGCACGTAGACGCCGCGGTCGTTGACGCGGCACTCGGCGTGCACCGGGCCGTGCGTCAGGCCGATCGCTGCCGCAGCGCGGGAAATGGCGTCGACGATGTCACGCTGCATCGGCTCCGGCGCGAGCGACGGCGTCACGTAGATCGTCTCCTCGAAAAACGGGCCGTCGAGCGGATCGGGCTTGTCGAACAGCGCCAGCTCGTAGAGGGAACCGTGGTGCAGGACACCCTCCAGGGCGAACTCCCAGCCCTCGATGAACCCCTCGACGAGAACGCCGTCGTGCGCCTCGTCGCGCTCCGCGCGAACGTCGGGCGAGGCGAGCAGTTTCCGCAGCCGCAGGAACGCCTCCACAAACGACGCCTCGTCGTCGGCGCGCATGACCCCGCGACTGCCTGACAGCGAGAGCGGCTTGACGACGCACGGATAGCTCAGGCCGGCGGCGAGTTCGCGCGGGTCCGCGGTGACGTCGGTCGGAAAGAACCACGGTACGAGCAGGTCGCTGTCGCGCAGCCGTTCGCGGGTCAGCAGCTTGTTGCGCGCGACGGCTGTCGCCATGGGCTGATGGCCGGGCAGGCCCAGCGTCTCGCTCACCATCGCCGCGATCGTCGTGGGGCGATCCCCGACGACCAGGATGCCGTCGATCGGATGGGTGCGAGCCCGCTCGAGGATCGCGGTGACGGATCCGTCCTCGTCGTGAAACCGCACGGGGATGGCCGCGTCCTGCCACGGATCCTCGAGCATGTCGCACCGGTCGGTCGCGAAAACAAGGTCGGCACCGACCCGCGCCGCCGCCTCACCGAAGCTCCGGGTCTGGTAACCGGTCGTCGTGGCGAAGAGAAGGACCCGCATCACACGAGGCTCAGATGCTCGGGGTTGGGCTCGGCACAGCAGTACCACGGCTCGCTCAACTGCGGGACGACCGACCGTTCGGGTCGTGGCCCCCTCTGCCGCGAGGGCCTGCCTGCCCGCTCGTACGCCCTGGCAGCGATTCGGTCGAACGTCACCGCGCGATCGGCGGCGACCTGCACGCCGACCAGCCCCGCGATCTCGCGTTGCAGATCGTCCACCCGTGGATCCGCGTGCACCCAGGGATACGCGAGCGTGGCCGGGTCGAATGGGCCGACACGCGCGCGCACGTCGTCGAGTTCGAGCAGCCGGGAACCTTCGGGGATGAGGAGGCGGATCGCCAGCTGGATGGGCGCCACATGGTCGACGAGGTCGAGCTGATCGATGACGTCGAGCAGATCGCAGTAGCCGTCGAGCGTCAGCCACGGGTGAAACGCGACGAACGTCGGGACGAACGTCAGGCCCGCGCTGCGGCACGCGGAGACCGCGTCCGCGAAGTCCTGCCGAGTGTGGCCCTTCTCCAGCATCCGCAGCACCGCGTCGTCGATGGATTCGACCGCGCTGGTCACGAAGGCGCACCCGCTCGCGGCGAGCCGGGGAAGCAAGTCGCGGTGACGCAGCAGATGCTCGACTTTGATCGTGACATCGTAGGTGACGTCCGGATGCGCCGCGTGGAGCGCGTCCACGACCCGCATCGCGTGCGTCGGACCGTTGAAGAAATCGGGGTCGCCGAACGTGATGTGTTCGGCCCCGGCCCGGACCTGGGCTTCGACGTCGGCCAGGACGACCTCCGGCGGCACGACGCGAAACTGCCCGCGATAGATCGGCACCACGGGACAGTGCCGGCAGAGGTGCTTGCACCCGCGGCTGGCGTCTGTCGATCCGACGACTTTCTGCCGACCGTCGCCCATGTGCAGCACGGCGTACTGCGCCGGCGGCGGGAGCCCCCGGCGATCGGGCACGAGGTAGTGAATGCGCGGCAGTGCGGAGCCCGGCGCGGCCGGGCTGGTGCCGTTCGTTCCCGTCGCGTACGCCGTCAGCTCTTCCTCGAACTCGCCGCCGAACACCGCATCGACACCGATCGACCGGAGCCACTCGCCATTGAGCGGTGCATACAGCCCGTAAGCACACAGGCGCGCCGACGGATTGATCTCCCGCACGGCGCGGATGACCGGGCCCGCCAGCCGGGTCGCGGTGTGCATCGGGAGGTGGAAGCCGACGAGGTCGGCGCCTTCGATTCCCGCGCGCTGCAGCCGCTCGCGGGTGATGTCGACGCACACGACGTCCCAGCCTGCACGACGGAGCCAGGCGGCCGGCGACGCCAGGCCGTACGGCTGACGCCCCAGTTCGTAGGTGGAAATGAGCAGCGCGCGCATGCGGTCAGGAACATTCTGTCACAGTGTCTGCTATGCTCCGTCCGGCTGAAGCCGGACAGCTACGAAAAGCGACGGCTGAAGCGACCGAACACATGGCGACCAAGCATCCGCCGGGACTCTACGTCCTCTTCTTCACCGAGCTGTGGGAGCGCTACAGCTTCTACTCGATGATGGCGAT
>Ga0070665_100008841_pt1 | contig 10197 bp, 6 predicted proteins | sample KBSS13metaG_FD_65862 | JGI IMG/M metagenome (GOLD analysis project Ga0070665, IMG submission 65862) | Switchgrass rhizosphere microbial communities from Kellogg Biological Station, Michigan, USA - KBS S1-3 metaG | ecosystem: Host-associated > Plants > Roots > Rhizosphere > Soil ...
GATGCGGATACGGGATATTTTCGTAAGTAATGCTGCCGGGAACAACGTCGCCAGGCGCCTGAGCGAAAGCTTTCGTTTGTAGTCCTGCCGCGATTCCCGCTAATCCGCCCAGAACCCTCCGCCGCGATAACCTACCCATAATGCCTCCTCGGGAGCGAAAACATTCCCTCGGCGCTAGTGTAGCGAATCAAGGCCGTGTATTCGCGGCGAGGGCAGGCAACCCGCCGTCGATTTTACGCATTAAGCTATCCAGCAGGCGCGCATATTGCGGGCGCGGATTATACATATGAACTTTCTCTTCTAGCGTCTTGTTCTTGTAGTAGCGGCCTTCAGCAAGCTGATGCGCAATGTATTCAAGCCCTGCGCGGAAAGAGGAAAAGCCCTTACGAGCCGATGCCCATCCCCAACGGTTGTTCTCACGCTGATAGATTCCGCACGTGCTTTCGAGCACCGATATCGCCGGGAGCAAACGGTAGTCAATGGCGTAAGTGTCGGCAGCGCCCAGGTATTCTTTCACGTGATACGGCGCGGGACAACCGAAGGACTGGAAAAATGTTTCCAGCTTAACGTGTCGCTCATCTTTTACGCGATCCAAACTGTCGGGAGTCACGCTGGCATGGGCGGTCATTGCGAGAGCGCAAAGCCCTACCCAGCGCAATGCGCGGTATCCCGGCGAACTGTATCTTGAGTGTTTTGGAGAATTGGCCATCGTAAGCTCCAGGTGATTTTGTTAGCCGGAGAAGGCCTTACGTCCGGCGGAGTGCGTTCACATCGAAAGATGTTTACGCCCTCGTAGGTTAGATGGGGGAGCCCTGGTTTTGTAACGTAAAATCGGCCTGATCTTTCGTGCAATATGGGCTAAAACGATAGTTTTTGATGAAACGAAACCGGCTCGTTGCGCATCACGAACGCCGATTCTAACTCGCTAAAACTTTATGTACAAACTGAACGGCCATAGATCCTTCACCTACTGCCGCGGCAACGCGCTTCAGGCTTCCAGCTCGAACGTCGCCCACCGCAAACACACCGGGCAAACTGGTCTCGAGCAGATACGGAGCCCGTGGCAATGGCCAATCGGTTCCCAGGTCCGCTCCGGTCTTAATGAATTGTTTGCTATCCAGCGAGACACATTCACCGAGCCAGGAAGTGTTCGGATCCGCGCCGGTCATGATGAATAAATGCTGTATTGCCTCGGACTCTTCTACGCCCGTCTGTGAATTGCGCCAGTGGATCCGCTCCAGATATGCGTCACCTTCCAGCGCCTGGATCTCGGTCCAATTTTTCTGCGCAATTTCAGAGCATGCTTCGATGCGCGAAATCAAATACCGCGACATGGTTTCTGCCAATCCCGGCCCGCGCACCAGCAGGTAGACGCGCTTGGCAACGCTCGAAAGAAACACCGAAGCCTGCCCCGCTGCGTTCCCTCCGCCCACTACTGCAACCGTCTGTCCCGCGCACATTTCGCCTTCCACCGAAGTTGCGCCGTAATATACTCCCGCCCCTTCGAAACGCGCCAGATTGGGCAAATCGAGTTTGCGATATTGAGCGCCCGCGGCAATAATGATGCTGCGGGCCTGCACGGTTCCGCCATCATCCAACTCAATCGTATACGGGGGGCGGCTGCATCCGAGCGAGCGCGCGGACCGCGCCACCGCTATATTTGCTCCGAATTTTTCCGCCTGCACGAACGCGCGGCGCGCCAAGTCTCCTCCGGAAATGCCGTTGGGGAAACCTAGATAATTCTCGATCCGGGAACTGGACCCGGCTTGCCCGCCGGGGGCGGTGGTTTCGACCACCAGTACGTTCAGACCCTCGGATGCAGCGTAGACGGCGGAAGCCAGCCCGCTTGGTCCCGCGCCGACCACAATCAAGTCGTAAACACCGCCTTCGTCAATCCCTGCATTCAGCCCAAAACACGCCGCAGCCTCCGCGTTGGTCGGATTCCGCAGTACGATATCGCTGCGGCAAATCAGCACGGGAATGTCGGCGACTGCAATTTGAAATTGATCGAGAATGATCTGGACGTCGGGATCGCGCTCCACGTCCAGATAGGTATGCGGATGGCCGTTGCGGGAAAGGAATGATTGCAGGCGCAGAGTATCACTCGAATGGCTGGATCCGATCAACACTGCATCCCCTACCGAATGAGCAATCAAAAATACCCGGCGCAACATGAAAGCGCGGAGCAGGACTTCACCCAGGTCGGCGTCATTTTGCATCACCCGGCGTATATCGGAGCGCGCAATTTCGAGCAGGCTGCTGGCCTCGCGCGCACGGCATCGCACCAGGCTGCGGCGGCCCGAGAGTTGATTCACCTCGCCGGTGAATTCTCCGCGCCGGAGTATGTGCAGAGTGCCCTCGTGATTCTTGGCTACGTTGGAAACTTCGATGCTGCCTGCGAGCACCACGAAGACACCGCGGCTGGCGTCGCCTAGATCGAAAACAATTTCGCGTGCCTCGACGCGTCGCCGCTGCCCGAAGGCAGAAAGTCGCGCGATCTGCGCGTCCGTCAACGCCGGGAACATCGCTTCAATTTGTTGTTCTGTAGTTTCAGGCATGACGAGCAGGGAGAGGACGACGTGGGCCTACGCGAAAAAGTTTAACATACCGTCTTTTGACGACAACCACAGATCGCGTCAACCTCGGCGGCTAACATGGAATACAGAGTGCCTTAGTGAAGGGAGCCTCTCCGGATGTTTGAAAGTATTCTCTGCCAGGTGGCAGACTACGATCCCGAGATCGTCGAATCGCTGATCGAACTGGCGGTCGAGATCGCGCGCGAAGGGCGCGAGGGACGGCGTATCGGCACGATATTCACGCTAGGCGATGAAGCGGCGGTAATCGAAAGATCGCGGTCGTTGATTCTCAATCCGCTGGAAGGCCATCCCGAAAGCGTGCGTCACATCAGCGATCCCAATCTTCGCGGAACGGTAAAGGAATTGGCGCAGTTGGACGGCGCGTTCGTTGTCAGTGCAGCGGGTATCGTCATCGCAGCCTGCCGCTATCTGGACGCGGCCGCGACGGCCATAGAACTTCCGCTCGGCCTCGGTAGCCGCCACATTGCCGCCGCACACATCAGCTCCGCGACCCGCGCGGTGGGCATCGTCGTTTCGGAAAGCGCGGTGGTCCGTCTCTTCTGCCATGGCTCTTTGATCGGTGAGGTTATTCCGGAGCTGTGGATGTTGAAACGCTATGACATTCAGGCCGGTGGCCCCTTGATCAAAGAAACGTCCGGCGATCTCGCCGTAATCACGCCGCGGCGGCGGCCCGGCGGACTGGCGCGCTAAAGGCCGTTTAACGCTGCCAAGTGATTCGCGCTGATTCCAGCGGAACCGCTACGCCGGCGTGCTGCGGGATTAGACGCGGCGTGTAATCCGATGCAGGCCGTGCATTAGAAACAGCGGCGACATAGAGGTTGCCCGCAGCGCGCTTCATTTCCACGCGCTCAGCCGGGCCGCCATTGATTCCGTCGGCATACAACTCCGCGCGCACCGCATTCGCGTCCAGATCGTTCAATAAAATCTCGACTTCAAAAACTTGCTGATCCACCTTGGTTTGCACCCGTAAATCTCCGAAACGCAGTGCGCCCCACTTGCTTTCCACATTCTGCCGCCACTCCACTATTTGCTTCGCCGGAGCGCCCTTATTCTCTGCTCGCTCGCGGTAGTGTGCCGCGGCCGGGAGATAAAACTGTTCCGCGTATTCGCGCACCGCGCGCGTTGCCGAGAAACGTGGTGTGAGCTGCGCCATACTTTCGCGCATGCGTTTGACCCACGCGACGGGAATTCCGTTCTGGCTGCGGACATAAAACTCAGGGACTACTTCCCGCTCCAGCAGATCGTATAGCGCGCCCGCTTCGAAGTCGTCGTGAGCGGGATCATAGCCGTGCTCCTGCCCATCTCCCAGCGCCCAGCCCACTTCGGGAGTATAAGCCTCCGACCACCAGCCATCCAACTCGGAGAGATTGATGCCGCCATTCACCAGGATCTTCATCCCGCTGGTACCGCATGCTTCCCACGGCCGCCGCGGAGTGTTGATCCAGACGTCTACACCCTGCACGAGGTTCTGCGTCAGCAGCATGTCGTAGTCGGCAACAAATACCGCATGCGGGCGCACCTCCGCGCGACGGATGAACTGCACCCAGCGCTGAATGAGCGCTTGCCCCTCTTGATCCGCGGGGTGCGCCTTTCCCGCAATGATGAGTTGTACCGGTCGCTGCGGGTTGCTCAACAAACGCAGCAGCCGTTGTGGATCGTGCAATAGAAGGTCCGGGCGTTTGTAGGTTGCAAAGCGTCGCGCAAAACCCAATGTGAGCGTTTTGGGGTCGAAAACGTGGTTCGCTCCCTCAATCGCCTCGGATGAAGCACCGGAAGCGGCGAGCTGCCGTGACAGGCGCCCCCGCGCGTAAGCCACTAAACTCTCTCGCGAGGCATTGCGAAACTCCCATAATGCCTCGTCGGAAACCGACCGAATCGCCTGCGGCAATTGTTCTACCGTGCCCCGCCAGCGGCCCTTTCCGCAAGCGCCGGTCCAGATGTCGTCGGCCGCGGCCGAGTCCCAAGTAGGTACGTGGACGCCATTGGTCACGTGGCTCACCGGAATGTCCTCCTCCGGCCAGTGCGGAAACAACGGCAGAAAAATGTGACGGCTTACCTTTCCGTGCAAGCGGCTCACTCCATTCGCCGCACCGCACCCGCGCATGGCCAGGTACGCCATATTGAAGGGCTCTGCTGCATCGTCCGGATTCGCGCGGCCCAGCGCCAACAGATCACGAACGGAAAGGCCGAGCTCCTGTTGCGCGTACGTGCCCAGATACTGCTCGATCAAAGTCGGCGCGAAACGATCAAAGCCTGCATCCACCGCAGTGTGCGTCGTGAAGATATTGCCGGCCCGGGTTGCGGTGAGTGCCACTTCGAAGGGCTGTCCGGTTTGTTCCATGAAATCGCGCGCCCGTTCCAAAACCGCGCAGGCGGCGTGCCCTTCATTCAGATGGCACACCTCCGGTGCGATTCCCAATGCGCGCAGCAGTCGCCATCCGCCGATGCCGAGCAGCAACTCCTGCTTGAGACGCAGCTCCGGTCCCCCGCCGTAGAGCTCACTGGTGATCCCCCGATGAACCGGGTAGTTGGCCGCATCATTGCTATCCAGCAGGTAAAGCTTCACGCGGCCAACCTGCACCTGCCACGCGCGCAGCCAGACGGAGTAGCCAGGTAATGCGATCTCGATCCGTAGCCACTCTCCATTCGGCTGGCGTACCGGCGTGATTGGCAACTGTCCTGGATCGTTGAACGGATAGAGTTCCTGCTGCTCCCCGTTCTTGTCGATCGCCTGGCGAAAATATCCTTGCTGATAGAGCAGTCCGACTCCCACCACCGGAACGCTCAGATCGCTCGCCGCCTTTAGCTGATCCCCCGCCACGTTGCCCAAGCCTCCCGAGTAGATAGGTAGCGCTTCGCTCAACATGAATTCCATGCTGAAATAAGCAACGCGCGTCAAGGGAGAGTTTGCATGCGTCTCCTGAAACCAGGCGGGGACCGTCGCCGCTTGCCGCGTCTGTTCCACCAAGAGGTCAACTTTTTTGCGGAAACTTGGATCCGCCAGCACCGCCCCGATCTGGTCGCGCGATGCCGTCTGCAGCACCACCCAGGGATTATTTGTAAGCTCCCATAATCTGGGGTCCAGCGTCCGCCACACTTCGTCGGTCGAGTGATTCCACGACCAGCGCATATCCAGCGCCAGTTCCGCCAGGGAATCGAAGCCTGGAATCCCGGTGGGCAATAGATTGTAAATCGGGTGGGTGCTACGGCTGTCTTGGGTCATGACTGCGATTCGGACTCCCCTTCAGGATACGGCCTGAAGGTTCGCTTAGCGCAGACCGCCGCTTAGTTCCCCGTGAATAGCCTGAAGATATTTGTGAACGCGCCAGGCGACTGGATGATTCCACTGCACGTCCCTGAAACCACCGGTGTGCCGGGGCATTGCTGATCGCGCCCCATGGACCAGAACGTCAGCATTCCAATGCCGCTCGATTGCGCCGCCGAAAGCAAAATCGATGCGTCGCCGAGAGTGAATACTTCCGGCGTCACGTCATTCAATCCGATCTCGGGCATGACACCAATCATCGCGCGTACCTGCGCGGTGGTCTTCGTTGAGCCATAGAGCGCGGCCACTTGAGAGATGGTGGCGTCCATAGCTTGAACCGCGTACGCGCCCATTTGGCTGGGATCGTAATAGCTGCCGTAATCCATGGTCATCACGTTGACCATGCCGATGTTGACTCCATTCGCGATTGCGTTTTGCAGGAGGTTCAACCCTTCCGCAGTCAGGCCGGTGGGGAGCACTGGAAGAGTGTACTGGACGACCAGTATTTTTCCCGCGCCCGCGGCGGCCGCCTGTAGTGCGGCGATGGCTTTGTTGCGGCGGTCGATAGAAGTTGTATTGCCAAGCGCCGATCCCTCGACGTCGAAATCGATACGGGTCAGATCGTATTTGTCGATAACCGCCTGATACTGCGTTTGCAGCGTGGCGACAGTGGAGCAGGCAAGTGCCAATTCCGTTCCGTCGGCGCCGCCGAAACTGACAATCACGTCGCCGCCCTGCGCGCGGAGAGCCGCAACGTCATTCACTTCGAAGTTCTGCGCCATCGTGTAAGAGCCACCCCAGTTTGCCTGGCAACCCTTGCCGGCGACGATGAACGCCATTGAGAAATACTTCTGGCCGGTGGTGGTCGCAATCCCTGCGAGTGAAGGCGTCGGGTATTGCAACATGTCGATATAGGGGGCGAACAGCGGTCCCGGGAAGCCGCCAGAGGTCCCGCCGCCCGCGGCAGTCGTGGCATTCACGAAGCCCGACAATTCCGAACTTCCAAACGCATCGGCGGCGGAAACCGCGAACTGGTACGTCGTTGATGGAAGCAGGCCTCCCGCGTTGTATGTCGCTGCAGTGAGGCCGCTTGCGATTTGTGTGCCATCGCGATAAACGTTGAAAGTCACGCTGCAACCTGTCGGCGGGGTAACCGCGCTCCATAAAAGATTCGCAGAGTTGCTCGATACCGAGGTCACTTGCAATCCCGAGGGCGTGGCTGGATATGAAGCGCAAGAAGGCCCGGTGGTGGTGGCGCTAACCGCATTACTGAGCGCGGAAACATTGCCTGCCTTGTCACGCGCTCGAATCGCGAATTGAAAGGCGGTCGATGATGGTAGGCCCGCGACGGCGAATTTGGTGCCCACCGTGAAAGCTACTGCGGAGCCGTTCTCAAATATGTCGTAACCAGCCAAGCCGCTGCCCGCTCTCCCATCCGAGGAAGCTTTCCATTGCAGCGTCACCGATGTAGAGGTCACTGACGCGACGCGAAGTTGCGCGGGCGCGGTCGGAGGCGTCGTGTCGGCGCCTGCACCGATGGACGTCAGCAGTAGAAAGGCGCAAAGCGTCGATTTCACGTAGGGCAAGTATATATCGCCCGGCGTGTTCCACTGGTACTGACCTTAGAACAAAAGTACTGGTACCGTTTTCTTAGCGGACTCCCAGTAGAAGATCCACGGTTAATTGATCCAGCCGCTCATAAGCCAGCCCCTTCCCGGCGAGGGCGATGCGATCGAACTTCTCCTCCAATAACGTTTCCCGGCTTTGGGGAGAATATGCCGATAACCCTGGCGCTCCCTTCCCTGTCTCACGGATGTCTTGAAGCAGCGCCTGGATTTCCGGATCAGCATTCCAGCGAGCCGCACGCTCTTTCAGAATCAGATAGGTCCGCATGCACCCGCGTGCGAAATCCTTCACGCCTTCGTAATCTTCGGTTCGATAAGCATGAGCATCGAAGTGGCGCGACCCCGCGTACCCGACATCTTCCAAAAATTTCACCAGCCAGAACGTCGACTTTAGATTTGCCGAGCCGAAGCGCAAGTCCTGGTCATAGCGTCCCGGCATTTGATCGTTGAGATCGATGTGGAAAAGCTTCCCCGCCTCCCACGCCTGCGCCACCGCATGCGTAAAATTTAGACCCGCCATCTGTTCGTGCGCGAATTCCGGATTCACACCCACCATCTCCGGATGCGCGAGCGTGGGGATGAAGCCAAGATAAGCGCCTGTCGTTGCCATATAGATATCGCCGCGGGGCTCGTTAGGTTTCGCCTCCATTGCGAACTTGAACCCATACTTGCGATCCAGCGAATACTCGCACAGATAGTTGACGGCCTCACGCAACCGCTTCACGGCTTCGTCGGGACGGCGGCAGGCATCGGTCTCAACTCCTTCGCGCCCGCCCCACAGCACGAAGATGGTCGCTCCCAATTCGGCGCCGATGTCCATCGCGCGCATGGTTTTCTGGACCGCATAGGCCCGGACCCGGGCGTCATTCGAGGTGAACGCTCCGTCTCGAAACGCCGGATCGAAGAACAGATTCACCGTCGCCATGGGAACTACGATTCCGCTCGACTGGCAGGCCTCGCGAAACTGTTTCACGATGCGGTCGCGCTCGGCCGGCGTGGCGTCAATCGGCACCAGGTCGTTGTCGTGGAGATTGACTCCCCATGCGCCGATCTCCGCCAGCATCTTGACAGCATCCACCGGGGGCAGCGGCGCTCGTACTGCATCGCCGAATGGATCGCGTCCGCGATTGCTGACGGTCCAGAGGCCGAACGAAAATTTGTGTTGTGGTTGCGGAGAATATTGGTCAGGCATTGAAAGTGTCCTGGGTCATTTTATATGTTGAGTGAAGACTGCGCAGCGCCGGATAAAGACGCTGGTAATCGCTATAGCGTTCGTTCATTAATTTAGCAATATGCGGCTGGCAGGCGATGCTCTCGCTGGCACGTATGGCTTGGTCGCAGGCTTCATCGACACCCGGCCATATCCCTGCGCCGACTCCCGCCAAAATCGCGGCCCCGAATGCCGCGCCTTCTTCGGCTGCGAGGATCTCGACGTCGCGATCGTATACATCCGCCTGAATCTGACGCCAGAGAGGCGATCGTGCGCCGCCGCCTCCGAGCCGAATCTTTTTCACCGGCACACCTAACTCTGAAAAAATAGTCAGGCTGTCGCGCAAGCTGAATGCGACCCCTTCCAGAACTGCGCGAATCACGTGAGCCCGCGTATGATTCGCCGCTAGCCCCACCAAGCCGGCGCGGATGTTCGGATCCATATGTGGCGCTCGCTCTCCCATAAGATACGGCGCCCAGAGCGCGCCATCCGCACCCGGGGGCGCTAGCGCCGCTTCCTCCGTCATTCGTTTATAGGAGGTCGGTTCAGTGAACAAATCGCGCAGCCAGCGCAAGGAAAGCCCTGCGGCCTGAGTCACTCCCATCACGTGCCAACGGCCAGGAATCGCGTGACAAAACGTATGCAGCCGCCCCTTGGGATCGAGCGCGGGCCGGTCCGTGGCCGCAAACACCACTCCCGACGTCCCTATCGTGACGCTTACATTTCCTGGCCGAGTAATTCCCATCCCCACCGCTCCAGCCGCCTGGTCGCCCGCTCCGGCCACAATCGGTGTTCCCGCCAGCAGCCCCGTCAATCGCGCTGCTTCATCCGAGACGCGCGCACAGATTTCGGGAGATTCAAATACTCTGGGCAGCAGCGCCACATCCAGATCAACCTGACCGAGTAGCTCTTGCGACCAACGACGGTTCGCCACGTCCAGCAGTAGTGTGCCGGACGCTTCCGCTGCATCGATCGCGTATTCGCCGCTCAGGCAGAACCGAATATAGTCCTTCGGAAGCAGCACATGGCGGACGCGGCTCCAGGTCTGCGGCTCATGCTTCCGTATCCACAAGAGCTTGATCAAAGTGAAATTGGTGAGTGCCGGGTTGCAAGTCAGCTCCAGGAGTCGCTGTGTGCCGACCGTCTGATTGAGCCAGGCGCATTGCTCCTCGCCCCGCTGATCGCACCAGATGATGGATGGCCGCAGGACTTTTCCACTCTCGTCCAGAACCACCGTCCCATGCATCTGTCCCGACAAGCCGATGCACGCGATTTGATCGGGCCGGACGCCGCTTTGAGACAGGACCGAACGCACCGCTAGCTGGCATGCCTTCCACCAATCCGCCGGGTCCTGTTCGGCCCACGCCGCGCGCGCCGAAGTAAAAGCTTGATGTTCCGCAGTCGCTGAAGCTATCAGCGAGCCATCATCAGCCATGACGATGGCGCGGGACCCGCCTGTGCCGATATCAATACCTAAGACGGGAATAAGGGTTCTCCTTC
>Ga0070665_100008846_pt1 | contig 10195 bp, 7 predicted proteins | sample KBSS13metaG_FD_65862 | JGI IMG/M metagenome (GOLD analysis project Ga0070665, IMG submission 65862) | Switchgrass rhizosphere microbial communities from Kellogg Biological Station, Michigan, USA - KBS S1-3 metaG | ecosystem: Host-associated > Plants > Roots > Rhizosphere > Soil ...
CTCAAACTCGCACTCTCTCTCGGCGTCAGCTCGCTTACAGAGACCCTCGCCGTCACCGGCGCTTCTCCGAGCGCCAACACACGCGCGGCGTCGAAGATGCGCGCGAGCGCCTCGCCACAGATGCCCGCTGGCGTGGCCGGCCGAGTGATGGGAGATGTTTCCGGTTTCAATACCGAAGCGTACGACCGCATCACCGACAATGCATGGACCGAGGTCGCGCGCAAACCACTGTCGACATTTTCCAGCGATGTCGACACCGCGTCCTATGCGAACGTGCGGCGCTTCCTGAATCAGGGACAGGCGCCACCCAAGGATGCGGTCCGCGTCGAAGAACTCGTCAACTACTTCACCTTCAACTATCCCGAACCGCGCGACGGCCGGCCGATCGCGGTCACGACCGCGATCGGCGACTGTCCCTGGAACCCGAAGCACCGCCTGGCGCTGGTGGGCCTCCAGGCGCAGCGCATCGACGCCAGCCACATCCCGCCGCGCAATCTGGTGTTCCTGATCGACGTCTCCGGGTCGATGGACGGTCCGCGCCGGCTGCCGCTGGTGAAGGCGTCGCTGGCGATGCTGGCCCCGAACCTGACCGACAAGGATCGAGTCGCGATCGTCGTCTACGCCGGCAATACCGGTCTGGTGCTGCCCTCGACGTCCGGCGGCGACACCCCGGCGATCCTCGATGCGCTGCACAATCTCGAGGCGGGCGGCTCCACCAATGGCGGGCAGGGGCTGATGCTCGCGTACAAGGTCGCGCAGGAACACTTCATCACCGGCGGCGTGAATCGCGTGATCCTCGCCACCGACGGCGACTTCAACGTCGGCGTCACCGATCAGGGATCGCTGCTGCGCCTCATCGAGGAGAAGCGCGACCGCGGCGTCGCCCTCTCGGTCCTCGGATTCGGCATGGGCAACGTCAAGGACTCGACGATGGAGAAGCTCGCCGATGCCGGAAACGGCAACTACTCCTATATCGATTCGCTGGACGAAGCGCAGAAGGTGCTCGTCGAACAGGCCGGCGGCACGCTGGTGACGGTAGCCAAGGACGTCAAGATCCAGGTCGAGTTCAACCCGCGCGCTGTCGCCGCATACCGGTTGATCGGATACGAGAACCGGCTGCTGAACGATCAGGATTTCAACGACGACAAGAAGGACGCGGGAGACATGGGCGCCGGGCATTCGGTGACCGCCCTGTACGAGCTGATTCCGGCGGGCCAGCCGATCGAGACCGCGGCGATCGACCCGCTGCGATACCAGCAGCCCAACACCCTCTCCAGCGCCGCCACGAGCGACGAAATGATGACGGTGAAGATCCGCTACAAGGAGCCGAATGGCGAGAAGAGCGCGCTGATGACGGTCGCCGTCGCGAGAACCACCGCGCCCTCGTCGGAGCTGGGATTCGCAGCGGCGGTCGCCGAGTTCGGCATGCTGCTGAGGGACAGCGCGTTCAAAGGATCCTCGTCTTTCAGGGACGCGATCGCGCTGGCGAAGCGGTTCAAGGGCGAAGACCAGCACGGGCACCGCGCCGAGTTCATCCGGCTCGCCGGGGCGGCGGACGGCGTCACGCGCCTGCAGGCGGCCCGCTGAGATAGCGCGCCAGGGCATCCTGCCACGACGGCATCTCGATGCCGAGCGCGCGCAGCTTCGCGTTCGACAGCGCGCAGTAGACGGGACGCGTGGCCCGCAGGTTCATGTCGGCGAGGTGAACCGGCGTCAGCCGCGCGTCGATGCCCAGCAGGCGCGCCATCTCCTCGGCAAACTCCAGCCAGGTCGTCACGCCGGCATTCACACAATGGTACAGACCTGTCGGCGCCGAGATCTCCAGGAGCTGACGCGTCGCGCGCGCCACATCCGCCACATACGACGGCGTGATCGTCCGGTCGACGAACACCTTCGCGGTGCCGCCGGCTCTCAAGGCGTTCAGGATTCCGGCCGCGCTGCCTTTGGCCGGACCGCCTCCCGGCGTCGTGCCGAAGATGCCTTCGACACGCAGCACGTAGGCGCGCGGTGCGTCGCGCGCAAACCACTCGCCGAGCAGCTTCGACGCCGCGTAGACGCTTTGCGGATTCGGGCGATCCGTTTCGACGTACGGAACCGCCGCCTTCCCGTCGAACACGAAGTCGGTGCTGTAATGAACGAGCGTGGCATCGTGCGCCGAGGCGGCCCGCGCCAAAACGCGGACCCCGAAGGCGTTGCTGTTGAGCGCCTCGATCGGACGATCCTCGGCCGCGTCGACATTCGTGAACGCGGCCGCGTTGAGAATGACGTCAGGTTTGGCGCGCGCCATGGCTGCGATCACCGCCGTCTCGTCGCTGATGTCGAGCTCGGCGTGCGTGAACGTGGCGATCTCGTATCCCGGCGCGCATTCGTGGACCAGGGCAGCGCCGAGCTGTCCTCGCGCGCCCACCACCGCAATCCGCATCAGGCGGCCCTGGATTCGACGCCGTCCGCAAACGCGCGCATCCGCTCGTCGTCGAACACGCCTTCCCAGCGCGCCACGACGGCGGTGGCGATGCAGTTGCCCATGACGTTCACCGCGGTGCGGCCCATGTCCATGATCTGGTCGATCGCCAGGAGGATCGCCGCGCCCTCGAGCGGCAGGTTGAAGGTGGCGAGCGTGGCGGCGAGCACCACCAGCGCGGCGCGCGGCACTCCCGCCACGCCTTTGCTGGTCAGCATCAGCGTCAGCATCATGATCAGCTGCTGGCCCAGGCTCATCTGGACGCCGGCCATCTGCGCCACGAACACGCTGCAGAGCGACAGGTAGAGCGTCGATCCATCCAGGTTGAAGCTGTAGCCGGTCGGCAGCACGAACCCGACGATGTTCTTGGGGACGCCGAAGCGCTCCATGATCTCGAGCGCCTTGGGCAGCGCCGCTTCGGAGCTGGCGGTGGTGAAGGCGATCAGCATCGGCTCGCGGATCGCCTTGACGAAGGTCAGGAACGGCACGCGAATGAGGTAGGAGACGCCGCCGAGCACGATCAGCGCGAAGATTCCGAGTCCCAGGTACATCAGCCCGACCAGTTTGCCGAGCGTCAGCAGGATGCCGAGCCCCTTGCTGCCGACCGTGGCGGCAATCGCGGCGAACACACCGATCGGGGCGAACGCCATCACGTAGCCGGTGAACTTGAACATCGCCTGCGCGGTGCTCTCCATCACGTCGAGCACCGGCTGACCCTTGGCGCCGATCGCCGCCACGGCAATGCCGAAAAACATCGAGAAGATCACGACCTGCAGGATGTCGCCGCGGGCCATCGAGTCGATCACCGAGGTCGGGAACATGTGCAGCAGGATGTCCCAGGCGTGCTGCTGGCTCTGCACCATCGCCGCCGCGGTTTTGGTATCGGCGGCGAGCGGGAGCGCCATCGAGGCGCCGACGCCGGGCTTGAAGATGTTGACCAGCGCCAGGCCGAGGAACAGCGCGATCGTGGTGGCGATCTCGAAATAGAGGATCGCCTTCAGGCCGATCCGCCCCATCGTCTTCATGTCGCCGGTGCCGGCGATGCCGACCACGAGGGTGGAAAACAGCAGCGGCGCGATGATCATCTTGATCATCCGCAGGAACACGTCGGCGAGCGGCTTCACCTGCTCGGCGAATCCCGCCACGTGCACGCCGTTGACGTCGGACGAGGGAAACAGATAGCCGACGCCGATGCCGAGCACCAGCCCGATCAGAATCTGCGTGGTGTTGGAGACCGACGGACCGGGGCGGCTGGTCATTGTCCCGAACCCGCCGGCACGCCACGCTGGACGAACTGGCCGATCGCCGAGACGACGGCTTCCTGCTGATCCAGCGTCAGCTCGCCGTACACCGGAATCGCAAGGCTCTCCTGCGCCGCACGCTCGGCGTGCGGGAACGCGCCCGGCCGGTATCCCAGTTCCGCGAAGCAGGGTTGCAGGTGGAACGGCACCGGATAATAGATCTCGTTGCCGATGCCCTGTTCGTCGAGGTGGCGCTTCAGGCCGTCGCGGTCGGGCGTCCTGATCACGAACTGGTTGAAGATGTGCAGCCGATCGGCCGGTGCGTTCGGAAGCGTCACGGACGAGTCGAGGCCCGCGGCCTGGAACAGGCTGCGATAGCGCGCCGCGTTCGCGCGCCGCCCTTCGGTCCAGGCCGCCAGGTGTGGCGCCTTGACGCGGAGCACGGCGGCCTGGAGCGCGTCCATCCGGAAATTCGCGCCGACCAGATGATGGTAGTACTTCGGCCGCATGCCGTGCGTGCGCAGCAGCCTCGCGCGCGCGGCGAGCTCGTCGTCCTCCGAGGTCAGCAGGCCGGCGTCGCCGAAGGCCCCGAGGTTCTTGCTCGGGAAGAACGAGAAGCAGCCGAAGGCGCCAATGGTGCCGAGCGGACGCGAGCGGTAGGTCGAGCCGATCGCCTGCGCCGCGTCCTCAATCACCGGGATTCCCGCCCGGTTCGCGGCGTCCATGATCGGGTCCATGTCCGCGCCGAGGCCAAAGAGGTGCACCGGCATGATCGCCCTGGTGCGCGGGGTGATCGCCGCCGCGGCCTGAACCGGATCGATGTTGAAGGTCGCCGGATCGATGTCCACCAGCACCGGCCTCGCGCCGACGCGGACGATCGCGCCGGCCGTCGCAAAGAACGAGTAGGTGGTGGTGATCACCTCGTCGCCGGCCGTGATGCCCAGCGCCATCAGCGCGAGCAGGAGTGCGTCGGTGCCCGACGACACCGCGATCGCGTGCCTCACACCGAGCAGGCCGCAGAGCTCGCGCTCGAGGCCGTCGATCTCCGGCCCCATGATGAAGCGCTGGCTGTCGCACACGCGCGTGATCGCCGCGAGGATCTCCTCGCGCAGCGGGCGGTACTGGGCGTCGAGATCGAGTAGAGGCACGCTCATCGGGCTATTCTACCTGCCGCGTGATTTCACCGCCGCGCGGGTCTCGCGATCGGTCTCGCGCTTCTTGATCGTCTCGCGCTTGTCGTAGTCCTTCTTGCCCTTGGCGATGCTGACCGCGACCTTCACGCGCCCGTCCTTGAAGTACAGCCTGGTCGGAACCAGCGTCATCCCCTTCTCGACGGTCTTGCCGATCAGCTTCCGAATCTCGGAGCGATGCAGCAGCAGCTTGCGCCGGCGCAGCGGTTCGTGATCCGCGTAGCCGCGATGGCTGTAGGGGCTGATGTGGACATTGTAGATGAACACCTCGCCATCCTCGACGCGCGCGAAACTGTCGCGCAGGTTGACCCGTCCCTCGCGGATGGCCTTCACCTCGGTGCCCAGCAGCACGAGCCCCGCCTCGAAGGTGTCCAGCAGGTGGAAATCGTGGAACGCCTTCCGGTTCTCGGCGATGCTGCTCTGCGCTTTTTCGCGTTCGCTCTGTTCTGCCATTTGGTAAAAACGGTGCGTGCCTTCGGTAGTGGCCGCCTTCAGGCGGACCCCTGCGCCAGCTTGGCGGCGAGCAGCACCGCGGTGATCATGCTCTCGGGATCGGCCACGCCCTTGCCGGCGATGTCGAACGCGGTGCCGTGGTCGACCGATGTCCTGATGATCGGCAGCCCGAGCGTGACGTTCACCGCCTGGCCGAAGGCCACCAGCTTCACCGGGATCAGCCCCTGATCGTGATAGCAGGCGACGACCACGTCGAAATCGCCCCGCCTGGCGCGAACAAAAACGGTGTCGCCCGGATATGGCCCCGACACGTCGATGCCGCGCGCACGGCAGGCGTCGATTGCGGGACCGATCGCCACTTCCTCTTCGTGGCCGAACAGGCCGTGCTCGCCGGCGTGCGGGTTGAGTCCGGCGACCGCAATCCGCGGCTGCGCAATCCCGAACCGCGGCAGCTCGCGCGCGGTCAGCGCAATCGTCGCCTCGAGCGAGGCCTGGGTCAGCGCCCGAGGCACCTCGGCGAGCGGAATGTGCACGGTCGCCAGCACCACCCGCAGCGCCTCGGAATAAAACATCATCGCGACGTGACTCGACGCGGTCAAGTGCGCCAGCAGATCGGTGTGACCGCTCCACTCGAGGCCGGCAAGCCGGAAGGCTTCCTTGTTCACCGGCGCCGTCGCGATCGCCTGCACCACGCCCTGCTGCGCATCGGCCACCGCGCGCACGATGATCTCGTAGGCCGCCCGGCCGGCGGCCGCGCTCAGCGTTCCGGCCGCGAACGTGCCACCAACCGGTGGGCCGTACAACACCGGCTCGCAGGCGTCGAGCACGCGCGGATCCTCCGCCGCCCGGGCCGCAACTTCTGGTCCGATGCCGGCGGGATCGCCGGACGTGATCGCGACGCGTGGTTTGCTCACGGGATCAATGGCTGCAGGAGCCGCAGCCGCCCGAGCCGCAGCTCTCCGACCCGCAGCCGCCGCCGGATCCGCAGCCCGAGGGATTGTCGCAGCCGCCCTCGCTGCCACAGCCGCCATGCTGGACGCCCTTGGCGTTGGGCAGCTCATAGCGCAGGCAGCACTTCAATCGTCCACACAGCCCGGACAGCTTCGACGGGTTGAGGCTCAGCTCCTGCTGCTTCGCCATCTTGATCGAGACCGGCTCGAAGGTCTGCAGGAACGTCGTACAGCACAACGGCCGGCCGCAGGTGCCGTAACCGCCATACATCTTCGCTTCATCTCGAACGCCGATCTGCCGCATCTCGATGCGCGTTCGAAACTCAGACGCCAGTTCGCGGACCAGCTCGCGGAAGTCGACGCGGCCATCCGCGGTGAAATAGAAGATCAGCTTCGATCCGTCGAAGGCCTGCTCGACCCTGGCCAGCTTCATCCCGAGCCCGCGCTCGCGGATCTTCAGGAGCGCGATTCGGTACGCCTCCTGCTCGCGGTGCTGATGCTGCAGCCGGGCGACAATGTCCTCTTTCGTCGCGACGCGGACCACGCGCTGCGGCGAATCCTCGGCCGGACGGCGCTTCGCCTCGAGCTGCGGGATGGCGCGCACCACCGTGCCGACCGCCGGGCCGCCCTCGGTCTGGACGACGACGCGATCGCCGGGGCGCGGCTCGGGCGCCGCGGGCCCGCTGGCGCGCAGGTAGGTCTGCACGCGGCCGACCGGCGTCAGCTTCACGGCGACGAGCGGCAGCCGCGGCGCGGTGCTCACAGCTGCAGCACCAGCCAGTCGGCCACCAGCTTGACCCCGGCGTTGCGCTGCAGCGCGAACAGCGCGCGATCCACGGCGGCGAACGCCCGCGTGCCGCGTTCGCCGCGATACGCCGGCGTCAGCCGTTCCAGGGCGGGGCGAACGTCCGCATTGGCCAGGGTGCGTTCGTCGGCGCCGGTCGCCAGCACTTCGACGTCCCGAAGGAGCACGGCCATCGCCCGCAGGTGCGTGGCGAGCTGATCGCGTTCGGTGACCCCCGATGGAGGTTTCGTAACCAGCTGCTGCGCGCTCTCGACCCGTCTGGCAGGATCGTGCTGCGTCGCCGCCTGCTCCAGCACCCGTTGCGCGAGCCCACGGGATTCGACCAGTTCGCCGGCGCTCGCCTGCAGCGCCTGACCGAGGCTGCCGTCAGCGGTGGCGGCGACGGCGCGCGCTTCGGCCTCGCTGCGGCCGCTCGCCATCAGCACGGTCGCGATGTCTTCGGCCGAAAGCGGCCGGAACCGCAGCTGCGGGCAGCGCGACAGCACAGTCGGCAGCAGCAGGTCGGGCAGCGACGTGACCAGAATGAAGACCGAAGACGGGGTCGGCTCTTCGAGCGTCTTGAGCAGGGCGTTCTGCGCATGCTGGACCAGTCCGTCGGCGCCGTCGATGATGACGACGCGGCGACGGCCTTCGAACGGCCGGTATTGCGCGCGATCGATGACGTCGCGCACGGACTCCATCTTGATGTTGCCGTTTTCGTTCGGGGAGAGGAAGAGGACGTCGGGATGCACGCCGCGCGCGATTCGCGAACACGCCGCGCACGTGCCGCAGGCGTCGCCGTTCGAGGGATTCAGGCAGTTGAGGGATTGCGCAACCGCCAGAGCCGTCAGGCGCTTGCCGATCCCGGCCGGACCTGCAAACAACAGACTGGGCGGGAGCGTGCTGCCGGCAACCGAGCGCGACAGCAAGTCAATCAGCCGGACGTGGCCGACAACGTCCCTGAAGGGCATTGTCGGATGCTATCACCGAACTGCTAGCCGCCTTTTTTCTTCGGCGTCGCCTGGTCGTCACGCTGCTGATCGCTGTTGCCCTTGCCGAAGAGGCGCGACCAGAAGCCGCGTTTCTTCTGAGGCGGTGCCTGCGGCGCCACCTCGGCCTGTGCGGGCGGAACCGTGCCGGCCGTCGCCGTGGCGCTGGGCGCCGCGCCGGTGTCCTCCACTCGCGGCGGTGCCGGCGGATGGTCGGCGCCGAACAACCCGGCGAGCTTGGTCATGATGCCGTGCGACAGATGCTGATCGCAGAACGTCGTCGGCTCGGTGCCTTTCGCGAAATACTCGGTGTAGATCATCGAGCGGCGTTCGAGCTGACCGTTGGTGGCGACCACCTCGACGTCATCACATCCGTCGCCCGCCAGCTTTCCTGAGATCCGGCACACGCGCGCGCTGGTGACTCCGGCCGGGGGGACGAGCCATTCGGGCTTGTCGTCGTGCGTCGCAGCCTTCATGAACTTCGCCCACGCCGGGACCGCGACCTCCGCCGCGAAGCCATTGGGCAGAATCGTCCGCGGCTGATCGAAGCCGACCCAGACGCCGGTCACCAGCTTGGTGGTGAACCCGATGAACCAGGCGTCGTTGAAGTCGTTGGTCGTGCCGGTCTTGCCGGCCGCCGGCAGGGTAAAGCCCAGGGCACGAGCGCGGTTGCCCGTGCCCGCGTTGATCACGTCGGCCAGCATCGTCGACATCAGGTACGCCGTCGTGTCGCTGATCGCGCGGACCGGCGTTTCCTGCCATTGGTACAGGACGTGGCCCTCGAGATCTTCGACGCGGCGGATCAGCGTCGCGGCCGGCACCAGGCCGTGGTTGGCGAACGCCGCGTACGCCGCGGTCATCTGCTGGAGCGTGACCTCGCCGGACCCCAGCGCGAGCGACGGCACGCTCGGGACGTCGCCGACGCCCATCGTCTTCGCATACTGCACGGTTTTTGGGATGCCGACCTGCTGCAGGAGGCGGACCGCCGCACGATTGCTCGACGTCCGCAAACCGGTGCGCAGGCTCATCGTCGGCGACGCGGAGTGCTCGTCCTCCGGCGTCCACGCGCCCTGGGGAGTGTCAATCGGATCGTCGAGGTGATCGAGGACGGTGGCCGGGGTGAAGCCCCCTTCGAGCGCCGCAGCGTAAACGAACGGCTTGAACGACGATCCTGCCTGCCGGTGCGCCTGAACGGCGCGGTTGAAATGGCTGGCGTCGAAGTCGCGGCCGCCGACCATCGCCCGCACCTGGCCGGTGTCCGGTTCGAGCGCAACCAGCGCGGCCTGGAGCAGGTCCGGCGGATCGGCGACTGCAGCCTGACCGGCTTTCTGACGTGCCGCGGCGCGGCGCGCCTGCCATGAGGCGCGGCGGCCCTCAATCGAGGCGATCTGATCGGCGATCGCGGTCTCCGCCGCCAGCTGCATCGGCATGTCGATCGTGGAAAACACGCGCAGCCCGCCCTGATACACCCGCTGCCAGCCGAACCGGTTCACGAGCTCCTGGCGGACCTGCTCCTTGAAGTACTGCCCGTGCGGTTCCTCTTCGCGCAGCGTGTCGTGGAGCGCCGCCTTGCTGGCCCGCGCCGACTGATACGTGGCGCGGTCGATCGCGCCGTTCTCGAGCATCGCCTGCAGCACCATGTTTCGGCGCGCGATGGCGCGTTCCATGCTCACCGTCGGGGCGTAGCTCGACGGCGACTTCACCAATCCGGCAAGCAGCGCCGCCTCCGCCACGCTGACCTCGGACGCGTGCTTGCCGAAGTATCCGCGCGAGGCGGCTTCGACGCCGTAGAGGCCGTCGCCGAAATACACCTTGTTGAAGTAGAGCTCGAGAATCTGCGGCTTGGTATACAGCCGCTCGAGCCGCGCGGCGAGAATCAGCTCCTGCATCTTCCGGCGGTACGACTTGTTCGGCGTCAGGAAGCTCTGGCGCGCCAGCTGCTGGGTGATGGTACTTCCGCCCTGAGCCCGGCGATTGTGCCGGACGTTTGCCAAGGCCGCCGACGCGATCCGGACGAGATCGAACCCGTGATGGTCGTAAAAGCGCTGATCCTCGATCGAGGTGATGGCTTTGGTCAGGTTCGGCGAGACCGCCGACAGCGGGACGTCGATCCGCTGCTCCTTGAAG
>Ga0070665_100008847_pt1 | contig 10195 bp, 8 predicted proteins | sample KBSS13metaG_FD_65862 | JGI IMG/M metagenome (GOLD analysis project Ga0070665, IMG submission 65862) | Switchgrass rhizosphere microbial communities from Kellogg Biological Station, Michigan, USA - KBS S1-3 metaG | ecosystem: Host-associated > Plants > Roots > Rhizosphere > Soil ...
GTGAGTTCGGCGATCGCGGCCGCCTATTTCATGAACTTCGGACTGTCGATCCCGGAATGGCGCGTGATGGCGGTTCTCGCGGCGAATCCCGGGCTTTCGGCCGCCGAGGTCACGGCGCGCACGGCCATGGACAAGGTGGCCGTGAGCCGCGCGGTGAACGCGCTGATCGCCACGGGCCGGCTGCACCGCACAACCGCGCCGAAGGACCGCCGCCGCACGCATCTCGCCCTCACCAGCGCCGGTGCCCGCGTCTATGCGCGCGTGGTACCCATGGCGTTGCAATACGAACGCAACCTGGTGGCCCCACTCAGCGCGCGCGACCTCGCTACACTCGACCGCCTGGTGCGCGTGTTGCTAGGCCGCGCGGTCGAACTCGGTCCCGCACACGCGGAGTAGGATTTCGCATGCTCGGCAAGATTCCCGCCGCCCGCCTCGCCCTCATCGAGAAGATAGCCGCACAGGCCAAGCGCTCCGTGCCCGCGGCGCGCCGCAACTTGGTGGCGGGCTTCGTCCGCAACTTCTTCCGCGGCGTGTCGGAAGACGACCTGCGCGTACACGCGCCGAAGGTGATGGCCGAGGCAGCGTTGTCGCACCTCGAGTTCGGACGGATGCGCAAGGGCACGCAGGTGCTGGTCGACCTGGTGCCGGCGCTCGGTGCCGACCCGGCGTCCGGCGCGCACCGCGCCCTGGTGCGCGTGGTCGCGCCCGACATGCCGTTCCTGGTGGATTCCATCGGCATCGTGTTCAGCTCGATGACCATCGCCGTGCACCTCATCGTGCACCCCGTGTTCAACGTGCGGCGCGACGCGCGTGGCCGGCTGCTCGAGATCGTCGCGGAGAAGCGCGGCGCGGTTGCCGAATCCTGGCAGATGCTGGAAATCGACCGGCCCGCCGACGAGAAGCAGGCACGCGAGCTGCTGCGGCGCCTGGAGGGCGCGCTCGCCGACGTGCGCAAGGCGGTGTCGGACTTCCGGCCCATGCTGGAACGGGTGCGTTCCGTGGCCAACGAGCTCGAACGCGCCAGGCTGCCGGTGCCGAAGTCACACGCCGCCGAGGCGCGTGCCCTGCTCACGTGGATGCACGACGGCCATTTCGTGTTCCTGGGTTACCGGCACTACCACCTCAAGCGTGGGCGCTCGCGCGACGTGCTGGTTCGTGACCCGGACAGCGGACTCGGCATCCTGCGCGGCACGGCCCGTCACATGGGCAAGGGCCGCGCTTCCGCGCCCATCGTGCTCACCGGCCCGTCGCGCATCAAGGCACGCGAGGCCGATCTGCTGGTGCTGACCAAGGCCAACACGCCCTCCACCGTGCATCGCGCCAGCTACCTCGATTATGTCGGCATCAAGACCTACGACGCCGCCGGCAACGTGAATGGCGAGCATCGCTTCCTCGGCCTGTGGACCTCGAGTGCCTATCACTCCTCGCCCGCCGACATCCCGCTGCTGCGACGCAAGCTCGAAGCGGTGATCCAGCATTTCAACCTGCCGCCGCAGAGCCACGATGCCAAGGCCGTGGTCAACGTCATCGAGAACTTCCCGCGCGACGAGCTGTTCCAGATGTCCACCGCCGAGCTGGTGGCCAGCGTGCGCGGCATCGTCAATCTCTATGAGCGTCGCCGCGTGCGCCTGTTCGCGCGCCGCGATGCCTACGGCCGCTTCTATTCCTGCCTCGTGTACGTGCCGCGCGATCGCTACAACACCGAGGTGCGCGAACGCATCGAGCGCATCGTGCGCCAGCGTTTCGGCGGCACGGATGTGGAATCGCAGGTGCAGATCTCGGACTCCACGCTGGCACGATTGCACCTGCTGGTGCGCACGCCCCAGGGCGCGCGCGCGGTCGAGGACATCACGGCGGTGGAGGAAGAGATCGCGGCCGCCGCGGCCACCTGGGAAGACCGGCTGCAGCAGGCGTTGATCGATCGCGGCGTGGCGCGTGATGCCGTCGATCTCGCGGGCCGCTATGCGCGCATGTTCCCGCCGGCCTACCGTGCCGAGGTCGATCCGGCACAGGCGCTCGACGACATCGCCGATCTCGAAGAGCTGGCGCGCAACCCGACCGTGCCGCAACTCAACCTGCGCGCGCACGCCGGCGGGCCCGGAAACCACGTGCACCTGCGCATCCTGCGCTCGGGCGGACTGATCCCGATTTCCGACATCCTGCCCATGCTGGAGAATTTCGGGCTGCGCGTGCTCGAGGAACACAACTACTCGTTGACGGCGCTGGAACACGGCGAGGTGATCCAGGACTTCGTGCTCGAGGCGCGCGATCTCAAGCGCGCCGACTTCGCCGCGCTCGAACCGCTGTTCAAGGAAGCCTTCCTCGCGGCCTGGGCCGGCGAGATCGAGAACGACGGCTTCAACCGGTTGCTGCTGTGCGCGTCGTTGAGCGCGCGCGAGATTGTGGTGCTGCGCGCCTATTGCCGCTACCTGTTGCAGACCGGCATTCCGTTCAGCCAGGCCTACATGGAACGCGTCGCGGTCTCGCAGAACGCGATCGCGCGGCAACTGGTGCGCCTGTTCGAAACGCAGTTCGCGCTGAACATGCGCGCGCGTGAAAGCGCGGCGGAACGCATCCGCCAGTCCATCCTGCGCGCGCTCGACAAGGTGCCAAGCCTGGACGAAGACCGCATCCTGCGAGCCTATCTTTCGGTGATCCGCGCCACCTTGCGCACCAACTATTTTCAACTGGCCGACGGCTCCATCAAGAGCTGGGTGTCGTTCAAGCTCGACCCGCAGGCCATTCCCGAGCTGCCGCTGCCGCGGCCCAAGTTCGAGATCTTCGTCTACAGCCCGCGCGTCGAAGGCGTGCACCTGCGCATGGCCTACGTGGCGCGCGGCGGACTGCGCTGGTCGGATCGGCGCGAGGATTTCCGCACCGAAGTGCTGGGCCTGATGAAGGCGCAGAACGTCAAGAACACCGTCATCGTGCCGGCCGGCGCCAAGGGCGGCTTCTATCCCAAGCGCCTGCCGGCGAATGGTTCGCGCGAGGACATCCAGAAAGAAGGCATCGCCAGCTACCAGACCTTCATCCGCGGCCTGCTGGACGTCACGGACAACATCGTCAACGGCAAGACCGTGGTGCGTCCCGGCATCGTGCGCCGCGACGGCGACGATCCGTACCTCGTGGTCGCCGCGGACAAGGGCACGGCCACGTTCTCCGATATCGCCAATGCCATCTCCATCGAGTACGGCCACTGGCTGGGCGACGCGTTTGCCTCCGGCGGTTCGGCGGGCTACGACCACAAGGGCATGGGCATCACGGCGCGCGGCGCGTGGGAGTGCGTCAAGCGCCACTTCCGCGAGCTGGGTGTCGACATCCAGGCGCAGGCATTCACCTGCGCCGGTATCGGCGACATGTCCGGCGACGTGTTCGGCAACGGCATGCTGCTGTCGAAGCACACGCGGCTGGTGGCCGCCTTCGACCACCGCCACATCTTCATCGACCCGAATCCCGATGCGGCCGCATCGTTCCGCGAACGCGAGCGGCTGTTCAAACTACCGCGCTCCAGCTGGGACGACTACTCGCGCAAGCTCATCTCGCGCGGCGGCGGCGTGTGGCCGCGCAGCGCCAAGTCGATCGCGTTGTCCGGCGAGGTGCGCGCGCTGCTCGGCCTCGAAGCCGCCACCGCGACTCCCGTCGAAGTCATGCGTGCCGTGTTGCGCATGAATGTGGACCTGCTGTGGAACGGCGGCATCGGCACCTACGTGAAGGCGCACGATGAAACCCACGCCGATGCCCGCGACCGCGCCAACGATGCGATCCGCGCGGACGGGCGCGAGGTGCGCGCCCGCGTGATCGGTGAAGGCGGCAATCTCGGCTGCACGCAGCGCGGCCGCGTCGAGTACGCGCAGTTCGGCGGTCCGGACAAGTCCGGCGGTACGGAGCGCGCCGGCGGCCGCGTCAACACCGACTTCATCGACAACTCGGCCGGCGTGAACACCTCCGACGTGGAGGTGAACATCAAGATCCTGCTCGCCGACATCATGCGCAAGGGCAGCCTGACGCTGGCCGCGCGCAACAAGCTGCTGGCCAGCATGACCGACGAGGTCGCGGCGCTGGTCCTGCGCAACAACTATCTGCAGAGCCAGGCGCTGTCGGTGCTGGAGCAACGCGCGCGCGAACGGCTGGCCGAGTACCAGGGCCTGGTGCGCGCGCTGGAGAGAAGCGGCCACCTGAACCGCGCCATCGAGTACCTGCCGGACGAAGAGGAGTTCTCCGAACGGCGCAAACAACGCCTGGGCCTCACGCGTCCCGAGCTTTCGGTCGTTCTGGCCTACAGCAAGATCTGGCTCAGCAACCACCTGCTGGACTCCGACCTGCCGGACGATCCGTATTTCGCCAACGAAGTGCAGCGCTACTTCCCCACCCCGCTGCGCAAGCGCTACACGCGCCAGATTCCGCGCCATCGCCTGAAGCGCGAGATCGTGGCCACGCAGACCACCAACAGCCTGGTGAATCGGATGGGCCCGGTGTTCGTGACGCGCGCGCAGGAGGACACGGCCGCGGTGCCGTCGGTGATCGCGCGCGCGTACACCATCGCGCGCGAGGTGTTCGCGATGCGCGCGTTGTGGGTGGACATCGAGGCACTCGACAATCGCGTGCCCGCTGAAGTGCAGTACGGCATGTTCTTCCGCACCAGCCGGCTGCTGCGCCATGCCAGCTACTGGCTGCTGCGCAATCGCGACCGCGACCTGCCCATCGAGACCGCGGTGCGCGAACTGGGCGCCGGCGTGAAAGCCCTCGATGACTGCATCGATGCCACGATGACCGGCAGCGCGCGCGCCCAGCACGACGCCGCACTGGCCGAACTCGCTGGCGCCGGCGTGCCGGAAAAACTCGCGCGGCGCATCGCGCGCCTGCCGGTGCTCGAACCTGCGCTGGACATCGTGGCGCTGGCGCGCGGCGAACGCGCCGCGGTGCACGAAGTGGCGCATGCCTACTTCCAGCTCGGCGTCGCGCTGGGACTCGACTGGCTGCACGTGGAAATCGACCGCCTCTCCGTCGACGGCTCCTGGCAGGCCACGGCCCGCACCGGGCTGCGCGACGCCGCCATGCGGGCGCATCGCGAGCTCACGCAGCAGGTATTGCGCACCGCCGGCGCGAAGCGCGTCGCCGACCGGCTGGCGCGCTGGACCGAGGCACGCAGCGACGCGCTGGGCGCCTGGCAACGCACGCTCACCGAGATGCGCAGTGTCGGCGCCGCGGATTTCGCCACGCTCACGGTGGGCGTGGACGCCGTGCGCGGTTTGGCCGGTCACCCGGAGAACGTCTGACCTTCGGTCTCGCGATCACCAGCCACGAGCGTCCCGACGCACTGGCCGCCGTGCTCGCGAGCGTGGCCCGGCAGAGCACGCCACCGCGGGAGATCATCATTGCCGATGACGGCTCGGGTACCGCGACACTGGCGGTCATCGAATCCTTCGTGCGCGCCCACCCGGCACCCGTGCGCGTGGTGCGCCAGCCGCACGAAGGCTTCCGCGTCGCCCGGCTGCGCAATCTCGCCATCGCGGCGGCCACCTGCGACTACCTGGTGTTCATCGACGGCGACATGCTGCTGCACCCGGAATTCATGGGGGACCACGCGCGCTTCGCGCGCCGCGGCTACTTCACCCAGGGCATACGCGCGCATGCCGACGCGCGGCTCACCGCCAGGCTGATCGAGGGCTCCGCGGAGTTTCCCACCGCCTCGACCCCCGGCCTCGGCGGCCTGCGCCGTGCCTATCTACTTCACTCGGCGCCGCTGTCGGGGCTGATGCGCCACGCGGCCAATGCGTTCGTCGCGCTCAAGGCCTGCAACCTCGGCGCCTGGCGCGAGGACCTGCTGCGCGTCAACGGCTTCGACGAGGACATGGTCGGCTGGGGCCCCGAGGACAAGGAGCTGTGCGCGCGCCTCGGGCACGCCGGTGTCCGCCGTCAGACCCTGCTGTTCGGCGGCATCGCCTGCCACCTGCACCACCCGCCCGCGTCGCGCGCGGCGCTCGAGGCGAACCTGGCCATCCTCGCGGCCACCCGCGCCTCGCGCCGGATACGCGCGGAGCACGGCGTCGACGGTCATTTGCGCGCCTAAATCCGCTACCATGGCGCCCCCAAAACGGAGGTCGCGCATGCCCGCCAGTCCCAGCACAGGAAGGTTGATACTCGTTCGCCATGGCCAGAGCGTCTGGAACGTGGAGAACCTTTTCACCGGCTGGCACGACGTGGATCTCTCCGAGCAGGGCCGCATCGAGGCGAAATCCGCGGGCGTCGAGATCAGGAAGGCCGGCCTGGTGCCGGACATCGCATTCACCTCGGTGCTGAAGCGCGCGGTGCGCACGCTGTGGCTGGTGCTCGACGAGATGGACCTGATGTGGCTGCCGGTGGAACGCAGCTGGCGCCTCAACGAGCGCCACTACGGCGCGCTGCAGGGCCTCGACAAGGCACAGACCGTGGAGAAGCACGGCGAGGCGCAGGTGAAGATCTGGCGCCGCAGCTACGACATTCCCCCGCCGCCGCTCGAGGTGAGCGACAAGCGCCACCCGATCCATGACCGCCGTTACGCGAAGCTGGATCCGCGCGTATTGCCCGCGAGCGAGTCGCTCAAGGACACGCTGGCGCGCGTGCTGCCATTCTGGAACGACCGCATCGTGGCCGAGCTCAAGGCCGGCAAGAACGTGCTGGTCGCGGCGCACGGCAACAGCCTGCGCGCCGTGGTCAAGATGCTCGACAACGTCAGCGAGGCCGACATCACCGAGCTCAACATCCCCACGGGTGTGCCGCTGGTGTACGAGCTCGACGACAACATCAAGCCCATCAAGAGCGGCTACCTCGGCGATCCCGAGGCCATCAAGGCCGCGGCCGAAGCCGTCAAGAACCAGACGAAGAAGAAGTAGCTAGCTGACGGGCAGCTACTGAATCGGCTGGTCGGTGCGCGGAACCTGCTTCGCCGACCAGCCGTCGTAGCGCCCGCCGCGCGCCGTCGCCGCGTCCGTGAGGCGGCGGCTCAGGTCCTGCATGTCCGGCACCGTCAGCTGCATGGACTTGTGCGCGTGCAGGCTGAAGCGGTAGTCCCCGCTGTCGGGTGAATCGTGCACGTCGGCGTCGAAGCCTTCGCTGCGCAGTTGCGCCGCGAGCTGCTCGGCCGCCTCACCGGTGGGGAACGCGAGGAAGAAATCCACGTCGTGCGGCTTGAACGGGTCGGAGCCGCGCTTGCGCAGCTGGTCGATGAGCCGCGCATCCCAGGAATCGTTCTGCCGCTGCCGCAGCTTCTGCAGGTTCTGCCAGATGCGCCACGCCGCCACCAGGCCACCGATGATGGCGAAGGCGTACATCCACTTGGCGGAAAAATCCATGCGGCTACTCGTCCTCGGCGATGGTGACCTTGAGGCCCGACAGCGCCGCGGTGATCTCGATCTGGCAGGACAGCCGTGAATTCTCGCGGTGATGGGCCAGCTCGCCGAGCAGGTCGCGCTCGTCCGACATCGGCGGTGGCAGCTTGCCGGCCCATTCCGGGTCGACGTACACGTGGCAGGTTGCGCAGGAGCACATCCCGCCGCAGATCGCCGCCACGCCATAGTCCAGCTCACGCAGGACTTCCATCACCTTGAGCCCGGGCTTTGCCTCGACTTCGTGGGAAACACCGTCCCGATCAATCACCTGCAACGTCGCCATTCCTCGAACCATCAAATGCCGCGGAAATTCGCGGCGTCAAGTGTGCCGAGGTTCCCCGTCGGGCGCCAGCACGAGCGCACGGCGCAGCGCCGTGGATTCGAGCTGCAGGTCGGTGGCCGGCACGGGACGCGATGCGCGACGCGCCCGGTACCACAGGTAGGTCAGCAGATTGAACACGCGGGTGAGCTCGACCAGCATTTCGGCGGTCGCGCCGCGCTCGGCCAGGCCCGAGGCCTCGAGCAGCAGCGGGCCATGCGCGACGGCACGCGGGTAATAGGCCATCACGCAGGCCAGGTCGAGCAGCGGATCCCCGAGCTGCGAGTATTCCCAATCGATGAAATAGATGCGGTCGGCGGTCACCACGTTTCCGTGGTGCAGGTCCATGTGCACGATCGCGGGTTCGCGCGCCGCCGAGCCCGAACGCCGCAACGCGGTTTCGCCGCGGGCTAACAAGTCGCCGATGCGCGTGGCCTCCTGCGGTTCGGCACGCACGATCTGGTCGGCATAGCGGCGCAATGCCGCCACGGCATCGAAGCGCGCGATCGACGGCGCCGGCAGCGCGTGCAGCGAACGCAGGCGCATGCCGAGCGCGCGCAGGTCGCGCATGCGCGTGAAGTAGTGAGGCGTCCAGGGCCGGCCTTCGAGGTAATCGGTGATCAGGCAGGAACGGTCCGGGCAGGCATAGATGACGTGCGGCGCGATGCCGGCGCCGGCCGCCACCGTGTGCAGCTGCAGCTCGCGGTTGCGGTCGAGACCCGGGTCCGCCTCGGAGCTCTCGTTGAGCCTGACGACGAAGCGTCCACGGCGCGTGCGCACCAGGAAACTGCGGTTGACCTTGCCGCCGCCCATGAGCTCCTGCGAATACGGCGCGTCGCCGTTCTCGCAGCCTGGAACGTGCTGCAGCAGTTCGTCGTGGATCATGCCGGCGCTCCCTGCAGGCGCAGGCGCCGCCTCCAGCCCATGAAGCCACCGACCGCGATCACCATCAGAAACACGCTGAGCAGCGCCATTCCCCAGACCTCTTGCGCATAAAAGAGGAACACCATGATCGCGTTGATGACGACCCAGTAGAGCCAGTTCTCGATCCTGGCGCGCGCGGCGAGCCAGGTCGCCAGCAGGCTGAACCAGGTGGTCAGTGAATCCAGCAAGGGCCACGCGGACACGTTGGCCGGGCGCAGCCAGTAGGCGCTGAGCAGCGACAACACCGCGAGAACGAGCGCCGCGCCGAGATGCCAGCCCAGCGGCCAGACGCCGACCAGCAGTTCCCCTTCGCTGACGCTGCGTTTCCAGCTCCACCAGCCGTACACCGACATGGCGACGTAGAACACCTGCAGGCCGGCCTGCATGGGTAGTTTGTTCAAGCCGGCCAGCACGGCGGCGCACACGGAACTCACGGCCCCGGCGATCCAGCACAGGCGATTGCGGCGCGCGGCCAGCACCGCGTAGGCCACGCCGGTGGCCAGCGCCAGTCCGTTGACCGCCTCCAGTGCTCCTTCGCTCCAGGTCACGGTGTCGGTCACGAGTTCAGAGCGGCCCGAGAACCTTCATGACGAATATGGATTTGCCGTCGCGCTCGAAGGTCGGTCGCAGCTCGCGGGTCAGCGCCTCCATGACGTCGTCGTAGGCGCCGAACACCTGCGTGCTCATGTCGTTGGTCACGACCTTGAATCGCCCGTCGGCGTTCAGACGGTCGATGAAGCCGCGGATCGGTGGGATATAGTCTTCCGTGAGTGGATAGAGGCTGATCTCGACGCCTATTTTCATCCGTGCTCCATCACCAGAACGTGTAGCTCACCGTCATCCCGATCTGCCGCGGATCGCCCGCCTGCACGTAGCGCCTGGCGGGAAAATTCGGGGGCTCCAATGCAAACTCGAAACCGCGCTGCGAATAGTACCTGTCGAACAGGTTTCGTACCCAAACTTCCGCGCGCCAGCGATTCCCCGAGAAACCGGCCTTCATATTTGTCAGCACCCGGGATGGCGCACGCTGGTCGTGCGATGCATCGAAATAGAAGTCGTCGAGGCCCGCGACGTCGACGCGCGCGTACAGGCCGCGCTCGTGCCGGTACTCGGCACCCAGGTCGAACTGGTATTGCGGTGCGTGCGCCTGTTCGCGCCCGTCGAGATCGCGATCGCCGAACACGTAGCCGATGTAACGCGTTTCGAGTAATGCGCCACGCGCGTCCAGCAGCAGCGAATCCAGCGGTTGCCAGCGCAGCGTCGCCTCGAGGCCGTAGTTCTCGCCACGCGCCGCATTGTCGGTGAACAGCACGAAGCTCAGGGGATTGCCCGGCTCTAACTGCTCGCCGGTGGGCACCTGCTGGTCATTGCGCCGCATGTAGAACACCGCGGCGTCGCCGGACAAGGTGCCGCTTTCGTTGCTGGCACGCAGGCCGATCTCGAAGTTGTGCAGCGTCTCGGCCACGAAGCTGCGATTGGCCGGCGGCACGTCGGCCCCGATGTTGAAGCCACCCGCCTTGTAACCCCGCGCGAACGTGGCATAGGCCCGCAGCCGATCGCTGAAATCGTGCCGCAGGCTCAAGGA
>Ga0070665_100008848_pt1 | contig 10194 bp, 10 predicted proteins | sample KBSS13metaG_FD_65862 | JGI IMG/M metagenome (GOLD analysis project Ga0070665, IMG submission 65862) | Switchgrass rhizosphere microbial communities from Kellogg Biological Station, Michigan, USA - KBS S1-3 metaG | ecosystem: Host-associated > Plants > Roots > Rhizosphere > Soil ...
GCCCTTGTGCGAGATCGAGCACGTCCAGCCGTCGGCGATCGGCGCGCCGCGATCGCTCACGCCGATCACGGCATCGCCGATCAGCGCGTGCAGCGCGGTGCGGCCGGCGATGTGCTCGCGCCGCTTCGTCGGCGACAGCTGCTCGGCGCGTGCGCGTTCGGATTCGGGCAACCGCGCCAGCGCCGCGGCGATCGCATCGGCCTCGTCGGCGAGCTCGACGATCGCGACGCGGCCGTGCGGCGAGAGGAGATCAGGCACCGGCTTTGGGCCGCGTGATCATCAAGTGGTTGTGCTTCGCGTTGTCGGGATAGCCGAAGCGGAACGGCAGCTCGCGATGCGGCTGGTTCTTCCACAGCTTCACGAACTCGAAGCGCGTGTTCTTGGGATCGATGATGAAGTACGGGCCCGTGAAGTCGCCGTACGTGACCTGCTCGTAGCCCGCAGGCTCGGCGTAGCTCGGCGGGATCCCCGACGCGTCCGAGATCATCCACGCGATGTCCTTGAGCAGATAGTCGCGGACCTGCGTGAAGTCGTCGTACCAGAGCAAGAAGCTCGCGCCCTTCGTCATCACCGCGACCTTGCCCTTCGCGCGCAGGTAGCGGAGCACGCGATCGTCCGCCGACATGTGCTTGTCGTCGAGGTTCGCGACGATGTGGCGGTAGGTGCGCAGCGGCGCCTTCGGATCGGCACCGTGCGGGCGGAACTTGATCTCGACGTTCGCGAACGCCGAGTCCTGCTCGTACCAGAAATGCGTCACGACCTTCGGCGCCGTCTGGCCGCGCTTGGTCTCGGCGTACTCGGCCGCGCGCTGCGTGAGCTCGTCGTTCGTGAGGTAGCGCAGCGTGCCGTCGGGCTGGATGTCGAAGTAGCGCAGCTCGACCGGCTCCATGTCGTGCACCGCCATGCCGGCGAGCGCCATCATGATCGTGCCCGGCAGCTGCGAGTGCGACGCGGCCTGGAGCGCCTTGGTCGACGAGTACGCCGACTGGTAGAGCCGGCGCAGATCCATCGTCACCGAGTCGACGTCGTCGGCGAACCGGTTCTTGGTGATCGTGTCGATCACGCGGACGTCGCCGGCCGCTTCGAGCGAGATCGTCGTGAGCTCGGTCGCGTCGGGGAACACCGCGAGCGCCGACGACAGATCGCCGCCGCCGAACGGATACACGACCGTCGTGGTGAGATCGTGCGGCCGCAGCTCGGCGATGAACGTCTGCGCCGGATCGGCCCACGCCTTCTTGTACGCGCGATACACCGCGCGCAGCTCGCTGCAGTGCGCGTCGACGACCTTGGTGCTGAAGTGATCCGGAATCGGATCGTCGCCGCCGCACGCCGCCACGCGGTACATGGCCCGCGCCTCCGAGCCAAAATCTGTCCCGTCGCCGCGCGAAACTCCGGCGACGAGCAACAGGATGGAGGTGGCCAACAACGCAGTCCGCATCGGCCGCTGTATCGCATGCCCGAGGCCCGGCGTCGCGCGAATTCTTACCCGGCCTCGACTCTGCCGCCGAGCGCTGTGAGCGCCGCTGCAAACCCTGGATAGGACGTCGCGACGTTGTCGGCGTCGTCGATCTGAGTGGGGCCGTCGGCCACCAGCGCGCCGACCGCGGCCGCCATCGCGATCCGGTGATCGGCATCGGCGTGGACGTGCGCGGCCGACAGCGGGCGGTCCGGGTTCCCCTCGACCGAGAACCCGTCGGGCCTGGCTTCGCAGGTGATGCCGAACGCGCGCAGCATCGCGCAGGTCGTCGCGATCCGATCGGATTCCTTGACGCGCAGCTCGGAGGCATCGCGCACGTGCGTGGTGCCGCGCGCGCGCGCCGCGATCACGGCGAGCACCGGCAGCTCGTCGATCGAGCGCACCGCGAGGTCGCCGGCGATCTCGGTCGCGCGGAGCTCGCGCGCCGCGCCGCGCACGACCAGCGTCGCGGTCGGCTCGGGCCCGCTGTCGTCGCGATCTTCGAGCTCGACGACGCCGCCCATCTGCGCGATCGCGTCGAGAAACCCGGTGCGCGTCGGGTTGATGCACACGCCGGGCAAGCGCACGCCTTCGCCGTGTGCGCCGGCGATCACGCCTGCCGCGACGAGAAACGCGCTCGACGACGGATCGCCCGGCACCGCGAAGCCCTGCCCGGCGAGCCGGCGGCCCCAGCTGCGCGTGTCGACCGACACCGTGCGCCCCTTGCTGTAAATCGGCGCGCCCAGATACGCGAGCATGCGCTCGGTATGATCGCGGCTCGGGCCCGGCTCGGTGATGCGCGTTTCGCCGTCGGCGTAGAGCCCGGCGAGCACGAGCGCGGTCTTGACCTGCGCCGACGCGATCTCGAGCGAGCGGTCGATCGGCCGCAGCGGTGCGCCCGCCGGACCGACGTGCAACGGCGGGACAATTTCGTCGCCGCGCGGCGTGCCTTCGATCACCGCGCCCATCGCGCGCAGCGGATCGATCACGCGCATCATCGGCCGGCCCGACAGCGACGCATCGCCGACGAGCGTCGTCGTGAACGGATGCCCCGCGAGCAGGCCGCACAAGAGGCGGATCGTCGTACCCGAGTTGCCGCAGTCGATCGGCTCGCCGGGCGCGTGCATCTTGTCGAGGCCGGTGCCGCGGATCACGAGCGTGCCGCGCTCGCTCGGATCGCGCGCGATCGTCGCGCCGAGCTGCGCGATCGCCTTCGCCGAGCGGCCGTTGTCGGCGCCGTCGCCGAGCCCGCGCACGCGCACCGGCGTCTCCGAGAGCAGCGAGAACAACAGCGCCCGGTGACCGATCGACTTGTCGCCGGGAACGTGGACCGTGCCCGACAGCGGCCGCGTCGCCGGGTGGCTCGTGAGCTTCATGGCGTCCCGAGCATCGCACGAGCGCGCTCGACCACGCGCGCGAGATGACTCGGACCGACCGCGACGATCGCGCGCACCCACGTACCTTGCGCGATCAGCCGAGCTTCGTCGAGGCTTTGCCCGACGCCGAGCGAGCGCACGAACGGCGCATCGCCGAGCGCTCCGATCGCGCCGCGGATCGTGTGCGCGAGGCGCTTGGCCGCACCCTTGTTCGCCTGATCGCCCGGATCGGTCGCGTCGGCATCGAGCACGATCACGAGATCGTCGGCGACGTCGCCCCATAGCGAGATTCTCGCAGGCGCGGCGTCGAGACCGGTCAATCGCGCGAGCGCGACGCGCGCGTCGAACGAGAGCTGCGCGGTCACGCGCAACACCGCGCCGGTCGAGCCCTGGAGCTGCGCGTGCTGGCGCAGCTTCATCAGCTCGTCGGGAATGGTCAGAGGATGCTGCGCCGCGAGCTGCGCGCGCGTCGCGAGCTGGCTCGTCCACTCGTCGGGGCCAACCGCGACGAGATCGGGCGCCAACCGCGTCGCCCTCGGAACGTCGCTCTTGGTCGCGATGACCGTCACGGTCGCCGCCTCCGTGGTGCCGACGCCGTACGCGGCGAGCACGACCGCATCGGCCGACGCGAGTGGCGAACCGACGACCGTCAGCGGCAAGCCCGGCACGCGTCCGCCGGTGCCGAGCTGCGCGAGTGCCGCGGTCGCCAACGGGCCCACGGCGGCGTTCGCGCGCAGCCGCGCGAGATCGAGCTCGACCACGACCTGCGCGCCGTCGGGCAACAGCGCGAGCATGCGCTCGATCGCGGTCGGCGGCTTCGGTGGGATCGCGATCGCGGTCGACGCGGCATCGTCGGCGTGATGGCACGCGACAAGCGCAAGCAGAGCGAGGATCCCAATCCGAGCACGTGCACGTGCACGTGCTCGTGCTCGTGTCACGTGCACGTGCTCGGCGCAGCTCCCTGCGTTCACAATACCCGAAGGTCGGATTGCGCTCGCAGCCGACGCGGCGTTCCCAGCCACCTCAACTCGATCTGTTGCGACGCAGAGCTGCGACTGCGCCCGGGAGGCGTTCCCGGCTGAGATAACGTGGCCAGAGGCCGGTTCGCCGGATCGTGCACGAGCACGTGCACGTGACACGAGCACGTGCACGTGCACGGATTCGGAGGTCACGCCAGCGCGTCGCACAGCGCGCGCACCACGCGCGGCATGTCCTGATGCGACGCCACCGACACGCGGATCGCGTTCGGCAGGCCCCATGCCGCCATCGGCCGCACGATCACGCCCTGCCGCAACAGCCGGTCGTAGATCGGCGCGCTCGGCCGGCCACAATCGATCAGCACGAAGTTGGCGAGCGACGGAAGCACACGCACGCCCGGGACTTTGACCTCGGCGCGCAGCTGCTCGATCGCCGCGCGCGCGTGACGCGCGCTGATCGCGACGTGATCCTGATCCGCGAGCGCCGCGGTCGCGCCGACGAGCGCCAGGCTCGACACCGCGAACGTGCGCCCGACCCGGCCGAGCAGCTCGATCACGCTGCGATCGGCCACCGCGTAACCGCAGCGCAGCCCGGCGAGCCCGTAGATCTTCGAGAACGTGCGCAGCACGACGACGCGCGGACAGCTCTTGCGCAGCTCGAGGCCGTCGACGTGATCGATCTCCGGCCACTCGGCCGCGTACTCGCAGTACGCCTCGTCGATCACGAGCAGCGCGCGCTCCGGCAACGCGGCGACCACGCGCGCCGCTTGCTCGCGCGTGACGTGCGAGCCGGTCGGATTGTTCGGCGAGCCGAGCACGACGAGCTTGGTGCGCGGCGTGATCGCGGCGATCAACGCATCGACGTCGAGCCCGAGGTCCGGCGTGACCGCTGCCGCCACGAACGGGCGACCGGCGACCTGCGCCGAGAGCCGGTAGCTCAGGAACGCGTACTTGTGGGACAGCACCTCGTCGGTCGCTTCGCAGGTCGCGAGCACGAGCTGGTACAGGAGATCGTTCGAGCCGTTGCCGACTGCGAGCTCGTCCATGGTCACGCCGAGCCGCGCCGCGAGCGCGCGCCGCAGCCCGAACGCGCCGGCGTCCGGATACAGGTGCAGCTGCGACAGCGCCGCCGGAATCGCGGCCAGTGCGCGCGGCGACGGACCGAGGGGGTTCTCGTTCGACGCGACCTTGACCGCGCCGGAGATCCCGAGCTCGCGCTCGAGCTCCTCGATCGGCTTGCCCGGTTGATAGACGTCGAGGGCGCGAACGTGGCTCGGTGCAACGTTAAGTTCCGACACGGCGAACGGACCGTACACTACGTGCCTCGACATTGGGAATGGACGCGCGGGGCCGGCAGTCTATAGTGCCGGCCGTGCGTCGCCGTACCCTGCCCTGGCTCGTGTTCGGACTGGTCTTGCTCGCGCCCGCGGTGGCGTTCGCCGGCAACTGCGAGTTTTCGAGCTATCAGGACCGGGGCTGGCTGTGGATGTTCCTAGGGGCATTCGGGTTCGGCTTCCTGACGTCGCTGACGCCGTGCGTCTACCCGATGATCCCCATCACGCTCGCGATCTTCGGCGCGCGCGGCGGCGACGTCTCGAAGAAGAAGGCGATCCTGCTCGCGGTCGCCTACGTCAACGGCATGTGCCTCACCTACACGATCCTCGGCGTGACGTTCGCGCTGATCGGCAAGGCGGGTGATTTCGGCACGCAGCTCGCGAGCCCGTGGATCGTGTTCCCGCTCGTGGTCCTGTTCTTGACGCTCGCGGCGTCGATGTTCGGCGCGTTCGATCTCAACCTGCCCGCGAGCTGGCAAGCCAAGCTCAACACCGTCGGCGGCAAAGGCTTCGGCGGCGCGTTCGCGATGGGCCTCGTCGGCGGCCTGATCGCCGCGCCGTGCACCGGCCCGTTCCTCGCGGGCCTGCTCACGTACGTCGCGACCACCGCGAACGTGGTCGGCGGCGGCGGCCTGCTCTACGTCTACGGTCTCGGCATGGGCGTCTTGTTCTTCGTGCTCGCGGCATTCGCCGTCGGCTTGCCCAAGAGCGGCCGATGGATGGAGTCGGTCAAGTCCATCGGCGGCATCGGCCTCGTGATCGCCGCGATCTACTACATGGAGCCGTTCCTGCCGTTCATCGAGCGCGCGGCGCGACCCGATCTGTGGTTCTTCGGCGTGTCGGTCGGCCTCGCCTGCGTCGGCATCGCGCTCGGCGCGGTCACGCTGTCGTTCCACGGCACGGCGCGCGAGAAGCTGCGCAAGGGCGTCGCGGTCGCGCTCACCGTCGTCGGCTCGCTCGGCGTGTGGCAGTGGAAGGTCGTGCCGAAGCATCCGCTCCAGTACGTGTTCGACGAGGTCGCGGCGTTCGATCAGGCGCGCACGCAGCACAAGGGCGTGATGGTCGACTTCGGCGCGCGCTGGTGCGGCGCGTGTCACGAGCTCGATCGCACGTTCGGCGAATCCGCGGTCAACCTCGCGATCAGCGACGCATTCGTACCGCTGCACTTCGACGTCACGGCCGACAACAAGGCCAACGACGCACTCAAGGCCAAGTACAACGCGGTCACGCTCCCTGCCGTGATCTTCATCGACACCGAAGGCAACGTGCTCGCGCGCATCGACAAGGAGATGAAGGGCGACGAGGTCGTCGCGCTCGTCAAGCAGGCGTCGCACGGGCCGCTCGCCGCGAATACGCCGTGCGCGCGCTGATCGTCGCGATCGCATTCGTCGTCGCCGGTGTCGCGTGTCACGACACCGAGGCCGACCAGCTCACGCGCGTGAAGCAGCAGGTCTGTGCGTGCAAGGACGTCCCATGCGCCGAAGCCGCGATGAAGAACATCCCGAGCGGCGACGTCAAAGCGAACCACCACGCGCAATCGATCGCGCGCGACCTGCTCGATTGCTACGCGAAGCTCGTCGATGCCCAGCGCCCATCGACCGACCCCGACGCGCCCGGCAGCGACGGCAACTGACCGCACACGTCAGTCGTCGTCATCATCACTGCCACCGGGCACCTCGCGAATGCTGACGAGCCCGTGGCGCAGCCATCCGGTCGTGAGGAGCCACGCGCGCGGCCGCCACACGACGAGCTCGGCATGCCCCGGCGGCACCGCGAACCGCGCGCCGCGACCGAGCTCCTTCCAGCCGTCGAACGCGACGCTGCTCGAGTACTTGTCGACCAGCCAGCTCGAGCCGCGGTGCTCGCGGTGATGCCGCCAGTTGTTGAGCACGTACGACAGGCAGTTGCGTACCTCGCGAGGCGTGCGCAGCGACCGCGCGTGATAGCGCTCGAACACGCGGCCGCCGCGCGGCACGCGCGCGTTCAGGTGGCGCGCCGCCGAGATCAGGAAGCCGCACATGCCGCGCGTGAGGGCACGGCCGCTGCCCGCTTCGACGAGCAAGTGCAGGTGCGTGCGCTGGATACTCAGGTGGATGATGCGGAAGTCGTCGCGGCTCGCGGCGACGACGGTCGCAGCGCGAATGGCCTCGTACAGCGCGTCGCGACGCAAGTTCCCGACGCGCCGTAGCGCGCGACAGGTCACGTGAATCGGCTCGGTCGGCACGACACGAATGCGCGCGTCATGGCGGATCGACCGCTGGCCTGCCGCAGGCCGCCCGGCGCCCTTGCGCTTGCCGCCGTGCTTGCGGAAGCGAAACGTCTGCTGGCGGCCCATGTGACGAACGATACCATCCCTCACTTGATTTCGCTAGTATTTCTTCGTCACGTGTTGTCATGGCGCGTTGACAGCGTCGCCGTTGAGACTGGTCAGCGAGCGTTCGATCCGCGGACGTTCCTGACACCTTGACGGCACCCACCTGATACGTCGCCGAGGCGCTCGCACAAACCTCTTCTCCGACAACAAACTGATCTGTATCGATGAACGGAGCATCCGCGCGAGGGAAAGCGCGGTCACAATGAGGGCGGGCGCGCCTGAACGTTAGTCCTCGCGCTGCCCCGTCGTGCGTCGCAGCGCGGATCGTGGTTAGCGGCGGTCAGCGCTGCGCGGCGTAGTGCCAGGGCATCAGGGTCTCGCCGCAGTCGGCGGCGCGTACCGCGGCGAGCAAGTAAGCGGCAGGATCGATGTCGTGGAGCTTCGCGGTCTCGAGGATCGAGTACACGGTCGCGGCGACGATCGTGCCGCTGCGCGACTTCGAGCCGTAGTGGTTCTTGCGACCGACGACGGGTCCGCGAATCGCGCGCTCGGTCGCGTTGTTGTCGAGCGGGATCCGCGCGTCGTCGACGAAGCGCGTGAGCCGGTCCCAGATGCCGAGCGTGTACGCCGCGGCTTTGCCGATCGAAAGATGCGAGTCGCCCGCACGCTCGACGAGCCAGTCCTTGAGCTCCGCGAGGATGGCCGGCGCTTCGGTGCGACGTAGCTCGCCGATGCGTGCGAGCTCGCCGCCGCCACGGTGATCGACGGCGTAGAGCGCGCCGATCCACGCGAGCGCTTTCTCGGCGTCGGGATGATCGTGCCTGGCTTCATCGAAGCGCCGGAAGACGTGCGCCCAGCAGCCGGCGAGCGTGATGCCCGGGCCTTCGCGAGCGCCGGCCTCGTGCGTCGACAGCGCGTCGGCGACGATCGTGCCGATGTAGTCGCCGACGAGATCTTTGAAGGTCGCGGCGCTCTTGTCGTCGCAAATGCGATGGACGACGACGCCTGGCGCAGTAAGGCACCACATCTGCCAGGGCTTGCTGCCTTGTACGTCGAGGCGCGGCCAGCCAGTTTGATCGAGGCCGATCACCGGCTGCGCCTTGACGTGGGCGAACAGCGCGGCATCGACGCGCGAGAGCCGCTGCGCGACCGCGTACGCGAGATCCCACAGCGTCTGCGACGTCACGTCGAGCCCGTGGCGCTCGAGGATCCGGCACTGCCGCTCGAGCGGAATGTGATCGAGCCACTTGTCGATCAAGATCTTGATCGCGAAGGCGAGCGAGTAACGGCTGCCGGGCAACGCGCGCTCGGGACCGAGCGCCGTCTCGACGCAGCCGCCGCAGCGACACACGTACTTCTGCTGCTTGACCTGAACGAGCCGGTAGCTGACCTCGACGACGTCGATCATCTCCGATGCCTCGAACTGGTCCTTCATCGCGTGCAGCTCGCCGCCGCAGCTCGGACACATGCGGTCGGGTGCATCGAGCGTGAACACCTGCTCGACGATGGGCAGGCGCGGCTGCTCGGTCGGTCCGCTCGTCGTGCGTGGCTTGCGCTCGGCCTTCTTGGTCTCGGCCTTGGCCAGCGCCTCTTGGGCTTGCTTCGCCTTGGCCTTGAGCTCCTCGATCATCTTCAGCGTGAGCTGGAAGTTGGCGCGGCTGCGCGAGCGGCCGAGCTCGCGGCGCTGCTTCTCGACGAGCTCCATCAAGAGCTGCAGCTGGGCATGCTGCGCCAGCGCGATCTTGCGCAGCTCCTCGATGTCCTGCTCGCGCTCGAGGTCGCCGCGATCCACGTCTTCTCTTAGATCACACCGCGCGGTCCGAAACAACACGTTTTCGCTCGGCGACGATCGGCGAAAGCGAACGCCGATCGAGCAGCGTGCATCCCTCGATGTACAGCGCGAGCTCGCTCTGCGTGAGCTTCACGACCTGGCCATCGTCGCGCCACAGCTTGGCAAAGCAGCCGCGCTCGAGGCGCTTCTGAAAGATGCAGAGCCCAGTGCCGTCCCACAGCAGCACCTTGCACATCTTCCGCGACTCGTTGACGAACAAGAACAGGTCGCCGCCCATCGGGTCGTGCTGGAGGCCGCTCTGCACGAGCCCGTACAGGCCGTCGTAACCCTTGCGCAGATCGACCGCGGCCGGATACGCGAACACGCGTACCGCGCGGCTCGGCGTGAGGATCATCCGAACAGCCTCAACAGTCCGATCGCTTGGTCGAGTGTCAGTCCCTCGATGCGATATCCGCCTGGCGCCGAGAACGCGATCATCGGACCGAACGGCAGCAGGGCCTCGTCGCGCATCGCGACCGGCACGAGTGCCGTCGTGTCCGTCGGCCGCGGAACCACGGGCTCCGGCACGACCGTCGCCGCGATCCGCTGCTCTTCCTCACGCCAGGCCAGCAGTCGCTGCAACGGAATACCCAGCGCCTCCATGCACTGCGTCTCGAGCATGCCCTCGTCGAGTGCCCGCTTCATCCACGACACCACGCGCTGGCGTAGCGCCTTGCTGTACTTGCGACCTGGACCTTTGCGCAGCGACTGAACCTCGCTGCGAATCTCGTTTGCTTCTTTGCTCAGCGTCATCGCGCGAGCGCATCACGACCAAACGCGATCGTCAGGACGGGGCAGCGCGAGGACTAACGACGTATCAGGTCTGGACCCTCGAGCCCGAACCTCCAGGAGTTGCACGTGAGTACCTCTTGAGCAAAAAATCGGCGATTTTCATTTACATGAAAA
>Ga0070665_100008853_pt1 | contig 10192 bp, 11 predicted proteins | sample KBSS13metaG_FD_65862 | JGI IMG/M metagenome (GOLD analysis project Ga0070665, IMG submission 65862) | Switchgrass rhizosphere microbial communities from Kellogg Biological Station, Michigan, USA - KBS S1-3 metaG | ecosystem: Host-associated > Plants > Roots > Rhizosphere > Soil ...
CGATCCCTAGGCTTCGGTGAACGCACCCGCACCTACCCCGAGCATCAAGGCCTACCTGCCGTGGGTCGTGGCGACGGCGCTCTTCATGGAGCAGCTCGACTCGACCATCGTGAACACCGCCATCCCGGCGATGGCCGCGAGCCTCCAGGTGACGCCGTTGAGCCTGAAGGCCGTGGTCACGAGCTACATCATCGCGCTCGCCGTGGGCATCCCGATCAGCGGCTGGATGGCGGACCGGTTCGGCACGCGGCGGGTCTTCACCTTCGCCGTGGCGTTGTTCACGCTGTCCTCGGTGCTGTGCGGCCTCGCCGTCAACGTGCCGATGCTCGTGGCCACGCGCATCCTCCAGGGAATCAGCGCCGCGATGATGATGCCCGTGGGCCGCCTCACGATCATCCGCACGTTCGCGAAGTCGGAGCTGCTGGTGGCGATGAACTTCGTGATCATCCCGGCGCTGATCGGGCCCCTCCTCGGCCCGACGGTGGGCGGCCTCATCGTGCACTGGCTCTCGTGGCGCGAGATCTTCTTCGTCAACGTGCCGGTGGGGCTCGTGGCGCTCTACGTGATCCACAAGTACATGCCGGACTATCGCAGCGACCACGTGCGGCCGCTCGATGTCGTCGGCCTGATCCTCTTCGGCAGCGGCATGGCGCTGCTCTCGTGGCTGCTGGAGATCTTCGGCGAGCACACGCTCGATCCGACAACGGCGACGGTCCTGTTCCTCATCTCCGCCGCGCTGCTGGTCGGATACTTCCTCCATGCGCGGGGTGCGAAGTTCCCTCTGCTCAAGCTCTCGCTCTTTCGCGTGCGTACCTTCCGCGTCTCCGTGGCCGGCGGGTTCGTCACGCGCCTGGGCGTAGGCGGCCTCCCCTTCCTGCTGCCGCTGCTCTACCAGTTGGGCCTCGGCATGCCGGCCTGGCAAGCGGGACTGTTGATGATGCCCGCGGCCATTGCCGCGATGGGCATGAAGTTCGTCTCGGTGAGGATCCTCCGGCGCTTCGGCTACCGGCGCGTGCTGATGGTGAACACGGTGATGATGGGGCTCACGATCGCGATGTTCGCGCAGATCGACGCGTCGACGCCGATCGCCGTCATCGTGCTGCTGGGCCTGGCGCAGGGTTTCTTCAACTCCCTGCAGTTTTCCGGCATGAACTCGATGGCCTATGCGGACATCGACGCGCCGGATGCGAGCATGGCGAGCTCGATCGCGAGCACCCTGCAGCAGATCTCGCTCAGCTTCGGCCTCGCGTGCGGCTCGCTCGTCGCGGGCTGGTATCTCGGCAACGTGTCGCAGACCAATCCCACGGCGGTGATCAACGCGCTGCACCACACGTTCCTCACGCTGGGCGGCCTCACGATCGTCTCGTCGCTGTCGTTCTGGACGCTGCGGCCCACCGATGGCGCGAGCGTGAGCGGTGCCGGGGTGGTGCCCGCCGAGGCGGACTAGGCCAGCCCCGCCTCCTTGTAGATCCCCACGCCGACGATGAAGTTGCCGACGCGCTCCACGTAGAGCGACTTCGGCTCGCGCTTCTTCGTCTTGGGGTGCGTGCCCGTGTAGTCGCACCAGCCCGTGCCGCGCTGGCGGACCATCTCGACGATCTCGCGCCAGTAGAGCTTGCCGGCCTCGTCGCGCGTGTCGTACACGTTCTGGCCGCGGTACGAAGGGTTCGCGCCGTGTGCGCGCCGCTTGTACTCGAGGTCGGTCACGAGCACGTAGAGCTCGCCGTCCCAGAAGCCGCCGTCCTTGCGCTCGAAGTCATCGAAGGCACGCTCCGGCCCGGCCACGCCGATGTGCATGACGGCGCGCTTCACGAGGCCGATGGCCCGCCCGCGCGCCTCGCCGCGATCCGTCTTGAAGTTGTCCACCAGCGCCGAGAGCCGCGCGGCTTCCCCGCGGAACGATTCGCCGGAGGCCGCCGCTTCCTCGACCAGCGCCGCGTTCTGCTGCGTCATCTCGTCCAGGTGCACGATCGCGCGGTTGATCTCGTCGATGCCCTCGGTCTGCTCGGCGAGGGCATTCGCCATGTCCTTCACGATGACGCCCACCTCGCGCACGCTATCGGCCGCTTCATCCATGGTCTTGCCCACGCGATCGACCAGCGCGACGCCGCCCTTCACGCCGGCGGCCGACGCATCCAGCAGCGTGCGGATCTGCCGCGCCGCTTCCGCGCACCGTCCGGCAAGCTCGCGGACTTCCACCGCGACCACCGCGAACTCCCGCCCGCGGTCGCCCGCGCGCGCCGCCTCCACCGCGGCATTGATGGCGAGGATGTTGGTCTGCGCGGCGATCTTGTTGATCACGCCGATGATCTCCACCGAGCGGCGAGCGCCCTCCTCCAGCTCGCCCATCTTCCCCACGACGGCGCGCATGTCGATCGCCGCCTGCGCCGCGACCGCGGTGGTGCGGGAGGCCAGCGCATCGGCTCGCTTGCAGCCTTCCGCGTTGCGCGCGATGGTGGCCGCGATCTGCTCGGTGCTCGCGGAGGTCTGCTCGAGGGTCGAGGCTTGCGCTTCGGTGCGTCGCGAGAGGTCCGCGTTCGCCGAAGCGATCTCCGAAGCCGCGACCAGGATCGCATCGGAGCCGCTGCGCACGCGGGTCACGATGACGGAGAGGCGCTCCTTCGTCTGGCCCAGCGATTCGACGAGGTGGCCGATCTCCCCGTGATGGGCATCGGCGTCGTTGGCGCTCAGGTCGCCGCTGCCCAGCCGGTCGATGCCGACGGCGAGCACCTGGAGGCTGTCGCGCGCCCACGCATAGAGCCCGGCAAGGAGGTACGGCGCCACGAGGAGGGCCAGGAGTGCGAAAGCCGCGGGCAGCGGGTGGGCAGTCGCGAGCGCGGCGAGGCCGCCACCCCCCAGCGAAACGGCGAGAAAAGCCGCAGGTGCGAGGAAGAGCACCGAGACGGCGGTGAAGGCCAGCGGCAAAGGTACGCGCGAGAACGCGGCTTTCGCGGGTCGGAGAAACGCTTCCACGGTGACGAATTCCTTTCGGGTGGCTTGCCCACGCAACCCTACACGAAGGCCGCGCGGCGAGCCCTATGCACCCCGGATCCGAACTCGCCCCGCGCCATCGCGATTCGAAACCCGTACGCCGATCCCTTACAGGCGAAATCTGGCCGCGAGTTTCACTGTGCGTTCTTTCACACCCCTTCAAGGGGTCGCGGGATAACGATGGGAGCACAACGAAAGCTTCCCGACAGGAGGAACGACATGAGCTCTGGAGCCGTATACCGCAAGACCAACCTGGGCGTCGCCGAAATCGGCGCCCGCAAGCTCAAGCTGAACCCGCGGGTCCGCACGATGCTGATCCTGATCGATGGCGCGCAGGACGAGCCGACGGTCCGCGACGAGGCCGCCAAGGTGGGCGCGCCGCAGAACTTCCTCGAGGAGCTGATGCGCCTGGGCCTCGTGGAGCAGGTGCGCGAGGCGGCGATGCAGAGCGTCCCGGCCAATGCGCCGCATGCGACGGGCGCGTTCGAGCGCTTCCGCGCGGCCAAGGACTTCATGAACGTCACCATCGTCGACGCGATGGGGCTCAAGTCCTTCTTCTTCACGATGAAGCTGGAACGCGCCGGAACGCTGGAAGACCTGCGCGACCTCCGCGATGCGTATGAAGCCGCGATCACGAAATCGCTGGGTGACGCCCAGGCCCAGGTCTTCGGGAAGCGGCTGACGCAGCTGCTCGTCTAGCCTTACGCGGACAAGTACCGGTCCAGCTTCCCCTTGGCGAGAAGCTGGCTGAAGTAGTGCGCGTAGCCTTCCGCGGACGGATGGATCAGGTCCTCGCTGAAGTAGCGCTGGGGCTCCTGCAGGAAGGGGTCCTCGTGGCGGTCATATATAAGGTCAACGAACTCCACCCCCGTCTGCTCGGCCAGGCGCGAGAGCATCGCGCGGATCCGGAGGGCCCTGTACGTAAGCAGCGGCTGGGCCGGCCACATGAAGAAGGGGGCCAGGCAGAAGTTGTTGCCCGGCATGAGGAAGACCCGGGCGCCCAGTCCATGGGCCGTCCCGATCACGCCCCGGAGCTGGGACTCGATGGTGTCGATGCGATGCAGGCCGCAGACATCGTTGGCGCACACCTGGATCAGCACCACGTCGGCCTTCGCGTCCGGATAGCAGGCGAGCTGGGCCGCCACGTGGCGTGCCCGGGCCCCGGCCTTGAATAGTTGAAGACCCGGACGTGCGGGAAAGCCGCGGCGACCCGGCCCGCCACGGACTCCTCCGCGCGCGCTCCCACGCCCACGGCGAGGCTGTCGCCCACCACCACCAGCGTCCGGCGGGCATCCTGGGGGACGGACTGCGCACAGACCGAGCGCGCCACGAGCGATTCGGAGAAGCGGATGCGCCGCAGGTACATCACCGCCTGCGAGGCGATGAAGAGGAGCGGAAGTGTCAGCAGCAGGGCAAGCGCGATCAGCATGCGCCCAGCTTCGCGCCCGTACCGGCCCTGCCGCTATCGGTGAAAATGAGACGTCCTTGTAGGACAGGCCCGGATCTCTTACAGCGGTAGGCGAATTCGGCCGTAAACAGCTACCAGCGTAAGCAAACACCCGTTTTCGATCACAAACCCAATTTTTCTCCAGTCAAATCTGTGCGTTACGACACTCGCTTTTGCAGAGTGCTTGGGCAGAATGGCCCCTGTTCGAGAGCAAACGTGCAGCAAAAACACGGGGCTCCGATGAAACCAAACCCACTTTGACTAGGAGTGACAAAAATGAAGACGAAACAGATCCAGGCAGCCCTCGCCGCGGTGTTTTGCGCGGCTTCCTTCTCCTCGATGGCCGCGACCACCAGCACCAACGTGGGCGTGACCACCACCGTGATCGCGAACTGCACGGTCACCTCGACGCCGATCGCCTTCGGCAACTACGACTCGCTCGCCGCCACGGCCACGACGGCCACCGGTTCGGTCGCCCTCACCTGCTCGCAGGGCACGACGCCCTCCGTCGCGGTGGGCAACGGCGCCAACTTCTCGACGACGCGTCGCATGACGGACGGCACGAACTTCCTGCCGTACAGCATCTATCGCCCGACCTCGACGGCCGCCGCCGCCACCTGCACGGGCGCCACGACCGACTACCCGAACACGACCCCGGGCCTCGCCCTGCCGGCCGCGCCGAGCACCGCCGCGCGCACGTTCAACCTCTGCGGCTCGATCGCCGCGGGCGTGAGCGTCCCGGTCGGCGCGTACACGGACACCGTGGTCGCGACCATCACGTTCTAAAACATCCCCAACCTCACGAAAGCTCCTGGAGCCCACATGAAAAAGATCCTCATCGCCGCCGCCCTCATCGCTTCGTCCTCGGCCGCCATGGCCGCGACCACCACGGGCAACGTCACCGTCACCGCCACCGTCGGCGCCAACTGCATCCTCACGACCGTGCCGATCACGTTCGGCGTGTACGACCCCCTGTCCGCGACGCCCAAGACCGGCACGGGCCAGGTCCAGCTCGTCTGCACCGTGGGCGCCACGCCCGCGGTCGCCCTCGACAACGGCCTGAACGTCTCCGGCGCGCAGCGCCGGATGATCAGCGGCGGCACGAACTTCCTCAACTACGACGTGTTCCAGCCGACCACGAACGCCGCCGGCGCCGCCTGCGCGTACGTCACCGCGTTCCCGGTGGCCGTGCCGGGCTTCGCCCTCACCGCCGCCCCGACGACCGCCTCGCGCAGCTACAACCTGTGCGGCCAGGTCCCGGCCGGCCAGAGCGCCCCGAACGGCAGCTACACGGACACCGTGACGGCGACGATCACGTTCTAAAGACCCCGTTTCAAGAACAGGCTAGTCCAAGCCACGGAGTACACCCTTCCGTGGCTTGTTTCCCGCGCCCGATTGCCCTCCCGGCCTTCGGGCGCTTTCTCTTGGTAGGCTCACGGTTCCGCCGCCCCTCGCCGAGACCTCGCCATGCGATTCAAGCTGCTCCTCCCCCTCGCCGCCGCACTGACCGGGCTGCTCACCGCCGCCGGATCGGCCCTTGCCGGTTCGTTCCAGGTGAGCCCGGTCCGGATTGAGCTCTCTCCGTCCGCGCCGACGGCTCCGATCAACGTGCGCAACGAGTCCACCACCGACAGCGTGGTGGTCCAGCTGCGCGCGGTGAACTGGAAGCAGGAGAACGGCGAGGACGCTTACACGCCGAGCAGCGAGCTCATCGCCACGCCGCCGATCTTCACGCTGCAGCCCGGCGGGAGCCAGACCGTGCGCGTGGGTTTGCGCCGCGCCGAGCCGAGCGACACGCAGCAGACCTTCCGCCTCTTCATCACCGAAGTGCCCGGCCCGCCGAAGCCCGGGTTCCAGGGCCTGCAGGTGGCGCTCAACATCGGCATTCCCGTGTTCATCGCTCCGAAGGTGAAGCAGACGCTGGCGCCCGTCTGGAAGGCGCAGGTCGCCGACGGCAAGGTGACGCTCGTCGCGACCAATCCCGCGAACTCGCACATCCAGCTGCTCGACGTCGCCGTCCAGGACGAGCAGGACAAGGTCGCCATCGCCTCGTCGCAGCAGCCCCGCTACATCCTCGCCCGGCAGACGATCACGTGGCAGCTGCCGCTCTCGCGTGCGCCCAAGGGCAAGCTTCGCGTCGTCGCGCACACCGACTCGGGCGACGTGGACGCCGAAGTCCCGGTGGAGGCCGCGCCCGGGAAGCAATGACGGTTCGCCAGCTCCTCGCGGCCCTGCTGCTCGCGGCCGCCGGGCTCGCCGATGCCCGGGCGCAGGACACGCTGGTCAATCCGTATCCGGCGTTCGTCGCCCTGCGGCTGAACGGCGAAGCGGTTTCCGATGGCGCGCTGATCCTGCGCGCGGGGGCCGAAGGAAAGCAGTTCTACCTGGGAGCGGTCGAGGCCAAGCGCCTGCGCCTCGACCTCGCCGCACGCGTCGCGGCCGTACACGTCGACAAGGACGACTTCTACCCGCTGGATGGCATCGAGGGGCTGCGCTACGCATTCGACGAGCTCGCCCAGTCGCTCGCGATCGAAGCCGTTCCCGCGATCTTCAACGCGCAGCAGATCACGCTGCCACCCGCCGCGCTGATCGATGCCACGCGCCCCGGCACGGGCGCCTTCCTCACCTACGACCTCATCTCGCAGCAGACCGACGCGGCGGGGCAGGCCAAGAACCTCACGAGCGGCCAGGCGGAGCTCGGGATCTTCACGCCGTACGGCGTCTTCACGCAGTCCGCGTTCGGCAATGCGAACGGCCCGGACCGCGGGCTCTTGCGGTTGGACACCCTCTTCACGATCGACCAGCCCTCCGCGCTCGCGAGCTGGCGCATCGGCGACACCATCACGCGCGCTCCGGCGTGGGCGCCGCTCACACGCTTCGGCGGCATCCAGTACGGCACCAACTTCGCGACGCAGCCCGCGCTCATCACCTATCCGCTCACGGCGATGACGGGTGCGACGCCGCTACCCTCGACGGTCGACGTCTACGTGAACAACGTGCTCTCGAGCACGCTCAACGTGCCCGCCGGGCCGTTCACGTTGAACGACCTCCCCACGGTGAGCGGCCAGGGACAGCTTCGCCTCGTGGTGCGCGACCTCCTCGGCCGCGAGCAGGTCTACATGCAATCGCTCTACGGCAGCACCACGCTGCTGCGCCCCGGCCTCGACGACTGGACGATCCAGGCCGGAGCGTTGCGCGAGGACTACGGGCTCGCGAGCAACGAGTACGGGGCGGGATTCGCATCGGGCGTCTGGCGGCGCGGCATCAACGACGACCTCACGATCGAGGGTGCCGCCGAGGGCGCGCGCCAGCACATGGCGGTGGGCGGCGGCGCCACGTGGGTGATCGGCGCCATCGGGCAGTTCTTCGCGGCGGGCGCCTGGTCGCAGGACAAACCCGACGGCGAACGCGACCGGCGCGAGGGCCACTTGTGGGTCTACGGCTGGGAGCGGCGCTCGACGACCTTCAACTTCGGCGCCCAGGCGAAGCTCGCCTCGGAGAGCTTCCGCACCGTCGCGAACGGCGACATCCCGCCGTCGCGGCGCGAAATCTCCGCATTCGCGAGCTACGGCCTCGGCGCGTCGTCGATCGGCGCGGGCTATGCGCTCATCGAGCGGGTGCGCGACGAGCCGATCGAGTTCGCGCAGCTGACACTCACGCACAGCTTCAAGGACTGGGGCTTCATCACGCTCTCCGCGGTGAAGTCGCTCTCGGGGGTGAGGAACAACCAGGTCTTCCTGAGCTACGCGCTGCCGATCGACTTCGTGACGACGGCGAGCTTCACCAGCACGGTGACGGAGGCCGACCGCACGCGGCGCACCGAGAATCGCGTGGGCCTGCAGCGCAACCTCCCCACCGGCGACGGATACGGCTACCGCATCGACATCTCCGACCAGGAGCGCGCCATCGCCGACATCCGCTACCAGAACCGCGCGGGCCTCTACAGCCTCGAGGTGGCGCGCCAGGCCAACAGCACCTCGGCGCGCATCGGCGCCTCGGGCTCGCTGATCTACATGGCCGACGAGCTGATCGCGGGCCGCCGCGTGGAGGATGCGTTCGGCCTCGTGCAGATCCCCGGCTTCCCGAACGTGCGCGTGTACCTCGACAACCAGGAGATCGGGCGCACGAACGCGGGCGGCAACCTGTTCATCTCGAGGCTGCGGCCCTACCAGCAGAACCGCCTCTCCATCGAGCAGCTCGACATCCCCATGAGCGCCGAGGTGCTCACGCTCAAGCTCGACGCCACGCCGTACATCAAGAGCGGCGTGGTGGTGCGCTTCCCGGTGAAGCAGTCGCTGGGTGGCATCGCCCATTTCGTCGACGAGACGGGCAAGGACCTGCCCTCGGGCAGCATCGCGACCCTCGTCGACACGGGCGAGCAGTTTCCCGTTGCCGAGCGCGGGCAGTCGTACCTCACCGGATTGCAGGCGAGCAACCGGGTGCGCGTAAGCTGGGGCGGTCGAAACTGCGCCGTGACCATCCCGTTCAAGCCGGGCGACGATCCGCAACCCCTCCTGGGGACCTACACTTGCAGGCTGAGATGATGAGACCGAAACCCTTCGTTGCACCCACGCTCGCCGCGCTCGCGCTGCTGGCGTTCGCGCCGGGCGCGCTCGCCGCGGCCGACTGCTCGATCTTCTCGTCGACGCTGAACTTCGGGAACTACGACGTGCTCGATCCCGCGCCGACCGACTCGACGACGAACATCCTCATCATCTGCACACGCGACCCGCCTCCCAATACCGAGACGGTCTCGTACACGCTCACCCTCTCCGTGGGCGGGGGCACCTACGCCAACCGCACGATGAACAACGGCGCCAACACGATCGGCTACAACCTCTACACCTCGCCCGCGATGACGCCGGCCACCATCTGGGGCAACGGGACCGGGGGCACCTCGGTGGTGGCGGCCTCGATGCAGCCGCTCAATGCGCAGAACACCATTCGCCTGGCCTTCCACACGATCTACGGGCGCATCCCCGCGCGGCAGGACGTGCGGGTCGGGACCTACACCGGCAGCGTCGTCCTCACGATGAACTACTAGGTAGTTCGGGTTTTTCGACATCGGGAATCCGGTTTTTCCCGATGCACCTGTGGTGAGCGGGCGTCCATGCTGCGCAGGTGACCTCAGCCCTCGACCCCTGCAAACGGATGCCTTTAGGCGGATACTGGCCTCCTGCCAGCACGGGGGACGGATTCCGGCCATGAATGTCCGACCGCAACCTCGAAACGCCAGCCATGGCCGTATTTCCGGGCTCGCCCTCGTTGTGCTCGCCGCCGCGGGGTACCCCGGAGACAGCCGCGCCACCCAGCGGACCGCCGCCCTCACCGTCAGCGCGAATGTAATAGCTTCCTGCCGCATCGAGATGCCCGTATCGCATCCCGACATGCCCGGTGCCCTCCAGCCCCTTTCCCGCGTCGTTTGCCCGAAGTCCACCCGTCCCGCCACGCGCGCCGTCCTGCAGCGCAGCGTGCAGAAGGACCGCGATTTCCGCTGGGTTCGCTACGACGTCGAGTACTAGGGCGAGCGCCGCAGGCCCGGGAAGACCTTGAGGAATTCGTCGGCGACGCACGTCGGGTAGTCGTCCCTCATCACCCACACGCGCTTCTGGTTCCCCTTGTTCACGAGGCAGCGCCTCTCCGGCGGAACCGGGTGGCGAAGCGACAGCGTGATGTCGGTGGAGATCCAGTCGTTCGCGTACCAATAGCCGTGGCCCTTCATGCCGCCCATCTCGTGGGCGCCGCGCACGTCGG
>Ga0070665_100008862_pt1 | contig 10186 bp, 9 predicted proteins | sample KBSS13metaG_FD_65862 | JGI IMG/M metagenome (GOLD analysis project Ga0070665, IMG submission 65862) | Switchgrass rhizosphere microbial communities from Kellogg Biological Station, Michigan, USA - KBS S1-3 metaG | ecosystem: Host-associated > Plants > Roots > Rhizosphere > Soil ...
CACCTCGATGGCACGACCCTGCGTGGGCAGATCGATCACCGCGTCCGCAGTTGTCACACGTTTGCGTAGCACCGTGAACGTGCCGGCCGACGGCAGGATGTTTCCTTGCCGGTCCGTCAGTGAGGCCGGCACGGCGGCGAGCATCGACTGCGGGGTGGGCGTGACGAAGCTGCGGAAGGTGAGCACGCCGATGGCGAGGACGGCGACCGCCGCGGCCACTGCCACCCAGCGGTAGGACCAGTGCGGGCCGCGTATGGCCGCCTCGAGCTCGCCGCGCTCATCGAGCACTTGCAGGCCCACCTTGAAGCGCGCGACGGCTTCCAGTTCCCGCAGGAGCTCCGGCTCGCGCACGAGCCGATTTTCAAAGTCGACGCTTTCGGTATCGCTGAGGCGACCCGACAAATAGCGGTTCGCCTTCTCGAACTCGTCGACGCCCATTTTCGTGACAGCCATCGGGATGCTCTCCGTGCCGCCTAGACCGCAATCAGGACCGAAAACAGATCGTGCTTCGTCATGCCTTCGGACTCGAGCAGCTTGCGCAGCCGGCCGCGCGCCCGATGCAGCACGCGCGCGAGCTGCTGGGGCGTCAGGTTGAGGTCGCGGCAGATCGTGTCGCCGTCCTCATCGCGGAAGTAGAAGCGCATCAGCACTTCGCGGTCGCGCGCGCCACCCAGGTCGCGCAGCGCCGCCTTCACGCGCGCCGCCAGCTTGTCTTCGATCTGTCGATCGCCACCTGCATCGTGCTCGAGCGTCTCGAGCACCGACGTGGCGGCGCGCCGTTCGGGACGCTCGACTGCCGAGCGTCGATGGTTGCGCAGCAGATTCATAGCCACCTGAAAGATGTATCCGGCGATGCAGTCCGCCCGGTCGATCTGGTGTGCCTGCCACTTCTCCCACGTGATGCACAGCGCCTCGTTCAACAGGTCCGCCCCGACGTTGGGATCGCCTGCGCGACGGGAAATGAGCAGGCGCAGGCCGCTGTATTCCCGGGCGATGATGGCTTCCAGCTGGGCCTTGTCTAGCCCGGCTGGGCGGGCCGTTTCGCGTGCATCCGCTTCGAGAGGGGGCTCACCGGTCGAGGGCGTCGACTCCACCAGCCGATTCTCCGGCGCTACGCGCGGCAGATGAGGGGGATGCCGCGTTGTTGTGCGACGGGGGGAATTCAGCGCGTATTGATGGCGGAATGCAACGCTTTCCGCTCGTCGCCGGTCGTTCACGATTACCGCCCTGTGCCAGTGCGTGCCGATGGCGGGGGACACGGAACTTTCCCTGATACCGCAGCCCCCCGCAGGCAGGCCGTGTGAGTCCAAAGGATCAGCCCAGCGCCTTGCTGGTCTTGCGCTCGTACAGCGCGGTCAGGAACGGTTTGTTCACGTCGTTGACGGCTTTCGCGACCGCCGCTTCCACACACTTGCGGCTCGCGATGTCGTTGAGGACGTGAATGTCCCGTGAATCCCAGCACACCTTGGTCGCCGCGCGCTGGATCCGTCGATACAGCTCTTCGGCCCCGGCAGGGTTCTGCAGGTTGAGGTCGGCGAACTTCACGATGGCGCTGCGCCCTTCGATGAGCTTGTCTTTCTCGTTGGCGTGCGCACCCGGCAACCCTGCGACACAGAGTGCCGCGATACCGAATGCACACAAACCCCTGGAAAGCGTGCGGCGAGTGATTGCGATCATGGTCTTCTCCCGGTTTTGGCCAGCGACAGGTGCTGGTACTGCGTATATGTCAACGGGAGGCCCGGCCTCCCATGGCGGGCGGGCCGGGAGGGGTGCGCCAGTTCACGGTCCGGGGCCGGCAAACGTGGCCGTGACAAGCGGAAACGGGGCTGTTTTTTGCAGTATCCGCGCTTTCATCGGATCATATCGGGGCGGCCCCTTCCGGGGCCGTATTCGACAGCGAATCAGACAGATCCGGCGAGAACACCTTTGAGCACACCGCGTTTCATGACCGCGACGGACGTCCGCCGCGCGTACCTCGATTTTTTCCGGCAGAAAGGGCACACCGTGGTGCCTTCCAGCTCGCTGGTGCCGGGTAACGACCCCACGCTCCTGTTCACGAACGCCGGCATGGTGCAGTTCAAGGACGTGTTCCTGGGCAAGGACAAGCGGGACTATGTGCGCGCCGCCTCCAGCCAGCGCTGCGTGCGCGCCGGCGGCAAGCACAACGACCTCGAGAACGTCGGCTACACGGCGCGCCATCACACCTTCTTCGAGATGCTGGGCAATTTCAGCTTCGGCGATTACTTCAAGAAGGACGCCATCGCGTTCGCGTGGGAGTTCGTGACGGGCAAGCAGTGGCTCGGGATCGATCCTTCGCGCCTCATGGTCACGGTCTATCAGACCGACGACGAAGCATTCGACATCTGGAACAAGGTGGTCGGACTGCCGGCCGATCGCATCGTGCGCATCGGCGACAAGCCGGGCGGCGGATCGGACAACTTCTGGCAGATGGGCGACACCGGCCCGTGCGGCCCCTGCACCGAGATTTTCTACGACCACGGCGCCGACGTGCCGGGCGGCCCGCCGGGCTCGCCGGATGCGGATGGCGATCGCTGGATCGAGATCTGGAATCTCGTGTTCATGCAGTCCGACCGCTCGGCCGACGGCAAGCTCACGCCGCTGCCGAAGCCGTCCGTGGACACGGGCATGGGCCTCGAGCGCACCGCTGCGGTGATGCAGGGTGTGCACTCGAACTACGAGATCGATCTGTTCGTGAACATCATTCGTGCCGTCGCGGACATCGCGGGCACGAAGGATCTGACCAACAGCTCGCTCCGAGTGATCGCGGATCACATTCGCGCATGCACGTTCCTCATTCTCGATGGCGTGATGCCGTCGAATGAAGGGCGCGGGTACGTGCTCCGTCGCATCATCCGGCGCGCGATCCGCCATGGGTACAGCAAGCTCGGCATCACGCAGCCGTTCTTCTACAAGCTGGTCGCGGCGCTCGAGAAAGAGATGGGCGATGCGTATCCGGAGCTCGTGCGCGGGCGCGCGCAGGCGGAGAAGGTGCTGAAGCAGGAAGAGGAGCGGTTCGCGGAAACGCTCGCGAGCGGCATGGCGATCCTCGACAAGGAGATCGCGCGGCTGTCGAAGGGTGCTCCCATTCCGGGCGACGTCGTGTTCAAGCTTTACGATACGTATGGCTTCCCCGTCGACCTCACCAATGATGTCGCGCGCGAGCGTGGCCTCACCGTTGACGAGCCCGGCTTCGAAGCGGAAATGGAAGCGCAACGCGAACGCGCGCGCGCAGCCAGCAAATTCAAAGTGGACCTCCGCGGTGGCGCCACCATCGACTCACGCACGCGCTTCCAGGGCTACGAAGGCACCGACGGCGAAGGCTCCGTCGTCGCCCTCCTCAAGAACGGCCAGCAGGTCGAGTCCCTCAGCGCCGGCGAAGAAGGCGAAGTCGTCCTCGACAGCACCCCGTTCTACGCCGACTCCGGCGGACAGGTCGGCGACGCGGGCGAGCTCGCCGGTCGCGGCGTCCGCTTCGTCGTGGAAGACACGAAGAAGCGCGGCACCGCTCATACCCACCTCGGCAAGCTCGTCGAAGGCAAGCTTGCCGTCGGCGACACGCTCGGCGCGCACGTGGATGCGAAGCGCCGCCGCGCAACCGCGCTCAACCATTCCGCAACCCATCTGCTGCACGCAGCACTCCGCAAAGTGCTCGGTACACACGTGACGCAGAAGGGCTCGCTGGTCGCGCCGGATCGCCTGCGCTTCGACTTCTCTCACACTCAGCCGGTGACCTCGGATGAGCTGAAAGAAGTCGAACACCTCGTCAACGCGGAAATCCGCCGCAACGAGCCCGCCGAAACGAAAGAGATGGGCTACGAAGACGCAGTGGCCGCCGGCGCCATGGCGCTATTCGGCGAGAAGTACGACAAGGACGTTCGCGTCCTGCGCATCGGCGAGTTCTCGATGGAGCTCTGCGGCGGCACGCACGTGCAACGCGCGGGCGACATCGGGTTCTTCAAGATCGTGAGCGAAGGCGGCGTCGCCGCCGGCGTCCGCCGCATCGAAGCGGTGACGGGTGAGGGCGCGCTCGACTACGTCGAGCAGAGCGAAACCCTCATCAAGGAAGTCGCAGGCCTCGTGCGCGGCACGCGCGACGAGCTGGGCGACAAGGTGCGCGATGCGCTCGAGCGCATCAAGACGATGGAAAAGGAGATCCGCTCGCTGAAGGACAAGCTCGCCTCGGGCAAGGGTACCGACCTCGCCGCGGGCGCGGTCGACGTGCAGGGCGTGAAGGTCGTCGCCACCAAAGTGGACGGCGCCGACGCCGGCGCGCTGCGCAATGCGGTCGACAACCTGAAAGATCGGCTCAAGTCGGCCGTGGTCGTGCTCGCTTCGGTCGAAGGGCCGGAGAAAGTGGTGCTCGTCGCGGGCGTCACCGCGGATCTGACCGCGCGCATCAAGGCGGGCGAGATCGTGGGCTCGCTGGCCACCAAGGTGGGCGGTCGGGGCGGCGGTCGCCCGGACTTCGCGCAGGGCGGCGGCACGAAGCCCGAAGCGCTCGACAGTGCGCTCGCTGACGTGGCGGCGTTCGTGGCTGGGAAATTCGCAGCCTGAACAATCCAATGTCGAGCCCGGGCGAATGTCGAACCGCGCTCGCTTGCGCGTGAGCGGATGGCACTACTAGTCCAAAAGTATGGTGGCACGTCGGTCGGCTCCATCGAGCTGATCAACCGCGTCGCAGCGCGCGTCGCCGCCGTGCGCGAGCGTGGGGATCGCGTCGCTGTCGTCGTCTCTGCGATGGGTGACTCGACGGATCGCCTGGTCGATCTCGCCAAGCAGATCTCCCCAGAGCCGCCATCTCGCGAGATGGATGTGCTGTTAACGACGGGCGAGCAGGTATCGATCGCGCTGCTCGCGATGGCGCTGAATGCGCGCGGCGTTCCCGCGCGCTCCTTCACGGGCAGCCAGGTGCGCGTGCTAACGACAAATGCTCACGGCCGCGCACGCATAGAGAACGTGGAAACCGAACGGTTGCGCGCGGCGCTCGATGAAGGCGTGGTGCCCGTCGTCGCGGGCTTTCAGGGTGTCGATCCTGTCGGGGACATTACAACGATTGGCCGTGGCGGCTCCGACACAACCGCGGTGGCACTCGCCGTCGCGCTGAAAGCCGACGAGTGTCAAATTCTTACTGATGTCGACGGTGTCTATACGACCGACCCACGCGTCGTTCCCGACGCTCGCCGGCTAGACACTCTTTCCTTCGAGGAAATGCTGGAGCTGGCGGGGCAGGGCTCGCGCGTCCTGCATCTGCGTTCTGTCGAATTCGCGGCGAAGTACAACGTGCCGTTGCGCGTGCTGTCGAGCTTCGGCAGCGGCCCAGGCACGCTCATCTGCAAAGAGGATCAACGCGTGGAAGCACCCGTCGTGGCCGGCATCGCCTTCAATCGGGACGAAGCGCAGATCACTGTCACCGGATTGCCGGAATCACCCAGTACTGCGTATCAGCTGCTCAAGCCTGTATCCGACGCCAATATCGAGATCGACATGATCGTCCTCGCGACGAGTCGTTCTGGCAGCACGGACCTGTCTTTTACGGTGAATCGTGACGATTACGCGCAGGTTTTTCGCCTCGTGCAGAACGCCGCGCGCTTACACAGTGGGTGTTTCGTTATTGGTAACGATCGGGTCGCCAAGCTGTCGATCGTCGGCGTTGGAATGCGCTCGCACGCCGGCGTGGCGACACAGCTCTTCGGTATGCTTGCTAACGCCAATGTGCCGATGCATCTGGTCTCGACCTCCGAGATCAAGATCTCGGTGCTCGTCCCTGAAGAGCACCTCGAGAGTTGCGTTAGCAAGGCGCACCGGGCGTTCGGCCTCGCTCGTCCGTCCACCGGATGAGCTTTGCGTCCGGATCCGCGGCTCCTACGTAATCTTCGCAGTGAAGTGGGCCCAGATTCGGGGTTCCCCTGATGTGTCTATTTAGCGTCACACCGTAGATTTCCGAATGGATTCGTGCGGCTATCGAAAACCCTGACCCTTTGGCAGGCCGCGGGATCATGGAGGAAAAGCAATGCTGATTCTGACCAGACGGGTGGGTGAAACAGTGATGATCGGGAACGACGTCACGGTCACCGTGCTAGGCGTAAAAGGCAACCAGGTTCGCGTGGGGATCAACGCGCCGAAGAATGTTGCCGTACACCGTGAAGAAATCTTCGAGCGAATCAAGCGGGAACAGCAGGGCGAGCCCAACGGCGAGTCCGAGCCCTCAGCGGAATTCGTTTCGGCGTAAGCAATGGCGGCTCCGTGCTGCCGAGCCGCCCCCGAGGCGGACCCGGCACGGAGCGCTCCAGCGAGGCAGGGAGGCCCGCGGAATCCACCGCACAGCCAGGGATCCGGGCGAACTCTCCTTTACCTTTCGCAACTCGCTTCGTATGATGGCCGCCCTTCGCGGTCAGGCCGCCTCGTACTTTCGTAACTGCCTGACCCGAAACGCAAATCGTGCGACCCGGAGAGTTGGCCGAGTGGTCGAAGGCGCACCCCTGCTAAGGGTGTAAGGGCCAAAAGCCCTTCGAGGGTTCGAATCCCTCACTCTCCGCCAGTTCAGAGACTTAGCGCTTGTCTCGAGTTTTCGTCGGTTCTGTCGTACGGAAACCGCACGTAAAGTTGGGCGAGCGCATGAGATCCCGAAAACCTCCAGCTCTAACGACTCACAACGTCTGCTGACTGAGTCGATATGCGAGCAGCGGTTGATTCCAATCCGTTGTCACGAGAGTTTCCTTTTCGCACGCAGGGCATCGAGCCTCCTTCGCAGGGCGCCTATGAGAGCGCCCGATAGGGCACGCGTTTCCGGCGTCAGTTTGAAGCGCGCGTCGGAAACTCGATGGCGCTGAGCTTTTCGCTCAATGTCCAGAGCCGCGCGGCAACCTCGGCGTCCGCTGCGGCAGGGGGAATCTTCGCGAGACCGACCTCGCCCCGTGTCTCGGCCAGGCTCGTGGGGCCATAGTAGGTTCCACCGTGCGCATCCTGGGCGGTAGCCGCATAGAGCGTCGGCAGGGCGCCCCGATCAGCCGGTTGGAAGAGAAACGGTAGATTGCGGCGGACGAATCCATTAATGCCCCCGCGCACGACCAGCAGGTTGGTGCGCGAAACGCCCGGGTGAGAGGCGATGCTGCGGATATTGAAGCCTGCCGCATCACTACGACGTTGTAGCTCGAGTGCAAACATCAGGCACGCAAGCTTGGACTGCTGGTAGGCGGCGAACGAGTCGTACTCTTTCTCGAATTGCAGGTCGTCGAAATGAATGGTGCCACCCCTTGCGGCGATGCTGGACACGGTAATTACGCGGGGAGCGGTGGATTTGCGCAGTAGCGGCAACATCTGCGCCGTCAGCGCGAAGTGACCGAGGTAGTTCACCGCGAACTGCTTCTCGAAGCCGTTTGCTGAAATCTCCCGCGTGGGCGGCTCCATAATGCCGGCATTGTTGATGAGTCCGTCGAGGCGTGGCAGGGCTGCTGTCAGGCGCTCAGCCAGCGCGCGCACAGAAGCGAGGTCGGCAAGATCGAGCGCCTCGAATTTTACGTCCGCGTTGGGTGTTTCCTTCCCGATGCTCTCGATTGCCTGCTTGCCGCGCTCGGGATTGGTCGCCGCAATGATGACTTGCCCCCCGGAAGCGGCGAGAGCCTTGGCAGTTTCGTACCCGATGCCACTCGTCCCGCCCGTCACCAGATAGATGCGGCCTCTCTGAGAGGGCATGTCCGCGACGTTCCAACCCTCCTTCGGCACGTTCGGGGCAGCGAAGGCACTCGAGAGGGACGCGATGCCCAGGAGCGCAGCAAGCACGATAAGGCCGGTTGGCCCCCAGGATCGGGGCACTTCGGCGGGCGAAGTCGCCAGTTCAGTTTCGCGACCGGCTTGCGGGGCGGCCTCAGGAGAGATGATGTAGGGCATGAATCTTTGCCTTGCAGAGGGAAGAGGGTAATCTGGGTGCGGAATTAAATGCACTGAGTGCAGACTTTAATGCGCTTAGTGCAATCTTGCAAATGGCCATGGCAAAAACATCGAAGACTGATACGCGAACAGAACCGCCGGTGGCAGAAGGCGTGCGGGAACGCAAGCGGCGTGAGACGCGTCAGCGCGTTGCGGAGGCAGGCAGGCGTTTGTTTCTTGCTAACGGTTACGAGGCAACGACGCTCGATGCGATCGCAGTAGAGGCGGGAATTTCTCGCCGTGCCTTTTTTTCATACTTCAAATCCAAGGACGACATCATCCTGTTCTGGCAGGCGGCTGACTTGGCCGAGTTCTACGCGGAATTGCTGAAAGTATCTCCCGATGTGCCGCCGCTCGATGCGGTTCGCGATGCGATGGTTGCGCGCATCGCGCGCTACACGACCGAGCAGATGACCGTCGTCGACAATCTCATGCGATCAAGCCCGGCGCTGATCGCGCGTAAGCAGGCACATTACGGCGAGATGGAACAGGCCCTATACCGCACGCTGTGTGAAGTGTGGCGTCAACCCGAGCGCCGTCTCGCGCTTCAGATGGTCGCCATGGTCGCAATCGGTGCGCAGAGAATTGCCTTGCAAGCCTGGCGCGAACAGACGGGGCCGAAAAAACCACCCGCCAAATTCCTGCGCGATGCGTTTGAGAACGTGAAGGCCGAGCTCGAATAACCGAACGCCCGAAAGATAGCTTCATGTCGCCGCGTGCCACGAGTGGTCGAGTCGACGATAGGTGCGACTCGGCATGAATTGCCTTTTCCGAATGCGAAAAAAGCCCCGCTGCCTTGCGCAGCGGGGCAACTCTCACATCGTACGATCATTGCGACTGCTCTCTATCTCAAGCCGGCTCCTTCGGCGTTTCGGCATCCCGCCGTCGGGTCAGCCCTGAGCTTCGGGCCGCCTTCGTCGTATATCCCATCGCCGCGTACAAGGCGCTATTCGCACCGAACTTGGGATGGCCTTTGACGGAAGCCGCGACGCCCGTCGCGAGCTCCAGCGCCTTCGGGAACGTGTCGACACGGGCCTGTTGGGCTGAGTCCCACTGAGTACCGATCGTCACGAACGCCGCTTTCGCTGCGAAGAACGGCTGCAGCGCCTGCTTGAACTGCTCCAGTGTCATGTCCCCGAAGGACTGCTCTGGAGCGGTGGTTTCCCACCCGCGCAGGATCTGCTCTATCTTCTCTTCTATCTCTGCAAAGTTGATTCGCACATTTCTCACCTCCTTTCAGTTGCTGGTTGCACACTCCACTCGAGAGGGACGCTGTGGCCGCGAGCGTCCTTCTGTCGTGTAACGAAGTACCTGTTCGTGTCTGAATAGTTCCATAGAACGAAGTTCCGTACGTCTCGTTTACAGTACATGCGAGGAATGACCGGCCTCACCAATGCATCAGAGCGAAGCGCCTGTGCCGGGCGACATGGGCGTCGTGTACGGGACTGAAGGCGCTATGCATCAGAACAAGGCGTCTGTGCGGAGCGACATCTACGCAGCGCGCAGCAACGACGCGCGGGCGCATATCGAGGAATCTCAAATGCACGAGTGCGAAGCCTGCGTGCAGAGAGCCTGCTCACCGGTCCAGCGTGTCATGGCACACGTGCGGGGAAGCCACGCAGTGCTGCAGAGTCGCAATGCACCCGTGCAGAGAGACTCTGCATGTCTGCATCTGAGCTCTGCACGCGTGCTGAGAGACATGTCAGTGGTGGACTGGCGACGCCGCGTTCAATCCGTTGATCGGAAGGGAAAATCGGCATCTCTCGGAGTCGCTGTAATGAAACACTGCGCTGGTGCAGAAGAACACTGCACGGCTGCACCGAGACATCTCACCTCTGCACGGAGAGATACGCGGCATGCAGCGACGTATGCGCACGCCGCATGGACGCAGATCCCACATGCACGAAGACTCATCAGTTATGCAGAGGCCGCGATGCGGTGTGCGCGGAAGCTTCTCTCGTAAGCGCTCTGCCAAAGCGCGAGCGCACCTAGGGATCTCATGCACGCGCGGGACGCTGTCCGGCGTGCACGGGATCATGTCCTGCGTGAAAAGGAAGATGTCAGTCGAGATACCGACGAAAGTGAGCCACTGAGTGGCGCTGATGTTAGTGGTCGGGAACGCGCCTGCGGCGCAGTATTTCAGGCATGACCCACACCCTTCCGGACCAGACCCAGCGCGAGGTCGCGCAGGTCGTGCCCATTTCTACCCGCCGCCCTTGGGTGGACGTGTTCCGCGGCC
>Ga0070665_100008863_pt1 | contig 10186 bp, 8 predicted proteins | sample KBSS13metaG_FD_65862 | JGI IMG/M metagenome (GOLD analysis project Ga0070665, IMG submission 65862) | Switchgrass rhizosphere microbial communities from Kellogg Biological Station, Michigan, USA - KBS S1-3 metaG | ecosystem: Host-associated > Plants > Roots > Rhizosphere > Soil ...
CCGAGACACAGGTGAATAAATATGGCCGCAGCTTCGCGAGAATCGGACACCGCGCGTACCGCCGAAGTGGCGCCGCAGACTGACAGCAACGCAGTTTCCGATCTCAGACCTCATTCGATGCCGCCTTCGGCAGCGGAGATTAATCAGAGCAGTGCCGGCGCTCAACAGGCGGCACAGGAAGCAATCAACAAGCAATTTGGCCCTCTAACCATCACCGACACCGGCGCCGCCAAGCTCTGCGACAAGCTGGACCAGGCTCCCAAAGATGCTCACAGTATCGGTGTCAACCCTGAGACCGGAGCCAAGCAAGGATTTATCTGGCAAAACGGACACGGATATGCCCTCAGCACCGACGGCAAAGGCCGGGCTGACGTTTGTGTCGAGTACGCCAACGGCACCAAAGTTGGCATGACCGGCGAAATGGTCACCAATCCGACCCCCGGTGGCATGCCGATCAAGCCCGACAAAGTGGAAGTTTTGAGCAATGGCGGCAAGATGCAGTTTGAAAAAGCCCCCGACGGCTCGACAATCATGCACGCCACCGATCCGCACCGCAACACCCAGGACTTCCCTGTCAACGGTAGTCTGACCGATGCCGGTGTGCAGGCCACCAGACATCCTAACTATCAAGTCCACTGGGCAGAGTCCGGTCCTAAGGGACTGAGTTTCTTTCCCACCTCGGATCAGGATGCTCCCAGTCGCAGAGAACAGTTTAAGGCCTGGCAGTCGCGTCATCCTCAAGAAATAAAATGACCGAAGGACGCCATACCGACCATACTGCCGAGCGCGCTGATAACGGCGGCGACAGAGCGGCGCGGCATCAGAGCGACACTGTCCAGGAAGGTGCCTTAAATCGCATGCAAGCTGAGGCCCTGCCTCAAGTGGGCCAGAGATCTGGCAATCCGGGCGCTAATGTCAGTGCCGAGGCCGGAGCTGGTAAAGGCGACAAGCCTTCCAGCCTGCCCAATCTGGAACTCTTTGACGGTGCGGCCGAAGGCGGTGACAAGGAACGCGGTGTCAAACCCGGCAAAGGTGGAGGCGCCCATTCGGATAAAGCCCCTGCCGCTAAAACTGAAAAATCCGCTACTGATGGTACTGCCGGTGCTAAAGGGGAGAGCCCCAAATCCGACTTCGTTGCCCTTCAGGAAGTTGGCCGCTCGCACGACTTTGATCCCAAAAAACCGACCGCCGCCGTGATCGATATATTTGATAAGAATGAACAGTCACTGTCGGCCAATACCGTCGTTCCCCACGGTCAGATAAGCGCTTTAGCCGCCGAAAAGAACGGCTTCAATACGATCTCACTGCAATTTAAAGACGACAATCCGGCGGGCGCCACCGATTTCTCCAAACATTTCAATCAGGTGGCCGACGGTATTGATAAGGGCACCATGCCTCTGGGTAAGGGTGATGTCGTAAATATCAGTATGGGTAATGCCGATCCTACTTTTGACCAGGCTTCCAAGTTTTTAGGATTCCCGGTCAACGCCGATAATCTGGCCTCCGAAAAAGGCCACATTTTGCAAAAGATGGGTGAAATCGCAAAAGATCCCAGTCGTTCCAAAGACGATCAAGAAACCGCCGCCCGAGTAGTGCGCACCAATGAGGCCATTGATCGCGTGCAGTCCAAAGGTGTTGAAGTGGTGCAGGCCGCCGGCAATTTCGGCAAGGATCAATTCAGCTGGGATTTCATGAATGCCAAAACCCAGTTATCCTCCTACAAGCCTTCCGGCGATGCTGACGCCTTCAGCGCCAATCATTCGCTTGCCACTAAGAGCGATGGCGTCTTCCCAATCAAACATTCAAACGAAATGAACATGCTCGATCCGACCCGTCTCAGGGACCAGAAGGGAACGCTGGAGATTGGCGACACGGGCGTCAAATTTCCGGAGGGCAAAGGAAAACCATTCTCCGGTAATGACCGGATCTACGACCGAGAGAAACAGGACTTCAATACCCCGATGCCCAGGGCCACGGCCGAATCACTACCACACGCTACATCCGCCGAACTTAATCCGCACCTCACACTTACTAACAAACCTTACCCCGCCCGCCAACTTGGAGATACCACGACCCCCTCGGCCAGCGCATTTACCAAGAGCGGACCACAGCCAAAATTTGAGACTGTCAGGCCGGCCACCGAGCGCAGTAATTCCAGACTTTCCGCTCCCGCTGATGGGCAGGAAAGAGCCGCAGGCAACATCGCCGGCACGTCATTTGCCGATATCAATTATCTGAAACAAAACCACGATCGCCTGGCCAGAGAAAAAGCCGGTCAGTAAAAGGACACGGTCTTAAATTTCATACCTGCGGGTCCGGCGGTCCATCGGGTCCGTATTTAGCCAGCTCTTGCAAAAGGGATCCCAGGCTAAACTTGGGCTCATAGCCCAGCGCTTCTCGGGTTGCCGATATGTCCAGTTTGTGTGGTTTCTCCGCCGGGTCCAGATCGTTTGTCAGAGCCAGGGCGTAGTACTGCGGGTAGTGGCGCTTGAAAGTCGACCCGGCACCTTCTGCGTCCCAGTTGGCCAACTCTTCATCGCTGTATTCATAAGCCCCGTCGACGACGAGAGTGATCGGTTTTTCCAGGCGTTCACCCGAGGATAATTTTTCCACGCTCTTGCAAACGGCCTGCGCCACATCATCGATATGCACAGCACCGGACCAGAACCAGCGGGCCCATTCCAGATAATCGCGATAGACGATCTTGTTCCAGGGTGGTATGAAGGCGCGCGGGCGCAATGTGATGACGTTCATAGAATGTCTGTCGGCGTACATCTGCGCGATTTTTTCACCAAGCACTTTGGTGTGGCCGTAGAGGCCGTTTTGATCTTCTACGCTTGTGCTGGAAATGAACACCACATTTTTGATGCCCTCTCGCGCGGCCGCTTCAAACACGTTGAAAGTGCCGGTGACGTTTAAGTCCCAAAATTCATAGGCGTCGCGTTCGCCGCGATATTCATGAATGCCGTGCCAGGCGGCGATGTGCACCACCATGCGACAGTCCTGCATGGCCGTTTGCAGCGCCTCGCGGTCCAAAATCGAGGCTTCGAAATAACCGACATTTTCTAATACTTTCTCAGGCGTGCGCACATCTATAACGATTGGAGTATGGCCCATGGCCAGCAGTTGTGGGCAGAGTATTCGGCCCAGATCGCCAGAGCCGCCGGTGAGTAAGATGTGCATTTTTGTCCTGAGTAGGGGCACTTACCTGTTGCAAAATAATTATGCCTCGTCTGCGCTGCGGCAAACGGATTACTTATGCGCTGCGACCGATAAATCGAGTACTTTGTCCAATTGGTTAGGCCTGGTGCGCGGTGTGGAACAACGAGCAGTGAGTTCAATCGAGGCGTAACAGTCATGGAAGATAAAAGTCAATTCGCCGGATTCTGGAAACGCGTCGTTGCTTACCTGATAGACAGCTGTATTATTGGTGTTGGGCTGGGAATTTTGTGGATAGTTGCTATTTTTGTCTTTGCCCTGGGAAGCAGGCTGGAAGACAAAATTATGCAGCTCATTCTTTCTATCGCTTTCAATGGTTCGGCAATCATCACCGAAGTAATTTATCATTCTTTGTTTGAGAGTTCGGCAAAACAGGCGACGCCCGGAAAATTGGCAATGGGTATTGTCGTTACAAATGCCGAGGGTGGAAGGATAGGATTTGGTCGCGCTGTGGGTCGAAACTGCGCTCGCATATTGTCGCAATTCTTCTTTATCGGTTACATAATCACTTCCTTTACCGCTCGTCGTCAGGCGCTGCACGACCTCATTGCCAATACCCTTGTCGTCAACAACAATGCTCCTCTGCGCATGGTCTCCGGAAACGGCACCGGGTTTATAAGCGGTTCGACTCTTTAATCCAAACTAAGCTCTGCAACTTTTTTCCCTGCTCTGCGTATTGGCTGGTACGCGACCGTTTGGGAGAAAAAATTATGAACACACAATATTGCCGCCGGACAGATCTGTTGGTCGGAGCATTGTCTCTGGCTCTGCTATGTATATCGCTCAGTCCGACGCAACGGGCCGATGCCAGAGGCTTTGCCGCGCACGGGGCCAATGGCCGGGCCGGCGGCTTTGCCCGCAATTTTCAAAACGGCGGCCAGGCCGCCGGATTCGCCGGGCGTTATAAAAATAGCGCGGCGGCGGGATTCGCCGGTCGCGGTCAGTGGGGCAGCGCTGTGGGCGGTGGGGTAGCCACGCCCTATGGTGGTGGTGCATTCCACCGGGCCAATTTGACCGGTCCTAACGGCGGCACTTTCAATACGCAGGGAGCGGGGGGATACAAAACCGGTGTCGGCGCCGGGCGCCAGGGAGCTTTTAGCGGCACGACAGCCAATGGCGGCTCGGGCAGCGGTACTTCAGGATTTAAATACAACGCCCAGACCGGCCAGGGCACCCAGGCGACGTCGGCCCAATTTACCTCGGCCTCCGGCAAGGACTACGGCGGTAACGAAACCACCACCTGGACCAAGGGCCAGGGCGGCAGTACGGCCCTGGAGACCGACAATCACGGCAGTTACGACATAGATTGGGCTAAGGGACAGAAGCCTGTGGTCACGCCCATGCCGACGACCGTACCGGTAAGTACAAGCCCCGTCAGCACGTCGGCGGGGCAGTAGTTGGCCCGACAGCCGGCCCTCGGCGCTTCGCTGTGGTGATCGCCCCATTGCTTGGAGGCATGGGGGTGCTTAATATCGAAGCATCCCCCATGTTTATCCTTGCAAGATTATGTCAGCCTGCCCGAGACAAATTGAAATTGCCCGACTTGGTCTGGCTGTCGGCGAAATGGTCGCCCCCGAAGTGACAGCCGCTTCCGAGCGTTTCGTGGCTGAGTCGCTTGAGTCTTTTTTTAAGCAACCGACCAAGCTGGTTGAAGTCCTGCCCAAGCTCGGTCGTCTCCTGTCCAGGCTTGGTGGCGAAGCGGCTGAAGACACAGCCTCCTTGTTTGAGCAGCCGCTCAGTAAAGGCAATCCACTGGCGAATGTGCATGTGACAAGGTTTTTGGGCTCGGGCGAGAGTAATTTTGTGCTGGCCACCGATCGGCAGACTGCATTGAAAATTGGATCGCAGGGTGTGCTGCGGCCGGTAGCCAATCCTGCTTTTGAGGCACCGGTGCTGAGCCACGGACAGCTTTCACCCGGGCTCAATTTCTATGAACAGCCGCTCGGTGTGACGAAGGGCGTAAGCAACAAACATGTCACTGAAGTAATAGGCAAAATGCGCGCTAACGGTTATGTTGAGCAGGATCTCTGGGACTTTGGCGGTGGGCGTAAAGATCAAATCGCCCTTTATGGCCCCCAGCGTAAACCACTGCTCATAGATCAGGGCAGCGCCGTGCCTGGTTATGGCACCATATATAGTGACAGTGGTCTTGTGCCGCATCCGCAGCAGGTAAAAAACCTGGGGGCGATTAAAGAATTTCTCGCCGACAGACAAATCCATTTGATTCCGCGCTCGGCGGCTAAACCCATAAATCCTCTTCTGGGCGGCGAGAATACTTATTCGAGATCGATTTCGGACAGGATGTTGACCGATGTTCTCAGTGATCATCTATCCATTACGTCAGCCACGCCGACCGTCGCCAGATACTGGACTCAGAGCGAGATAGAGCACGCACTCAGCACGATCGCCCAGTCGGCTAAATAGAGATAGTTGGCTAGCGTTCCAGTTCGTTTTTTTTAATTGCCGCTGAACCACTGCCTTTTATCTCGCAACCTGGCAATGAATTTTTCAAGCGCGCTTTGTCTGCCGGTGACCAGGATTCAGTATTTACTTTCAGTTGCACCAGATGCATTTTTTTAAATATGTCTATGCTCTCCGGGCCCAGCTTGATTCCCTCCAGATCCAGATTTCGGAGATTGGGCATTTTGATTAATAGTTTCAGCCCGCTGTTGCTGAAATTGTTCTGTCCTATCTTGAGATGAATGATCTTTTTCATTTTTGAGATTGTAACTAAGTCCGCGTCCGTCAGCTGACAATTGGCCAGGGAGAGGTCGTAAATGCCGGTGCTGAGCACGCGCACAACTGCACTCATCGGTCCGGTCGAATCAAGATCCAGTATGACCAGCCGCTGCAGCCAGGGCAGCTTGAGGATATCATCGGCCCGGCACTGGCAGTCGGGCAGCTCCAGGTCACCAATGTGGCTCAAGGTTGCTAGTCTCGCCATATTTCGGCTACTGATTGAGGCCCCGATTAATTTTAGACTTGTCAGACTTGTCAATTTGCCAATCTGATCGAAATGCTCGTCGGTCAGGTCGCTTCCAAATCGACAGTGCAGCGAGTTTAAGTCCGTTTCGTTGAAGGGAACGAGCAATTCAGGATAGACGGCAACAACAGGATCGAGATTTATGTCCAGCCCGCCGTATTTGGGGATAACTACTTTGCCCATTGCTTTTTGGCGCGGAAAGTTTTGTATATTGGACACTGCAATCGTGCCCAGTGACTTATCTGTGGGGAATTGATAGACCCGGTCACCATTGGCCAGGACCTGGTGCAAATAGGGCCCGGATAGAGGGAGGTGTGATATTACCGGTGGTGCGGCCTCGGCCACAGTTGCCGGCTTGAGCACCGAAGTCTCTTTATGTGGCGGCGTACTTTTAAGGTATTGGGCGGCGATAGCCACAATTGCGCAGGCGCCCAGAGCAATCAGGGGAATTGCCCACTTCAGCCAACGCAGATCAAGTCCTTCACCAGCTTCATCTACTTCACGTGCTTCCTGTACTTGCTGTACTTCTTCGGCGCGTTTTATTCCAGCGCTGGGTTCTAATGATGCACTGGCTTTTGCAGGCAAAGGCACATTGTTTGTCGCCACTTCCTGCAAAGCCTCCAGTACCTGTTCAAATGACTGATAGCGCCGCTCCGGTTGCTTGGCTAATAGTTTTGACACAAGCGATTCCAGGCGCTGTTCAAAACGCCCATCTGGGTGTTTGTCAATCAGTTTGGGCGCCGCTTGTTGCTGATGCATAAGTATGGTGGCAAATGGGCTGGGGCCGGTAAAGGGAGGTTTGCCGGTCAGGGCCTCGTACAGAGCGCAGCCAAAAGAATAAATGTCGCTGCGCTCGTCTGTATCCAGGCCGAGCGATTGTTCGGGACTCATATACAATGGACTGCCGAAAATAAGACCGGTGCTTGTCAGTTTCTGACTGTCCATATCCTGATCCGTCAGTAGTTTGGCAATGCCGAAATCTACAACCTTGATCGTTTCCGCACCGCCGCTTACGTTGTTGCAGATGAAAATATTGGCGGGCTTTATGTCGCGGTGAATCATTTTTAGATGATGCGCATGCAATAGTCCCCGGGCCACAGCGATGAAGTACGTCAGTGTCTGTTCGCGGGGCAGCGCTCCGTCTATGGCCAGTTTTTCGGCCAACGACAGGCCGTCTAACAGCTCCATGGTGTAATATGGCCGATTGTTTTGATCAATGCCAAAATCAAAAACTTTTACAATATTTGTATCATCGAGCCTGGCTATGGCTCTGACTTCCCGTTGAAAGCGCAGCCAGGCCTCACTGGTTATTTCGCCGTTGAGAAATGTTTTGAGGGCTACTTCGCGGTTGAGCTGCAAGTGCCGAGCGCGGTAGACCGCTCCCATACCGCCCGTTCCCAAAAGGGCTAAAACAGTATATTTGCCATCCACCAGTGTGGCGGGCGCAAGCAAGCGCCTATCTTCTTTTAGCGCTCGCGCGACGCCACCGCCGGTGGCGGCCGCGACCAGCGTGCCGTCATCCAGATTACCGTCGGTAATCCTGAAAGATCTCGATAAGGCCAGAGCTTTTGTTAGATCGTCCATCTTTGCGCCGGCTGTACATGACCGCTTTCTTCCAGGTGAGCCCCGCGAAGCATACATTTTCTCAAGTTTTCGATTTGTTCTGGGGTCCAACCAGCCAGATTCATTCTCAAGTAATCCAGTTCTTTGTATTGTTTAAATGCTCGGGCACAATCCGGCGAAAATTGGATACCTTCAAGCATAAGTGTTTTTAGATGAGGTATTTGGCTCAGGGCGCCGAGACCCTTTATTGTCATCTTTCTATTTTGGCCGAGGCGCAAAACGTTCAAGGTGTGAATTGCCGCAATGTCCTGGAAATCCTTGTCGGTGAGGTCGCAGTCTTCCATGGCCAGATCTGCCACGTGGGGATGCGCCTTTAATTTTTGAATAACAGGCCCTACATTTTTTGTCATGCTGCAGTTAAATAGAGCCAGGCCGTCCAGGCCTTTGAATTGCAGAATCGCATCTGCCGTTGTTGGGGATTCCGCAATGTCGAGAAAGTCCAGATGCTTCAGACTGCTAATGGATTGAAAGAATTGTGCATCGACCGGGCTGCCGTTTACTGATAATTCATGCAGTTCAGTCAATTTGGCAATGTGTGCGAAGTGTGGCTGTGACCAGTTTGCGATCGGATCCAACAGAAGTGAATAAAAGTCATCGGGGCGAAAGCGATCGAATAATTCCGGATGTTCCGCCAGCAAGGGCCCGGCCTTTAGTTTGGCCTGGTATCCCGGAGGGACGCGAAAGCGACCGCTGGCATTTTGGGCTTTGCCATTTCCGCTCACTGGTTGACCATACTTGACTATGGATATCACTCCCAGTTCATCACCATAGTCGAAATTGAATTCGCGACTGCCGTCCGGCAGCATTCTTGAGTACGGTGTTGTTGGTCTGACCAGAGGCGAAGAGGCGATATTGGGGACAAGTGAAACCGGTATTTGGGTGATGTGTTCGGAGGAGGCCGATTTGGCTGTGGAAGTTGTTTTTTTATGCGCTTCGGTATGCGACCAGAAAAAAAATCCGGCCGAACCTGCAGCCGCCAGTATCAACAAAGCGGCGGCCACTTTTAGTGCCCCCAGTTTGTCCAAGTAATCCGAATTGCCCCCGGTTTCCGCCTGCTCTTCTGGTATTGCACGTGGTGCATTTGTAAATGAGTTGCTGCTCTTGTCGGATTGTCTGTTATCTGTTTTAGCAAGATCCTGCAAAATTATTTCTAATTCGGCCAATACCGCGGCAAAGTTTTGATATCGTACCTCCGGACTTTTGGCCAACATTTTGGCGATCATGGCTTCCAGTCTGCGACTGAATGATCCCTGCGCATTGACTTCGGCAAGCGTCGGAGGCATCTTGGTATGGTGCATCACAGTGGTGGTAAAAACATTGCTGCCGATGAATGGAGGAGAACCGGTCAGCGCCTCAAAGAGCGCACAGCCAAATGAGTAAACGTCCGACCGTTCATCGACCGACTGGCCATGTGATTGTTCCGGACTCATGTATAAGGGACTGCCGAAAATCAATCCTGAGTCGGTCTGGCGTTGTGCGTCAAGACTCTGACTGGTAGCCAGCTTGGCAATGCCGAAGTCGACCAGCTTGATGTTTTCATTTGCTATTTTTGCTGTGCCCGATACTTTTGCCGGCTCGGTGATAAAAATATTGCCCGGTTTAATATCACGATGGACTATTTGTAGTTTGTGCGCGTGCAGTAGGGCCCGCGCCACTGCCTGGAAGCAAGCCAGTGTTTCTTGCAAGGGCAGGGGACCGGAGCGTTTGAGTCTCTCAGCCAGCGATTCGCCCTCCAGTACTTCCATCGTGTAATAGGGAAGATTGCCTTCGCCTATGCCAAAATCAAAAACTTTGACGATGTTGATGTCGCTTAATTTAGCGATGGACCGAGCTTCGCGTTGAAATCTCATCCAGGAATCTTCGGTCAATTCGTCGGTCAAAAAAGTCTTGAGCGCCACTTCTTTATCGAGATGCAAATGCAGTACTTTGTAGACCGCGCCCATACCGCCGGTGCCTAAAAGCTCCAGTACTTTGTACTTAGAGTCGACGACGGTGCCGGGTGTAAGAGTGACAAGGGGCCTGGACTCAATTTCGTCCAGACCGGCCTGGGCGATCGTTGCTAATCGACCTTCAGATTCTCTGATCGCACCATTGGACACTCTGAAGGTGCGCGACTGTGCCAGATCGTGTAAGTTCATGCGTCTCACATAGCTTTGATGCCTATCTCATACCACGGGCCCGGCAGATTAAATCCGTCCTGAAGCTGTGCCAAGCGGTTAAAATGGCCTTTCTGGCGCGCAGTCGAATCGGGCGGCCAGGGTAAACAAGGGTAGTTAATAAATGACTTCAAAAGGCAGACAACCGGCGCTCCGTGGCATTCTGCGCGCGTTCGGTCTGGGACTACTCGGTACCTGCGTGGCC
>Ga0070665_100008864_pt1 | contig 10185 bp, 7 predicted proteins | sample KBSS13metaG_FD_65862 | JGI IMG/M metagenome (GOLD analysis project Ga0070665, IMG submission 65862) | Switchgrass rhizosphere microbial communities from Kellogg Biological Station, Michigan, USA - KBS S1-3 metaG | ecosystem: Host-associated > Plants > Roots > Rhizosphere > Soil ...
GGCATCTGGCGGCCGGACAATTTCGAGAAGGGTGAATTTTTGGGCGACACCACCTTGCGGCGGGGCATCGAACTGTCGCGCAACGTGATGACGGTGCGCCTGGCGCATGATCTGGGCATGAACGAAGTGGTGAAAATGCCCATCCGCTTTGGCGTCTATGACAAGCTGCCGACTTTGCTGGCCAACTCGCTGGGGTCTTATGAGACCACTCTGATGCGCATGGTCACCGGCTATTCCGAATTCGCCAATGGCGGAAAGAAGATCAGCGCCTCGCTGGTGGACCGCATCCAGGATCGCAACGGCAAGACCATCTGGCGCCACGACGAGCGCAAGTGCGACGGCTGCAATGACGGAAACTGGCACGCCCAGGAAGAACCGCTCCTGGCCGATACCCGCGAGCAGATCATCGATCCGCGCACCGCCTATCAGGTCGTTTCCATGCTGGAAGGCGTGGTCCAGCGCGGCACTGCCGCCTATTCGGTGGGCGCGCAGATCCCCAAGCCTTTGGCCGGCAAGACCGGCACCTCGCAGGATGCCCAGTCCGTCTGGTTCATCGGCTTTTCGCCGGATCTTGCCGCCGGCGTCTATGTCGGCTTCGACAATCCGCGCACCTTGGGACCGCATGAGCAGGGCGCCACCGTGGCGGCGCCAATCTTCCGCGACTTTATGAAGGAGGCGCTCAAGGATGCGCCGCCCACGCCCTTCCGTGTGGCGCCGGGCATTGAAGAAGTGCCGGTCGATTGGAAGAGCGGCAATCCTGTGCCGCCCGGAACGCCGGGCGCCATCATGGAAGCCTTCAAGGCCGGTACCGCGCCGGGCGAAGCCAATGCGCCGTCGGAGGAAAGCGCGCCGGGAACCGCTTCCAACAATCCAAACCCTGCGCCGCCCTCTTCGGTGAGCGAAGGTACCGGCGGCCTTTATTAGACTTTACCTTCTCGGCCGATCTCCCTATATCCCGCTCATGCGTCCTGAAATCTCCCGCGCCGTCGATGACATCCAGCAGGCCATCGCCCTGCTGAGGAGGCATCTTTGACTGGGATCAAGCCAACCGCCGCCTGGATGAACTGAACGCCAAGGCTGAAGACCCGTCACTCTGGAACGATCCAACCGCCGCGCAGAAACTGATGCGCGAGCGCCAGAAGCTGGACACCTCGTTGAGCGCGGTCACCCGGCTGACAAACGAGCTTCATGACGCCACCGAGCTCATCCAAATGGCCGAGTCCGAGAACGATGCCGGCATGGTGGCGGACGCGGAGAATTCGATTTTGGCGCTTACCAAACGCGCCGAGCAGATGCGGCTGGAATCCATGCTGTCGGGCGAAGCCGATGGCAATGACAGTTATCTGGAAATCCATGCCGGGGCCGGCGGCACCGAAAGCCAGGACTGGGCCTCCATGCTGCTGCGCATGTACACCCGCTGGGCCGAGCGCCATGACTATAAGCTGCAGCTGATCGAGGAAAGCGAAGGCGAGGGCGCGGGCATCAAGTCCACCACACTGTTGGTCAAGGGCCCCAATGCCTATGGCTGGCTCAAGACCGAAGCCGGCGTCCACCGGCTGGTGCGCATCTCGCCTTTCGATTCCAACGCCCGGCGCCACACATCTTTTTCCAGCGTGACAATCTATCCGGTGATCGACCAGTCTATAGAGATCGATATTCCGGAAAAGGATGTGCGCATCGACGTCTATCGCGCCTCCGGCGCGGGCGGCCAGCATGTCAACAAGACCGAAAGCGCCGTGCGCATCACGCATCTGCCCACCGGCATCGCGGTCGCCAGCCAGTCGGAGCGCAGCCAGCACCAGAACCGCGCCATCTGCTGGGACATGCTCAAATCCAAGCTCTATGAAATCGAGCTGGAAAAGAAGAAGGCCGAGACCGGCGCCTTTGTCGGAGAAAAAAAGGAAATCGGCTGGGGCCACCAGATTCGCTCTTATGTGCTGCAGCCCTATCAGCTGGTGAAGGATCTGCGCACCGGGGTGGAAAGCCGCACGCCTTCGGATGTGCTGGATGGTGATCTGGATCCCTTCATGGCTGCCGCCTTGGCCCAGGAAGTCGGCGGCAAGCCGCGTGAGAAAGTCGAAGATCTGGAATGAGGCCATCTTTTAATGGTCGCGCGCCCCGGGCGCGGACGCGCCCCTTAGAAAATCCGCGCGCGAAGCGCGCGGGGGCGCCGCCGCTCCGTGGTGGCAAACCACGCGAAAAAGTCGAAGACCTCGAATAGATGGTCGAGGCAATCCCAAAACCGCGTCAGGCGGGACGGGCGATCCTCCGCGACAAGTTTGGCCGCGTTCTTCTGATCCATTTCGTGCTTCCCAACATGACCTTCTGGGCGACGCCTGGCGGCGGGGTCGAGCCGGGTGAGACGGTTTTGCAGGCGGCGCACCGTGAACTGCGCGAGGAGCTGGGCATCGCCGTGAATTTGGAAGGGCCGGTGCACAGGGCCGTTGGCATCTTCGAATTCGAAGGCGCGTTGATCGAGAATACCGACAATTTTTTCGCCGGCCGCTGGGATGGCGTTCCGCATCTGATGGGCGCCACCGAAACCGAAAGCGCGGCCCTGACAGAAGCGCGCTGGTGGACACCCCAAGAAATCGAGCAAACGCGCGAAGCGATTTTTCCGCGCGATCTGGCGGAGGTTCTGCAGCGCCTGGGTTGATGGAACCGAGAGGAACGGCGGCTTGTAGAGACCGTTTTCGATCTGGAGCATTTACTCAAGGAGAGTTCCATGAACAGGTCTTTCCTGCTTGCAACTGTTGTTGCGGCCGCCCTTGGCGCAAGCCCTGCGGCCTGGGCTGACAGTCCCCGCCAATTCCTTGGCGCGGCGCTGCAGGGCGCCAATTCCGAAATTATGTTGGGTAACCTTGCCGCCGAGCGGGCACGCAGTCCGGCGGTGCGCGAGTTCGGTCAGACACTGGTGAGCGACCACCAGCAGGCCCGCCGTGACGTGGTGGATATGGGCCGCCGTTTTGGTATCTGGCCCAATCGCCGGGTTTCCGACGAAGCGCGCGACGAGCGCGACCGGCTTGAGGGCTTGCGGGGGCGGGAATTCGACCGCGAATTCGTCCGCTTTATGATCGACGATCATCGCAAGGATATCTCGGAATTCCGGGATGAGGCGCGCGAAGGCCATGGCCCGGTCAGCGATCTGGCCCGCAACCAGATCCCCGTCATGCGCAATCACTTGCGGATGGCGGTTGCGCTGGAAAGAAGCGATGGCCGTTCCAGTGAGGGCGGTTGGGACATGGCGCGCGAACGCGGCGATCGCGATGAAAGTCCGGACTATGGGCGCTGGCAGCGCAACTGGGAACGGTGACCGTTTCTAGATTATTTAATTGTCGCACAATTATCGGGTGAAGCGCTGGTGCGCTTCACCCGATTGCGTTTTAGGTCGCGACCGGACTGAGCGGCGCGAACAAGCCCACCGTTTCGGCCGGCGCTTCTGCATGTGCCGTCTGGCGGCTACCGTTTGGGGGCGCGCCGCCATTGCTAAGGGGATTGTCGCCCAAAGGATTATCCGAGTGCCGGCAATTGCCCTCGAAAAAGGCACCCGACTCCACCGCCAGGGCTTCGTGCAGGATATCGCCTTCAACACGGCAAGTGGCGGCCAGCAATACCTTGCGGGCGCGGATGCGGCCGATCACCTTGCCGCGTACCGTGACATCCTCGGCCAGAACTTCGCCGTGAATTTCCGCCTTCTCTCCGATCACCAAGCCGACGCTGCGGACATCGCCTTCCACCCGTCCGTCGATCTGGATATCGCCGGCGGAGCTCAGGGCACCCTGCATGATCATGTCGGTGCTGATGATGGAGGGAGCGGACAAGGCGCGGCCGCGCTTGGGCGCGGGGACTGCTGCTGCCGGCGGCGGGGTGGGCACCTCTTTGCTTTTGCTAGAGAACATGGCGGCCCGCCTCGATGAAGTTGTTGGGATTCTTCACGGCATTGTCATACCAGACTTCGTAATGGACATGAGGCCCGGTGCTGCGCCCGGTGGAGCCCACCCGGCCCAGGCCACCGCCCTTTCCGATCCGGCTGCCCGGCCGCACGCTGATGGTGGACAGATGCCCATAGCGGGTGTGGATGCCATAGCCGTGATCGATTTCCACCATATTGCCATAGCCGCCGCGATATCCAGCGAACACGACCACACCAGGCGCGGTGGCATGCACCACGCTGCCCCAGGGCCCGGCGAAATCGATGCCGGGATGGAAGGCGTAGCGGCGCGTGAAAGGATCGATGCGGGCCCCGAAGCCGCTGGACCTGTCGAAACTCGCGGCCGAAACGGGGGCGGTGAGCGGCACATGGTCCAGCGCCGCCGACAGGTCATTCAACTGATCCAGCACGGCGGCGGCGTTGAGATAGGCGTGAGCAAATTGAGGATCGGAAATGCCTTCCACATGCACCTGGTCCAGGGGAATTTCCGGACCGCCAACGCCGCGCTCGGTCGCGATCTTACGGGCAAAGGCGTCGGGATTGATGCCGGTCTGGCGCACGACATTGCGCAGATTGCCGACACCCTGGCCCAGCGCGCCTTCGGTTCGGGCCATCAGCTGGTTCTCGAATTTGCCGATGTCGGCCAGCCGCGCCGTCTGTTGTGCCAGGATATGCAGGCCTGGATGTTGGGCATAGGCGCGGGAGAAATCGCGCGTCGGGTTTGCAGAGAAGCGCTCCCGCACCAGCCCGGGCAAGGAGGCGAGGCGGCGGAGCGTACCTTCCAGAAGTCCCGACTTGACCGGCGCCGCTGTGCGCGGCTGCGGCTGGGCCGGTCCCGGCAGAACGGTGAGGGTGGAGGAACCGGTATCGTCAGGAGCAAAACCAGGGGCGGCATCCACGTCCAGGGCGGCCGCCGAATTGGGGCCCTGCAGGTTGCTGCTTGAGGAAGCCGGAAGCGCCGGCAACGCGTTGCGGACGCCGACCATGTTCTGGACCTGGCTGGCGCGATTGAGGAAGCCGGCAATCGCGTTCTGCTTGGTCTGAAGCGTATCGGCCGTCGCCTTGAACCGGTCTTCGGCCGACACCAGCGCCGCGTTCAATTCGTCATAGGAAATCTGCAGGTCCGCGACCTTGTTTTCGTAAGCCGCCTGCATCTTCTGGTAGCGATGGTCCTTGGCGGCGATGATGCGGTCCTTGAAGATCACATTGACGGTGGCAAAGGCTACCCAGCCCAGGAAAATCAGGGTGAGGCCGGCCAAGGTCGCCTGCAGCGAAGGTCCGAAAGTGAAGAACTGAACCCGGCCATCGCTGCGGATGTAGATCTGGCGCTCAGGGAAGGTGGCGTGAACCCATTTCCAGGCGCGTTCCAGAAATTTGGCCTTCGGCTGGGGAACCGTGGTTTCAGGTGCGGGGGGCGCGGCCGCATGAAGCTCGGCGGCGCCGGGCCTGCCGATCAGGCGGCGATGCCAGAAAAAAGAGCGCGAGGCGGTGCGCGGTGACGGCCCACGCCGCCAAAAACTTTTCAGAGGTTTCTTCATAAGCCCTCGGCGGCCTGCAATACGGCCTCAACATGGCCGGGGACTTTCACCTTGCGCCACGCTTGTTTAATGACGCCTTTCCCATCTACCAAAAATGTCGCGCGTTCCATCCCCATATATTTGCGGCCATACAGCGTCTTTTCGCCCCACACGCCCCAGTCATTCGCCATCTTGGTTCCGGGATCGGAACCCAGCGCGATTTTCAGTTTGTGTTTTTTGCGGAACTTGGCGTGCGACTCCACACTGTCCTTGGACACACCCACAACAGTGACGCCGAGCTTGTCGAATTTTTTGAGATTTTGCGAAAAATCGATCGCCTCCTTGGTGCAGCCGGAGGTGTCGTCCTTGGGATAGAAGTAAATGATGTAGGGGGTGCCTTTCAGGCTGGCCGATGTGATGGTTTCGCCGCTGTCGGTGGCGATCTTGAAGGATGGGGCTTTGTCTCCCGCAGCCAATCCTCCCGCCGCCAGCGCCATGACCCCTCCCAACCCCTTTTAACCCATCGATTTAACCCTAACCGGAGGGGGTTGCGCAATCGGGGCCAAAAACCGGTCAAGTGACCCAAAGGACTGCGATATTTGCCCTTTTTAAGCCCAACAGTCGTATTACTGAGCTAGTGTCCCGGTTTTCGAAATTCGCTCGGCGCCCGATATCGGAAATCGGCGGATTTCGGATCGAAGGACACTAGCAACTTATTGATTCCTAGTGTCGTTTTGGTTTCGAACTTCGCCTGAGGCCGATATTCAGTCGCATGCGAACTTCGAAACCACGACACTAGGCCTTTCCTGAAGAATGTCCGCGTGAAGCTGCCTTTTGCCCATTTCATAAAGGCTCACCACATCAGCCGCGCCGCGCTTTGCGCGGGCGCCATTGTGGCGGCCGTGGTGTTCTTTGTGCTCGGGGCCGGCCTCAGGCTGCTGTGGGGGCCGGTATCGCTCGGGCCGCTCAAGGGCACCCTGGCGGGCGCCATCCATGATGCGCTGCCCGGCATCAACCTGGATTATGACCAGGCGGCTGTCGAATGGACCCGGGATCAGGGGCGGGTCAATCTGGTGGTGCTGGGCACAAGGATATCGGATTCCAAAGGACGGGTGGTGGCCAGTGCACCCAAGGCCGCGATCGATCTGGCGGCGGCGCCCTTCCTGCATGGCGAGTTTGTCATCAAGCGCATCACCCTGGTGGGGGTGGAATTTGGCCTGATCCACACCAAGGAGGGGCGCATCCTGCTGGGCAACCAGCGGGACGTTCGCGGAGCGGACGATGTGATCGCCCGCATCCGCGACGTGATCGATATCCGTGTCCGCAGCAGTCAATCCTCGTCGCTGGAAAGCTTTGCGGTACGCAATGCCAAACTTGCCCTTCTGGACGAGGTCACCGGGCTGAACCTCAAATCGCCGCGCGCCAATTTGGTGTTGCGCTCCAAAGGCGAAGCCGTCGGCATCAGCTTTGATGCCGATATGGCGCTTTCGGGCCATACCGCGCGTGTGTTGGCGGAAATTGCCCTGCCTCCCGCCAAGGGCCCGATCACGGGCACGGCGACTGTCACCGGATTGGACCTGCGGGGATTGGGCAGCAACGCCAAGCTGTTTGAAAGCATGAAGAACCTGCCGGTGACGGTGAATGCGTCCGCCGGCTTCAGGATCGAACCGGGCAACAGGCTGGCATCGGCGAATTTCGATGTCCTGGCCCGCGGTGAAATCCCCCTTGCCGCGTTGAAGAGCAAGGCACTGCATCTGGAGAGCCTGCGCCTGGTAGGACGCTACGATGGCGGAACGGGCCACCTGGCGCTGACGACGGCCGAGCTTAGGGCCCGCGAAGCGCGCGCCCGTCTGAAGGGCGGAGGCGATTTTTTCTTCGATCGATCCGGCAAGCTGGAACGGGTGCATGCCGACCTGTCCGGCACGGATGTGGCCTTGGATATGCCGGGCGTGTTTGCGCAACCCGTCGGCTATCAATCCGTCACCCTGGCCGCCGACTATCTTGTGACGCCGCGCCAGTTCAATGTCGACAAGCTGAATCTCACCGCCTCCGGGTTTTCCTTCGACGCATCGGGCAGCGTGACTTTGAACGATACCGGCGCCCCGGGACTGGTGGCCAAGGCGCGCATTCCCGCGCTGCCGGTGCGGACCCTGTTGCGCTACTGGCCGATCCCGGTGGCGGGGGGAGCACGCGACTGGATCGACGAGAATATCTTTTCCGGCGATATCGGGCCGCTGGAGGCGCAGACCAATTTCGCACCGGGCATGATGGATCAGGAGATCCTACCGGACGACTCGCTGAAACTGACCTTTTCCATGCATAATCTGGAAGGCAATTATGTCAGCGGATTGACGCATGCCACCGGCGTGACGGGCGATGCCGTCCTGACCGGCGATACCTTCAGGGCCAGTTTCAGCGGCGGCCGCATCGGTCCGCTGACGGCCAGCCGGGGCACGGCGCTGATCCCCAACCTGCATCAGCACGGCACGGCGGGACAGTTCGGCGTGCATATCGATGGCGCCATGCCCGATGTGATGACCTTGATCGACATGAAGCCCCTGAACTATCCCACCAAGTTCGGCATCGATCCCAAGACCACGGGCGGGCGGGCCAGCGCCGATCTGATGTTCACCGTTCCCATGCTGGCCGACCTGCCGGTGGATGATGTGGGCATCTCGGTGAAGGCGCATGTCGAGGATTTCGCCGTGACATTGGGCGGCAAGACGCGGCTGACGGATGGCGATGTCAATTTCGACATCGACAACAGCCGTCTGCACCAGACCGGACAGGTCAACCTGGCCGATGCGCGGCTCAATGTGGATTGGACCGAGGACTTCAAGACCAAGGATTTCATCACCACCCGCCTGTCGGTCAAAGGCACCATGACCGAGGGCGGCCGCCAGGCGCTGAATCTGGGCCTGACCCGCATTCTGCGTGGCGCGGTTCCCATCAGTGCCGACATCACCGGCCATAGCGGCAGCCTGCTGCATGCCGACGTGACGGTGGATTTCACGCCCGCCAGCCTGTCGGTGCCGATCGTCAATCTGGAAAAGACCCCGGGCCAGCCGGCCGCGGGGCGCATCGGCATCAATTTCGCTCCCGGCAATGTGGTGCAGGAGGAAACCATCCGAGTCACCGGACCGGTGCTGAACCTCAGCGGCACCGCCGACTTCAATCGCAATGGCGAGATGACGGTCTTGACCCTGCCCATCGTCCGGATGGGACCGCTCAATGACCTTTCCTTCCAGCTTTCGCGCGGCAGCGCCGGTGACGACTATCTGGTGCGCGGCCGTTCGCTGGATGGCTCCAAAGTCGGTCGGACCGGCTCCAACGAGCAGCCGGGAGGAACCGCTGCCGCTTCCCAGTCTTCCGATGATACGCCGCAGGGGCGCTTCCATATCAATGCCAGGCTGGACCGCGTGGCGATGCGCGATGGCGTTTCCATCATGCCGTTCAATCTGGATCTGGCGGGCAATGGCAACCGGCCATCGGCGCTGAGTTTGAGCGGCAATGTCACCATGGCAAACAAGAGTTCGCCCATCGCCGCAAATCTGGAGACCTCGGCCAGCGGACGCAAGGTGACGCTGACCACCGGCGATGCAGGGCTTTTGGCGCGCGGCATGTTTGCCTTTGAAAGTATGCGCGGCGGCGAGTTGGCGGCGACCATCAACCTGCCGGGCCAAGCCAACGATCCGCCCAACTCTTCGAGCGCCGCACCCGATTTCACCGGCACGATGACGGTGAAGAATTTTCAGATGACCAATCAACCACTGATCAGCCGGTTGTTCTCCGCGGGCTCGCTGACCGGTATTGGCGATCTGATGGGTGGGGACGGCATCACCCTGAGCGAGTGGAATTTCCCTTTCACCTCCAAGAACAATGTCATCGGCGTCAATGGTGCTCGCGCTTCCGGACCCGCCATCTGCGCCACCTCCGACGGTTATATCGACCGCCCGCATGGCACCTTGGCACTGAAGGGTTCGCTGGTGCCGGCCTGCGGCGTCAATTCGGTCTTGAGCAACATTCCCCTTTTGGGCGACCTCATCGCCTCCAAGAAAGGCGAGGGGATTTTGAGCGCCACCTATTCGGCCACCGGCAATATGGAGCAGCCCAACATCAGCACCAATCCGCTGTCCATGCTGGCGCCCGGCATCTTCCGCCGGATCTTCGAGGGCCATATCCCGACGCAGAAAGACGCGCCGACAAATTTGGCCCCGAATGCACCGCAGCCCCAGGCGGCCGCGCCATCTCCCAGGCCAACGCCAAACTGACCGTCAGGACGGCTTCACCAGCACGTGTTTTTTCTTACCGCTGGATAACTTCAGCACACCGTCGCTATTCAGCGCCGAAAAATCCACCGTCAGCTTGGGATCGCTCACGGCTTCGTCGTTGAGCTTCAGCCCGTTGTTGGCGATCAATCTGCGGGCTTCGGAGTTGGACCCCGCCAGTCCTGCCGCCACAGCCAGGTTGAGGATGCCGTCCGGCAATTTGGTGGTGATGGTCGGCAACCCTTCGGCGGAGGCGCCTTCCTCAAAGGCGCGGCGGGCGGTGTCGGCGGCACTCGATGCCGCCTCGCGGCCATGCAGGATGGCGGTGGCTTCGGTCGCCAGTACTTTCTTGGCCTCGTTCAATTCCGCGCCCTGCAAGCCTTCCAGGCGTGCGATTTCGTCCAACGGCATGTCGGTGAACAGGCGCAGGAAACGGCCGACATCGCCATCCTCGGTGTTGCGCCAGAAT
>Ga0070665_100008866_pt1 | contig 10184 bp, 11 predicted proteins | sample KBSS13metaG_FD_65862 | JGI IMG/M metagenome (GOLD analysis project Ga0070665, IMG submission 65862) | Switchgrass rhizosphere microbial communities from Kellogg Biological Station, Michigan, USA - KBS S1-3 metaG | ecosystem: Host-associated > Plants > Roots > Rhizosphere > Soil ...
ATTGAAAGTCCTAGTCCTAAAAATATAGAAAAAATATGGATGCAGTATGCTATTGAGGAAAGATCGCATGTCTCTTCAGAACTTGATCTTTTAACTAAAAATCAAAAAAAATTACTGATTGTTTTATCAAGAACGGGTGGAGCAAAGGCTGCACTTGGAAAAGAATTTATTTATAAAACAAATATGTCAAAAACCACTGTGCGACAGTGTTTAATATTTCTTGAAAGAAGAGATTATATTTTCAGAGATGAAAATAACCTTGTTAATATTCTCGATCCATTAATAAAAACGGTTCTATCTGATGTTTGATTTTTTAATTATAGGGCAAGCCTTAGTGATTATCGATCAATATTTTGAAGCGAAAGCCTCTGATGAAGATTTTTGGGAGGCGCCTGAAGAGGTTTATCAATATTTAGAAAGCAACGTAGAAGTTCTATGCTTTATGATTAATCCAAAAAAATTAAAAAGAAAATATAGAACAAATCCTGAAGCTTTAATTGTGACAGAAGATGAAAAAAAGAGCTTGCTAAAAGCATTTGAGCTGTTAGATAAATACTCTGAAACATTACCCACCAATGCTCACCTCAGCGAGAGAATGCTTCTCGCAAAAAACTATCTTCCTCCCATATTTTTTGACTCTAAGCCTCCCCGCGAAGGATGCAAAATAATTCCATTCACTAAACCATCATCAACTTATTAAATTTTCACAAAAAAACCAAATTAGATTTCTCAAAGGATTTATGTTAGAGTAAAAGTGTTCATAAAGACTGAAGGGGATAGCAATTTAACAGTTAAATTAAAAAAATCTCATCAATAAAATCACAACCATTACATAATAATTGTATACCGAAATCTAATTAATAGGGGAGGGCCCTGTCGATGGAGACAACGGAAAAAGCAACGAAATCAAAAAATAAGTTAATTTCAAATGCAATTCACAACTTACGCTGGCTTAATCTTTACCCTTTAATAGCAGCTAATATTTATAACTCAACCGTTTCCACTTTTTATGTATTTGTGGCGATGACAACACTGGTCAACCTCCCAGCTCTTGCATTAGCCTTGTCAATATTTATGGGAGCAGGAAATCTCTTTATTACAATCATGGTGGCTTATAACACCATGGAAGAAAAAAATACAGAAGAAGGCACTCCAGACAAAAATGCAAGAATCAAAACAAATATTTTTCTCTTTTTTGCAATTCTTTCTTTATTATTGAATTTTGCCTCCAATGTCATTGGCCCTTACATTAGCTTAAGACTTATAGGCAGCGCACTTGCACTACCCGTTGCTTCACAAGGGGCTACAATTCTATTCCTTACTATTGGAGTTTTAACTGGCCTAGCGTTCGCCGCCTATAATATCATCCAAATATATGAGATTTGCCAAAGAATAAACCCATCACTTTATATAAAAGTAGAAAAAGATACGCAGGACAAAACTTTAGCTGCTGAATTTCAGCCCTTAATTCAAAAACCCCATAATGGTCTTAAAAAGTCAAGGAGTAGTCCCACTCTAGATTCTGAAAGATCAATATTACTAAAAGCAAACAACAGCCCATCCCTAACGTCATTAGTTCAACGTTCATAACTTGCTCACTAATTAAAGATCACCTATGCTGTTAGTTATGAAAATTCCTTTTACAAAAATGCAGGGCTTAGGTAACGATTTTGTGATTATTAATAATCTACAAGAAAATATCTCATTAACAACAGAGCAAATCCGCCAGATGGCTGATCGGCATTTTGGTATTGGCTTTGACCAGATTTTACTGGTCATGCCTCCACCCTCTGAGCAAAGTAATGTTGATTTTGTTTATAAAATTTATAATGCTGATGGCAGTGAAGCCCAGCAATGTGGCAATGGAGCACGCTGCTTTGCTCGCTTTGTGTATGAAAACAAGTTAACTACTAAGCACAAGCTCTGTGTGGCAACAGTTGCAGGGAACATAGAACTCGAGCTTAAAGAAGACCATCAAGTCAGCGTCAATATGGGCATACCTATTTTGGATCCCCTAGCCATTCCTTTTAAAGGAAAAATATTGGCAACTGAATACATCTTAGAGATTAACGACAGGCCCCAGCCCGTTAAACTGGGGGCTGTGTCCATGGGCAACCCACATGCCATCATACAAGTGGATAGTATTGAAAAAGCACCTGTCAGTGAGCTCGGCCGATTGCTTAACAACCACATTGACTTCCCAGAACAAGTCAATGTCGGGTTTATGCAAGTGCTGGATGCTCATTATATTCGACTGAGGGTTTATGAACGCGGCGTTGGCGAAACCCTGGCCTGTGGAAGCGGGGCCTGTGCAGCAGTTGTGGTAGGGCGTTTGCAAGGGGTACTTGCCGAAGATGTGGTTGTATATGTGCTCGGTGGAGCACTTTTAGTGCGCTGGCAAGGAGAAGGCTTTCCTGTTTGGATGACAGGGCCTGCTGAATTTGTCTTTACGGGGGTTTATGAGGTTAAATGAACTTCGGACAGAGCTATCGCCCTGCATTTATTGCAGGATCTGGTTGTTTTCTGGATCCCGCCATTCGGCGGGATGACAGTATTCGGCCTACTTACTTACAGTCAGCATCGTTACCCGAGCAAAGATACTTAATCAACGCGCCCACTGCTAATACAGGCAGCATTACTTCAAAAAAACGTGTGGCATATAAAATTTCCGTCATTCTTTCATGAGGCCATATGGTCACAAGAACGGCTAAAATAATAGCAACGGTGAAAATCGTAAAATTTAATACTCGCTTACATTTCATCACTGGGCTTCTCCTATTGTTAAATTGCTGGGGGTAGAGATAATCTTAAGTTTAAATATCCGTTTGCTTTTCTCGAATCTCTTCAAACGTCTTACAATCAATACACTGCGTAGCGGTCGGTCGCACTTCTAGACGGCGAATACCAATCTCCGCACCACAGACATCACAATAACCATATTCATCGCTTTCAATTCGCTGTATAGCTTCATCAATCTTCAAAATCAACTTACGTTCACGATCTCGAGTACGTAATTTAAGACTAAAGTCTTCTTCTTGCACTGCACGGTCAAGCGGATCAGCAAAACTGCCCTCTTCACCTTGTAAATCTCGAACTGTCTGTAAAGCCTCATCAAGCAACTCGGCCTTCCATTTCTCTAGAATCCTCAAAAAGTGCTGCTGCTGCTTTAGATTCATATAAGCTTCGTTCTTACTCCCTCTATAGGACTCAAAGCTCATGGAATCCGAACTTTCTACCCGCTTCTTTCCAGCCACAAACTGCCTCCTGTTATATGGACACGCATCTATACCAAAACAAAACGTAAATTGCAATAATAGCCCTTTTAATCCTAGAATACATCTATGCAAGCTTTATCCATCAAAAATCTTAGTAAAACCTATCGCAATGGCGTCAACGCTCTTAAAGGAGTCAACTTGGATGTTATGCAAGGCGATTTTTTTGCACTATTAGGGCCAAATGGTGCTGGGAAAACCACATTGATTGGCATTGTCACCAGCCTTGTGAATAAAACAGGAGGCCAGGTCACAGTGTTTGGCCAAGACATGACACAAGACCTTAACACAACAAAATCTCATATTGGATTAGTACCACAAGAGTTTAACTTCAATATTTTTGAACAAGTGATTCAAATTGTTGTTAACAATGGCGGGTTTTATGGAGTCCCTCGAAAGCTTGCTTACCAACGCGCCGAAAAATATTTAAAAGCTCTTGAATTATGGGATAAACGTTATACACCTGCACAAATGTTATCGGGTGGCATGAAACGCCGACTGATGATTGCACGAGCGCTCGTGCACGAACCTAAGCTACTGATTCTTGACGAACCCAGTGCGGGCGTTGATGTAGAGATTCGCCATGCTCTATGGAAATTTCTACGCCAAATTAATGAACAAGGCACTACGATTATTCTCACCACACACAATTTAGAAGAAGCCGAAAATCTCTGTAATAAAATTGCCATCATTCATCATGGAGAAATCATAGAAAACACCGGCTTAAATGAATTACTTGATAAACTTCGCTTTGAAACCTTTATTTTTTATTTAAACGACCCTATCACAGCACTTCCCAAATTTAATAATTTTGAAGCACGCTTGATTAATACAAAAACCATTGAAATTGATTTAGAAGGCAAACAAAGTATAAGCACAATATTCAACGAACTATCAAAAAATCATATTCAAGTATTACGTATGCGCAATAAAATGAATCGATTAGAACAACTTTTTCTTCACCTAACCCAGACCCAAGATTGAATCTATTATGCTGACTACAAACAAATATTACATTGCAACGCTGACTATTTTACTCAAGGAAGTTATTCGTTTCAAACGAATCTGGCTGCAAACCATCATACCTCCCGTTATTACCACTTCTTTATATTTTATCATTTTCGGCAACCTAATTGGCTCACGAATAGGCACTATGAGTGGTGTTCGCTATATTCAATATATTGTCCCTGGATTGGTTATGATGTCAGTTATCCAAAATTCTTATGCTAATGTTTCTGCTTCTTTCTTCAGCGCAAAATTTCAAAAAAGCATCGAAGAAATGCTCGTTGCTCCTATCCCTAATTCTCTGATTATCTTAGGATATATTTCAGGTGGAATTGCGCGCGGCACCATTGTTGGATTCTTAGTTTTGTTAACCGCCCTCTGTTTCACTTATATGCCTATTCGCCATCCTGGTATTATGTTATTAATGACCCTATTGTCTGCTTCATTATTCTCTCTTGCTGGCTTCCTCAATGGCATTTATGCTAAAAAATTCGATGACATTTCAGTTATTCCAACTTTTGTATTAACACCTTTAACCTATTTGGGCGGGGTGTTTTATTCAATCAATGCGCTTCCGCCCTTCTGGCGTAATTTCTCCTTGGCCAATCCAATCGTACATATAGTAGATACCTTTCGCTATGGCATGCTAGGAATCACAGACATTAATATCGCCCACGCAATCATTATAACTTTTAGCTTTACAATATTGTTATTTATAGTCTGTCTCTATTTGTTAAACCGAGGTATAGCGCGATCTACATAGGTTCAGACAAGGCAAAATTGAATGAGCAACCGGAGTGTATAATAATACATGAGGATTGCGAATGAAATTTTAACACAGTATCAACCTATGTGAATCGTGCTATATAGGCCTTAGGACGTAATGCAATGGATAAAATCTTTATTCAAGAATTAGAACTTTTTGCTTTAATTGGTGCTTACACGCAAGAACGCAGTAAAAAGCAAAAAATAATATTAGATTTAGAACTGGGCATCAATACCAAAGATGCCAGTCTTCATGATTCGCTGGAAAAAACAGTTGATTATGATCACTTAATAAAACAGGTAGAAATCTGTATAAGCACCACGGAATTTTTTTTAATCGAAACATTGGCCGAACATATTGCGCAATATATCTTAAAAAAGTTCAATGTTCATTGGTTACGATTATGCTTAACAAAACCAAGTGCTATAGCACATGCAAAAAAAGTTGGAATTATTATTGAACGCAGCCTTAATTGATATTATTTGTAAAGAAATAGACCGCTACGGCATAATCAGTTTTGCACGATATATGGAACTAGCACTCTATACGCCGGAACTTGGCTACTACAGTAGCAACCTAGAAAAATTTGGCAAACAAGGTGACTTTGTGACTGCGCCAGAAATTTCGCCCTTGTTTACACGATGTCTCTCAAAACAAATCCAGCAAATAATAAATGCTATTAAAGAAGCAGATGTACTAGAGTTTGGCGCAGGCTCTGGAAAAATGGCGCTGGATTTATTAACTGAATTAGAAAAATTGGATTGCCTGCCAAGGCATTATTATATTCTTGAATTAAGTGCGAGCTTAAAAGAGCGCCAAAAAAATCTTTTCAAAAAAGAAATACCAGGCTTATTTCATCGCATTCAATGGCTTGAGCGCTTACCCTCTGGATTCAAGGGCGCTATTATTGCCAATGAAGTCATCGACGCCATGCCTGTACACAAATTTAATAAGCTAAATGAAATGTATGTTGCAAAGGGAAGAGGTGGATTTATATGGCAAGAAGATGCACCCAGCACTCCTGAATTAAAACAAAAAATCAATGCTGTTGCCGATATGTTAATGAATTATCAAGCAGCCGGCTATGATTTATCGGATAAATATGAATCTGAAATTAATCTTCTTTTGCCAGCCTGGGTAAGTACCTTAAATCAATGCATTGATCAGGCCATTGTTATTTTATTAGATTATGGCTATCCACAGCACGAGTACTACCATCCACAACGATCAATGGGAACGCTGATGTGCCATTATCAACATAAAGCCCATAGTGATCCTTTAATTTTAACAGGATTACAAGACATCACTGCTCATGTTGATTTTAGTTTGCTTGCTGAATCTGCCATCGCTGCAGGATTTACTGTTTCAGGCTACACGGATCAAGCCCATTTTCTTTTTAATTGTGGACTTATGGATTTACTGAATTCAAACAATACTCATACAGCAGAAAAATTTACTATCAACCAACAAGTAAAACTATTAACACTCCCCAGTGAAATGGGCGAATTAATTAAAGTCATAGCACTTAATAAAAATATTGAACTTAATCTACTTGGATTTCAAAACTTTGATAAACGTGGCAAATTATTTCAATAGCAAGAATATAGCGCTTGTCACATAGGTTCAGACAAGGCAAAATTGAGCGAACAACCTTCGTTACCATGCGAGTACATGAGGATTGTGAGCGAAATTTTAACGCAGCATCAACCTATGTGACGAGTGCTATATTATGGCTACTTATGCAATTGGAGATATCCAAGGCTGTTATGATGAACTACAAGCATTACTCACTCTTATTGAATATAAGCCTAAACAAGATCAACTATGGCTAGCAGGAGATTTAGTAAACCGAGGACCAAAATCGCTCGAAGTACTGCGTTTCGCGAGCAAAGCTCCTAATGTTATTTGTGTATTAGGTAATCACGATTTACATCTACTGGCTTTGGCCCACGATTTATTTCCTAAGCATAAATCACATACACTTGACAATGTTTTAAATGCGCCCGATCGCCAAGAGTTAATTAACTGGTTAAGACAACAACCTCTACTACACCATGATCCTCATCTGAATTATACCATGGTACATGCGGGACTAGCACCACAATGGACACTGACTCAAGCCAAAGAATATGCCGCGGAAATTGAAACCGTGTTGCGCAGCGACCACTACTCTGAGTTGCTGGCCAATATGTACGGCGACCAACCCAGTCAATGGGATGATCATTTAACCGGCTGGCCGCGCTTGCGTCTGATCATTAATTATCTTACACGTATGCGTTTTTGTGATACGAAGGGTGAGCTGGACCTGCATGAAAAAGGCACTCTTGATAAGTTCCATGCCAATAAAATTCCTTGGTTCCAAATACCCTGGCGCGCTAACAAAGATACCAATATTATTTTCGGCCACTGGGCAGCTCTCCTGCGAAAAAATAATCAAGTATTAAAAAGTGATTCATTGGCTCCACATCTTTATGCTTTAGATGGTGGCTGTGTGTGGGGTGGCGATTTAATTGCCATGCGCTTGGAAGATCAACAGTTTTTTAATCTGCACTGCAAATCATTTACTTGGCCATAATATAACGTGAGTTCGATATAGGCAACAAAGCAGTATCAACCTATCTGTTATCAGCTATAGGCCTTAACACTACAAAATGGTAATCATAGGGATTATCAACATCAGCTTTATGACTGCTGCGTGTTATTTCTTGCCAATCCTTTTGCTGCCAATTGGGGAAATAAGTGTCCCCAGTAAAATCTCCCTCAATGAATGTAAAATAAAGACGATTTGCAAAAGGCAATGCCTGCACAAATAAACTTGCACCACCAATAATAAAAACTTCGTCTTCATTTTCAAGCATTTTCAGTGCTTCTTCGAGCGAATGCACCACTTCACAACCAGGCACCTGCAAATTAATATTATGTGAAATAATAATATTGCGGCGACCAGGCAAAGGATGCCCGATAGAATCATAGGTTTTACGGCCCATGATAATAGGCTTACCCATCGTGATACTTTTAAAATACTTAAAGTCCGCTGGCAAATACCAAGGCATTTGATTGCTACGCCCAATCACCCGATTACGATCCATCGCTGCAATGATAGAAATAAACATCTATACTCTCCCAATAATGAAAAAGACACTGAAGGTTCTACGGATTGCTGTTCCCTCCCCCTTGCGACGTAGCTTTGATTACTTACCGCCCCCTCACTGTGACCCAGCTGCCTTAACACCGGGCATACGGGTACAAGTGCCATTCGGCAGTCGGCGTGAAGTTATCGGCATCTTACTCGAAGTTGTGAGTGAAACGGAAATTCAAGAAGATAAACTAAAACCCACAATAGCTCTATTAGACAAGACCCCTATCTGGCCAGCAGCACTCCTTACTTTAGGCCAGTGGGCTAGCCAATATTATAATCATCCCATTGGGGATGTATTAGTGGGGGCTTTGCCTAAGCAATTGCGTTTACGCACATCGGTCTCTCTGGAAAGCTCTCTCACTAAAACCCTCACCCACCCCTTCGAGGCACCCCCGCAACAAGTGCGGGGCAGGCTCTCTCCCGCAAGTGGAAGAGAGAAATTAGCCAAGACCTATGCAGAGGCAGCAGGGAAGCAAGATACACCTCTTGCGCTTAATACACATCAAGCAGCCGCAATCAACACCATCACCTCTAATCAAGGGTTCCAAGTCTTTTTGCTGGACGGTATTACTGGCAGCGGTAAAACAGAAGTCTATCTACAAGTCATCGCTCATCAATTACAACAAGGCAAACAAGCCTTAGTGCTCGTTCCCGAAATTGCTTTAACCCCGCAGATCGTTGCCCGTTTTGAGCGGCGCTTTAGCGTTCCCATTGCCGTACTGCATTCTGGTTTAAACGACAAACAACGCGCCACCGCTTGGTCAGAAGCCCACCAGGGCAATGCAGCCATTATCATTGGTACGCGTTCAGCTATCTTTACCTCTATGGCGCGTCCCGGTGTGATTATCCTTGATGAAGAACATGATCCCTCATTTAAACAACAATCCGGTTTCCGGTATTCAGCGCGTGATGTCGCCACCATGCGTGGAAGACTGGAAAATATTCCTGTGATATTGGGCTCGGCCACTCCCTCATTAGAAAGCTTGCGCAATGCAACCTCTGATCGTTACCAAAGGCTATGTCTGCCAGATAGAGCAGGATCTGCCAGACCTCCCAGCTTCCACCTCTTGGATATGCGTGGGTTACTCTTAGAGCATGGGCTTTCAATCCCTCTACTCACGCTTATTCAACAGCATCTCGATCAGCAAGGACAAGTATTGCTGTTTTTAAATCGTCGAGGCTATTCCCCTGTCTTGCTCTGCCACGAATGCGCTTGGAGCGCCATTTGTAGGCGCTGCGATGCCAAATTAACTTTACACCAATCCCCCAAGCGCCTGCACTGCCACCATTGCGAAGCTATCTATACCGTCTCTTCACAATGCCCCAAATGCAAAAGCAAATCTTTGATGAGTGTTGGCCTAGGTACTGAACGCCTCGAAGAAGGATTACAAAAGCACTTCCCCCATATCGACGTACTGCGCATGGACAGCGATACCACCAGTGGCAAAGGCAAATTAAACAAACTCTTGGATAAAATTTATGCGGGAGCGCCCTGCATCATTACCGGTACCCAAATGCTCGCCAAAGGGCATCATTTCCCTCGTGTAACCATGGTTGCAGTGGTCGATGCCGACTCCGGATTATACAGCACTGACTTTAGAGCCAGCGAACGTATGGCCCAACTTATCATCCAAGTAGCAGGCCGAGCAGGACGCGGCAACAAACCTGGGCAAGTGGTCATTCAAACCCACAACCCCCAGCATCCCGTACTCCAAGGCTTGGTTTCTCAAGGCTACCATCACTTTGCAGAGGAGCAGCTCAAAGAGCGCCAAATCACTGCATTGCCGCCCTATGCTTATTTAGCCTTAATAAGAGCAGAAGCCACTCATCAACCATTAGTATATGAATTTTTAAAAGCGTTGCGAGAACGTGCTCAGGTTATTCAGAAAAGCGTAAAACATTTCGATATAAAAATAGGAGGGCCTGTGCCAGCAGCTATGGAACGTAGGGCAGGAAAGTTTCGCGCGCATTTATTATTTCAAGCCGAAAACCGCAACCACTT